>Ga0070705_100001602_pt1 | contig 11856 bp, 14 predicted proteins | sample KBSK5253metaG_FD_65455 | JGI IMG/M metagenome (GOLD analysis project Ga0070705, IMG submission 65455) | Corn, switchgrass and miscanthus rhizosphere microbial communities from Kellogg Biological Station, Michigan, USA - KBS K5-25-3 metaG | ecosystem: Host-associated > Plants > Roots >... | reverse complement strand
CTTGTCGAACTCGTCGATGTCGAGCTTGACGCCCGCCTCCTTGGCGACGGCGAGCAGGTGCAGGACCGCGTTGGTGGAGCCACCGGTGGCCATCACGCCGGCGATCGAGTTGTGCAGCGACTTGCGCGTGATGATCTGACGCGGCAAGAGACCCTTCTTCAAGATTTCCATCGCGAGCTTGCCGGTCTCGAACGCGACTTCTTCCTTACGGGGGTCGGTGGCGGTGACGCCGTTGAACCCCATCGGCGACACGCCGAGCATCTCGAACGCGGTCGACATGGTGTTCGCGGTGAACTGGCCGCCGCAGGCGCCGGCGCCCGGGCACGCGCGGCTCTCGATCTCGTTCAGCTCCTTCGCGTCGATCTTCTTGGCGTTGAACGCGCCGATCGCCTCGAACACCTCCTGGATGGTGAGGCGCCGCCCCTTGTACTCGCCGAAGGCGATCGAGCCCCCGTAGAGCATGACGCTCGGCAGGTTGAGCCGCGCCATCGCCATCACCATCGCCGGGATGGTCTTGTCGCAGCCGGAGATGCCGACGAAGCCATCGAGCAGATGGCCGCGCACGACCAGCTCGACGGAATCGGCGATCGTCTCGCGGCTGATCAGCGAGGCCTTCATGCCCTCGGTGCCCATCGCGATGCCGTCGGTGATGCTGATCGTGTTGAACTCGATCGGCGTGCCGCCGGCGGCGCGGATGCCTTCCTTCACCTTCTCGGCCAGCTTGCGATGGTTCCAGTTGCACGGGGTGATCTCGATCCAGCAATGGGCGACGCCGACCAGCGGGCGCTTCAGGTCCTCGTCGGTGAAGCCGATCGCCTTGAAGTACGAGCGGGCGGCCGCCCGGTCGGGGCCGTCCACGAGGCCACGGCTCTGGTGTCGGGGATCGAACGTCATGCGGAGGCCTCCTTCTGACGCTTGGCGACGAGGAACGTGAACTTGCCCTGCTGCACGACCTCGCCGTGTTGATCCAGTATCGTGCGCTCGTCCACGACCAGCCCCCCGTCGCGCAGCGGGCGCTTCGAGACGATCCGCGAGCGGGTGTGCATCGTGTCGCCCACGCGCAGCTCTTTCATGATCTTCCAGTCGAGACCGACGAAGGCCTGCACCGCCATCGGCGGCGCCTTGACCCGCCAGCCGAGCCCGATCGCCATGCACAGCGGCAGGACGTCCGGGATCCCGCCGGAGCCCATCTCGCGCGTCAGGCCCTCGTACATCTCGACGTGGGCCGCCGTCACGGTGATGGCGGGCGTGAGCTGGACCTTGTCGACCACGACGTCCTCGAAATAGGTCGCGGCGGTCACGGACGTTTCTGAACGACCAGGTCGGTCTGGCCCTGCTGGACGACCTCGTCGCGCTGATTGAGGATCGTGCGGTCGAGCGTGATCTGTCCGCGATCGGGCTTGTCGAGGTCCTTCTTGTCCACCACCTTCGCCCGCAGCCTGATCGTGTCGCCGATCTTGACCGGCGCCTTGAACTTCCAGCGCAGCCCGCCGAACCCGAGCGTGGCGTACGGCGCGGTGGCGCGCGTGAAGAGCCCGGACTGGATCGCCAGGCACAGGAGACCGTGCGCGATGCGCTCACCGAAGATCGTCTGCTTCATGAACTCGGCGTCGGTGTGCAGGACGTTGTAGTCGCCGGAGAGCCCGGCGAACATCACGATGTCGGCCTCGGTCACCGTACGCCCGGGGGACTCGTACTCCTCGCCGAGCTCGATCTCGTCGAAGTAACGCCTCAGATCGGCCATGGGCGCCGCCAAGAATAGCACAGGGGCGCGCGCGGTTCGGCCTCGCGGCAGAAGTTTGCGAGCCTGCCCGGCGTAGCCTGGAATGGAATTTCGGCCTACAAGACACCTTGTGGGCGCTGGTCGTGGTCTATCCGTCGTTCACGATCCCGTTCTGCGTCGGCTCCTGATGGGGTTCTTCAAAGCGGCGATGGTCGACGGGTCCGGCCGCGCGCGCGCGATCGTGCAAATCATCATGCCCATCTCGTTGGCCGGCATCCCGTCGGCGGTCATCTTCGCCTTCACCCTGACGATCAAGGAGTTCACGTACGCGCTGACCCTCATCACCTCGAGCGGGCAGCAGACGGTGGGGGTGGGGGTGCCGACGAACCTGGTACGGGCGACATCTACTTCTGGGGCTCGCTGATGGCCGCGTGCCTGATCACCAGCATCCCGGCGATCCTCTACAACCTCTTCCTCGACCGCTTCATCTCGGGCTTCACCCTGGGCACGATCAAGTAGTGGCACCAAGGCCTCGGAAGAATGGACTTCCGGGGCACTTGCAGCACGACATCCGGCTGCGACTTGACGAGCTTCTCTTCCAGCTGGTCACCGCCGAGGTACGTCACCACGTCGTACCCTGCAGAGCGAAGGATCGTTTCCACCACCTGGAGCTCGGAGTTGGCGTCGGAGTGACAATTGGTCCGTTTCGATGACCACTTCTGTCATAACCGTGCCGTGCCAGCCGCACGCGGTTTCGTCAACCGTGCGATAGGTCAGGGGTTCCAGGGCGCCCACGGCACGTGGCGAAGATCTTGAAGGTCGCGAACGGCGGAAATGGTGTTTGCGCGCATTTGGCACATAGTCGCCCGCAAGAGGCGACCGTCGACGAGCGTCCAGATGTTCCGACGGGCGCAACACCTTCGGGATGAGGCACGCTACAAGCGTGCGGCCCTGGTCGTCGAGGACGCGTTGCTCCAGGATCCCACGAGCGTCGTCGGACATCTGCTGGCGGCCTCGCTCCACATGGTTCTGCGCGAGACCGGCCAGGCCAGGGCCTCGTTCGAGCGAGTCCTCGCGCTCGAGCCGACGCAGCCCCGCGCTCTGCTGGGGCTCGCGCGCGTCGCGCTCGAGGAAGGCGACGCCGCGGCGTGCCTTGAGCTGCTCACGCGAGCGCTGACGCGATATCCCGATTTCCAGGAGGCACGCGCCCTGCTGGAGGTCGCCCGAGGACTCGTGGCGACCGCCGACGCGAAGCGCACGGTCGCATCGAACGGAGCGATCCATGCCGACCGGCTGCGCCTGCCGGCCGAGAGCCTCGAAGCGCTGTTCATGCGAGCCGATGCGACCGTGCTCTTCGCCGAGCCGCATGGACCGCGTACCAACGCGGTCGCCGGTAGCGCCGTGAAGCTGGCGACAGTCGCGACGGCGATGCTCGCGGGAGCCGGGCTCGGTCCGTTGCGCCACGCCGTCATCGAGGGAGTGGCCGACACGACGTATCTCCGCGCCGACGACGCGGCGCTCCTCACCGTGTCGTTCGACCGCGACCTGAAAAGCGCGACCGCAGTCGAGCACCTTAAGCGGGTATGGGACCGCTGCCGCTCGGAGTTCGCATGAGCCCCGCCGCCGTCATCGCGCGGCCCGCGCTCGGCCGCGACCTCCGCGATGTGCTCGCCGAGCTTCTGAAGCTCCAGCACATCATCGGCGGGCTCGTCGTCGCTCCGGACGGGCTCGTGATCGCCGCCGATCTTCCACGCGAGATACAGGCCGAGCCCCTTGCTGCGCTGGTGGCGACCGTCGGACGCGAGCTCGAGCGACGCGGTCCTCGGCTCCGGCGCGGAGCGTTCCCGACGGCGCAATTCGCGAGCGTGAGCGGGGCCGCCGCGTTTATCGGCAGCACTCCCGTGGGTTTCATCGTGCTGCTCGGTGGCCCGCGCGCGGACTACGATACGATTCGCGCAGCGCTGCGCGAGGCGGTCGGAGCCGTCTATCGCGCCTGGGCGGGCTAATCCGCCCCGGGACTGAGAGGGACCACCATAGACGACCGCCGGGAATTCTAGGGCTTCACCGTCGGCGCGATCAAGTAGCGCCGAGCTCGCGGCGGACGAGCGCGGCCCCGAGCACAAGCGCGCGCAGCTTGCCCTGCGCGACGCCGCGCGTGAGCGGGACCATCCCGCAGTTCGTGCACGGATAGAGGCGCTCGGGCGGCACGTACGGAAGCGCCCGGCGGATGACGTCGGCCACCTGCTCGGGCGTCTCGATCGCGTTCGTCGCGACGTCGACCGCCCCGACGAGCACGTCCTTGCCGCGCAGGAGGCCGAGCAGCTCGATCGGCACCCGGGAATTGGCGCACTCGAGCGACACCTGATCCAGGCGGCTCGCCGCCAGCAGGGGGAACGTCTTCTCGTACTGGCGCCATTGCTGGCCGAGGGTCGCCTTCCAGTCGACGTTCGCCTTGATCCCGTAGCCGTAGCAGATGTGGACGGCGGTCCGGCACCCGAGGCCCTCGATCGCGCGATGGATGGCCTCGATGCCCCACGCCGCGACGTCGTCCATGTACACGTTGAAGGCCGGCTCGTCGAGCTGGAGCACGTCGAGGCCGAGCGCCGCGAGCTCCCGGGCCTCTTCGTTGATCACCCGCGCGAACTCGAGCGCGAGCCGGCGGCGATCGCGGTAGTACTCGTCGGCCAGCGTGTCGACGATCGTCATCGGTCCGGGGATCGTGAACTTGAGGGCTCGCGCCGTGCCGGCGCGCGCGAAGCGAACCTCGTCGCCGTGGATCGGGCCCCGGCGCCTGATGGGCGCGGTCACCGTCGGCACCTCGGCCTTGTAGCGATCGGCCCGGATGCCGATCGTGACCCGCCGCGAGAAGTCGACGCCCTCGAGCCGCTCGAGGAATCCGTGGACGAAGTGCTGGCGCGACTGCTCACCGTCGGTCACGATGTCGATCCCCGCCAGCTCCTGATCCTTCAGGGCCAGCAGGACCGCGTCGCGCTGGCCCTCGGCGAGCGCCTCGCCGGTGAGGCGCCACGGCGCCCAGAGGGTCGCCGGCGTGGCGAGCCACGCGGGCTTGGGCAGGCTTCCGGCGATCGTCGTGCGGAGCATGGGGTGGTTCTAACACGCTCACACCCTCGGACCCAAATCTCGACGGCACGAGCGCCGGCCCGTATAATTCGGTCGACCGAGACGCCTCACCCCGGGAGGAACGATTGCACTTTTCCGACACGCGTCTGGCGGCCGTCTGGGATAAGGTCCGCGACGGCCAGCGCCTGAGCCGTGAGGACGGCCTCTTGCTGTTCGAGACCGAGGATCTGCTGGGCCTCGGACGCATGGCCGATCACGTCAAGACCGCGCGCGAGGGCGACCGCGCCTATTTCGTCCTCAACCGGTACATCTCGCCGACCAACATCTGCGTGCTCTCGTGCGCCTTCTGCGGCTTCGCCCGAAAGAAGGGCGAAGACGGTGCGTTCGAGTACACGGTCGAGGACATCGTCGGCATGGTCAGCGAGGAGGTTCGCGAGGTCCACATCGTCGGCGGCCACCATCCGGATTGGCCGTTCGAGTACTACGAGCGGATCATCGGCGGCCTCCACGCGGCGCGTCCCTGGGTGCAGATCAAGGCCTTCACCGCCGCCGAGATCGACTACTTCTGGCGGCGCTGGAAGGTCGAGCCGGTGGAAGCGCTCACGCGCCTGAAGGCCGCCGGGCTGCAGACGATGCCGGGCGGCGGCGCCGAGATCTTCTCGTCGCGCGTGAGCAAGCTCTTGCGCTATGCGGGCAAGGCCGACGGCGACCGCTGGTGCGAGATCCACGGGATCGCCCACTCGCTCGGGATCCGCACCAACGCCACGATGCTCTACGGCCACGTGGAGACCCACGCCGAGCGGGTCGATCACCTGATCCGCCTGCGCGAGCAGCAGGACCGCTCCGGCGGCTTCCTCACCTTCATCGCCCTGCCCTATCAGGTCGGGACGACGAAGCTCGTGCCGCGCTCGACACCGCCGGCCGACAACTTGCGCACGATCGCGGCCGCGCGGCTGCTGCTCGACAATTTTCCGCACATCGAGGCGTACTGGGTGCTGCTCGGCGAGGAGACCGCGTCGATCGCGCTGCACTTCGGCGCCGACGACGTGAACGGCACGCTCGAGGACGAGCGCGTACAGCATATGGCGGGCGCCGAGACGCCGGCCGGCCTCGCGCGCGAGCAGCTCTTCCGGATCATCCGCGATGCGGGCAAGGTGCCGGTCGAGCGCGACGCGCTCTACAACGTGATCCGCGTCTGGGATCGCGAGGGCGTGGCGGCCTAGCCCGATGATCGAGAGGATTCGGGACAAGGTTCTCGACGGTAAGCGGCTCGATCGCGCGGAAGGTCGCTGGCTTCTCGCCGAGGCGCCGCTGCTCGCGCTAGGCGCCCTCGCCGCCGAGGCCCGCTACGCGCGGTTCCCCGAAAAGGTCGTCACGTTCGTGATCGACTCGAATCCCAACTACACGAACGTCTGCATCACCGACTGCCAGTTCTGCGCCTTCTACCGCAAGCCGGGCGACCCCGAGGCCTACACCCTGACGGTCGAGGAGGTGCTGGCCAAGATCGAGTTCGCGGCGTCCAAGGGCGCCACCACCGTGCTGCTCCAGGGCGGTCACAACCCGGCGCTGCCCCTCACCTATTACACGACGATCGTGCGCGAGACGCGGCGCCGGTTCCCCGAGGTCACGCCGCACTTCTTCACCGCCTCGGAGATCCGCACGGTCGCCCAGGTCGAGAGGATCTCGGTCGGTGAGGTGCTCGATCGCCTCTGGGAAGCCGGGCAGCGGACACTGCCGGGCGGCGGCGCCGAGGTGCTGTCAGAGCGTGTACGCCGGCGGATCGAGCCCAAGAAGGGCGGACCGGAAACCTGGCTCGAGGTGCACCGCGAGGCCCATCGCCGCGGCTTCAAGTCGACGGCGACGATGATGTACGGCCACGTCGAGGAGATCGACGACCTCCTCGAGCATCTGGACGTGATCCGCGAGCTGCAGGATGCGTTCGGCGGCTTCACGGCCTTCGTGCCGTGGTCCTTCAAGCCCAACAACACCCTGCTCGAGAAATGGATCAAGCACCCGAAGGGCCCGAACATGTACCTGCGCATGCTCGCGGTCTCGCGCCTCTACCTCGACAATTTCCCCCACGTCCAGGCCTCGTGGTTCTCGGAAGGCAAGCGCACTGGCCAGATCGCGCTCCACTTCGGTGCCGACGACTGGGGCGGAACCTTGCTCGAAGAGAACGTGCACAAGGCCGCGGCGTTCGTGAACACGATCGGCGTCGACGAGATCGTGACGTTGATCCACGACGCCGGCTTCACCCCTGCCCAGCGCACGACCGAGTACGAGATCCTGAAGCGCTACTGATTGCGGCTCGCGGTGGTCCGAGACCCGTTCGTCGTCGCCTGCCTGCTCGCGCTGCTCGCGCTGGGCTGCGGCACAAGACCCGGCGCGATGCCCGACGCGACATCCCGCACCATGGCGCTGGTCGGCGGTCGGGTGCAGGCCGCTCCAGACGCCGCCGTGATTCCGGACGGCGTCGTCATCCTGCGAGACGGTGTGATCGCGGCGGTCGGCTCGCGGAGCGATGTCCCCGTACCCCAGGGCGCGGAGGTGATCGATTGCGCCGGCGCGACGGTCACGGCCGGCTTCTGGAACAGTCACGTCCACTTCACCCAGTCGATATGGCGAGGCGCCGAGACGGCGCCGGCAGCCCGCCTCAGCGAGGGCCTGCGCGCGATGCTGACGTCCTACGGCGTCGTCCGCGTCCTCGATACCGGCTCTGATCTCCGTAATACCCAGGCGCTGCGCCGGCGAATAGAGAGCGGTGAGCTGCCGGGCCCGCTGATCATGATGGCCGGCGGCGGGTTCGTGTCGGCGGGTGGAAGCCCGTACTACATCCTGCCGGCTCGCCTACCCGAGCTCACGAGTCCTTCCGAGACGATATCCCTGGTGGCCGCGGTCGCAGACGCCGGCGCCGAAGGGGTGAAGCTCTTCACCGGCTCGTGGGCGACCCGGAGCTCGATCGTGGTGATGCCGCTCGAGCTGGTCAAGGCCGCCGTGGATGCGGCGCACGCCCGCGGTAAGTTCGTCGTCGCGCATCCTTCGAACAGCGCGGGCGCGCGCGTCGCCATCGAGGGCGGCGTCGACATCCTCGCCCACACCTTCCCGTCCGAGATCGATCGCCGGCCGTGGGATCGCGCGTTGCCGAAGATGATGCACGAGCGCGGCATGGCGCTGATCGCGACGTTGAAGCTCTGGCCGTACGAGCTGCAGAAAGTCGCCGTGCCGCCCGCGGTCGTGGCCGTCGTGCTCGGCAACGGCCAGGCCCAGCTCCGGGCCTTCGCGGATCTCGGAGGCCCGGTACTGTTTGGGACCGATGTGGGCTACATGACCGACTACGATCCGACCGACGAGTACGTCTACATGCATGCCGCCGGGTTGTCCTACGCGAGCATCCTCGCCTCGCTCACGACGGCGCCGGCCGAGCGTTTCGGCGCGGCCGCGAACAGCGGGCGGCTGGCGCGGCGCATGACCGCGGACGTCGTGGTGCTCGACGGCGATCCCGCGCAGGACATCCGGGCGCTCGCGAGCGTGCGCTACACGCTGCGCGGCGGTCGAATCATCTACCGGAAGACGTGATGAACCGGTCGGCTAGATCGGATCGATCGGCGGGATCTCGGCGATCAGCCCCTTGGCGTGGGCCATCGCGAACAGACGCTCGATCGCCGCGCGGCCGTCCGGGCCGAGCGCGAGCGTGTAGTCGTTGACGTACATGAGCACGAACCGGCGGCATGTTTCCTTGTCGATTCCGCGGCCGTAGCGCATCGCGTAGTCGAGCGCCTCGTCGATGTTCGCGTAGGCCCAGGCGATCGAGTCGCGCAGCCCCTGCGAGAGCGCGCGATGGAGATCCTCACCCATGTCCCGGCGCATCACGTTGACGCCGAGCGGCAGCGGCAGGCCCGTGTCCCGTTGCCATTCTTCGCCCAGATCGAGAACCTTCGTCAGCCCCATCGACTGGTGGGTAATCTGGCCTTCGTGAATCAGTAGACCCAGATCGGCCTGCCCGTCCAGCACGGCTTGAGGAATCTTGTCGAAGGCGACCTCGATCAGCGGCGGATCGCCGACGTACAAGCGCAGGAGGAGCGCCGACGTCGTGTGCTTGCCGGGGATCGCCACCACGCGATGCTCGAGCTCGGCTCTGGGCACCGGCCCGCGGGCGACGAGGATCGGGCCATAGCCCTTCCCCATCGACGAACCGGGATCCATCATGCGGTAGCGGTCGGCGATGAGCAGGTAGGTCGCAAAGGACACCGCGGTCACCTCGAGCTCGGCGGTGCGCGAGCGGCGATTCAGCGACTCGATGTCCTCGAGCACATGCTCGATGGTCACCCCGGGAATCTTCACCTTCCCGGCCGTGAGCGCATAAAACATGAACGCGTCGTCCGCGTCGGGGCTGTGACCGATCCTCACCGTGGTCATCGAAGACTCCTTGATAGGGTCGTGCCTTGGCACGCGCTCCTGCGATTGTAGGTCAGCGGGCGGGTCCGAGGGAACTAGGCGCCGGCAAAGCCGAGCCGAAACTCGCCGGCCCGGATCGCGCGGATGATCGCGTCGCGGCTGCGCTTGGCGTCGACTTCGACCCACGCCTGACCGAAATGAATCGGGCCGTGCGCGTCGTCGGTCGCGACCTTCACGAGCGGGATCTCGGACGACTCGTAGATCGGGTGGCGCCGGCCGGTCTCGGTCACTTCGATCGCGTCGAGCTTGAGCCCCCCGGCGCCGATGCGGCGAATGCGCTCGAGCGTCTGGGCCACGCTGAGGTGGTAGCGCGCCGGATGGTTCAGCACGTGCAGCGTCTCACGCTCGCCGGACACCTTGCCGATGTGCTGGTCGAAGCGCGACCAGTTCAGCTCGACACCGTGGAAGAGCAGAAGCTTCGACGCAACACGGGGAATCGCATCCCAGTAGCGCTCGTCGATCCAGTTCTCGTGATCGGTGATGGCGAGGAAGTCGTAGCCGAGCGCTTCGTAGGCGGCGACGAGCTGTGCCGGTTCCTTGACGCCGTCCGAGAACGTGGTGTGCGCGTGGAGGTTCCCCCGGAGCCAGGGCATCAGCCTCTCGCTTCCCAGGGAGCGTCCGGCCGCGTCACGGATTCAGGGCTTCGGATTCGGGGCGCGGCGGACGGGCGGTGGGCCATCCCACGTCATCGAGAACCCGAACGCGAAGACACCGTTGCTCTCGGGCCAGCCGGTGGCCGCCGCCCCGACGGGCGTGGTCGGCGACACCCACCCGGAGATACCGTAACGCCCGGTCGACTTCGGAGTCTCGTAAGGCTTGGACACCGGTCCGACGAACGCGGGATCGTACTGGACCTGGCCGCCTCGCGGATACTTGTCCGCATCGCCCGGCCGTGTCTCCTCCTGGAGCCCGGGCGGGATTATGACTTCCCGTTCCTCACGCGGAGTCCCAGGGGTGCCCTTCTTGATCTCGACGTCTTGCGCCCAGGCGGGCGTCGCGAAGAGCACCAGGAGGCCGATCAGCAGAGCGCGCTTCATATAATTGATTGTAACCGTCCCACCAACCGCCGCAACTCCTCTCGTAACCCAGCGATAACGCTCGTGAGAGCTGCGTCGGATTCCGGAGCTTTCCGGTCACGCGCGACAGGCGGTCAGCCGTGTGGCGACGCTGTGTCCAGCGAGTCGAGCGAAAGAGCTGCGCGCTCGATCGTCGCCACGCGGTCGGCCGGGACCGCCCCCGGGGCCCTATCCGGGTAGCGCGATGTTGCCGTCGGGCACTCGGACGTTGCCGTCGGGCTCTCGGCTTCGGATCGCCGTGACGCTGCGGCCCTCCGTGTCCTTGACGTCGAACTCCTCGGCGAGGCCGGCCGCGATCAGCTGCTGCACGAGCGCTTCGCGGTCGGTGCCGACCGGCGGCAGCTGGTGAGACTTCCAGCGCATGACGAAGTAGCCGCGGCTCACGTGCGGCAGGCGCGCCTCGGCGCGCTGCAGCTCCTGCAGCGCGCGCTCGAGCGCCACGCCCGTCACCGGCTGCGCCGTCGGACGCGCCAGACGCGAAGGCGCCATGCGGGTCGGGGCGCGCTCGAACGGTCGCGGCCGCTCGACCTTGAACGCCGGGATGCCCTCGCTCAGATGGATCTGGCCGAAACAGCGCACGCGTAGATCCTTGGACAGCTCTTCGGCCGACCATGTCGCCACCCAGACCTGCTTGCCGAGCGCGTTGACCGCCTCGACCGCCGGCACGAAGTCGTCGTCGCCCGAGACGAGCACCGCCGCGTCGAACGCGCCGATCGCCGCGTACTGGATGATGTCGGCGACGAGCCGCGTGTCCACGCGCTTTTCGGTGGTGTACTCGTAGTCAGCGCTGCACGCGGGACAGCGTCCGGAGCGGCGCACGCGCAGCTCGCGCTTGACGAAGTAGCCGGGGCGCAGCTCGAGGCCCTTGAGGAAGCCTTCGACCAGCGGCGGCGCATCGGACGACACGCCGACGTAGTAGTGCGCGCCGGCGAAGATCGCGCCGGGTCCGCCGACGGCCTGGGTGATCCAGGCGGCGAGTCGATCGTAGTCGACACGCAGCGATTCGTCGTAGCGTTGAAGAGACCGATAGAAGTTCTGACCGTCAAAGAAAACGCTGACCTTCATGGGCGGCCCCCGGGCGAAACGAAAAACAAACCGTTAATTCTCTACCGCGTTAATGGTGGACGATACTGGATTTGAACCAGTGACCTCTGGCATGTGAGGCCAGCGCTCTAACCAACTGAGCTAATCGTCCGTGGCCCGGAAGTTAAGCACTTGGAAGACACGTTTGCAAGAGCTTCCTCGCGACTGTCACCACGATTCTCACCAGCGAGCTTGAGTGCCGCCGCCTTAAGGTCTGCCGGCGAACCGATCGCGTATGGTGGTAGACGTTCTCCGGAAATTCCGTCGTGGCCGGCCTGTAAAGCGCGCTGACAGGTGTAGGAACAGCGCCGGGACGATTCGCTTGAGCTCGCACTCTAAGGTTTTCGCCCGAGCCACCTGCTCCGTCGGCAGCCAGGTCAGGCTCCCGGCGAACACCAGCGCAGGCGCCTGCCTCGAAGAAGCCTTGACGCGGCGCGC
>Ga0070705_100001598_pt1 | contig 11868 bp, 11 predicted proteins | sample KBSK5253metaG_FD_65455 | JGI IMG/M metagenome (GOLD analysis project Ga0070705, IMG submission 65455) | Corn, switchgrass and miscanthus rhizosphere microbial communities from Kellogg Biological Station, Michigan, USA - KBS K5-25-3 metaG | ecosystem: Host-associated > Plants > Roots >... | reverse complement strand
AGCTTCGCCGGCATCTGGCCCGAGCGGCTCGGATAGAGGATCTGCTCCTCGACGACGCCTCTCAGCGTGGTGCGCCCGAGGCCGTCGTCGAGCGACTGCACGAAGGCGTCGTCAAGGTTCGGGCCGACGGTCCCTCTCGTGCCGGCGCGCGCGAGCGCGTGGCAGGCGCCGCATCTCTGCACGAACAGCTGCTTGCCTGTGACGAGGTCGGCGTGCCCGCCCTTCACATCGCTCCCGCAGCCGGCCAGCACCACCGCAGCGGTCGCCGTGATCGCGGCGATCGCCGCACCTCTCCTCAAAAGCCCGAACATCGTGCGGCGACGGATGCTATCCGGAACGGCGGCGGATGCGCCAGTGCCTACCGCAGCGGCAGCTCCCCAGGCGACCGCTCCCGCGCACCCGCGTCCGCGTTCAGCTGTGCAGCCGCGATGACGCCGCGCGCAACGCCCTCCCACGACCAGCGCTCGCGCACCGTGGCGGCGAGCGCCGTACGCACCTCATCGCGCAGCGTGGCGGGTGCCCCGAGCCACGCGCATACGTGCTCGGCGATCGCGACAACCGGATTCCCGCCCGCCTCCCCCGCCGCCGTCTCACAGGCCTTCCCGCGGGCGTGGCCGGCCGCGCCCGTCACGCCGAACGCCAGCCACGGCCGCGCCGGCGGCGGGACCGCCTGGGCGAGCGCCTCGGCAACCTCAGCGAGGCCCGAGTGCCGCGCGCAGACGGGCAGCGCCCCGCACGCCGCGCCCTCCGCCGCAACCATCCCGAACGCCTCCGGGAACGTGCTCGGCACGACGAGCGCCTCGCAGGCGGGCAGCAGGTCTGCCAGCTCATCGTGGTCAAGGCGGCCAGTCAGCACGACGCGCTCGCGCAGGCCTGCTGCGGCGGCGAAATATGCGCCGCGCTCCGCGCCCCGCAGTCCGTCGAGGAACGCACGCAGCAGTCTCAGCGGGGCGCGCGGCCCACCCTCCTCTGCGCGCCCAGCGGCGACGAGCGCGTCGAGTGCGCGCAGGTCCCCGTCGGCGAGCGCGCCGCACATGCGCTCGACGGCGCCGCGGTAGGCGCCGAAGCCGACGACGACGAGCCGTGCCCGCGGCTCGCGCTGCAGCACCAGCGGCCAGGCCGCCAGCAGCAGATCGATCCCCTTCGAGACGATCAGCTTGCCGACGAACGCGACGAGGCGGTCGCGCCCGATCGCGCGCGGGTCGCCCGCCGCCTGCGCGCGATCGGTCGCCGGGTCGTCCCCGAGCCCGCGCGCGACGTCTGCGAGTGCGGTCGCCGCCTCGCCGACGTCGCGCGCGAACGCCGAGCGCGCGCCCTCCTCGCCAGCCGGGGCGGCCTCCTGCGCCGCGAGCCGATCCGCGAGCGCGCGCAGCCCGGCGTGCGCCTCGTCCGGGGCCCGCGGTGCGAAGCGCGCGACGTCGACGCCCGGCGGCCCGAGCCGGATCCGCGCGCGCAGGGTCTCGTCATCGAGCGTCCCGACGAGCCGGTCGGCGATGTGCCCCGAGCCGACGAGCAACCCGCTCGCACGCGCGACCCCCTCGCGCGCGGGCGGCACGAAGCGCTCGGGGTGCGGCGCGACCGTGTACTCGATGTCGCTGCCATGCACCTTGACCGCGTACGGGACGTCCTCCGGCAGTGCCCGCGCAAAGATCAGCGGCCCCATCACAAGGTGATTGGCGAGCGCGACGTCCGGCCGGACGCGCGCCACGATGTCGCGCACGGCGCGGACGTTCGCCTCGACATACGCCTCCACCTCGGCGTCGCTGCAGTCCGGATACGGGCGCGCCTCGATCCCCTCGTAGCGGTCGGCGACGTAGACGGGCAGCAGGCCCGCAAGCGCCGGGCGATACACGGTGCAGCGGACCGGCTCGCGCAGCGCGCGGACGGCGAGCTGACCCGCATCCCAGTCGCCGACCGCGTCGACGAACGGCAGCTCGTCCGGCGCGCGGTCCTGGCAGAGCAGGTGGACCTCGTGCCCGAGCCGCACCAGCGCCGCTGCAAGGTTCGCGTTGTAGACGTTCGAGCCGGTCCCGTGCAGCAGGTAGCCGTGGAAGATCAGCACGCGCACGAGCCAAGCCTATGGTCGGGCGCGGCGGGGCGCTTCCCGCGGTCGCGTTGGTAGCATGCCGGCGCGTGAGGAACCACCAGCGCTACCGCATGCGAACCCCCTCGACGGGCCGCGAAGTCGTCATCGAGGCCGAGCCCGGCCGCACCTACGTCGACCGCGAGACGGGTGAGCCGCTCGAGGTCGTGGCGACGCTGGTGCCGCTCGCTCCGACCCCCTCCGACCTGCCCTGGGCCGTCGAGAACCTGCGCCTGTGCAACTGGTGCGACCAGTTCGCACAGAAGGACCTCAACGACTGCCCGAACTGCGGTCGCCGCATGGCGCCGATCGCCCACTGAGCCTCTGGCTGGCGGATGCCGGACCAAGCGGGGCGAGGACGCAGGGAGGAGGCAATGGTGGAGCCATTGCCCCGACCGAGGACGACGCATCCGCGCAGCGTCCGGCGCCGCCAGGCACCTCGTCGCACGCATCCGCTGGCGTTCATCGCAGCCCTCGCAATGGGCCTGCTGCTCGCGTTCGGCATCGCGGCGTGCGGCAGCAGCGGACCGCAATCGGCCGAGACGCTCGAGGTGCCGCCGCTGACCGCCGGCACCGGTGCCACGCTGCCGAGCACGACAGCGTCGACCGCCACCACGACGACGACCACGACCGCCAGCCCGGACACGAGCGGCGCAGTCGACACCGGCAGCGGCGCCGGCGGCGCGGCCGACACCGACGGTGGCACAACCGGCGACACCGGCGCCGGCACGGGCGGCGACACTGGTGGTGGGACCGCGCCCGCGCCCGCGACCGCCGACGACGGCACGACGACGCCGACGCAGCCAGCGAACCCGGGCGGGGCCGCGCCGAACTACGAGAGCTTCTGCAGAGAGAACCCGGGCGCCTGCTGAGCGGCCCGGAAGGCGAGGCGCGCGCGGGTTTGTCAACCCGGCGCACCCCGCCGCCCCGGTCATCTTGTTGTGCTTCTGTCCTCCGGCTCTCTCTCGACCGGCTCTCTCGGCGCCGGTGCGACGGGCGTCGAGATGAGCGTCGCCGTGTAGGTCACGCGAGCGGTCTGGTAGAGGCACTTGTACTGCGTGGAGTTGCCGAGTGTCGTCTGTGCAGTCTGGACCGCGAGATTGCTGCAGTCGCCCGGGCGGCTTGCGCGCCAGCCGTTCTCCTGCGGGAGGTTGACCGCCAGCACCGGCGCCCACGTCGGCACCGTCAGCGCGATCAGGTCGCCCTTGCGCGCCGCCAGCGATGTCTTCAGCGGAAACTGCACCGTCGTGCCGAAGAACGGCTGGATCTTGAAGATCCCGGTCGTCGCGACGACCTCATAGCTGCGCGCCGGTCTGGCCTGCTGGCGCAGCACCGTCAGCTGCACGCGCGAGGTGCCGCCGTACGTCGCGTTGAAGAAGTGGATCTGTCTCTCGTTCAACGCGCCCAGCTGGAGCGTGAACGCGACGATCCGCCCGCTCTTCGGGACGGTCGTCGGGTATCTGAGCGCCGCGGTACGCACTTGCAGCGCCGTTGTACGCGTCACGACGAAGCAGTTGTCCGGGCAGCTGACGGTGGCGGCGTCGCTCGCCGCGCCGAGCTCGTACGTCTTGGCCGAGGCCGTGGAGGCGGCGGCACCAAGCAGGCAGACGGCCAGGGCGACGCCGAAGGGGATGCGCTTCATGTCCCCATTCAACACGAGCGGCGGGCGGAAAGACCGCCCCGCAAGAGGCCGCCCAGTGCGCGGCCTAGAGTCTCATGACGTTGACGGCCTTCGGGCCCTTGTCGCCCTGCTCCTCCTCATAGGAGACTCTCGCACCCTCGGCGAGCGAGCGGTAGCCGTCGCCCGAGATGCCGCTGTAGTGGACGAAGAGGTCGCGACCGCCGTCATCAGGCGTGATGAAGCCGAAGCCCTTGTCGTCGCTGAACCACTTCACTGTTCCCGTCGCCATTTCGTCCCCCGCGGACATGCTGCCGGCCGGTGAGCCGGCGGGGTTTGCACCGAGCGATGCTCGATCTGTCGGGGGAAACCTAACAGGATCCGGTGCACCGGCTGCAAGTTGGGGTGCCCGGAAAGCGGGTCAACCGCGCAGCAGCGTGCCGGTGGAGGCGATCGCGTCCATGTCGCCCGGCGCGGGCACCCATGGCAGCTCGAGCGGGTCGTCGACATAGCGCGGGACGACGTGCATGTGGAAGTGGAAGACGGTCTGCCAGGCGGCCGATCCGCACGAGTTGATCAGGTTGACGCCGTCGGCGCCGAGCCGCGCTCTCATGCGCACCGCGAGCCGCTGCGAGGCGAGCGCGACCGCCTGCAGGTCCTCGGCGGGGATCTCGTGCAGATCTCTCGCGTGCACGCGTGGGACGACGAGCGCATGACCGCGCGTCGCCGGGTTGATGTCCATGAACGCGAGCGTGCGCGCGTCCTCGTCGACGATCGTGGCGGGCAGGTCGCCGGCGACGATCTTGCAGAACAGGCAGTCCTCGGAACCGGTGGGCACGCCGCGAGCATATCGGTAGCCTGGAGACGGCCGTGGCCGACCGCACGCACCTGCGCCAGGCGATCGCGCACCTTGCCGCGATCGACCGCCCTTCGGCCTCGCCAGGCGAGCACGAGGCAGCGCAGTGGATCGCCGCGCAGCTGGCCGAGTTCGGCTGCGACGTGCGCGTCGAGCAGGAGCGCGCGCACGGCGGCTACTGGTTCCCGCTCGGCGTGCCGAACGCGCTCGCCGGCGCAGCGGGTTTGCTCGCGCGCCGCGGCGGGCGGCGCCGCCGAGCGCTGGCAGCAGCCGTCGGCGCGTTCGCCGCGGCTGCGATCTGGGACGACGTCGGTGGCGGGAAGCTGTGGTTCCGCCGGCGCTTCCTGCCGAGCAGACGGACGTGGAACGTCGTCGCGGAGACGGGCGACCGCAGCGCGGAGCGCACGCTCGTGTTCGTCGCGCACCACGACGCCGCGCACTGGGGCCTGCTGTTCCATCCCGGCGTGCTGCCGCTGGTCGACCGCCTCTTCCCCGGCCTGCTCGCACGCACGAACACCTCGCCGCCGCTGATGGCGCCCGTGATCGCCGGCCCGCTGCTGGTCGCGCTCGGCGCGCTGACTGGTCGCCGGCGCGCGCTGTCGTGGGGCGCCTCCTTCGCGCTCGGCTCGGCCGCGACGTTCGCGGAGATCGGCGCGCGCGGCGCGGTCCCCGGCGCGAACGACAACCTCACCGGCGTCGCAACGCTGATCGGGCTCGCAACCGAGCTGGCCGAGCAGCCGCTCGAAGGGCTGCGCGTGCTGCTCGTCTCGACTGGCGCGGAGGAGGGCTTCATGGAGGGCATGCAGGCGTTCGCGCGCCGGCACTTCCCGTCCCTGCCGCCGAACCGCACGCACGTCGTGTGCGTCGACACCGTCGGCTCGCCGCAGCTGACGCTGATCGAGGGCGAGGGGATGCTGCGGATGCGCGAGTACCCGGACGACTTCAAGGCGCTCGTGAGCGAGTGTGCGCGCGCGAGCGGCATCGAGCTCGGCCGCGGACTGCGCTTCCGCAACGCGACCGACGGCCTGATCGCGCTGCGCGCCGGCTATCCGACGGCCGCGATCGGCTCGGTGACGAGGCTGAAGGTGCCGGCCAACTACCACTGGCCGACCGACACCGCCGAGAACGTGAACCACGACACCGTCGACGGCGCCGTCACGCTCTGCACGGCGATCGCACGCCGGCTGGCCGCCAGCTACGCGTCTGCCGCGCCCGGCGCGAGCAGCGTGCGCGCGTAGGCGACTGCGCTCTCGCGCGAGCGGATCTCACCGGCGTAGGCGGCCTCCTCCAGCTCCGCGAGCAGCGTGCCGAGCTGCGGGCCGCGCGCGATCCCGACCGCGTCCGCAAGCTCGTCACCACGGACGAACGGCGGCGGCGGCCCGTGCTCGCGCCACGCGAGCGCGGGGCCGATCAGCTCGCGCGCCAGCTCCATGTGCCTCGCAATCGCCTCGTCGGATCTGCGGCCGCGCGTCGCGAGGCGATCGGCGACCGACAACAGCGTGACGTCGACCTCGACCGGCTCACACGCCTTCAGGTAGCGGTACTCGACGCGGCGCGGCAGCGGCCGCTCTCTGACGAGGAAGCCGAGCCGCAAGTGGTGGCGCGTGAGCGCGGCCACGTGCGCGCGCAGCCGCTCGCTCGCGTGCAGCCGCGCCAGGATCTCGCGCGAGACCTCCGCGCCCTGCGCGTCGTGGTGCCAGAACGAGACGCGTCCCTCGTCGCTGATGGCACGCGTCTGCGGCTTGGCGACGTCGTGGAAGAGCGCACCAAGGCGCAGGGCCACGCCGCGCGTCAATTCGTCGGCGAGCGGCTCGGCGAGCAGCTGTGCGATAGCGGCGCCCTGCTGCGGGCCGAAGATCGCCACCGGATCGCGCTCCAACGCGACCACCTCGGACAGCACGGCAAGCGTGTGGCGGTAGACGTCGAGGTGGTGATACGGGCTCTGCTCAATGCCCGCCAACGCAGCCAGCTCCGGCAGCACGACGTCGACCGCGCCGACGCGCTCCATCAGCTCGATCCCGGCAAGCGGATCAGGCGAGGCGATGATCCGCTTCAGCTCGCCGAACACGCGCTCGGCGGCGACCTGGGCAAGGCCGGGCGCATGTCGCGCCGCGGCATCCAGCGTCGCCGGCTCAACGCCCAGCGCCAGCTCGCAGGCGAAGCGCGGCAACCGCAGCACACGCAGCGGATCGGCCTCGAACGCCGTGGGCGAGACCATCCGCAGGCACCGCGCCGCGAGGTCCTCGCGACCGCCGGTCGGGTCGATCGGCTCGCCGCCGGCAAGCGGCTCGGCGATCGCGTTGATCGTGAAGTCGCGCTGCGCGAGGTCCTGCTCGATCGTCTCACCGGCCAGCGGCGCGAGATCCGCCTGCCACGCGCCGCCGCGCGCCACCACGCGCCAGGCGCCGAAGTCCTCCGACAGCGGGAAGACCGCTGCCCGCGCGGCGCTCGCGAGCGCGCGCGCCGCTGCCTCGACGTCACCCGCGACCGCGACGTCGAGGTCGTACGCGGTCCGGCCCGCCCGTGCCAGCAGCCGGTCACGCACCGCGCCGCCGACGAGCCACGCGGACATGCCGGCAAGCGCGGCGCGCGCGATCGCGAGCGGGTCCTCGCTCATGCGTAGACGCGCGTCGGGCGCGCGGTGAGCGCCGTGGTGATCTCGTAGTTGATCGTGTCGATGCGACGGGCGAGCTCCTCAGCGGTGATGCGGTCTTCGCCGTCGCGCCCCAGCAGCACCGCCTCGTCGCCTTCCGCGATTCCGGCCGGATCGCGGCCCACGTCGACCGTGATGTTGTCCATGCTCACCCGCCCCACCAGCGGACACCGGCGCCCGCCGATCAACACCTCGGCGTTGTCCGAGAACGCGCGCCGCCACCCATCGCCGTAGCCGATCGGCAGCGTTGCGATCCATGTCGCCTCGCGTGCGACGAACGTGCCGCCATAGCCGACGCTCTCCCCCGGCGCAATCGGCTTCAGCGCCCCGACGTAGGAGCGCAGCTCCAACGCCGGCTCAAGGCTGTGTTCGCCCGGATCGACCCCGAACGGATCCAGGCCGTACATCGCCACGCCGCAGCGCACCATGTCCAAGCGCGCCTCCGGCAGCGCGAGCGTCGCCGCGCTGTTGGCCGCATGCAGGACGACGTCGCGCTTCAGTTCGCGCAGCCGCGCCCCGAACGCGCGGAAGCGCTCGACTTCGCTGCGCGTGCGCGCGACGTCCTCGTCCGCGCAGGGCAGATGCGTCATCGCCCCGACCAGCTCCAGCTCCGGCGCCGCGTGGATCGTCTCCGCAAGCTGCAGCAGCTCGTCCGGGTCGCGGACCCCCAGCCGCCCCATCCCGACGTCCAGCTTCACATGCACCCGCGCCGGCCGTTCCCGCGTCCGCGCCGCCTCCCGCAGTGCCGCCACAAACCCGGGGCGCCAGGCGACGACGTCGGCGTGCGCATCAAGCGCAACCGGCAGCTCCTCTGCGCTCAGCGTGCCCATCATCAAGATCGGAGCCACGACACCGGCGGCCCGCAGCTCAGGCGCCTCGTCCGCCGCCGCCACCGCGAGCCAGCTCGCACCGCCCGCCAACGCCGCACGCGCCACCGGGACGGTGCCATGCCCATACGCGTTCGCCTTCACGACCGCGCACAACGCGGCCTGCGGCCCCGCCGCAAAGCGCAGCCGCTCGCAGTTGCGCTCGATCGCCGCCAGATCCACCCGCGCGAGCGCGCGCAGCGCCATCGCTACCTCGCGGCGACGAGCGCCTCGAGCACGTCGAGACGCGTGACGACGCCGACCAGCCGACCGTGCTCCACAACCGGCAGGCGGTTGTGGCGGTGCTCGGCGATCAGGCGTGCAGCCTCGTGCACGTCCGTGTCAGGCGCGACGGTGACCGGGTCGCGCGTCATCATGTCCTCCACCGTCGCGGCGATCGCCTTTCGGAGACGGTCCTCGAAGCGCTTGACCGGACCGAGGAAGATCGTCCCGCCGAACAGGTCGATGTGCAGCGGCAGGCGCAGGTCCTCCTCCTCGTCGCGCAGCACGAGGTCGGACTCGGTGACGATCCCGATGCAGCGGCCGCCGCCGTTGACGACCGGGACGCCGGGCAGCTCGTGCTCGCGCAGCGTGCGCAGCAGCGTCTCGACCGTGTCCTCCGGCAGCACGGTCACCGGATCGCGCTCCATGATGTCGGCGACGGTCGGCATGCGCGCGAGAGACTAGCGCGTGCTGGAGATGATCGGACGGGTGCCGGAAGCGGCCATGTGGCCGCTGGAGGCGGGTCCCGCGGCTACGTCCTGCGGCGGGCGTACGGCAGCAGCGCGATCACGTCGCGCGCCATCGCGCCCTCGGCGCCGACGCGCGCACCGACGAGCTGCCCGGCACGGCGGTGCAGCTCGACGCCGGCACAGGCAGCGTGGAACGGCTCGACACCGCGCGCCAACAGCGCGCCGATCACGCCCGACAGGACGTCGCCGGTGCCGGCGGTTGCGAGCGCGGGCGCGTTGCCGCGGCTGATCCCCACGCGGCCGCTCTCCTGTGGCTCGACGACGAGCGTGTCGTCGCCCTTCAACACGACGATCGCGCCGGCCCGGGTCGCCGCCTCGCGCGCGCAAGCGAGCCGCCGCGCGCGCACCGCATCGCCGTCGACCCCGAGCAGGCGCGCCAGCTCGCCGCCGTGCGGTGTCAGGACGGTTGCCGCGGTGCGCCCCGCGAGCCGCTGGAGCCCCGCCCCCGTAGCGTGCGCGTTCAGCCCGTCGGCGTCGAGCAGCAGCGGCAGCGGCGCGTGCAGCGCCAGCTCGCGCGCGAACGCCGCGGCGCCATCGCTGCGGCCGAGCCCGGGGCCCAACACCAACGCGTCGGCCCGTTCGCAGCGCGCGAGTGCCTGCTCGACGGCCTCGGGCGCGAGCGCGCCGCCGCTGTCGGCGAGCGGCACGCTCATCACCTCCGCATCGCGCAGCTCGAACACGAGGTTGAGCGACGCCGGCACGAGTGCGGTCACATAGCCGGCGCCGCTGCGCGCCGCTCCCTCGGCCGCCATCGACGGTGCACCCGTGAGCCCGAGCGAGCCGCCGCATACGAGCACGCTGCCGCCGTCGAACTTCGTCGCCTGCGCGTCGCGCTGCGGCAGGCGCGCAAGCACCGCGTCGCCGATCAGCCCGATCGGCGCACCGCCCTCCGAGGGGCGGCCGTCAGCAGGGATGCCGATGTCCACGACCGTCACCTCGCCGGCGTGCTGCTTGCCGGGGGCGATCCACAGCCCCGGCTTGCTGGCGTGGAACGTCGCGGTCGCGGCCGCGCGCACAGCCGGTCCAGCTGCTTCGCCGGTGGAGGCGTCGATGCCGCTCGGCACATCGCATGCGATCACCGGGATCCCGCGCTCGGCCGCGGCCGCCATCGTCTCGACCGCATCGAGCGCCTCGCCGCGCGGCGCACCGCTCGAGCCGGTTCCCAGCACCGCGTCGACGATTCCGACGACCTCCATCAGCGAGCCCGGGTTGAACAGCCGGGGCGGGGCGCCCGGCAGCCGGTCGCGGTTCGCGCGCGCGTCGCCGCGCAGCTCGCGCCCGGAGCCGCCGACCAGCTGCACATCGACCTCGCGGCCGGCCTCGCGCAGGAGCCGCGCCGCCACCAAGCCATCGCCGCCGTTGTTGCCGTGACCGCATACGACGGCGAGCACGCCCTCGGGGACCCGCTGTGCGACGAGCTCGGCGAGCCCGTGGCCGGCGCGCTCCATCAGCTCCAGCCCGGGGACGTGGCGCTGCTCGATCGCCCAGGCGTCGAGCGCGCGCTGGGCGACGGCGTCAGGCAGCGGCTCGAGCCAATCCGGCAGCCCCGTCATCGGGGCCGAGGCTACTCGACGGTGACGGTCTTCGCGAGATTGCGCGGCTGGTCGACGTTCAGGCCGCGCAGGCGGGCGACGTGGTACGCCAGCAGCTGCAGCGGCACGACCGCCAGCAGCGGCGCGAGCATCCAGTCCGTGTCCGGGATCGTGATCGCCTGCTCGGCGTGGGCCGCGATCTCATCGTTGCCCTCGCTGACGATCGCGATCACGTGCGCGCCGCGCACGCGCACCTCCTGCATGTTCGAGACGACCTTGTCGAGCACCGGCGAGTCAGTCGCAACGCAGACGACCGGCGTCTGCTCGTCGAGCAGCGCAATCGGGCCATGCTTCATCTCGCCGGCGGCGTAGGCGTCGGTCGCGATGTAGGAGATCTCCTTCAGCTTCAGCGCCCCCTCGAGCGCAACGGGAAGCCCGACATGGCGGCCGAGGTAGAGGAAGAAGTCGGAGCGATGATGCGCCTGTGCGATCGCCTCGATCTGCTCGCTGCCGCGCTCCAGCAGGGCGGCGATGTGGTGCGGCAGGTGCTTGAGCGCGCCGACGAGCTCGGTCAGGCGCGCCGGCGGCAAGGTCTCGCGCAGCTCGGCAAGGCGCAGGGCCAGCAGGTACATCGCGGCCACCTGGCTGACGAACGTCTTCGTCGCGGCGACGCCGATCTCCAGGCCGGCACGCGTGAAGAGGACGCCGTCGGCGTCGCGCGTGATCTGCGAGCCCATCACGTTCGTGATCCCGAGCACCGTCGCGCCGCGCGAGCGCGCCAGCCGCATCGCCGCGAGCGTGTCCGCCGTCTCGCCCGACTGCGAGATGCCGAGGACGAGGTCCCCCGGCCCGACGACCGGGTTGCGATAGCGGTACTCGGACGCGATGTCCATCTCGACCGGCACGCGCGCCCACTCCTCGATCGCATAGCGGCCGATCAGGCCCGCGTGGTAGGAGGTGCCGCAAGCGACGATCACAATCCGCCGCACGTCGCGCAGGAACGCGTCGTCGATCGTGCCGAGATCGCCGAGGTCGACGCCGGTGCCGCGCGCCGCGCGGTCCGCGACCGTCTCGGCGACGGCGTACGCCTGCTCGTGGATCTCCTTCAGCATGAACGTCTCGTAGCCGCCCTTCTCGGCGGTCTCCGTGTCCCAGTCGATCGCGACGACCTCGCGTTCGACCGGCGTCCCGTCTGCCGTCATGAACTCGACGCCGGAGGGCGTGAGCACGACGATCTCGCCGTCCTCGATGTACTGCACGTGCCTCGTGCGGGCGAGGAACGCCGGCACCGCGGAAGCGAGGAACTGTTCGTCCTCCCCGCGCCCAACCACAAGCGGGCACTCGCGCCGCGCGCCGACGAGCACGCCGGGCTCGGCAACGGTCATCGCGACGAACGCAAAGTGCCCGACGAGCTCCCCGTAGGCGGCGCGCACGGCAGCCGCGAGGTCGCCGTCGTAGTGCTTGGCGATCAAGTGCGCGATCACCTCGGCGTCCGTTTCAGATGAGAA
>Ga0070705_100001594_pt1 | contig 11881 bp, 11 predicted proteins | sample KBSK5253metaG_FD_65455 | JGI IMG/M metagenome (GOLD analysis project Ga0070705, IMG submission 65455) | Corn, switchgrass and miscanthus rhizosphere microbial communities from Kellogg Biological Station, Michigan, USA - KBS K5-25-3 metaG | ecosystem: Host-associated > Plants > Roots >... | reverse complement strand
CGATGAGCCGCGGCCTGCGGTAACCCCGAGGTTGCGGGTAGGGCTCTTCTGGCTGGGCCGGCGCCCGCTGGTGCCGGGTCAGGACTACCTGCTCAAGCTGGGCACTGCGCGAGTCCCCATGCGGGTCGAAGCCATCCAGCGCAGCCTGGATGCGGCCAGTCTGGCGGCGCGGAGCCCTGCCAGCTCGGTGGAGCGGCACGAGATCGCCGAATGCATCCTGGAGCTGGGACGGCCGATCGCGACCGACACCGCGGAGCTGATGGCACCCACGGCGCGGTTCGTAATCGTGGACGAGTTCGAAATCGCGGGCGGCGGGCTGGTCCACGAGGCCCTGCCCGACGCTCAGTTGCCGATTCGCGAGAAGGTCCTGCTGCGAAACTACAAATGGGAGACCAGCTTCATCCCGAGCGACGATCGCGCCGAGCGCTATCGCCAGCGGCCCACGCTGGTGCTGATTACCGGTCCCCGGGAGACCGACCGCAAGCATCTCGCCAAGGCGCTGGAGGTCCGCCTGTTCGCAGCGGGGCAGGTGGTCTATTTCATCGGGATGGCCAACGTGCTCTACGGGGTGGATGCCGATCTGGGCCGAGCCGCCGCGCAGCGCGCCGAGCACCTCCGCCGCCTGGCCGAGGTGGCCAACTTATTGCTGGATGCGGGCATGATCGTGGTGGTCTCCGCCGCGGAGCTGGAGCAGGAAGATCTGGAGCTGATCCGGACGGCGGCCCCGCCGGAGCGCGTGGTAACGGTGTGGCTGGGGCGGTCCGAGGAAGCGCAGGCCGGCCGCGCGCACGGAACCGCGTTCGACCTGGTGCTGGACCCGAATGACGAGACCGACCGCGCCGTGGAGCGGATCCGCGAACTGCTGACCCAACGGGGGGCGCTGCTCGATGTTCCGTGAGACCCACTCGCGCTCGGTGCTCAAGGCGATCTCCTGGCGCATCTTCGGGACGCTGGTCACCTCCGCCCTGGTGTACGTCTTCACCCGGCGGCTGGTGCTGTCGCTGGCCGTGGGCGCGATCGAGTTCTTCTCGAAGATCGGACTGTTCTGGCTGCACGAGCGCTTGTGGGACCGCTGGTCCTGGGGCAAGCGGCGGATCGCCCCGGCGGTGATCTGGTTTACCGGGTTGCCCGGCTCGGGAAAGAGCACGGTGGCCGACTGGGTCGCCGAGCAGCTGCGCCAGCGCGGCTGGCCGGTGGAACGCCTCGACGGCGATGCAGTGCGGCGGATCTTCCCGGAAACCGGCTTCAGCCGCGAGGAGCGCGACGCGCACCTGCGCCGCATCGGCTTTCTGGCGAGCAAGCTGGAGGCCCACGGGGTCTTCGTGGTGGCGTCGTTCGTGTCCCCCTATCGGGACTCCCGCGATTTCGTTCGGGGGGTCTGCAATTCGTTTCTGGAGATCTACGTGAGCACGCCGCTGGCGGAATGCGAGAAGCGAGATCCCAAGGGACTCTACGCCAGGGCCCGGCGGGGAGAAATCGAGAATTTCACCGGGGTCAGTGATCCCTACGAGGAACCCCGGTCGCCCGAAGTGACCGTCGATACCAGCAGAGTCAGCCTCGAGGCCGCGGGGGCGCAGGTGCTGCAGGTGCTGGGACGCCGCCCGGAGCTGCGATGAGCGAGCATCAGGAGCTGGATCATCTGGACCGGCTGGAAGCGCTGAGCGTGCACCTGCTGCGGGAAGCCTATGCCAATTTCCCCCGGCTCTGCATGCTGTGGTCGATCGGCAAGGACAGCACGGTGCTGTTGTGGCTCTCCCGCAAGGCGTTCTTCGGCCACGTGCCGTTTCCGCTGGTCCATGTCGACACCTCGTTCAAGATCCCGGAGATGATCGCGCACCGCGACCGGCTGACGCGGGACTGGCGGCTCACCATGGTGGTGGGGCGGAACGACGACGCCCTCGCGGCCGGGCGTACCTTCCCGGCGGGGGCGGTGGACCGGATCGGCTGCTGCGGGTTACTCAAGACCGAGGCCCTCCGGCGCACCCTGAGCGGCGAAGGGCCGCGGCTGCGGATGAGCCTGGATACCGGCCGCTACGAGCTCGACCCGGATCGCGATCCCTACACCGGCGTGATCGTCGGCGTGCGGGCCGACGAGGAAGGCAGCCGCTCCAAGGAGCGCTATTTCTCCCCGCGCTCGACCAAGAACGTGTGGGACGTGGCGGAGCAGCCGCCCGAGTTCTGGAATCAGTTCAAGACCGAGTTTGCGCCCGGCACCCACGTGCGGATCCATCCGCTGCTCGACTGGACCGAGCTCAATATCTGGGAGTACATCGACCGAGAGCAGATCCCCACCGTGTCGCTCTACTACAACCAGGGCGACGGGATGCGCTATCGCTCGCTGGGCTGCGCCCCCTGCACCAGGCCGGTGCGGTCCGAGGCCAGAACCCCGCGCGAGATCATCGAGGAGCTGCGAACCGGACAGTTTGCCCGGGTGGCCGAACGGGCGGGACGGGCGCAGGACCTGGAAGACGGGGGCGGTTTGGAGAGCTTGCGGAGGGATGGGTACATGTAGGGGAGGTCAGAGGTCAGAGGTCAGAGGTCAGAGTCCTGTCGAGGTACTCAGCTCTCACCACTCACCTCTGATCGCTAGCTTTTCCGACCCAGCCGCGCGATCCACCGCACCGCTCCTTTGGCCGCGGCGACGGTGCGATGCCAGAACATGACGGCCACGCCCACGATCGCCGCGATGGCGGAGGCGAAGGGAAGTGCGGTATCGGGTCCGAGGTACATGGCTTTTCTCCTGACTGAATATATTCACGCCGGGTTCTGGAGTGCGGCAGCCAGCGCCGACAGCGTGGGATCGATTTCCCGAATCCGGGTCCCCGTCGCGCCCTGGAGCAGAATCTCGGGGTCTTTGAGCATGTGCCCGGTCAGCACTGCGACGACGCTTCGCCCAGCAGAAAGCGTGCCGGAAGCGGCCAACTGGCGGACGCCCGCGACGGAAGCGGCGCTGGCCGGCTCACAGCCCACCCCGGCGCGATCGATCACCGCTTTGGCCGCGAGAATCTCGGCATCGGAGACGCTCACCACCACGCCATCGGTTGCGCGGATCGCGCGGACCGCCCGGTCCCACGACGCGGGGTTTCCGATCCGAATCGCGCTCGCGATGGTTTCGGCCGGGAGCTGGTGGCGCCGAGTAAAACCCTCGAGATAGGCGCGGGCGAACGGTGCGGCGCCGGCGGCCTGGACGACAGCCAGGCGAGGCAGCCGGTCGATCAATCCCAGGGCGAGGGATTCCTCCAGCGCTTTCCCGAAGGCGGCGGTGTTGCCGAGGTTGCCTCCCGGGAGCACGATCCAATCCGGTGCCCGCCACCCGCGTTGCTGCAGCAGATCGAAGACGATCGTTTTCTGACCCTCGATGCGAAACGGATTGACGCTGTTGGCGAGGTAGAGGCCGAGCCGATCGCCGGCCTGCTCAACCAGGCTCAGGCAGGCGTCGAAGTCTCCGCGGACGGCGAGCACCTGCGCACCAAACCCCACCGCCTGGGCCAGCTTACCGAGCGCGATTCTCCCCGCCGGCACCAGAACGACCGCGTCCAGTCCGGCTTGCGCGGCATAGGCGGCGAGCGATGCCGAGGTGTTGCCCGTGGAAGCGCAGACCAGCGTGCGGGCACCGAGGCGCTGCGCCTGGGTGACCGCCACCGTCATCCCGCGATCCTTGAAAGAGCCGGTAGGATTGTGGCCTTCGTGCTTCAGGGTCAGGTCGGACACGCCGGCCCAATCGGCGATGCTCGGCCGGAAGAGGAGCGGGGTGTTACCCTCGGGATGGCTGACCACTGCGTCCTCGCCGGGGAGCACGATCTCCCGGAAGCGCCAGACGCCGGACGGCGGTACGCAGGGGGAGCCTAGCCTGCCGTCAAACAGGCCGCGCAGGGCGGCACCGCGTTGCGCCGGCGGCGAGTGGCGCAGCTCGAGCAAGCCGCCGCAGGCGGGACAACGGGTTGCGGGAGCGTGCACCGCGCTCTCGCGGCCACAGCCGATGCAGATTTGCGCCGTCATACCCGACGGGCACCCTCGAGGTCGGGCCGGGCGATCCGGGTGGTGCAGCCCACCCCGACCGTCGCGTAGGCTTCGTGCATCGCGGCGGCGACCCGGCTCCCGGTCGCCTCGTCCCCCACGATCGCGAATGCGGTCGGGCCGCTCCCGGAAATGGAGCAGCCAAAGGCCCCGGCGGCGAGCGCCGCCCGCTTGGCCTCCTGAAACCCGGTCAGCAGCGGGGCCCGGAACGGTTCGGCGATCCGGTCGTCGATGGCGCGCCCAAGCAGCTCGAGGTCGCCGGCAAAAGCAGCCGCGACCAGCGCGCCGACCTGGGCGGCCTGATGGACCGCATCCTCACGCGGGATCAGGTCCGGGAGGACGGCTCGGCCTTCGCGGGTCGCCATGGCCTGATCCGGGTGCGCCAGGACGAGATGGAGGGCCGCCGGCACCGGCAAACGGACCAGGTCGAGGGGATCGAGGGAGCGGATCAGCACCAGTCCGCCCAGCAGGATGGCAACCACGTTGTCGGCATGGCGACCCGACACGATCGCCTCCGCTTCCAGGGAAGCAGTCAGCAGGTCGGCTTGGGGAAGCGGTGCCTCGAGCAGCAGGTTGGCCGCCAGGGCGCCAGCCACGGCAGAAGCGGCGCTGCCTCCCTGGCCGCCCGACAGCGGCAAGCCTTTCTCGATCCGCAGCCGAATCCCGAACCCGGCACCGGCTCGCCGGAGCACCTGGTAGGCCGCGATTCCACTGGTGTGGCGGGTGGCGGCCGTGGGCAGTGCAGGGTGCCCCGCCTCCGCGATAACCACCTCCGATCCCGCAATCCGCTCCGCCGTCACAGTGTCTCCCCGGCCCCCGACGGCCAGTCCGAGCACGTCAAATCCGGGCCCGACGTTGCCGACCGACCCAGGAGCGAACACGCGGACCTGTGCGAGCATGGGCGGAACGTATAGTTTCGTGCGTTCGTGTGACAGGGAGTCGGGGAATCAGGCGATTCCCCATGATTACCTGATCTCCTGATCCCCCGAGGCCCTGACCTACCCATGCGCTTAGGCGTCCTTCGCGAGACCGCCCCGCACGAACGGCGTGTGGCCCTGGTACCGCCGACCGTCCAGCGCCTGCGCTCCGCCGGGCACGAAGTCTTGATCGAGAGCGGAGCGGGGGCTGGGGCGGGTTACCCCGATGCCGCTTATGGCGAGGCCGGCGGCCGCATCGCCGGGCGAGCGGAGATTCTGGCCGAGAGCGAGATCCTGCTCACCGTGCAGTATCCCGACCCGGAGGACCTGGCGGGGGTGCCGCCGGGCGCCACGGTGATCGGGCTGGCGCAGCGCTCCGGGGCCAACCGCTTCGTGGCGGCGGCGGCCGCCGGCCACCTCACGGTGCTCGCGATGGAACGGGTGCCCCGCACGACCAAGGCGCAGTCGATGGACGTACTGTCCTCCCAGGCCACCGTCGCCGGGTACCAGGCCGTGCTGCTGGGTGCGAGCCAGCTGTCCCGCCTGCTGCCCATGCTGACGACCGCGGCCGGGACGATTCCTCCCGGGCGAGCCTTCATCCTTGGCGCGGGGGTGGCGGGTTTGCAGGCGATCGCGACCGCGCGCCGGCTGGGCGCCATCGTGAGCGCGTTCGACGTCCGGCCGGTGGTGAAGGAACAGGTACAGAGTCTGGGCGCCACGTTCGTCGAGGCGGAGGCCGTGAGCACGGCCGCGGAAGGCACCGGCGGCTACGCGCGGGAGCTGGCCGAAGAGCAACAGCGCAAGGTGCTCGAGGCGATCGGCAAGGTGCTGCCCGACAAGGACCTGGTCATCACCACCGCGCAGATCCCCGGCAAGCCCGCGCCACGGCTGATCACCGAGGACATGGTTCGCACCATGAGGCCGGGGTCGGTGATCGTGGACCTGCCGGTGGAGTCGGGCGGGAATTGCGAGCTCTCGCGACCCGGGGAGACCGTCGTCGCCCACGGGGTCACGATCCTCGGCCCGCTCAATCTGCCGAGCCAGATTCCGCAGCACGCCAGCCTGATGTACAGCCGCAACCTGCAAGCCCTGCTGGAATACCTGATCCGCGACGGCCGGCTGGAGATCGATCGCGACGATCCCATCGCGGGGCCGATGATCCTGGTGCACGGCGGGGATACGGCGGGCGTGTAGGGAGCAGGGAGCAGGGCAATCAGGTAATCAGGCAGTCAGGCAATCAGGTAATCAGGCCATCAGGCCATCAGGGGGGCAAATGGGTTTGACGACGGTCATCCAGCTCTACGTGTTCGTCCTGGCGGGCTTCGTGGGCTACCAGGTGATCAGCCGGGTCCCCCCCCTGCTGCACACGCCGCTCATGTCGGCGGCCAATGCGATCACCGGCATCTCGCTGGTGGGCTCGCTGGTGGCTGCCGGGAGCGATCATAGCCGGCTGAGCAACGTGCTCGGGCTGATCGCGGTGATCTGCGCTACGGTCAACGTCGTGGGCGGGTTCCTCATCACCGATCGCATGCTCAAGATGTTCAAGCGCGACGGGCGCAAGCCTTCGTGACTGCCGACCTGTCGCTGCGGGAGCTGGCCATCCAGGTCATCTACCTGGCCAGCTCGGTGTTCTTCATTCTCGGACTGCGCGGTCTGAGCGGGCCGGAAAAAGCGCGCGCCGGCATGGCCCAGGCGGCCTTCGGGATGCTGCTGGCGATCGTCGGGACGCTGCTGCACCAGGACATCGTGCGCTTCGACTGGATCGTGGCAGGACTGGTGATCGGCGGGTTCATCGGGGTGGTGATCGGGCGGCCGCTCTTCATCAAGGTGCCGATGACGGCGATGCCGCAATGGGTGGCGCTCTCGCACGCCGCCGGGGCTGTCGCGGCGACGCTGGTTGGCATCAACGAATACGTGCACCTGGGCGCGGCTACGCCGCGCGGGGCCATGGGCGCGCTGGGATTCGAGGTCTTCCTGGGCGCGCTGACGGTCACCGGAAGCGTGATGGCGTTCGGCAAGCTGCAAGAGATCCTGCCCGGGCGACCGGTCACCTGGCCGCTGCAGAACTTCGGCAACCTGCTGCTGCTGGCGATCGCGCTAGGCCTGATCATCACGCTGGTGGTGAATCCGGGGTTGAGCACGGCATTCTGGGTCCTCACGGCGATCGCCGCCGCACTGGGCGTGCTGATGGTCCTCCCCATCGGCGGGGCGGACATGCCGGTGGTCATCTCGCTGCTGAACGCCTACGCGGGGCTCTCGGCTTCCGCCATGGGCTTCGCCATCGACAACAACCTCCTGATCATCGTGGGCGCCCTGGACGGGACGTCGGGCCTGCTGCTGTCGATCCTGATGTGCCGCGCCATGAATCGGTCGTTCGTCAACGTGCTGTTCGGGGCGTTCGGGGCCAAAGTCACCGCCGCGGGCAAGTCGGCGGAGGGCCAGGACATGCGGGCGATTACGCCGGACGACGCCGCAGTCCGGCTGGCCTATGCGGGACTGGTGATCGTGGTGCCGGGCTACGGATTGGCGGTGGCGCAGGCCCAGCATGCGCTGCGGGAGCTGACCGAGCAGCTGGAAAAGCGGGGCGTCGAGGTGAAGTATGCCATCCATCCGGTGGCCGGCCGGATGCCGGGGCACATGAATGTGCTGCTGGCCGAGGCGAATGTGCCGTACGACAAATTGTATGACATGGACGAAATCAACGCCGAGTTCAACCGCTGCGATGTAGCCCTGGTAATCGGCGCGAACGACGTGGTAAATCCGGCGGCCAGAAGCGATCCTGCCAGCCCGATCTACGGGATGCCGATCCTGGATGTGGATCGAGCCAAGTCCGTAATCGTCCTTAAGCGGGGAAAAGGAGCAGGGTTCGCCGGGATCGAAAACGAGCTCTTCTTCAATCCCAAAACGGCAATGCTGTTCGGTGATGCGAAGGCCTCCCTGAGCCGGCTGGTGACTGAGCTCAAAGCCCTTTAGGCAGGCGTGTGTCCCGAAGGGACTTAGGCGTCTCCTTAGACGGCGTGGTCATCAGCGGCTGTCGCCATTTCGGTGTGCCCCAACCGGAAAATCGCGCAAGCCCATGATGGGTACTGATTTAGTAACCCATTGAGTTTTCGAAGGTTACGCCGTATATTGGGGGCTTGGGTTTATCGGGGCTGGAAAGAGATTCCTGACCAGTGATAAGCCAAAACGCGCAAGGACGAAGGAGGCTTTTGACGTGGCGAATGCCCCTCGCACCAAGCGTAACGCAGTGAAGCCTGCCCAGATCGCCAAGGCGGTAGACGAAGGCCGGGAAAGTCTGGATCTGTATCTCGACGAGATCAGCCGGGTCCCGCTCCTCTCCCGCGACGAAGAGATGGAGCTGGCTCGCAAGGCCTTCCGGGGCAACGTGGCCGCGCAGGAACGACTGGCGCGGCACAATGTGCGTTTCGTGGTGTCGGTTGCCAAGAAGTTCCAAAACCGGGGAGTCCCGCTGGTCGATCTGATCGGCGAGGGAAATCTCGGTCTGATGACTGCGGCCCGGAAGTTCGATCCGGACCGGGGCGTCAAATTTATTTCCTATGCCGTGTGGTGGATCCGCCAGGCGGTGCAGGCGGCCATTGCCCGGCATGGTCGTCCGGTCAGGGTGCCGCTCAACCGCACCGCCGACCTGAGCCGGCTTGGGCGGACCACCACGCTGCTCAAGGAGAAGCTGGGGCGGATGCCGACGACCGAGGAGCTGGCTCGGGCTACCGGCCTGACCCCGGAAGCGGTGCGGTCACTAAGCGCACTCAATTCCGAGGCGGTGCGGCTCGACCACCCCACGCGGGACGGGGATGGCAACGAGCGGATCGAGCGGTTTGCGGCCGATCAGGAGGGCACCGACGCCGGGACCATGGCCAACAGCCAGACCCAGGACATCGAGGCGGCACTCGCTACTCTGCCCCCCAGGGATGCCAAGGTCCTGCGGCTCTATTTCGGAATCGAAGACGGGCAGAGCCGGACGCTGGAAGAGATCGGCCGGATGATGGGGGTCACGCGGGAGCGGATCCGCCAGCTCAGGGATCGAGCACTGGTGCGGCTCCGCGAGGGAGAGACCGGCGAGCGACTGAAGGATCTCGTAGCGTAAGCCGTGAAGGGTGAAGGAAAACAGGGCCCCCGATGTCGCTCCGACATCGGGGGCCCTGTCGTAGGTGCCCCTGACCGGAGGTCACCCCGTGCTGGCCAACTGGATCACGCTTTCGCGGTTCCCGCTGCTCGTCGCCAATCTGCTGGTCCTCTATTACGGCTCGGCGCCGGTGCGCCTGGCGGGTGTCATCCTGCTGTTCATCGGACTCCTGCTCGACACGGTGGACGGGGTGGTGGCGCGCAAGACCGGGCAAACGAGCCTGTTCGGCAGCGTGCTCGATATCGCGGCCGACCGCACCTATGAGCTGGTGCTCTGGGTGTGCTTTGCGGACCTCGGCATGCTTCCGGTAGCGATTCCGCTGATCGTGATCGCGCGGACGACCCTGACGGACGCCTTTCGGAGCATCGGCGTCGGGCAGGGCACGGCACCTTTCAAACAGCACCGCACCGCGCTGGGACGGTTCCTGGTGGGGTCGACGCTCATGCGGGTGGGTTACTCGGCCAGCAAGCTGATGACGTTCTGCGGGTTAGCCCTCGCGCAGGCCCTGGCCAGCTTTCCCGCGGACTCGCCGCTGTTCGGCGCAGGGGCGCCGCTCCTGGCTGTGTTTCGCGCGGTGGCCTGGGTGGCGGCCGGGTTCTGCGTGTTTCGCGGACTTCCGGTGATCATCCACTATCTGAAAGAGTACTGGGGCAAGCCTGCGTCCCAGGCAGGCGCCGAGCGCTCCGGCTCTGCGCACAGCTGAGCCGCTGGTCGGACGCAGGCTGGGCGGTCAGCGCAGGACGCGCGAACGGCCGGCCGCGATGCCAGCCATCGTGCGACCGGTCGCCACGGAAGTGTCCTCCTCCGCCACGATATCGGAGCCTTCCCTGGCATACTTGTCCCGGTGCTTGATGAGCAACCACTGCGGCTTGGCGGGATCCCCGCGCTTGATGCGGACCAGCACCCAGGAGCCGCGCAGCCGCTTGCCCTTGAGCTCGAATTTCAGGTCGCCCCTGGCGTAGCCTTCCCGCAGGGCGGCCTCGACGTCGGGCACCTTTTCGGCGAAGCTGTAGCTGCCCCGATCCCACAGCATCACCGTCCCGCCGCCGTACTCCCCCGCCGGAATGATGCCCTCGAACTTGTTGTATTCGATGGGGTGATCCTCGACCTGCATGGCCAGCCGCTTCACCGCGGGGTCGAGGCTGGGCCCCTTGGGCACGGCCCAGCTCTTCATGACTCCATCGAGCTCGAGGCGGAGGTCAAAATGGAGCCGGCTCGCCGCGTGTTTCTGGATGACGAAGGCGAGCCTGGGCCCCCTGGTCCGGGCCGTTGCACCCCGGGGCTCCCTCGTCCTGGAGAAGTCCCGCTTGCGGCGATATTCGATGAGCTTGCCGCGCGGCGCGCGCTTCGCTCTGGTAGTCATGGTCACCATCGGGCGGGTTTCAGATTCAGGTTCCGGCTTCGCTCGGCGTCACCCTGTTGACGACCTGCCGGGCCGGGGATGGACAGGCGAGCCGGGCCGCGAGGTCAGGAGCTACGGCGTCCGGAGCGAACCCGGAGCGAGCTGGCGCAAGCGGGCCCGATACTTTCGGGCCGCAGCACGGTCGCCCGTGGCGCTCGCCGCGGCGGCCGCCCCGGCGAGCGCGCGCCACCGGTTCGGCTCGTGGCGCAGGGTTTCCTCGAAGGCCGCGAGCGCCGCCGCGGGCTGTCCGGCCGCGAGCAGCATCTCGCCCAGCAGCTCGCGCGCCGGGGCGAGGGGGCCGGGCGTGATCGCATTTTTCTCGGTCGCGTCCTCGCGCTGGGCGGCTTCGCGCATCTCGCGCAAGGCCGAATCCCGGCGCCCCGCGGCGAAGGCGAGCCAGGCTGCCGTGGACCGGTGCTGGAGCTCGACCTGCTCGCTCCAGTAGAACTCGCCGGCCTGGGCGAGGCGATCGCGGAGCCGCGCCAGCTCGGCGACTGCCGTGTGCGCTCCTGCGGTGTCGCCGCTGCGGGCCGCGCCGAGGCCACGCGCAAACCACGTGATGGCATCGGCGAAAGGCACTGGACTTGGCCGCAGCTCGAGCCGGCCCGCGGCGGCCCAGTCACCGCGCTCGAGGGCATAGCGCGCGGGGATGGCGGCGATGGCGAAGTAGCCCGCGGCGGGCGGGGCGGCGCTTCCGAAGTCCGTGGGATCGAAGCGGCGGGCCAGCGCCGGTAGCGCCGCGAGCATCCGCGCCGCGGCGGTGTCCTGCCCGGTCTGCAGATAGGCGTAGGTGCGGTAGTCCATCGAGTGCAACTGCTCGGCGGTGGCGTGCTCGCGAAACGCAGCGTTGCCCGCGGCGACGTTGGCGGAAATGGAGCGCCGCCAATCACCGACGCGGGTATAGGTATGCGACGGCATGTGGAGCGCATGGGAGACTGTGGGAGCGATGCGCCCGTAGCGACCGGCGGCCGTGAGCGCGCGCCCGGCGAGCGGCGGCACGTCGTAGCTATGGATCAGATAATGGGCGATGCCGGGGTGGCCGGGCAGTTTGACGAACAGGCGCTCGAGCGTGGCACCCGCGGCGAGCTGACTCGCGTAGGTCTTGTCGGCCGGATCGGCGGAGACGGCCTGGGCGAGGGCGTGGAAGATCTGCGCCTCGGTGTCGGCGGGCTCGCGGGCGGCCAGCTCGGCCATCGCGTCGCGGTAAGCCAGGAGCCGGGTGCGCTGATCGACCGAGTCCGCGCGCTCGTAGAGCCGAGCCACGGCCTCGATGTACCCGCGCTCGCGCTCGGTGGGTGCTCCGGTGGCCTGGGCGCGCCGGACTGCAGCGAGGCCGCGCTGGAGCTGCGCGTGCGCCTTGAGCCCCGCGGCGAAAGGATTCCCCCACGCGGTCAGCGCCAA
>Ga0070705_100001593_pt1 | contig 11886 bp, 11 predicted proteins | sample KBSK5253metaG_FD_65455 | JGI IMG/M metagenome (GOLD analysis project Ga0070705, IMG submission 65455) | Corn, switchgrass and miscanthus rhizosphere microbial communities from Kellogg Biological Station, Michigan, USA - KBS K5-25-3 metaG | ecosystem: Host-associated > Plants > Roots >... | reverse complement strand
ACCCCGAGATCGGCTCGTTCACGTTCATCGGCGTGGTACTCACCGATGCCGACCTCGCCCCCGACTTGCCGTTCGAGGCCGACCGCTGTGGTACGTGCCGCCGCTGTCTCGACGCCTGCCCGACGAACGCCTTCCCCGAGCCGCACGTCCTCGACGCAACGCGCTGCATTTCGTATCTCACGATCGAGCACCGTGGGGTGTTCAACGACCAGCAGCGCAAGGACGTAGGGGAGTGGGTGTTCGGGTGCGACGTCTGTCAGGATGTGTGTCCCTGGAACGTGAGCTTCGCGACTGGCGCCGCCGATCCGGCGCTCGCACCACGCGCCGACGTGCAAGCGCCCGATCTGCACGCGCTCCTCGAGATGGACGAGAACGCGTTCGCGCGCCAATATGGCGACACGCCGTTCGCGCGCCCCGGCCTCCGCGGGATGCGCCGCAACGCCGCGGCAGTGCTCACCGGCGGGTCACTCCCGTGAGTGAGGCGATCAACGATCTGCGGCGGCGCCTCGTCGACGGGCTCGCTAAAATCGATCCCCACCACCGGCTCTTCGGACGGCCGGTCAGCTATCGGGTGATCGATGGCCAGGCGCTCGAGGTCACGTATCGCGACGTCGCCGGGATTGCCGATGCGGAGGTACAGGGTGTGAAGCGGCTGATCGGCCGTGACTGCTCTTGCACAGTGAGTCCCCAGACCGCCGAAAGCGTGACCGTGCGGTTCGTCGTGCCCCTCAAGTAGCGGAGGACGTCGTGGACGACCGCGTCACCGGGATCGGCGGGATCTTCTTCAAGGCCAAGAACAAAGACCGTCTGCTGGACTGGTATCGCGAGCACCTGGGGATCGACGTGCAGGAATGGGGCGGCGCGATGTTCTCGGGGATGAGTCAAACCGTCTGGAGTGTGTTCAAGCAGGATTCGGATTACTTCGGGTCCGGGTCACAACGGTACATGGTCAACTACCGGGTCCCGAACCTCAGCCGCATTCTCGCGCGTCTGAAGGATGAAGGTGTCACCGTCGACGCGCGCGTCGAGGAATCGGAGTTCGGGAAGTTTGGGTGGATCATGGATCCGGAGGGCAACCGGATCGAGCTGTGGGAGCCGCCCACAACGACTGGAGGGTGATCATGCGCCGCCTATGCGTCGTCAGCCTCGCCTGCCTCCTGTGCGCCGGCCTAGCCGCCCAGGAGCCTTACAAGCGTCCGCCGCAAGTCATCGTCGACATCCTCGACACGCCGCCCCTCCCGGCGGCAAGCGTCTCGCCCGACCGGCAGTGGCTGCTCCTCCTCGAGCAGCGCAGCATGCCCACGATCGCCGAGCTGGCGCAGCCGATGCTGCGGCTCGCGGGTAACCGCATCAACCCGCGGACGACCGGGCCGCAGCTTCCCGGGCTGATCACCGGACTCGTGCTCAAGCGGGTTGCGGACGGCTCGGAGCGGCGCATCGCGGTCCCCACACCAGCGGCGCTGTCCTTCGTGACGTGGTCGCCCGATAGCCGCTCGATTGCCTTCGTGCAGACGCGCGACTCGGGGCTCGCGCTCTGGGTGGCCGACGCCGGCACGGGACAGACCCATGCGCTCAGCGGCCCGATCCTGAACGCCACGAGCGGCCCGCCCTGCCAGTGGATGCCGGGCGGTATGAAACTGCTCTGCGAGTTCATCCCCGACGAGCGCGGCGCCGCCCCAGTGGCGCCGCAAACGCCCGTCGGCCCCACAACGCAGGAAACGAGGGGGCGCGCGGCACCGGCGCCCACCTACGAGGACCTGCTCAAGAACGCGAACGACGAGCGGTTGTTCGCCTACTTCTTCACCGCCCAGCTCGCGCTCGTTGACGCCGCGACGGGCGCGCGCACGCCCGTCGGCACTCCCGCGATCTTTGACCGTGTCGACGTCGCGCCGGGCGGCGAATACATACTGGTCGCGCGCACCGTGCGTCCGTATTCGTATCTCGTGCCCGACGGCCTCTTCCCCAAGGAGGTCGATGTCTGGGATCTCCGCGGCCAGGTCACGCACCACCTGGCCTCACTGGCCACGGGTGAGGGCATCCCCATCCGGGGCGTGCGCCCGGGACCACGCGGCATCAACTGGCGTCCCGGTGTCCCGGCAACGCTGGTATGGGCCGAAGCCCTCGACGGCGGCGACCCACGCAACAAGGTCGAACACCAAGACCGCCTTGTCACCCTCACGGCGCCGTTCAGTGCCGAGCCCACCGAGCTGGCCCGCCTCAGCAAGCGCTACAGCGGCCTCTTGTGGGACACGCAGGGCGTCGGGTTCCTGGGGGAGTACGACCGGGACCGTCGCTGGTCCAAGACGTGGATCGTCGATGCCGCGAAACCCGGCACTGCGCCCGTGTTGCTCTTCGACCGCAGCGCCGAGGATCGCTACACCGATCCGGGGATCCCGATCATTCGTATCACGCCCACCGGCGACTTTGCTATGCAGCGCAGCGGCGATTGGATCTACTTCACCGGCACCGGCGCGTCGCCGCAGGGCGACCGGCCCTTTCTCGACCGTGTGAGCCTCACGACGCGGAAAACCGAACGCCTGTGGCGCGCCGATACCGTGCACTACGAGGCGGTCGTCGCCCTGTTGGACGAGGGCGGCAGGAGCTTCGTCACACGCCGCGAATCACGCACCGAGCCGCCGAACTATTTCGTGCACCAAGCCCGCATGGCGCTGCGCGCGTTGACGGCGTTCAAGGACCCTGCCCCGCAGCTGACGGGCATCCAGAAGCGTCTTGTCACCTACACGCGTGAAGACGGTGTTCCCCTGTCGGGTACGTTGTACCTGCCCCCCGGTTATGTCGCTGGCTCACGACTTCCTGTGGTCATGTGGGCCTATCCGGCCGAGTTCGCGTCGGCCACCGCGGCGGGCCAGGTGTCCGCCGCGCCCAACCGCTTCAACATCATCCGCGGGCCTTCGCACCTGTTCTTCCTGACGCAAGGGTACGCGGTATTCGACGACCCGAAGATGCCGATCATCGGCGGCGACACGGCGAACAACCATTACGTCGACCAGCTCGTGATGGACGCCCGCGCCGCCGTGAAAGCGGTGGTCGACGCGGGGGTCGCGGATCCCGACCGCATCGGTGTGGGCGGTCACAGCTACGGCGCCTTCATGACGGCGAACCTGCTGGCGCACTCCGACCTGTTCCGCGCCGGCATCGCGCGCAGCGGCGCCTACAACCGCACCCTCACGCCCTTCGGGTTCCAGAACGAGGACCGCACATTCTGGCAAGCGCGGGACGTCTACCTGCGGATGTCGCCGTTCGTGTACGCGGACAGCATCAACGAGCCGATCTTGATGACGCACGGAGAGGCTGATAACAACTCGGGGACGTTCCCGATCAATTCGGAAAGGCTATTCGCCGCCATCAAGGGCCTCGGGGGAACGGCGCGCCTAGTCATGCTCCCCAACGAGGCGCACGGTTACGCGGGACGTGAGTCGGTGCTGCACACCCTGGCGGAGATGATTGACTGGTTCGACCGCTACGTGAAGAACGCCAAGCCCAGGGCGTCCGGGGTCAGCAGCAACTAGCGGCCGGCCACGCGCTGGACGATGTCGTAGAGAAAACGCACGCCGAAGCGGAGCGCCTCGGGGCTCAGGCGCTCATCGTTCCCGTGGACGCCGCGCGACTCGGATACGGTCAGCGGGAAAGGCCCGACCCCGTAGCTGGCGATCCCGAGACGCCGGAAGTAGTGGCTGTCGGTAAACCCGGCCAGCATCGGCGTCGTCACGAGCGCGTCGGGACGCCGGGCGTGCGCCGCCGCTTCGATGGCACGGAACAGCTCAGTGTCCGTGGAGCTCTCCGTCGCCGGCCAGCTCGGCCCTTGCGGGCGGAACGTCACCGCGGTGTCGCCCACCACGCGCTGAAGCTCTGCGAGAAACGCCGCGGGCTCCTGCCCCGGGAGGAGCCGCACGTCCAGCGCCGCGGTCGCGAGCGGCGGGATGACGTTCGTCTTGTCGCTCCCCTTCAGCCCGGTGACCGAAATGGTGTTGCGGAGCAGGGCGTTGTACGTCAGGTCGCTCGTGATCGCGCGGACGGCAACGGAGTCGCGCAGCGCCGCCCGGATGTCGCTGAACCAACGGCGCCGCGTCGAGTCGGTCTCGAGCCCTGAAAGGTCGCGGAAGTAGCGCTCCACGCCCGCCGTCACCACGAGCGGCGTCCGCCACTCAGCGATGCGGTCGAGCGCGCGGATCAACCGATGGACCGGATTGTCGGGAGTGGGGCGCGAGCCGTGGCCCGGGGTCCCGCGCGCCGTCATGTCGAGCCAGAACGGTGACTTCTCGGTGGTCCCGACGCCGAAGTAGTCGATGCCGCCCCGCTCGTTGGCGCGGGTCGTCCCGCCTTCGGTAATCAGGAATTCCGCGTCCCGAATGAGGTCGGCATGGCGCTCGGCGAACCACCCCGCCCCCACGCCAGCGCCAATCTCCTCGTCCGACGTGGCGAGGAAGATGACGTCGCGCTTCAGCGGTATGCCCGCGCGTTTGAGGATCAACAGCGTCATGAGCTGCGCGATCCCCTCACCTTTCATGTCCAGGGCCCCGCGGCCCCAGATGTAACCGCCCTGCATCGCACCGCTGAACGGATCGACCTGCCAGTACTCGGGCGACGCCAGGACCACGTCCATGTGATTGAGGAGAATCAGCGGCCGCGCGCTGCCGTCGCCCCGAAGGCGCGCGTACAGGTTTGCCTTGCCCGGCGCCGGCTCGAAGATCTGGGACTCGATGCCGTCACGCCGCAGCACCATGGCGAGCCAGCGCGCCGCGACGATCTCGTTGCCCGGTGGATTCGTCGTGTTGATGCGCAAATAGCGCGACAGCAGCGTTCCCGCCTCGTCGCCCAGAGCGTTCCACTCGGCGTCACCCCGCGGAGCCGTGACGAGCGCGACACGTGCCGGTATCTCCATGACGGGTGCCGAGGACGGGCCTGCCAGCGGCGGGGCCGCGCGCCCGGCGCAGCCGGCGGCCAAGACGAGACAGACGACGAGTTTTGCTGGGTTACGCACGGCGAAACTATAGCGTCAGAGTCTCGCCGTGCGCCAGTTGACGGTATCCGTCCTCGGGGAGTCCCGCCGCGCGCCACGCGGCGCGCGCGCGCCGCGGCGGCTCGTCCATTGCCTCGTCGGTGAGCTTGAACGTGCCCCAGTGGATCGGGATCATCGTCCGCACGCCCAGCGCCCGGCATGCCTCGATGGCCTCCTCGGGGTTCATGTGCACGTAGCGCATGAACCAGCGCGGCTCGTAGGCACCGATCGGCATGAGCGCCAGGTCGAATGGGCCGTGTCGCTCGGCGATCGATACGAACTCCGGATGGAGCCCGGTGTCGCCGGCAAAAAACACGCGCTTGCCTTGCCGAGCCGCGAGCGCCCAGCCGCACCATAGCGTGGCACCACGGTCGCGGAAGCCACGGCCGCTGAAGTGCTGGGCCGGCGTGGAGGCTACGCTGATCGCACCGACCTGCTTCTCCTCCCACCAGTCGAGCTCGGTGACGCGGCGCACGCCGCGGCCCTCCATGAACGGAGCCAGCCCGAGCGGCACGAGCCACTCCGCATCGGGCTGCAACCGCGCAAGGCGGCGCACTGTCCGGTCGTCGAGGTGATCGTAGTGATTGTGCGACTGCAGGACGAGGTCGATCGGCGGCAGCGCCTCGAGCGCGATCCCGGGGGGCATCCAGCGTCGCGGTCCGGCGAACGAGACGGGCGAGGCCCTCGGGCCCCACATCGGATCGGTGAGGATGTTCAAGCCACCGAGCTGCAGCAGCAGGGTCGAGTGACCGACCCATGTCGCGCTGACCTGGTCGGCGGGCGCGTGCGGCGACAGGAAGGCCGGTTCCACGCGGCGAAGGAATGTCGCCGGGTCGGGGTCTCGGGGCTGCGGCCGCGTGGTGCCGTGGACGAGCTTCCATTTGATCACGCCGCTGAACGCGGGTGCTGACGCCCCGACCCACGGGTTCTGGAATCCGCCGCCGGGGCGGTGATGGGAAGCCGTCACCGCCGACCTCCGGCGAGCCGCACCGCTTCGGGGCGCCGCCGCAGCGCAAGCATCGCCCACACTCCCAGCGCGGGGCCGAGGGCCAGGACACTCATGCTCCAACGCCAGCCGATCGCCGTGGCGACCGCCGGCAACAGGTAGATCGTGGCGCAGGTGAGTAGAAAGCCCATGCTCGTTTGCAGGGTCAACGCCGTTCCCACGTAGTCTGCGGGGGCGAGCTCACTCACAGCGGTGGAGAACTGTGCGGAGTCGGCGACGACGGAGATGCCCCACAGGAGAAGCAGCGGCACGAGCGTCATGAGTGGCCCCCCGTAGAAGAAGCCCACGAGGATCGCGCAGCCGCCCGAGACGACCATGGCGGCGCTCGTCACGAGCGTCCGGCCCCAGCGATCCGCGTACTTCCCCCCGAGCCAGCACCCGATCGCACCACTGCCGACGACGGCGAACGTGACGAGCGCGGCGAGCGTGGTTGTGTCCGTGCCCGCACCGCGACGGAGTCGCTCACTCGCGGCGACGAATACCGCCATCCAGGTCCACATCGCATACAGCTCCCACATGTGCCCGAGGTACCCGAGGTTGGCGAGCAGCACCGCGCGATCGCGCAAGATGCGCGGCGCGGCGGACCACGAGAATGGTGGTGACGGCGCCGCGAACGGTCCGTCGTTCGGCAGGGCAAGAACGAGGAGGCCACCCAGTAGCGCGCTGCCGGCGGCGACAGCGAGCACGAGGCGCCACGAGTCCGGCGGCGCGCCCCAGCGCACGAGGTGGGGCGTCGCCGAGCCGAGCGTGAGTGCGCCAACGAGGATGCCAATCGCCCAGCCGCGCCCTTCGCGAAACCAGCCCGCGGCGATCTTCATCCCGGGCGGATAAACGCCCGCCAATGCGGCGCCCGTCAACATGCGGCACGCGATGCCGACACTGGGAGCGGGAGCGAGCGCGACGCCCACTGTGGCTGCCGCGGCGAGCGCCGCAGAACCGACGACGAGGCGCCGGGCCGACCACCGGTCGGCGAGTGTGAGCACCGCACTCACGAGCGCACCCGCCACAAATCCCAGCTGCACTGAGATCGTGAGCCATGCCGTGCCGGCGGGCGAGAGGTGCCAGACACGCGTGAGCGTCGGCGCGACGGCCGACGCGCTGAACCAAGGTGCCATCGCCAGCAATTCGGCGGTGGCCAGAACGGCGAGGACCCGCCGCGGGGTCACAGGCCCGTGGGGTGGTCCAGAAACACCCAGGGGATCGAGTACTTCCGACTCACGTGCTCGGCAAGCGCCTTCACGCCTACGGTCTCCGTGGCGTAATGACCGGCGTAGAACACGTTGACGCCCAGCTCCTCAGCGTCGAAGAACGTCCAATGCGGACCCTCGCCGGTGATGAACGTGTCGAGCCCGGCAGCCGCGGCCTGTGGAATCAGGGAGCCCCCTGCACCAGTAACGATCCCGACCCGACGTACGTCGGCCGGACCAAAGGGCAGAACGCGCGGCACGGCGCCGAGCGTCGCCGCAAGCGCGCGGGAGAGCTCGTCGCGCGACCCGCCCAGCTCGCCCCACACGCCGATCGGCGCTCCGCGATACGAGCCGAACTCGCCGCGTGGCGCCACACCGAGCAGCCGGGCCAGGCAGGCATTGTTGCCGACGTCGGGGTGACGATCGAGGGGAAGATGCGCGGCGTAAACGGCGATGTCGTGCGTGATCAGCTCGGCAACGCGGCGGTAGGCGGGCCCGACGAGCGGCCTGAGTCCGCCCCAGAAGAGGCCGTGGTGCACGAGCAAGCCGTCGGCCCCCGCCTTCGCCGCCATCCGGATCGTCGCTTCGCAAAGATCGACCGCCGCCGCGAGCCGGGTGACTGCGCCGCCGTTCGCGACCTGCAGCCCGTTCAGGGCTTCGGGGGGATCGGCAACCTCATCCCGGATGCGGAGGTAGTCGTCCAGAAAGCCAACGAGTTCGCCTAGGCGCATCAGGACACCGTGACGACAGTATTAAGCCACCGTTCGATCTTCCACACGGCAGTGTCTTGTAAGCTGCTGTTCTTGAAGGAAATAGAGAATCCACAGGCGTGGAACGGTGCCGTGTGGATAACCCCGTTGGCGACTTTTAGAAGGCGCTCGATGCAGCTTGCCGGGCCGGACGCTGACCGCGCTGCGGGGGTTGGCCCGCATCCTCCCCCATCCGCAACACGCCGTTGATCTCGCCGCCCTCCTGGACGAACAAGCGCTTGGTCGAAACGTCGCCGTGGACGACGCTCGTGGCCTGCAGCTCGACGCGCTCCTCGGCGTAAATCCCCCCGCGCACTTCCCCGCCGATGATCGCCTCGCGACTCACGACGTCGCCCTCCACTTCCCCACCCTTCGCGACGAGAACCTGCTTGGCGGCCTGCACGGTGCCGACGACGGTGCCTTCGATCTTCACGACGCCTTCGGCGGAGATGTCTCCCACCACCCGCATCCCGCTGCCGATGATCGACAATCCCGAAATTCCGTCGCCGCCTGCCCCGCCCTTTTCGGTGAACATCGCCATCTCAGGTGCCCTCCTTCACAAGCGTAAGCGGATCGAGCGACTTACCGTCGCGCCGAATCTCGAAATGCAGATGGGGTGCCGTCGACCGCCCCGAGTTGCCCGACAGGGCGATCACCTGCCCCGCGTGGATGTCGTCGCCTTCCGCCACGATGAGGCGGGAAGCGTGTCCATACATCGTCTCATACCCGGACGGATGGCGCAAGAGCACGAACAGGCCGTAGTCAGGATCGTAGCCCGCTTCCTTGACCGTCCCGCCCCCTGAAGCGCGCACGGGGGTGCCCGCCGGCACGGCGATATCGATCCCAGGATGGGATTCGGCTACGTCTCCCTGACGCACCTGCCCCCGGGTGACGAAGCCGGGAACGTCGAGCGGCCAGTGGGAGGGCGCGGAGGCCCCGCTCTCGTAGCGCGGCGGTGCCGCGGGCGGCGTGGCGCGGATCGTCACGGCCCGCATCCCGCTCGACAGACTCGGCGTCGCCGTGCCGCCGCTGCGAGGCGCGGGTGGCGCCTTGGCGCCGAGGATCTGGCGCAGCTCTTGGTAGTTCGCCTCCGCGCGGTTCAGCGCAGCGGCGAGCTGCTGCACCCGGCTGTTCTCCGCGCGCAGGCGCGCGACTTCTCGCTCGAGCCCCGGCACGCGCGCCGCATTGCGCGAGATCGGCCCCGCGAATGCAAAGAAGAGGACGGCGAGAATGGCTACGGTAATCGCGGTCCCCTTCCCCACCTGCACGACGCGGAGCGGGAGTCGGTACTGCCGCGAGTTGAGATCGCCGTCCGTGTGGACGACGATCGTCACATGCCGCTGACTCATCCGTCGAACGGTGCGCCCAGCATCAGCTCGAGTACGCGCGCGAGATCGTCATTGGAGTAGAAGGCCACGTGGATCTGTCCCTTGCCCTTGGCGCGGAGCGAGACGCGCACGTCGGTCCCGAGCCGGCGCCGCAACGCGTCCTCCACACGCCGCACTTCGGGCGCGGGACCCACGCCGCGTTTCATCCGGGGCCGGCGCTCGGGTGCGCGGCCGCCGCGTACGCGGTCTTCCACTTCGCGCACCGAGAGCCCCTGCGCCACGGCTTCGCGCGCGAGATTCGTCGCGACCTTGGGGTCCTCGATGGCGAGCAGTGCGCGGGCGTGGCCAACCGAGAGCTGGCCCTCATGCAGCATCTGCAGAACCGCCGCCGGGAGTTTCAAGAGGCGCAGGGCGTTGGCGACCGTCGAGCGGTCGCGGCCCACCGCGTCGGCGACGTCCTGCTGCGCGAGGCTGAACTCGGCGATCAGCCGGTCATAGCCGCGTGCTTCATCGACGGGTGAGAGATCGTCCCGCTGCAGGTTTTCGATCAGAGCCAGGGTCAGGAGGGTCCGGTCGTCGGCTTCGCGCTGCACCGCCGGAATGCGCTCCCAGCCGAGCTGCTGGCAGGCGCGCAGGCGGCGCTCGCCGGCGATCAGCTCGTAGCCGCCGTTCGCGCGGCGCACGACGACGGGTTGCAGCAGCCCGGCCTGCTTGATCGAGGAGACCAGCTCCTCGAGGGCGGCTGGATCCACGTCCTGGCGCGGCTGGAACGGATTGGGACGAATGTCTTTGATGGGCAGCTCGACGAGGTTGCCCTCGCGTTCCGCTTCTTCGCGGGTCGGGCCGAGCAACGCCTCGAGTCCCCGGCCGAGGCGGCGACCTCCTGCAGCGGTCTCCCTCATGCTGATACCTCCGGCTGCGGTTCAGCGGCGGGCAGGGCGGGGGAGGATGCGCGTTCGACCCGGCGGATCAGCTCCTGCGCCACCGCCAGGTAGCTCTTCGCTCCCACCGATTGCACGTCGTAGAGCAGGATCGGTTTCCCAAAACTCGGCGCTTCGGCAAGGCGGACGTTGCGCGGAATCGTAACCGCGAACATTCGGCCTCCGAAGTACTCCTTGGCTTCTTCTGCGACCTGCTTGCAGAGGTTCAACCGCGCGTCGTACATCGTCAGGAGGGCTCCCTCGATCGCGAGCGCTGAATTGAAGTTCCGCTGCACGAGCTTGACGGTATTGAGGAGCTGAGAGAGTCCCTCGAGCGCGTAGTACTCGCACTGAATCGGGATGATCACGCTGTCGGCCGCGGTCAGCATGTTGAGCGTCAGGAGACCGAGCGAGGGCGGACAGTCGATGATGACGTACTGGTATTCGTCGCGCACGTCCCGGAGCGCGCGCCGCATCATGGTTTCGCGCGACGACTGGTTGACCAGCTCGACTTCGGCGCCGACCAGGTCCTGCGTGGCGGGCACGACGTCGAGATAGGGGAAGTGCACGTGCGGGAACCGGGCTTCGCTGAGGGCGCGGCCATCGAGCAGGGCGTCGTACAGCGAGTGGCGAATGCGATCGCGCTCGATGCCGACGCCGCTCGTGGAGTTGCCCTGGGGGTCGGCGTCGATGAGCAGCGTCTTCCGCTCCGCGGTCGCGAGCGAGGCGGCGAGGTTTACGGCGGTCGTCGTTTTTCCGACGCCGCCTTTTTGATTGGCGATAGCGATGACGCGCGACATCTTGTAAGTTATTTAATCACAATAAGTTATGTAGTCAATACGGCGCGAGCGTTCAATATACGTCTGTTTCACGTGAAACGAAAGAGCCAAGTTTCACGTGAAACACCGACTTTGACGAGTCTACGCCACGCGCCGCCGCCAGCGAGTAGCCTCAAGAACCAGGTTATGGAGATCGCTCGGCGAGACGCCCGGCACCCGCGCCGCCTGGGCCAGCGACGTCGGTCGCACCTGGTCGAGCTTTTGCCGCGCCTCGGTCGCGAGGCTGCGCAGCTCGAGGTAGGGCAGGTCGACGGGAAGAGCGAACGACGCTAACTCCGCGAGCCGCGCCGCCGCCTCGCGTTCGCGCGCCAAATACCCGTCGTACTTGATCTCGATCTCCGCCGCGAGCACCGCCTCGGGCGCGAACTCCGCGCCCACGCCCGCGGCCTCGAGTAGCGCGCCGAGCGAGACGCCGGGGCGCTTTGCTACGGCCGCGATCCGCTCGCCAGCCGCGAGCGTCGTGCCGCTCACCTCGAGCGGACGTGTTGCCTGGGCGGGCGCGATTGTCGTCTCTCGCGCGACATCCAGAACCGCCATTTCCTCCTCTAGGCGTCGCTCGGCCCGACGCAGCTCCGCGTCGCTGAGTAGTCCCAGCCGCTCGGCGAGCGGGAGGAGGCGACGTAGCGCGTTGTCCTGACGAAGGAGGAGCCGGAATTCCGAACGGGAGGTGAAGAGGCGATAGGGCTCGTCCACTCCGCGCGTCACCAGGTCGTCGACCAACACGCCGATGTACGCGTCATCCCGCCCGAACACCACGGGCTCCTGCCCGCGGATCCGCCGCACCGCGTTGATCCCTGCTACGGCACCCTGACCGGCCGCCTCTTCGTAACCCGTCGT
>Ga0070705_100001592_pt1 | contig 11889 bp, 10 predicted proteins | sample KBSK5253metaG_FD_65455 | JGI IMG/M metagenome (GOLD analysis project Ga0070705, IMG submission 65455) | Corn, switchgrass and miscanthus rhizosphere microbial communities from Kellogg Biological Station, Michigan, USA - KBS K5-25-3 metaG | ecosystem: Host-associated > Plants > Roots >... | reverse complement strand
ATGATCGAGGCCGCCGACGCCATGGTGAAGGCGGCCAAGGTGACCCTCGTGGGCTACGAGAAGATCGGCTCGGGATACGTGACCGCCCTGGTGCGGGGCGACGTGGCCGCGGTCAAGGCGGCCACCGACGCGGGAGCGGCGGCGGCCCGCCGCGTGGGCGAGCTGGTCTCCGTGCACGTGATCCCGCGGCCGCACGCGAACCTGGAAGACGTGCTCCCCATCGGAAAAGCCGCGAAATAATGCTCCTGGCCCGCGTGGTCGGCACCGTGGTGGCGACCCGGAAGGACGAGAAGCTCCTGGGAGCGAAGCTGCTCGTGGTGCGCGCCCAGGACCCGCACGGCAAGGACGAGGCCGGGTACGTGGTGGCGGTGGACACGGTGGACGCGGGAATCCGCGACCGGGTGCTGATCGTGTCCGGCTCCTCCGCGCGCATGGCGAGCGGGCTCAAGGACTGCCCCGTGGACGCCGCCATCGTGGGGGTGGTGGACACGGTCGAGGTCAAGGAATAGCCCGGTGCTGCTGGCGAAGGTGGTGGGCACGGTGGTGGCGACCCGCAAGGACGAGGGCCTCGTCGGGACCAAGCTCCTCGTGATCCAGCCCCTCAGGACCGACCGCTCTCCCGCCGGCAAGCCGCTGGTGGCGGTCGATTCCGTGGGCGCGGGCGCGGGGGAAGACGTGTTCTACGTGAAGGGCCGCGAGGCCTCGTTCCCGTTCCTCCCCGCCGAGGTCCCGGCCGACGCCACCATCATCGGGATCGTGGACCATTGGAGCCTGGGTTGATGCTGATCGGACGCGTGGTCGGGAGCGTGGTCTCGACCCAGAAGATCGCGAAGCTCGAGGGGACCAAGCTGCTGCTGGTCGAGCCCCTGGACCTTCAGGGCCGGCCCTCGGGGGGCGCGGTGCTCGCCCTCGATTCGGTGGACGCCGGGGTGGGGGATCGCGTGCTGCTCGTGCAGGAAGGCAAGGCGGCCCAGCAGGCCCTGGACCGCGGCACCGCGGCCGTGGACGCGGCCGTGGTGGGGGTGGTGGACTCCGTGAGCCTCGTGGAGTGACAGGATGGACGACGAGCGCATCCGGCAGCTCACGGAGGAGGTGCTGGCCGACCTGAGCCGGCCGGCCGAGAGCGACGCTCCCGGAGTGGCCGACCTCGAGGCGCGGGTGGCCGCGCTCGAAGCAACCGTGCACGGCCTCCCGGGAAGACGGGCCCTCGGCCACCCGAGCCTCACCCTCCTCGAGCTACCGGGCGGCTCCCCCCGCTGCCTGATGGAGCCGGACAAGCCTTGCGTGCAGAGCGGCGCATGCCGGACCTTCGGCCACTAGACGACCGGCCGGCCCCTCCCTCCGGCCGCCCGCCCCGCACCGTCCTCCACGTGGACATGGACGCGTTCTACGCCGCGGTGGAGCAGCGCGACCGCCCCGAGCTGCGCGGCAAGCCGGTGATCGTGGGGGCGAACCCGCTGGGCGGCCGGGGGCGCGGCGTCGTGTCCACGGCCTCCTACGAGGCGCGCCGGTTCGGGGTGGGGAGCGCCATGCCCATCTCCCAGGCCTTCAGGCTCTGCCCGAAGGGCGTCTACCTCCCGGTGGACATGGAGAAGTACGGCCGCGAGTCGGAGCGGATCATGAAGATCCTGCGTCGCTTCACCGACCGGGTGGAGCCGGTTTCGATCGACGAGGCCTTCCTCGACGTGAGCGGGAGCGGACGCGCGTTCGGCACCGGGGAGGAGATCGCGCGGCGCCTCAAGGACGCGATCCGGCGCGAGACCCAGCTGACGGCGTCGGTGGGAGTCGCCGCCTCGAAGCTGGTGGCCAAGGTGGCGTCCGACATGCGCAAGCCCGACGGCCTGGTGGTGGTGCCTCCGGGCGCGGAGGGGGCGTTCCTCGCCCCCCTCCCCGTGCGACGGCTCTGGGGGGTGGGCCCGAAGGTGGAGGAGATGCTCGCGCGGCTCGGAGTGCAGACGATCGGGGACCTCGTCGCCCTGGACCCGAAGCGCCTGGAGCGCCGCCTCGGCACCCACGGCCACGATCTCCTCGCGCTCGCGAAGGGCCTCGACGAGCGGGACGTGGTGTCGGAGCCCGCGGAGGCCAAGAGCCTGGGCCAGGAGCACACCTACGACCGGGACACCGACGACCCGGAGCGGCTGCGGCGGACCTTGCTGGAGCTGGCGGACGGAGTGGCGCGGCGGCTCCGCCGGCACGGCCTGAAGAGCCGCACCGTGACCCTCAAGTACCGGGACGAGGCCTTCCGCACCCTGACCCGCGCGGAGACCCTGGCCTCGCCCACGGACTCCGGCAACGAGATCTTCGCGCTGGTCTGGCGCCTCTTCGAGGGCCTGCACGGGCCGCGCAAGGTGCGGCTGCTCGGAATCTACGCCTCGGGCCTCGGGGACGGGAGCGCGCAGCTCGACCTGTTCATCACCCCGCCCTCGCCCGCCGACCAGGCGCGCGACCGGGTGAACGCGCGCTTCGGCGAGGGGGCGCTCACCCGCGCGAGCCTGCTGGGACGCCGCGAACGGCCGTGACCTCTTTCTTGCTCAGGGCGTCGGCCGGGCGGGGGCGCCCGGGTCGGGGAGGGCCTTCGCGTTGGCGGGAATGAGCTCGACCGGCAGGGGCGCGTCGAGGAAGCGCAGGCCGAGACGCAGCATGGGATCCCCGCCGCCCGTGGGGGCGGAGACGTAGGTCACCTCGGCCCGGGTCTTGTGGCCGCCGGTCTCGAAGGTCAGGACCTCGCCCCTCTCCACCGCCATGCGGCTGCGCACGAGGGCGCCGCCGCGCGCGATCACGTCGGTGAAGGTCTCCTCGACCTGCGGGTTCGGGGTCTTCCAGGTGGCCAGGCGCCCGATCCGGACCTCGATCCGCGCTTCGAAGCGCTGGAACTCGCGCCGCTCCCCCGCCTCGTTGCGGGCCCGGGCCTCCTGGTAGGCCTCGAGGTCGGCGGGCTTGCCGAGAACCCTCCACTCGCCGATGGGGAGCACGACCGCCCCTCCCGCGCGCCCTGCGGAGCAGGGAGAGCCGGACGCGTCGCCGAAGACGACCCAGCTGCCGCCGCGGCACGAGCAGGTCCGGCCGTGCAGCTCCACGCGCATTTCGGCGGCTCCCGTCGCCGGGCTGCTCACGATTCCTCCCCCACGAGCTCGCCGATCACGCGGGCCACTTCCGCCAGCGGCTTGGGCTTGTGGATGAACGCGTCCACTCCGCGCAGGCGCGCCTCCTTCTCCGCGGCGGGCGAGCCGTAGGCGGTGAGGATCACCACCCGGGTCTTCGGGCAGTGCTCGCGCACGTAGGCCGCGATGGCGAGGCCGTCGTCCGTCCCCTGGGCGGTGAGGCGCAGGTCCGCGATCACGCAGGCGAAGCCGTCCCGGGACAGGAGCTCCTCCGCCTCCGCGAGCTCGCGGGCACAGGCCACCTCGTAGCCGCGGCGCCGGAAGTACTCGCCCACGGCCATCAGGATGGCGCGTTCGTCGTCCACCACGAGCAGGCGGTGCTTCATACCCGTCTTTCGGAGGCAACTCCCGGGCCAGGGGACACGCTCGGGCCTTGCCCACGCAAGTCTCGGCTCCACAGGAGTTTGCTTTGACGGCCGCTCGTGCGCCTCACGCCGGCCTTCCAGGATCTGGACCGGGGCCGTCCACATCCTGGAGACCCGTGAGCGCTCCGGGATCGGAGCCGGTTGGGGGGAAGAGCCCATCCTCCCCCATGCGGGCCTTGATCTTCCGCTCCAGGAACGCGTTCTCCAGGGCGAGCCCCGCCTGGTTCAGGAAGACCTCCAGGGTGTCCAGGCTCCGCAGCTCGGTCCCCGTGTCGGGGTTGTCCGCGAGGAGGAGCGCGATCGTCTCGCGGTGCGCGAGGAGCGGCACCAGGGCCACTGCCTTCGCCGCGAAGCGTCCGAGCCTCTGGTCGAGGCGCGACCACTCCGCGTCTTGGAGAGGGCCGGCGAAGCTGCGCCCGGTGGCCACTACCTGCTCGAACACCGACGGAGCGACGAGAGGGATGACGAGCTCGCGCGCGAGGAGCGAGATCTCCTCCCCCATCGCGGGGCCGAAGCCGGAGAGCCCGCGGAGCTCCTCGCCCTTGACCACGAAGAGCACCGCGCGCTCGAAGAACTCCCGCGCCACCTTCATGACGAGGGTCGAGACCTTGAAGGCGTCGCTCGGGCCCTGGAGCTCCTCGAGGCGGCGCTGCAGGGCCGCCACCTCGTCCCAGTTCTCGATGCGCCGGGGCAGCGCCACCGCGACCGTCGGCGCCGCCGATTCGGGAGCCTCCGCGATGTCCTCGAGCTGGGGAAGGATGCCCTCGAGCATGCGCCCGGCGAAGGCCAGGATGTCGGCCTGGAACTGGGCGGGATCGAGGCGCGTGAGGCCGGGCTTGAAGACGAAGCGGGTCACCCCGAGCTTGCGGGCCCGTGCGTGCAGGCCGTGATTCATGCGGTCGGTCATGAGGAGGACGGGGGGGTGGAGACCGGCCTGCCGGAGCCGCTTGACCGCCTCCAGACCGCCGTCGAAGGAGGACGAGTCCGAGGTCGGCATCCCGCGGTCCGCCACCAGGACGAAGGGCAGCCCGACGTCCGCCAGGCCCCGCCCCTTGCGGGCCGCGGAGAGCGGGTCCTCGGCCTCCACCACCTGATGACCGGCGCGGATGAAGGCGTCGGCGAGCTGGCGGCGCACGTCTTCTTCGTCCTCGAGGAGGAGGAGGATCCGATGACGGTCGGGGGTCTCGGGAGCCTGCGACGTCTCGGGAGCCGGGGGAGGCACCGCCGCGGGGGGCACGGGAGCGGCCGGAGCCATGGGAGCGGCCGGAGCCATGGGAGCGACGGGGGCCGTGGGAGCCACGGGTGGCGCGGGCTGGGCCGCCGCCTGCACCGACGCGGGCACGGGAAGGGGCGCCAGCTCTTCGTCGGAGTCGACCACGATCACGTCGTCGTCGGCCTCGGTCGCGGGCTGCGCCGCGACCCGCTCGAGGACCGCCGGCTCGGGCTCGACGAAGGCGGACTCCACCGCGGCCACGGAGTCGCGCCGGTCCTCGTCGATTCCCCGGGCCAGGTCGAGGAGCAGCTCCTGCGGGTTGAGCCCGTCGGTCAGGGTCTCCCCGGCGAGGTCGCGCCCGCCGACCATGCGCACGGGCTCCGCGGTGAGCTCGAAGGAGAAGGACCCTTCGCGGAGTCGGCTCAGCCGCTCCAGGGCAACCTCGATCCGCCCGCGGATGACCGCGCTTCGCTTCTCCTGGGGTAGCTCCGTCGCATCCAGGGGGCGGACGTCCCAGGTGTAGGAGGAAACGATGAGGCCCCGCTCGAAGACGAGCGCCGCCTCACCCGGTGCCGCCTGCACGGTCAGGAAGCCGGTCTTCTGGCTGAAGGCCACGATCTGGAGGATGTCGAGCAGGGGGAGATCCTCCAGATTCCCCTGAAGACTCACGGCCCGGGGCGCTGCAACGGCCGCGCCAGGCCAAGGCAGCCGCACAGCATCCATGCCGTCAGGGGGTTGCGGAGCGAAGCCCCCCGACATCGGTTCGGATTCATCCAGAAGCTGGACGCCTTCCCGGAAGGATTCAGGGAGTCACTCCTCAGTAAAGCGACTCAGCATACCGAGGTCGAGGCCCAGCCGCCATACGTTATCTCGATCCAGTTTCCCGAATTATCGTTCAATACATTGGAACAATCCAGGACTTTGGCTCCTTCGGCGATGGAGGAAATCCGAGCTTACGGGGTCGCCTTCTGCTTACCTGACATGCTCTTAGAGGTACTGCGCGCCTCACGCGGTGCCCTAGGCAAGCGAATGGTACGGAGCGTGCTCTAGCATGCATCGGATTCTCGAGGAAGGTGCACCTTCGGCGCGTACCAGGGGATTTCCGGACCATCCGCCTTGGGGTGACGTGACGTTCTAGTCGTCGAGCAGAGAAGGTTCCCAGAGAGACGTTCCACGAGGCCGGTCCTTCGGGGCCGGCCTCGTTCTTTTCCTTGTGCAAATCCGGTCCTGTGGATCCGTCGTTCACGCGCGTGGATCGACGGGCGTTCAGTTTCGTGAACGGGAGATGGAGACGATCGCGCCCCCTCGCTCTTTTGCGCGCCGGAATGCGGGCTTGCGCGGAAGCGCCTGGTTCGTCTCGTTCGTCCCCCGCGCCCTTCCGCACGGCTCGGCGAATGGCACAGACCGTGCTCCTTGAACGGAGCTACGCACGTTCAAAAAACACAACGATCGGCCCTCGGCGATCCGCCGGGGGATGAAAGGGGGCTCACAATGCGGTTCGGCGTACCACGATGGCTGCTGCTCCTGCTGATCCTCGGCCTCGGCGCGGGGATGCTGGGAGCGCAGGAGCGCACCGGTGAGATTCAAGGCGTGGTGTCCGACGACCAGGGCGCGGCCATTCCGGGCGCGACCGTGACGGCGGAGAGCAAGACGGTTCCCCAGCCGCTGCACGCGGTCACGGACGCCCAGGGCCGGTTCCGGTTCTTCAACGTTCCCGTCGGCACCTACGTCATGACCGTCGGCTTGACGGGCTTCAGCACCCACAAGCAGACGGTCGAGGTGAAGCTCGGCTCTCAGCTCACCGCGAACGCGAAGCTGAGCGTCGGCCAGGTGACCGAGATCATCGAGGTCACGGGGACCACCCTCTCCATCGACCCCACCTCCAGCCGATCGGCCACCAACATCACGAGCGACCAGATCGAGAACCTGGCCAAGGTCGGCCGGGGCTTCAACTCGCTGCTCGCCATGGCGCCCGGCGTGTTCCTGGAGCCCAAGAACGGCAGCGCCGGCGTGGGCGGCGTGCAGGTGGGCGGGTCCAGCGGCTCCGAGAACGGGTTCTACATCGACGGCACCGAGGTCAGCGACCTCCGCCGCGGCTCTCTCCGCGAAGGCAACAACATCCCGTTCGAGTTCATCCAGGAGGTGCAGGTCAAGGCGGGAGGGTTCGAGGCCGAGTTCGGCGGGGCCACCGGCGGGGTCGTGAACGTGGCCACCAAGAGCGGCACCAACGCCTTCCACGGAAGCCTGGGGGCCTCCTACACCGGTGACGGGCTGAACGCGACGGACCGCGGCTTCTACCAGCGCTCGGTGGCGAACGCGAACGTGTCCGAGTTCTTCCAGCCTCGCGAGGACAAGTACAGCATCTGGTCGCCGAGCTTCACCCTCGGGGGGCCGATCCTGAAGGACCGCCTCCACTTCTTCACCGCCTACTCTCCGGACGTCGAGAGCACCACCCGGGACGTACCCTACGCGTCGGGCGGACGCACCTTCGACCAGAGCCGCAAGCAGCACTACTCGATTGGCCGGATCGACTACACCCCGAGCAGCAAGCTGCAGCTCAACGCCAGCTACATCTGGTCGCCGCTCAAGCGCAACGGCTCGCTGCCGAACCGGGACGAGCGGATCGCGGCCCCCACCAACGACCAGTCGATCCAGGGCGGGTACCTGCCGGCCTCCCAGGTCGCGGCCGGGTTCAGCTGGACGCCCAGCTCCAACCTGGTGGTGAGCGGCCGCTACGGCTACAAGTACCAGAACGACAAGGAAGGCAACTACGGCCTGTCCCAGGACCCCTACGTCGTCTACCGCACCTCGTCCACCGCCGCGGGGGGCCCCGTGCCCACCCCCGGCGGCAACGGCTTCTCCAACGTGTCGACCACCTTCGGCATCGCCCAGGACATCACGACCCGCCACAACGGCTACTTCGACGTGACCTACGTGGCGACCCTCGGTGGCCAGCAGCACGCGTTCAAGGCCGGTTACGCGCTCAACCGCGTGGGCAACGACGTGCTCAACGACTTCACCAACGGCTATTTCCAGATCTATTGGGGCGACGCCTACTCACGGGGCTCCGTGCAGAACCAGCGGGGCACGTACGGCTACTACGTCTGGGACGACGGCGTGAAGAACGTCGGCCAGGTGCACAGCCGGAACCAGGGCCTCTACCTCCAGGACACCTGGCGGGCGGGCAACCGGCTGACCCTGAACCTGGGCGTCCGCCTGGAGAACGAGTTCCTCCCCCCCTACAAGGCCGAGGTCAACGGGATCAAGGTCGCGAACCCGGTCTCGTTCGGCTGGGGTGACAAGGTCGCCCCCCGCCTGGGCGCGGCCTGGGACATCCGGGGCGACGGCCGCTGGAAGGCGAGCGCGAGCTTCGGGATCTTCTACGACACCCTCAAGTACGAGCTGGCCCGCGGCTCCTTCGGCAGTGACTACTGGTGGAGCCACGTCTACCGCTTGAACGACCCGAACGTGCTCAACCTGAGCAAGGCGAACCCCGGCGCCCTCGGCTCCGAGATCATCGCCTTCGACAACCGGACCATCCCCATCAACGCGCAGGGTGAGCTGGAGGGGATCGACCCCGGCATCCAGCCCGTCAAGGGCAACGAGCTGTCCTTCGCCCTCGACCATCAATTCACGACGAAGCTGATCGGCGGCGTCCGCTACACCCGCCGGCGCATGCTGCGCGGGATCGAGGACATCGGCGTGCTGGACGCGGAGGACAACGAGGTCTACCTGATCGGCAACCCGGGCTTCGGCGAGACTCGGGACAAGACCTCGGTCTACGGCGGCACCACCCCGAACGGCACCTTCCTCGTCCCCCAGGCCGTCCGCAACTACGACGCGGTGGAGTTCCGGACCCAGGGCGAGCTCGGGAACTTCAACTTCCTCGCCTCCTACACCTGGAGCCGCCTGTACGGCAACTACTCCGGCTCGGCAAACTCCGACGAGTCGGGCCGCCAGGACCCCGGGGTGTCCCGCGCCTTCGACCTGCCGTACTACTACTTCGACGCGAGCGGCGACCAGACGCCGAAGAACGGGCTGCTGGGCACGGACCGGACGCACGCCTTCAAGGCGTTCGTGTACTACCGGCTGAAGTCGGGCCTCGGCACCACCGTGCTGGGCCTGAACCAGGTCGTGCTCTCCGGCACCCCGGACACCACCTCGGTCATCTACCTATCGGCGCCGACCTTCCCGTTCGGCCGCGGCGACATGGGGCGCACTCCCACCTACAGCCAGACCGATCTGGCCCTGACCCACTCGTTCAAGCTGACGAAGGGGACGAGCCTGCGGTTCGAGGTGAACGTCCGGAACCTCTTCGATCAGGACTCGATCATCTCGCGGGTCACCCAGATCAACCGGTCGGGCGCCATCAGCGCCGCCAACCTGCCACTCTCGCAGTTCTTCGCGGGATACAACCTCAACGACCACATCGGAGCGGCCAACCCGTCGGTGCCCCTGAACCCGATCTACGGGCAGGCGGGAGCGAGCTATCGAGCCGGTGGGGGTCCCGGGCAGAGCCGCGCCATCGGCCTCATCGCCGACCGGAGCGCGTTCTCGGCTCGCTTCCCCAACTTCGGCGCGTTCCAGGATTTCCGCACCCTCCGCCTTGGGGTGACGTTGACGTTCTAGTCGTCGAGCAGAGACGGCCCAGAGAGACGTTCCACGGGGCCGGTCCTTCGGGGCCGGCCCCGTTTTTTCAGGCGAGGTCGAACAGCAGGACCTCGGCCTCCGCCGAGCCCAGGAGCTCGACCGCGGCTTCGTCGCTCAAGGCGGCGCCGTCCCCGGCCTTGAGGGGGTGGCCGTTGACGCTCGCCGCGCCGCGGGCCATCTGGACCCACGCGTGCCGGCCGGGGGCGAGCGCGTGCCTCCGCCGCTCCCCCTCCGCGAGCTTCGTCACCTGGAGGTCCACGTCCTGGTGGACGCGCAGGCTCCCCTCCCGCCCGTCCTTCGAGGCGAGGAGGACGAAGCCCTTGCGCGCTGCCTCGGGGTCGAAGGGCTTCTGGCCGTAGGTGGGGGCCAGCCCGCGCGTGTCGGGCACCACCCAGATCTGCAGGAAGTGCACGGGCTCGGACCCGGAGGCGTTGCGCTCGCTGTGGGTCACCCCCGTCCCCGCCCGCATGAACTGCACCTCGCCCGGGCGGATCACCCCCCCGCCACCCGAGCTATCCTGGTGCGCGAGGCCACCCTCGAGGACGTAGGAGAGGATCTCCATGTCGCGGTGGCCGTGGGTGCCGAATCCCGCGCCCGGGATCACGAAGTCCTCGTTGAGCACGCGCAGGGAGCGGAAGCCCATGTGGTCGGGGTCGAGATATTCGTTGAACGAGAAGGTGTGGTAGCTGTCGAGCCAGCCGATCTTCGTGCGGCCGCGCTCGGAGCCGGGCCGCAGAGCGATCATGACGGCCTCCGGGACCGGCTGATCAGGTTGGCCAGGAGCCGGTAGGCGCCGGGCGTCCCCGCGGGAAGCTGGCGGAAGAGGGCGAGGCCCACGTACGTCCAGGTGCCGCGGCCGACCGTCGTCTCCACCAGCAGCCCCTTCTGCTCGCCGGGGTTCTTGGGAAAAGGATCGGTTCCGGCCAGGAGCTGCACGTAGCGCGGGTCACGCGCGTCCAGGAGCTGCATCCCGCGCTCCTGCACCCAGCCCTCCCAGTCCGGCGGCCCGATCCGGTTGGGGCTCGTGAAGAGCAGGCTCCCCGGCACGAGGATCGTGAGGGGGGCGGTCTCGTCGGAGATCCGGTTCGAGGTGACGGAGGCGGGGTAGGGGGCGAACGGGCTCAGGGAGGCTTCCGCGTCCGCCGCCCCCGGTCGCAGGGGCGGGACGAGCCAGTTGAAGCTGGCCCGGTTGTAGAGCACCACCAGGTTGCCCCCCGCTTCCACCCAGCGCATCAGCCGCGGGTGATACGACCGCAGATCGCTGCGCACCTCGTAGGCGCGGATGCCGGTCACGATGGTCGAGTAGCGCGAGAGGTCCCGGTACGCGAGGTCGTCGGTGTCGAGGAGGGTCAGGGGTACGCCGAGCTGGCGGATGGCATCCGCCACCGCGTCGCCGGGCCCCATCACGTACCCGATGGACGCCCCGGGGGCGGTGCGCACGTCCAGGGTGAGGACACGGGCCGCGGCGGGGGTGACCAGGTGACGCCGCTCCGTATGCGGGTAGCCCACCACCTGGATGCCTTCCCGGAACTCGCGGTTCCCCTCGGACACGACCGCCTGCACCGACGCCACCCCGTCCCTGGCGAGGGCGGGGGCATTCACGAAGAAGCGGGCCGCGATCTCCTCGCCCTCGTAGCGGAAGCGGAGCGGCGCTTCCCGGGGCGTGCTCGACCAGCCGGGCGGAACCTCGAGGCGAGCCACGGCCGAGGTCTCGGCCCGGGCGTTGTTGGTCACCACCACCCGGAACTCGCGCTGGGCGCGGGGCGGGCCGAGGGGAACGACCGCGACCTCCGGGGTCAGCCGCACGGAGAGCGCGGGGACCACCTGCACGACGTGCTGCTTCTCCCCGCCCACGAGCGGACCCTCGTAGCGGTAGATCGCGGGCGCCGTCTGGGTCGAGGTCACGCTGTGGGCGGTGAAGCGGAGCGTGCCGACGACGCTCGGAGGGCTCCAGGGCAGGCTCTCGTCCGCCGGGACCTCGAGGTCGAACCGGCCGGGCCGCGCCCCGCGCTTCCAATAGGGCTGGGAGAGGCGCGCGCCCGCGCCCACCGTCACCGTGTACTGGCGCACCAGGCGGCCCGCGGGCGGAAGGACCTCGCGCTCTACCGCCTGGGGCGCGACCGTCCAGCCTTCGGGGACCGAAAGGGTCAGCCCTTCGATCGTCGCGCTCCCCCCTGACTGGTTCCAGACCCGGGCGGTCGCGGTGAAGGCCTGGCCGGGAACAACCTGGCCGTCATCCGCGGTCAACTCGAAGACGACGCCCTGAGCCAGGCCGAGGGCCGCGAACAGCTCCCCCTCCTTGGCGGTCAAGCGCTCGGAGAGCTCGTCGCGCGCGGCGGGAGGCAGCGTGCTGCCCTGGACGCGCGCCCGCAGCCTCCGCAGGAGGGTGCCGCTCTCGTCAAGGGCGGGGATCGCCTTGTCGAGGGCGTTGGGGTCGAACGCGGTCCGCGCCGCCTCCAGGCCCCGCTGGAGCGCCTCCAGGTCGGCCGCGAGAGACGGG
>Ga0070705_100001584_pt1 | contig 11919 bp, 9 predicted proteins | sample KBSK5253metaG_FD_65455 | JGI IMG/M metagenome (GOLD analysis project Ga0070705, IMG submission 65455) | Corn, switchgrass and miscanthus rhizosphere microbial communities from Kellogg Biological Station, Michigan, USA - KBS K5-25-3 metaG | ecosystem: Host-associated > Plants > Roots >... | reverse complement strand
GTTGATGAAAATGGTCGGCGTACTTCCGACGCCGTACATTTCGCCGTCCTCGATGTCCTTTTTCACTTCCGCGGCGTACGTGCCACGGTCCAATGCGGCGTCGAAACGCGCGCGATTGAGTCCGAGATCGCTCGCGTATTTCTTCAACGAGGGCACATCGAGCGCCTTCTGATTTTTGAAGAGCAATGCTGCGTATTCGAAGAATTTTCCTTGCGCGTGAGCAGCATTCGCGGCTTCCGCCGCCTTGCGAGCGTACTCATGCTGGACCAGTGGAAAATCACGGACGACGAAGCGCACCTTGTTGCCATACGCTTTCAATACCTCATCAAGAACCGGATGCATGGCAGCACACGCCGGACATTGAAAATCCGTAAACTCGACGATCGTCACTGGTGCATTTGCATCGCCACGCGCGGGATCGTCGTCGGTGCCGATGTTCTGAACAGGCGGAGCGGGCTCGGATATCAGCCAGCGAATGTTTGCGGTCTTGCGAAGTTTGTCGGACAAATCTTTCTCGAGACTCTGTCGTGATTGCTCCTGTAGATAGTTCGCCACCTGGTCGCGTACGCTGTTCAGATCGCCAGAGATGCGTGCTTTGTTGTCGTTATAGAATTTCACGACCTCGTCGTCGGTTGGGGGTCGGACCTTGTCGCTGATCTCTGCCCTGATAATTTCTTCTGGTCCAATCTGGCGGCGCCTTGCTTCTTCCAAAAGCAGCGTGTCGTCTACTAATTGGTTGGTCTGGTTTTTTGTTAGCTCGTAAGCTTCGAGTCGCATCTTGTAGATGATTGGTTTTAATCTCTCGATCAGAGGCTCGGCTTTCAAAGGAAAGCCTGCGATCGTCGCAATCACTGCGTTCGGGTTCAGATTGGGTGAGTTAATGTCCACTCCCATGACAACGGGATTCGTCTTACGCAATCGCTTCACGAGGTCGTCGGCAAGTTTGTTTTCAGCCTCCTGACCCAGGTAGGCAGTCACCTGTTGGTTGGCAACTGCCGGATCCATGCCTGCAAATTCGCGGCTGTTATCGTCGATGAATTTTTTGATTTCGGCCTGAGTGATTGTTGGTACACGACTGCTCACCTCGAGTTGGTACAAACGAGCAGTATCGATATGCCGCTTTGCAGCTTCCGCCTGAAGCAGCAGGGTGTTGATTTGCTGGTCTAAAACTGCGGCACGCGCTTCCGCAATTTTTTGGTCCAGGCGGTCCAGATCCTGGCGCAAGGCGGGTTGGAGATCCGCGGTCGTAAAGGTTTGGCCATTCACAACAACGAGCGAAGTGGGGCTAGTGGGTTGTGGTGTTGTTACGGGCGGTTGCGCGCCTGGCTGCGGCTGTGGCTGCGGCGTCCTGACCACGGGTGTGCGAACTGATCCCCTTCGTTTCGACTTTTGCGCGAGGACGGGGGACCACACCACAAGGAGCAGCAGGAGGCAAAGTAGTTTGAAATTCATCGGTTGACTCACAGGGATCGAATTACGGGGAGAAAACATTGGCGCTGCCTTTTTTGAAAGCAGCGCCATAAATGTTAGTGCATTGTCGACAAGAGCACTAATGGTGACGAATGATGCTACGGCGTCTCTTCTTAACGGGCGTTCGGATCGACAGGAGATCGCTGTGACGGCCGTTGAGAATGAATGCGAGTCCCTGGTGTGTTACGCCGAGACGACGAGCGGCTCGTGTGACGCTGCCGCCGGATTCTTCGAGGGCTTTGCGGATCAGACTTCCTTCGTAGCGAAGCACTTCGGCATCGAGCGAAAAGTCTGTGGGTGTTGATTGTGTTGCGTCCGCTGAGATGGCTTCTGCAAGTGATGCAGAGAGCACGCGTCGCGCACATTCACCCAAACGATTTTTGATACTCACGTTCTGAGAGTTTGAAAGGAGCGACTCAGCAGTGCGGTAATAGTCTTGCAGTGCGGCGGTCGAGAGATAAGTGTTCAATTCTTCGATTGCCGTAATTGCGGCGATGCCGCCACAGTCCGGCGTGCCGGCGTTTTGAGCGATCTCTAAAGCTTGGTCTAAAGCTGTTCGCGCGACAGATGCTTGTTTCAATCGGGCGAGCGCTCTTCCGTGTGTGGTGAGCGCTTCAGCTAGAATTCTTTGCTCTCCACCCCGTTTTAATGCTTGGACAGCACGTCGAGCTGCCCGCTCTGCGTCCTCGCTCTTTCCCTCGAGCAAGAACACTTGGGCAAGCGTGTCGTCCGCGTAAGCCACTCCGCCGTGATCGCCAACACGAACAAACAGATGTCGAGCACTATTTACATGTTCGCGAGCTTCTGCAAACCTTCGGATGCTGGCAAAAAGAAGACCTACGTTGTTTTCCACCGTGGCCTGAAAACGATGATGTCCCGCTTGCTCAAAATGAAAACTCGCGGCAGTAAATTCAACAAGAGCCTCATCGATATACTGCTCTCGGTTTTCTGCAACCCCGAGGTGCTTCAACACAGTAGCGTGTGCATTGTGAAACTTTCCTCGGAGTGCATGATTCGTGCTTAGGTCAAATCGAAGGGCAGCCTGACGGTAGATGCGTAAGGCCTCACGATCGCGAGTGGCACCCCTTTCGACGATAGCGCTGTTTAATAACGCTCGCAATGTCTGTTCACTCTGGGTGTCTCGTAAGCTCTCGAGAACCAACCGTAACGTTACTCGAGCCTCATCGAGAGCGCCCTCGCGCCAGTAACAGATCGCTAAATCGACCCGAGTTTCGGCGACTTTCTCCGCCATGCCAAGGCTCTCAAAGACAGCAGAACTTTCACTAATAAGATCTTTCGCAACCTCCTGAGCACCGGCGACCTGTTTGGAACTTCCCACCCAGCCAGTTAGAGTTCCTGTTCGTAACAAGAGCTCGGCTTTCGCATGGTCGCTGATTCCAGTGGTTTCGGGCCGGTAAAGTAAGCCTCTCCAAAACGGCTGCAGTGTTTCCATTGCGGTCTCATATTCGCCCGCTTCCTCGAACGCTTTGGCGAGTTCACACAACGGAATAATGTTGTCTGCAACCGAAAATTCGGTCGCATTTCCAAGGAAAGATGTCTGCAACTTCATGCGGGGACTCCACTTTTCGGATTAGTAAGGGACCTTGCTATCTTGCCAGCCTTTCAATTGACGGATATTATCACGGATACCAATTAATCACTTGGTTGCGCACCCACTCACAGGCACTGACTACATTTGAGGAGAAGATCAATGAAACTGGTTAAAAACTTCGTATTTGCCGTGTTACTTGTGTCCGTTCTGGCTGTTAATACGTTTGCGGGAGACATCGAGATACCTGGCCGTACCAATAACCCGCCTCCGCAATCTCCGATTGTCGAGAGTGACCCAAAGTTAGTAACCGTCACCGGTACTGCCACTCAAGACTCTGGAGTTGACACGGCGGATTACCTTATATACGAAGCGTTGGCGGCCCTTCTGTCAGTGTATTAAGAAGCGCACACCCAAAACAAACCACTATTGCTCACGCCGTGGCGCAGCCTAGCGGCAGGTGGTTTTGTGTGTCCGGGCTCACCGATCAAGTTTGTACTGCGTGCTGGGAGGCGGTGACGCGCAGCATCGTACCGCCTTCCGGCCTTCTGAGGCAATAGGAACTTTATATAATTGCAACAAAAGCCCTGATAATATTCAGCCCGCATCCCCTGTTTCGATCTCTTTCGGTCGACTGTTCTCTTTTCCGGCCGTGCTTTCCACCAGCCGTTGCACCGCCTCAAGTGTGTCGATCTCAGCCGCGGTTTTATCAGGTCTCAACCGCAATATCCTCGGAAATCTCAGCGCATAACCGCTCTTGTGTCGCTTCGACGGTTGAATTCTGTCAAATGTTACTTCAATAACCACCGTCGGCTCTACGACCCGAACCCGCCCATGCCCGTATTCCTGAAGTGTGTGGCTCTTGAACCATTCGGTAAGCTCGGTCAATTCCTGATCGGTCAGACCCGAATACGCCTTTCCAATATTCAGGAGTTGATCGTCCTCACCCGAGCGCCGGACGGCAAAGGTGTAGTCGGACAGCAGGTTTCTCCGTTTGCCATGGCCGACTTCCACCGCCGTCACCACAACATCGAGAGTAGCTATGGCTCGTTTTAGCTTGAGCCAGTCGCGCCCTCGCCGCCCCGGCTTATACGACGAGCTGGGGCTCTTTATCATCAGGCCTTCGTTTCCGCGGGCTCGGGCCAGTTCAAACTCCTCATCCAGCATTGCTGCGTCGGTGAGCAGTTTGCCCTGAGACATCCGCAGTGACCCTCGATCAGGCACTACTTGGCCCAGTAGATGTCGTCGCTCGCTCAAGGGTTGGTCGATGAGAACTTTTCCGCCCGCATAAAGGAGATCATAGGCCACCAGGACGACCGGCACCGCCGCCAACAACTGGCTCCCGACGTTTTTCCGGCCCAGCCTTTTTTGCAGTTCGCTGAAAGGAAGTATGACATCACCATTCGCGGGAACTATCTCGCCATCGATGATCACATCCGTTGTCAAGGATCGCAGCGGTTCGACCAACTCCGGAAATCGATGCGTGACTTCGTCCATGGTCCGAGAGTAGATAGCGACCCTTCCCGACTCGACATGCGCTTGAGCACGAATTCCATCAAACTTGTCTTCGATCAAAAACTCCTCAGGCATGGTCCTGGCAACGTCGGTCAGATCAGCAGCGGGCGTAGCTAACATGAACTTGATCGGATGAAACAGCCGCATGTCCACATCACGCAGATCGCCAACTCTAGCTCGTGTCGCTGTCTCACCAATGTCACCCAACAACATGTTCGCGTAAGCAACATCAGCCAACGGTTGACCGAAGATGCGCGCGATCGCATCCTCCACCAATCCCTCTCTTAGACCAATGCGCAGATCACCTGCGAGCAGCTTCACAATGTACTTAGCTTCAAGCGGTGATGCACGATGCAGCACAGCGGCAAGCAACGCAGTTTTATTCTTAATGCCGCGTGTTTCGCTTAACCGCGCGATGAGCGATTCCGTCTCTGCAAGCGTGATGGTCGGATTAAAATAGCGTTTGGTCTCCTTGATTATTTCAGCAGCCAGTTCACCAGGATCTCCGAGACGCACGTAACGCGGAGACATAGCTTCAGTACTAAATCCAGTAGCTTCACTTAACGCCGCGCTTATAATGCTGCCGCCGACATTCGTGGTCCGCGAATCTGACATCGCAAACTGATGGCCCGCAAAATATCGCGCGGCGCGAGTCAGATCAGGATCTGAAAGCGTCTCGAGATAGCTTCCGAGTATCGCCGCCTTCTCGAGTTTTTTCGTCGTAGCCGCAACTGCTTCAGCGCACTCAGCGAAAGCCTGAAGAGCCCCGGCAGTCGAGATGTTTACCTCGTCTTGCATCAGAAGGATTCTAGATGATCACGCTAAAGTCTCTTAATGGCCCTCTGGCCTTCTGCTTTCAATCGCGACGCGCTACAATTCGCTGTCACCGAAATCCCGACTCTTTCCGGCACTCCCGCTCCGGCGAGGTTTTACATCGCATTTTCTTAGAAAGGTGAACACAGCCGTGTTTGCATTCATTCTCGAAGGTCTCGGCAGCACTGAATTACTCTTCATTCTTGTAATCGCACTGATTTTCTTCGGCCCGCGAAAACTGCCTCACCTCGCACGTTCGATGGGTAAAGGACTGGCGGAGTTTCGGAAGGCGTCAGACGACTTCAAACGAACGTGGGAACGCGAAGTAGCACTGGAAAGCGCCAAGCTTGAAGACAATTCATTACTCGAGGCGCATCAACAACCAGTCTACGCACCCCCACAAACATTTGACCAACCAGTCACTGAAACCTCAAACTCTGAGTTGGGAGTGCCGCGCGAGAGCGAAACTCAAACGCCGCCCGAAGCAGTCGCTGCCGAAGCTACTCAACCAGAACCGCAGCCCATACGAAAACAAGATTGGCTCTAACCTAATCGCAATGTCTGCATTTCTAAAAGCACTATCCACAAACAGGGGACAAGAAGAAGAACTCGGCGGGCAGATGTCGTTCCTCGAGCATCTCGACGAGCTGCGCCGTCGTCTGATCCGTTGTTTCGTGTTCATATTTCTCGCCGGCACGCTCAGTTGGTTTGTCTCCGGTCAAATCTACGCGTTCCTCGCCGCTCCCGTCGAACGCGCCTTGGCGGATGCACAGCGACGACAAGTTCCGATTGCCGGTCAAACCGGGACCGAGATGATCGGCGCCATGAACTCATTGAAAGAGAATGATTCCGGCCGTTACGTCTTCCCAGAAGAGACAAAACTGGGCAGTAGTTTGATCCCCGCCGGGGCTTCAGTCACAGCCCGCGTATTTAAGGACGCCGAAGGCAAGTTAGCTCTGTTTACCGACGAAGCACTCTTTGCCGGCAACACCGTGATCCCCAAAGGCGTGCGCCTTCCCGCGGAACTCGGCACAGCAGCCACAGAATCGTACTCGGGCGTGAATGACAAACTCATCGTCACCACGGCACTCGAGCCATTCTCGCTTTATATAAAAGTCTCCCTGTACGCAGCGGTCGCTGTTTCAGTGCCGTTTCTGCTGCTTCAGATCTGGGGTTTTATTTCACCAGGACTCTACCCGCATGAACGAGCGTACGTGACGCCGTTCATCATGTTGTCTTCCATCTCCTTCGTTGCGGGTGCGGCGTTCGCCTACTACATAATCTTTCCGCCCGCCGCGAAGTACCTTCTCGGCCTAGGCACTGACTTTCGTTTGCTCCTGAAGGCCAACGACTATTTCGACTTCATCATTCTCGTCATGCTCGGAATGGGAGTCGTCTTTCAGATGCCCGCCATAACCTATGTTTTGGCGCGAATCGGGCTGGTTACCGCCGGACTTATGATCCGAATCTGGAAAACAGCACTGATCACCATCCTCATCGCTGCCGCCGTTTTGTCCCCGACAAGCGATATTGCAAACATGCTTCTGTTCGCGGCGCCGATGTTTGTTCTCTACATAATATCGATCGTCGTCGCATGGATTTTTAACAAGCCGCGGACCGCCAGCTAAACGCTCAATTCACTGATTTTGCGCGCCTTTGAGGCAACGAGCCTCCGGCTCTCGGCATCCTTGACTGTGTTCTCAGGCGGACCTTAGAATCCAAGGTCTCAAACGGGTCGCCGGCAGTAGTCCGTAACGCACGAATTCGTACAGCATCGTCAGGAGTACCTAATGTCTTACCAGAAAGTCGCTCTTCGTCTGGCTCTGATTCTTGGCCTTTGTTTCAGCGCCATCCCCCGCGTATACACACAAGACCAGCAGGACCCGAGCACCAAGGCGCGAAACGTCAAACCCGAACTGAAAAAGGCTTACAAAGACTGGCTCGACAAAGACGTCACCTACATCATCACCGACGAAGAGCGCAAAGCGTTCAAGAAATTGGCGACTGACGACGAGCGCGAACGCTTTATCGAGGAATTTTGGCGCCGCCGCGATCCAGACCCTGACACCGACGAAAACGAATTCAAGGAAGAATATTACGAGCGCATCGCTTACGCGAACGAGCACTTCGCCTCCGGCATACCCGGCTGGAAGACCGATCGCGGCCGCATCTGGATCATGTACGGGAAACCAGACGAACGCGAAACACACCCGATGGGGGGTTCTTACGAGCGTCCTTCATACGAAGGTGGTGGCTCGACCAGCACTTACCCATTCGAGATCTGGTTCTATCGCTATCTTGCTGGCGTTGGGTCTGGAGTCGAAATCGAGTTTGTTGACCCGACCGGCAGCGGCGAGTACCGAATCGCGAGAAATCCAAACGAAAAAGACGCCCTGTTGATGATCCCCGGTGCCGGACTCACCTTATCTGAACAGTTAGGCCTTTCGGATAAAGCCGACCGCATCTCCGGAATGGGTGGCATCGGCAACTCGCAGTATCAACGCGAACAGGACAGCCCGTTCTCACGGTTGCAGTTGCTCGCTGATCTAAACAGACCGCCACAAGTGAAGTTCAACGATCTCGCGACCGCAGTCAACACAGGCGTTGTCGAAGAGAATCCGCTTAACTTCGATCTGAGAATTGATTTCTTCCGCCAGTCAGATGAGAGAGTAATCACTGCGTTCACGATCCAGGCGGAAAACAAGGATCTCGTTTTCCAGGACAGCGGTGGACTACAGCAAGCGCGCATGAACATCTTCGCGCGAATCACTTCTGTGGCAGGCCGGCGCGTCGGAATCTTTGAAGATCCCGTAATCACCACAGCAACGGCAGAAGAACTCACCGAAGCGAGAGACAGAAAGTCGGCCTATCAAAAAGCCGTTCCACTCGCTCCCGGAACCTACAAGGTCGACGTGATTGTGCGCGACGTTACTTCAGGCGCAACCGGCTTGAAGCAACTCGGCTTCACAGTGCCGAAGTACGATCAGGAGAAACTCTCAACCTCGACGATGATCCTCGCTGCAAAGCTCGAGAGCCTCGTCAATACACCAGCGGTGGGCCAGTTCGTGATCGGCACCACGAAAGTCATACCGAATGTTTCCGGCGTTTATCATCGCGGTCAACCAGTCGGTGTTTACCTGCAAGTCTACAATGCCGGTATCGATCAAACTACGTTGAGACCTTCGGTCGACGTCGAATACGCACTGATCAAGGACGGCAAAGAGTTGGGCAAACAGGCTGAAGACTGGAAAGGTCTGAGTGACTCAGGTCAGCGACTAACACTGGCGCGCCTGATCGACACGCGAAACCTCGGTAACGGCGAATATGAAGTCGCGATTCGGATTCGCGATCGCGTAACCGGACAATCATTGTCGCCATCGCAAAAGTTTACCGTCACTAACTAGTTTCGGTTGCTTGCGATTGACTCGCGAACGAACTGTTCGACCTGGGCGAGATACGGCTCGCCCATCGAACTCCACATCCCACAACCGTCGCAGCAATCAAAAATCCCTTTCACAGGATTTACAGGATTAGACAGGATAACCCTGATAAATCATGTAAATCCTGTGAAACGGCCTTTCGCCCGTGTCGTGGCCTCGATGTTAAGATGACAAATGCAATGGACAAACGCGTCGAGTTAACCGGGCTGAGTCAGCCGGAACTGATCTCCTTCGTCGAAACGCTGGGTGAACCGGCGTACCGCAGCCGCCAGATCTTCGTCGCGCTCCAGCACCGCCGCCTGCGCGATTTCGAGGAAATCAGCGACCTGCCAAAGGCTCTGCGAACTCGACTGAACGAGGTGGCGCAAGCGGGGACGCTCAAAATCGAATCCCAATACATGTCCGACGACGGCACGCGCCGGTACTTGATGAAGACTCATGATGGTCTGCCAGTCGAAACAGTCTTCATTCCCGAAGAACGCCGCGACACGATCTGCTTTTCGTCGCAATCCGGTTGCCCGTTGCAGTGTACGTTTTGCCTGACGGCCCAACTCGGCCTGCTGCGCTCGCTGACGGCGGGCGAGATCGTCGAGCAAATCCAAATCGCACTCAACGACGCTTACGGTGCGGGCGTCAAACCGCCAAGAGGAACGAACCTGGTTGCAATGGGCGCGGGTGAGCCTTTGCTCAATCTTGATTCGCTCTTGAAAGCTTTACGCGTGATGGCCGATCCACACGGTCTTCACATAGTTCCCAATCGCGTTACGGTCTCGACCGCAGGCGTGGTCCCGCGCATCCTCGATCTCGCGAACACAACGGATCGACCGCACCTCGCGATTTCGCTAGCGGCTCCCACTGACGACTTGCGCGACGAGCTGATGCCCATCAACAAGCGATGGCCGCTCGATGAATTACTCTCCGCCTGCAAAGTTTTTGAGAAGACGTTGAAACCCGCCGAGCGGCTTACATTCGAATACGTAATGCTCGACGGTGTGAACGATTCAGACGAGCAAGCGCGACAACTCGCAAATCTGCTCAACCGCCATAACATCAAAGCGAAGGTGAATCTCATTCCACACAACCCGGCGGATCCGCTGCCGTATCATCCTTCGCCGGAAGCGACAGTCGAACGCTTTAAAAACATTCTGGAGTCGAAAGGAATTCACACTTACGTTCGCCGCCCGCGAGGGCGCGACATTTTTGCGGCCTGCGGGCAACTAGCGGCGCGTCAGGGCACACTTAGTAATCTCAGTCAAATCACTTCAATCGGAGCAATCAGCTAAATGATCAAACACTCGAGACTTCGGATATTTTCATTACTCGTTATCGTACTGATCCCCGCGACTTTCTATTCCAACCCGGTTCCACAGTCTTCGACGGACGTGAACGTCAGCGGCTCTATTGCTCCGGACAAAATAAAAAAAGGACGACTGGTGCGAGCGACCGTCGTAATGGACATCCCTTCCGGACTTCACGTGCAATCGAGCAAGCCACTCGACAAATTCCTGGTTGCGACAAAGTTGGATGTTGAAACGCCCTCCGGAATGAAGGTTGGACCAATTTCGTATCCACGCGCATTGATGCGGAAGCTGAAGTTCTCGAAAGGCATGGTTGCAGTCTACGAAGGCAAATCGATCGTGCGTTTCAACGTCACTGTGCCCGCAAACTATTCCGGCGGATCAGGCGAGATTAAAGGCAAGCTCCGATTTCAGGCATGCAACGATGAGTCGTGCTTTCCTCCGGTTACACGCGAAGTGAAGATGTGGCTCAACGTGGAATAGAATCCGTGTAATCTGTGGATTGCCTTCCCACGATTGCCATCAACCTTCCAACTTTCCCGTGCAGGTTCTTTTCTTTGCGATAGGAGAAGAAGAGATCTGTGCGGCACATCGTACAGATCGGTGCGGTGTGAATTCGTTCCGGTATAACTCCTGCTGACTGCAACTGGTCTCGATTCGCTTTCAGCAGATCGACCATTGCATGACCCGGACGCGTTGTAGTGAATAAATCTGCTCCACCGCCAAATCGCGTCGTGAACGCATCGATCACTTCACTGCCAACTTCGTAACAACATGGTCCAGCCGAAGCACCGATCGCAACGCGCAGGTTTTCAGGTTTAACGTTGTACTCGTCTTTCAGTCGCTGCACCGCAACAATCACAGCCGTCGCCAACGTGCCACGCCATCCAGCATGAACCGCCGCAAACGCATGCGTAACCGGATCGCCGAGCAAAATCGGAACGCAGTCAGCAGTCTTAACTGCCGCCAACACTCCGTTCGCATCGCTCACTATCACATCGCAGTAAATCGTCTCGCCCAGCGTAGTCTCTGCCGGCTTCGCGTCTTCGACGGATTGCACCACGCGCACGTCCGCGCCGTGCACCTGCCAACAACCCGCCAGCGCCCACTGGCCCGGAAAAAGCTTGAGAAACCGGCGACGATTCTCCAGAATGTTCTCCGCAGCGTCATCGTGGAAGCCGGCCAGACTCAGTGCATTCGCAGGCATCTCGCTGACGCCGCCGACACGCGTCGAGAAGCCATTTACAAAACCGTCTTCTTCAAGTGGGGCACAGATAAGCGCGCGAACGCCATCGGTCTCGCGCCAGTAAAATCCGGCTCGGTTTAGGTCTTCGTCACTCGTGATTCTTTCCATCGGTATAGACATTATCGAAGTCGCGCGAATTCGCGAAGTGCTGTTGCGCACGCCGCGCTTCGCCGAGCGTGTTTTTACGCGCGCCGAGCGTGAATACTGCGACAGCCGCGGCGTCGTGGCCGCACAGCATTATGCAGCGCGCTTCGCGGCAAAAGAAGCGGCGCTCAAAGCATTGCAAACAGGGTGGCGTGGCGGAATAAGTTGGCAGGACGTGGAAATCGCGGCCCGTGAAAATGGCGCACCGTACTTAATCCTGACCGGGCAGGTGCAAAAAATCTTCGAACAATTCGGCGCGACCGCAACACATCTAACAATCTCACACACGAGCGAACACGCAATAGCCCAAGTGATCCTCGAGAGGTATTTGTAGGAGGCCACGAAAAGTCACAAAAAGAGTATTTGTGTACCTTTTGTGCCTTTTTGTGGCTAACGCATGTCATTCACTAGTGTTCGACGACCGGTTGCGTCTACGTCGATGCG
>Ga0070705_100001574_pt1 | contig 11954 bp, 8 predicted proteins | sample KBSK5253metaG_FD_65455 | JGI IMG/M metagenome (GOLD analysis project Ga0070705, IMG submission 65455) | Corn, switchgrass and miscanthus rhizosphere microbial communities from Kellogg Biological Station, Michigan, USA - KBS K5-25-3 metaG | ecosystem: Host-associated > Plants > Roots >... | reverse complement strand
AGGATGCCGGCGGCGATCGAGAACGACCCGAACGTCGTGAAGAAGGCCATGAACGCGCTGCCGGCCTCGTCGGCCTGCTCGATCGCGTCCTGCTTGGTCGTGTCGACCTCGAGCCCGCGCGGCGCCGTCAGCGGACGCAGCCGCTGCGCGACCCGATCGGACAGCTCGGCGCCGGAGATCTCGTCGCCGCGGTTCGAGACGAGCACGTACTTCACGCGGCCCGGCTGTCCGAGCAGCTGCTGCGCGGCGGCGAGCGGCATCAGGACGGCGGTGTCGTCGGTGCCGGCGCCGTCCCAGCGCACGACGTCGCGCACGGTGACGAATCGGCCCCCACCCGCCCTCGCGCCCGCGAGCAGCAGCACGCGATCGCCGGCCCGCGCTTGCAGCTCATCGGCCGCGTCGGCGTTCAGGTACACCTCGCCCGGCCGCAGCTGCGCGAGCGCCACCGGCCCGTTGTCGCCCTCGATCGTGCCGAAGCCGCGCATGCGTGCGGGGTCGGCGGCGAACAGCGTCACCCGCGGCTCGTTCTGCCGTGCCCGCGGGTTCTGCACGGCGACCTCCTCACCGATCGCGCCGGTCACGCCGTCGGCGAGGCCCGTCCCGCGCAGCCGCGCGGCGACGAGGCCGACCGTGCGCTCGTCGACGTAGCGGGTCCCGGTCGCGGCGCCGAGATCGCTCGTCGCGCTCTGGGCCGCGCCGCGCGCGGCGACGAGCTCGTCGGTCTGGCCCATCGCGGTCACGGCCTCGGTGCGGATCGTGTGGCTCATCGTGTCGCCGGTCGCGAGCGCGGCGGCGATGATCGCCGTGCCGAGCATCAGGCCGACGACGATCAGCGCCGTGCGGCCGCGGCGGCGCACGACGTTGCGCAGGCCGATCCGCACCAGCACGCGGTTGCGCAGCGCGAGCGCCGCGAGCGCGCCGAGCGCCGCGGCCAGCAGCGCGAGCAGCACGACGAGCAGCGTGCCGAGCGGGATGCCGAACAGCTCTCTCACGGCAGCAGCCTGGAGCCGGTCGGCGCGTCGAGGACCCGCACGTCGTAGTGCTCGCGACCGGGCGGCGAGCGGAAGATCGTCGCGAAGCGCTCGAGCGCCGCGCTCGCGAAGCCGCCGGCGGCCGCCATCGCCTGCTCGTCGCGCCAGAAGGTCACGATCATCCCCGGTCCCTCCGGGTTGACCATCACGAGCGCGCCCTCGTAGCCCTCCTGCTCCCGCAGGCCCGGCAGCACGTCCGCCTTGAAGCGCTTGACGGCCTCATCGAGGTCGTGGCGCAGCACGTCGACCTCAAGCAACGTCACGCGCGAGTGCATGGGGCACCTCCATCTGGAGCTCCTCGACGACCTGGCCGTCGAGCATGCGGACGATCCGGTCGGTTCTGCGGCCGACCGCGATGTCGTGGGTCACGATCAGGAAGCTGAGGCCGCGCTCGACGTTGAGGCGGCGCATCAGCGCGACGATCTCCTCGGCGTTCTCGCTGTCGAGGTCGCCGGTCGGCTCGTCGGCCCACACGATCGCCGGGTCGTTCACGAGCGCGCGGGCGATCGTCACGCGCTGGCGCTCACCGCCCGACAGCTCGTCGGGCAGGTGGTCGGCGCGCTCGGCGAGGCCGACGAGGTCGAGCGAGTCGAGCGCGCGGCGCCGCGCCTCCGACGCCTTGACGCGCGCGACGAGCAGCGGCAGCTCGACGTTCTCGACGGAGGTCAAAACCGGCATCAGGTTGTAGAACTGGAAGACGAACCCCATGTGGCGGGCGCGGTAGTCGGTGCGCTCGCGGTCCGAGAGCGACGCGAGCGGGGTGCCGTCGATCACCAGCTCGCCGGCGGTGAGGTCGTCGAGGCCGGAGAGGCAGTTCAGCAGCGTCGTCTTGCCGCAGCCGCTCGGGCCCATGATCGCCGCCATCTCGCCGCGGCGGAGGGTGAGGTCGACGCCGCGCAGCGCGTCGACGCGCACGCGGCCGGTTGCGTAGGACTTGTGGATGCCGGTCGCCTGGACGATCGCGTCGTCGGCAGCGCCGTCGTTCATGGATGCCTGCATGGGAGGCAGGGTCTTCGACGGGCGCACCGGCTGCATCGGGAGCGGCTGCGCGTCTGTGTGAGGGGAACTACGGAGCGTGCCCGCCGACTGACGGCACGCTCCGAGGCACCGCAGGGAGCGGCCGCGCGGGGCAGAGTCCGCGCGGCCGCATGGAAGCGCAGCACCTCCTACGACCATCTAGCTAGTGGTCGATCGCGTGGTCGTGGCCGGGCTGGCCGTCCTGGGGCGCCGGGATCGCGGGGGCGCCTTCGGTGTGCAGCATGCCGGCGGCGCCCTTGACCATGTCGCCGAACGCGTGCGTGACGAATGGGTAGTTGCCCTGTTGGTCGAGCGTGAACTCGGCGTAGCCGCCCTGCGACGGGGCGAGGCTCATCGTCTGCGAGTCGTGGAACGCGGTGTTCTCGATGACCGCGGTGTCGAAGACGGTGCCGATCACGTGAAAGGCGCTCCACTTGCTCGGCCCGGTGTTGAGGACCCACATGCGGATCCGCTCTCCGGTGCGCACGTCGATCGGGTGGTACTTGTACTGGTTCGCGTAGCCGTTGAAGGCGATCACGTCCGGCCGCTCGGCGGTGAGCTTCGCCATGTCGGTCGGCGCGCCCGGCTTGCCGAGGTAGAACTCGCTCTGGGTGATCCACAGCTCGCGGTCGACCGGCGCCAGGCCGTGCGGGCGGACGACCATCATGCCCGCCATGCCCGCTCCGACGTGCATCAGCACGGGCTGGGTGGCGCAGTGGTACATGAAGACGCCTGGGTGCTCGGCGGTGAACTCGATCGTCTCGCTCTTGCCGGGCGCGATGTCGACGTAGAAGCGGTTCGGCGCGACCTCGGCCGAGTGGAAGTCGATCGAGTGCGCCATGTTGACGTGCATCGCCTTGGAGCCGCCGTTGACGAAGCGGATCGCGACGCGGTCGCCCTGGTTCACGACGATCGGCGGCGAGGCGGCGGTGCCCGGGTAGCGCTTGCCGTTGACCGTGTAGGTCCATGCCTCGGTGGGGGCGAGGGCGGCATCGACCTGCACGTCGTGCTGGTCGACGTCGACGGTGAAGCGCTTCACGGCCCCGACCGGCACGGCCGGCAGGGTCGGATCGACGACGTGGTAGGGCTCGAACGCGACGCCCTTCGCCTCCGCGATCGTCGGCGCGGGTGCGTCGGCGGCAGTGGCGGGGGTAGCCGAGGCGTGCATGGTGGGCGCCGGCGACGCCACGGTCGCGCTGTCGCTGTCGCCGCTGCTCGCGAGCGCGGCGACGGCGAGGCACACCGCGAGGAGCGCGACGAGGCCCACGAGGCCGATGCCGATCGCGAGCCAGTCGCGCCGGTCGTCGGGGGGCGGCGCGCCGTCTGGGACGCCTGTCGGTCGGTCGGTCTCCGTCGGAATGAGGGTCATCGCTCGGCTCCTTGGGAATCGTCTGGGGCCAATGCTCGCTTGAGCGCGTTCGCGCTCCATCAGGGGTGGGCCGGTGAGTCACGACAGCCGGCACGGACCCCCTGTCCGTGGGGACTACTGCGCGAGCTCGTCGGCGGTGGCGAAGCGGAAGCCGACGCCGCGGACCGTGTGGATGAAGCGTGGATGCTCGGCGTCCTCGCCGAGCTTGCGGCGCAGCAGCCCGATGTGGGCAGAGAGGGTCGACGACGCGCCGTTGCCGGTCGGCAGGCGCCAGACGTCGCGCACCAGGACTTCGCGCGAGAGCACCGTTCCCGCATCGCGCACGAGCCGCTCGAGCAGCGCGAACTCCATACGGGAGAGGTGCAGGTCGCGGTCGTCGAGCGAGGCCCGCTGAATCACCGGATTCAGCAGCAGCGGACCGTGCTCGATGACTGGGTCGCTGCCCTCTATCCGCGTGCGTCGCAGGACGGCGCGGATGCGAGCGACGGTCAGCCGGTCGCTGATCGGCTTGACGAGGTAGTCGTCGGCGCCGTCGAGCGCCTCGTCGCGGTCAGCGGTCGCGTCGCTGTCTGCCAACACGACGACGGCTGCTCCGCAGTCGCGCTTGAGCCGGTGGTAGATCGGTCGGCTGTCGCCGTGTGGGAGCGTGCCCTCGATCAGCACGACGTCGGGCGGTATCCGGCGTGCGCTCGCGATCGCCTTCGCGCCGTCCGGAACGGTCGTGATCTCGAAGCCGGCGCGCGTCAGCGCCTGCGCGAGCGGGACGGCGATCGCCGGCTCGCTCTCGACCAGCAGCACCCGAGTCGATGAGCTATATCTCGGCATATCGAGACGCTATTGCGTCGAGCAGCGGGCGACGACCGTGATTCCCCGCGTGCGGCTGGGGCTTTTCCGGGATAGAGGAGCGCTCTGACGCGTCACCGGCGCCGCGCTGCTGCCCGGCGCCGCAGCAGCCAGCGACGCAGCTCGTCGGCGCCCCAGACGACGAACGGGAAGGGCGCCGCGATCAGCAGGGTGCCGAGCGGCAACGCGGCGGTTCCGAGCAGCGCCTGGAAGGGCGGCGCGTAGATCAGCAGCCCGGAGAGCGCGAGCTCGAACGCGATGCCCCACAGCAGCAGCGGGTTCGTGAAGACGCCCACCGAGCGCAGCGAGGCGCGCTCGGTGCGGGCGGCGAAGGCGGTGCCGATCTGCCCGGCGACCAGGCCGAAGAACGTCATCGTGGTCGCCTGTTGGTAGGCGTGGTGCAGCGGGTCCCCAGCGCCGGTCGGGTCTCCCGGGTGCCAGCCCGCGTCCAGCAGGACGTAGAAGAAGCCGGCCATCGCCAGCACGGCGGAGATCAGCCCGAGGAACAGCCACGCGCGCAGCAGCATCGGTGGCTGGATGACGCTCTCCGACCGTCTCCGGGGTGGGCGTTGCATCAGGCCGGGCTCGGCGGGCTCGCGCCCGAGCGCGAGCGCGGGGAGCGTCTCGGTGCCGACGTCGAAGGCGAGCAGCTGCATGACGGTCAGGGGCAGCGGGATCGCGCCGCCGCTGAGCGCGAAGACGAGGAACGGCGTGACCTCGGGCGTCGCGTGGGCGAAGATGTAGAGGATGAACTTGCGGATGTTGTCGTAGACGCGGCGGCCGGCGGCGATCGCGGTGACGATCGTGGCGAAGTTGTCGTCCGTGAGGACCATCGTGGAGGCCTCGCGGGCGACGTCGGTGCCGGAGCGGCCCATCGCGACGCCGATGTCGGCGCGGCGCAGGGCGGGCGCGTCGTTGACGCCGTCGCCGGTCATCGCGACGACGTGCTGCTCGGCGCGCAGCGCGTCGGCGATCCGCAGCTTGGCCTCGGGAGAGCTGCGGGCGAAGATCAGCTCGCGGCCGGTGTGCAGCAGCGTGTCGAGCTCGGCGTCGTCCATGCGCTCGAGCTCGTCGCCGCCGACGATCGTCGGGTGCTCGCCGGCAATGCCGACCCGGTGGGCGATCGCGGCGGCGGTCAGGCCGTTGTCGCCCGTGATCACGACGATCCGGATCCCCGCCTCATGGCATGCCGCGACTGCGCCGGCGACCTCGGCGCGCGGCGGGTCGAGCAGCGCGACGAGACCGATCAGGCACAGGTCGCGCTCGGCCTGTTCGCGGCGCGTGGGAGGCTCGTCCGCCGCCGGGAGTCGGCGCTGAGCGACGCCGAGGACGCGCAGGCCCTGGCTCGCGTAGGCGTCGGCGAGGCGCTCGACCTCGGTGCGCTCCGATGGTCCGAGTGGACGCTCCTCGCCGTCGCTCCACACGATGCGAGTGCAGCGAGGCGCCAGCGCCTCGAGGGCGCCCTTGGCGTCGACCCACAGCTGCCCGTCGCGTTCGTCGACGGTCGACATCAGCTTGAGCGCCGGATCGAAGTGGAAGGCACGGCGTCGGTCGCGCTCGCGCGCTTCCCGGTCGACGTCGGCGCCGAGCTGTGCGGCCGCGGCGAGCATCGCGATCTCTGTCGCGTCGCCGGTTGCCGCCGCCGTTGTCGTCGCCGCCTGCGCGTTGTTGCATGCCGCGATCGCCTGTGCGACGCGTGCGACGGTGCCGGTGGCCGGGGCGCGTCCGCTGGCCTGCTCGAGGTCGCGGGTCTCCGGCGCGGTCCAGATGGTCGTGACGCGCATGCGGTTCTCGGTCAAGGTGCCGGTCTTGTCGGTGCAGATCACGTCGGTCGAGCCGAGCGTCTCGACCGCGCTCAACCGCTTGACCACCGCTCCGCGCCGCACGAGCTCGCGCACGCCGACCGCCAGCGCCAGCGTGATCACCGGCAACAGCCCCTCCGGAACGTTGCCGACCAGCAGCCCCACGGCGAACACGACCGCGTCGGGAAGCGAGAGGCCCGCGGCGAAGACGCCCAGCGGCACGAACGCGATCCCCAGCGCCACCGCGATCAGCGCGATCAGCCACGCGACGCGGCGGACCTGTGTCTCCAGCGGGCTCTCCTCGCGCTCGATGCGCTCGGAGAGCGCGGCGATCCGCCCGAGCTCGGTGCCCATCCCGGTTGCGAACACCAGCGCCTGTGCCTCGCCCTCGGTGCATGTCGTCCCCGAGAACACGAGATCGCGAGCGTGCACGCGCGGCACGCCCGTGTCGACGAGGTCCGCGGCGCGGAGCACCGGCGCCGACTCGCCGCTGAGCGTCGAGATGTCGACCTCGACGCCCCCGCTCAACAGGCGCGCGTCGGCCGAGATGCGGTCGCCCTCCTGGATCACGAGCACGTCGCCGGGGACCAGCCGAGACGCCTCGATCACCTGCTCGTGCCCGTCGCGCAGCACCGTCGCGCGCGACGGCAGGTACCGCGCCAGCGCCTCGACCGATCGCTCCGCCTGCTGCTCCTGCACGAACGCGAAGCCCGCGTTGAGGACGATCACGGCGACGATCGCCACCGCCACCGCCACGATGCCCGCACCCCACGCGAGGCCCGCGGCCGCCCACAGCAGCAGCGCGAGCGGGTGCGTGAGCTGGCGCGCCAGCTCGCCCGGCCAGCGCCGGCCGCCGCGGCGCGTCAGCACGTTCGCGCCGAACTGCAGCAGGCGGCGCTCGGCCTCCCGGGTACTCAAGCCGGCGCGTGTTGCGCGCAGGTCGCGCAGCAGCAGCTCGAGGCGCTCGGTCGGGTCGACGTTGCTCTCGGGGACAGACTCGCTCAACCGGCGAAGCGTCGCATCCGGTGGCGCGGCGGCCATCCGTAGACCGCCGCGCTCGCGATCAGGCGTCTCCGGCGCCGGTGGGGCGCTGCGCGCGGGCGGCGTCGAGCAGCAGGCGCTGCTCGGCGGCGGCGATCAGGCGGCGCGTGCGCGCGACGGCGTCGGCGCTGACGGAGATCGCGTCGATCCCGGCGCGCACGAGCAGCTCGGCGTACTCGGGGTGCACGGAGGGCGCCTGGCCGCAGATCGAGGTGCGCAGGCCGAGCGCTCTCGCGGCCGGGATCAGCTGCTGCAGGTAGGCGCGCACGGCCGGGTCGCGCTCGTCGAACGCCTCGGCGACGAGGTCGGAGTCGCGGTCGGCGCCGAGCAGCAGCTGCGTGAGGTCGTTGGAGCCGATCGAGATGCCGGCGATCCCCATCTGCGCGTAGGCCGGCAACGCGAACAGGACGGACGGCACCTCGGCCATGATCCACAGCTCGAAGCCGGGCCGGGCGAGCAGGCCGCTCGCCTCGACGAGCGTCAGGCAGCGGGCGAGCTCGCGCGCGCTGCGCACGAACGGCAGCATCACGTGCAGGTTCGTGTGGCCGGCGTCCCACACGCGCCCGATCGCGTCGAGCTCGAGCTGGAAGACCTGCGGCTCGTGCGGGTAGCGCAGCGCGCCGCGGTAGCCGATCATCGGGTTCGCCTCGACGGGCTCGAAGCGCTCGCCGCCGCGCAGGCCGCGGAACTCGTTCGTGCGGAAGTCGATCGTGCGATAGGTGACCGGCCGGGGCGCGAACGCGGCGGCGAAGGTCTGCAGGCCGTCGGCCATGCGCGCGACGACCTGCTCGCCGCGTCCCTCCTCCAGCAGCGTGCGCGGATGGTCGCCGCCGAGCGCCTCGAGCAGCATCAGCTCGGCGCGCAGCAGGCCGACGCCCTCGACGGGAAGCATCGCGGCGCGCTCGGCCTGCGAGGGCTCCGACAGGTTCACGAGCAGCTGCGTGCCGGTGACCGCGGTGGCGGCGGGCAGGGTCGCCGGGGTGGGCGACGCGGCGGCCGGCGCCCGGACCACAGCGGTCGCCGGCTCGGCGCCCTCACGCACCTTGCCGTGCGTCCCGTCGACGGTGACCAGCTCGCCGTCGCGCAGCTTGCCGGTCGCGTCGCCGGTGCCGACGACGCAAGGAATCCCGAGCTCGCGCGAGACGATCGCGGCGTGGCAGGTCATGCCGCCGGTGTCGGTCACGAGCGCCGAGGCGCGGCGCAGCAGGGGAACCCAGTCCGGTGCGGTCATCGGCGCGACGAGCACGTCGCCGTCGGCGAGCCGGTCGGCGCCCGCGAGCGACTTGACGACGCGCGCCGGCCCGCTCGCGACGCCCGGCGCGGCGCCGAGGCCGCTGGCGAGCGTGCCGCCGACGGGGTGCTCGGGCTCGGCGGCCGGCTCGGTCGCGGCCGGCGGAGCGGGAGCGGGAGCGAGTCCCGTCGTGACCGGCCGCGACTGCAGCATCCACACAACGCCGGTCGCGTCGAACGCCCACTCCGTGTCCTGGGGCGCGCCGTAGTGGCGCTCGATCTCGACGCCGAGGTCGGCGAGCTGCTTGACCTCCTCGTCGTTCAGCGCCGGGGCCAGCGCCTGCTCCGACTCGAGCTCGCGCCGCTGCGTCCCGCCGGAGAGAAGCGGCACGATGGCGGTCGTCTTGCGGCGCACCTCGCGGGCGAGGATCGCGCCGTCGTGCTTGTCGACGACGTAGCGGTCGGGCGAGACCGAGCCGGAGACGACCGACTCGCCGAGCCCGATCGACGCCTCGATCACAAGCCGATCGCGTGCGCCGGTCGCCGGGTCGATCGTGAACATCACGCCCGCGCGCTGCGCGTCGACCTGGCGCTGGACGACGACGGCGATGTCCATGTCCGCCTGGCCGAGTCCGCGCTTGGCGCGGTAGAAGACGGTGCGCGCTCCGAACAGGGAGGCCCAGCACTCGTGGACTGCTCTCACCACGGCGTCCGCTCCGCGCACGTTCAGAAAGCTCTCGTTCATCCCCGCGAACGACGCCGAGGCGGTGTCCTCCGCGGTCGCCGAGGAACGCACGGCCACCGGAGCCATGCTCTCGCCATCCCCGTCGACCTTGCACAGCTCGACGTAGGCGTCGCGGATCGCATGGTCCAGCTCGGCCGGCAAGGGCGTGCCGAGGACGAGCGAGCGCGCCTGCTCCGCGCAGCCTTCCAGCCGCGCGGTGTCGTCGACGTCGAGTCCCTCCAGCAGACGGGTGAGATGGCCGCGCAGCCCGCTCGCCTCGCACATCGCGGCATATGCCGCGGCGCCGACGACGAAGCCCGGTGGAACGGGCAGCCCCGCGCGCGTCAGCTCACCGAGGTTCGCGCCCTTGCCGCCGGCCCACTCGACGTCGTCTCGCGCAAGCTCGGCGAACGGCCGGATCGCCGCGCTTGCGGCCTGACCCTCGATGCCGGGCGCGAGCGTCGGCTCAGCCATGCGGGCACACCACCGCCCGGCCGTCGATCTCGCCGCGGCGCAGGCGCTCGTAGACGTCGGCGACCTGGTCGAGCGGGAAGCGCTCGACATGCGTGCGGATGCGGCCGGCGCGCGCCAGCTCGACCACCTCGAGCAGCTCGATCGCGCTGCCCCAGTAGGTCGTCGCGATCGCGCACTCGTACGGCTGGGAGAAGAAGGAGATGGGCAGCGTTCCGCCGCCGAGGCCGACGATCGTCAGGTCGCCCTCGGTGCGCGCAACCTGCGCGGCGAGCGCGAGCGTGTCGTCGCTGCCGACGAGGTCGAGCACGAGCTCGGCGCCGCGCCCGCGGGTCGCCTCGCGCACCTGCGCGGCGGCGTGCTCGCCGGCCTCCACCGTGACGGCGGCGCCGACCTCCGTCGCGAGCGCGAGCTTGTCGGCGGCGCGGTCGACGGCGACGACCGTCGCCGGGGAGAGCGCGTCGAGCAGCTGGATCGCCATGTGCCCCAGCCCGCCGGCGCCGATCACGACGGCGTGCGAGCCGGGGACGAGCTTGTGCAGCGAGCGCTTGACGGCGTGGTAGGGGGTCAGGGCGGCGTCGGTGAGCGGCGCGGCGTCGCGCGGGTCGAGCTCGCCCAACGGGAGCAGCAGCCGCTCGGACGGCACGAGCATGTACTCGGCCATGCCGCCGTCGCGGCCGAGGCCGCCGCCCATCGCGCCGATTTCGGCGGCGCGCTCGCAGTAGTTCTCCGAGGAGCGGCGGCAGGCGGCGCAGCGGCCGCAGCCCCACGGGCCGTAGACGAGCACCGGATCGCCGACGCCCACGCCATGCACGCCGTCGCCGACCTGCTCGACCCAGCCGGCGTTCTCGTGCCCGAGCGTGAACGGCGGGTCGAACGGAAGCTGGCCGGCGGGCCACTCCATCAGGTGCAGGTCGGAGTGGCACGCGCCGGCCCCCGCCACTCTCAGCAGCACCTCGCCGGCTCGCGGCTCGGGCACGGACACCTCGCGCAGCTCGGGGGGCTGCTGCCAGGCGGGGAGTTGAAAGGCGAGCATGCCGCCACCGTACGACCGGGGCAACGCACCGCCATCCGCCGGGATCGCGGGGGCGAGACCGTAGATCACCCCGATGCATGCGCGTGTGCCTGCGGATGCGCGAGACCCCGCGCACGCCGTAGCGTCGGCGGCGTGATCGAGACGAGGGAGTCCGCATGCTGAAGAAGATCGTGGCCGGCGTCGACGGGCGTCCCGGAGGCGCCGACGCCGCCGCGCTCGCGGCGGCGCTCGCCGGACCGCAGACCGACGTCCTGCTGGCCGGCGTCTACCGTGACCCGCTGCTGCCGCTGCCGCTCACCTTCGGCCGCGACGGCGAGCCGCGGGAGGCGACCGAGCGCATGGTGGGCGAGGTGCGCGACGCGCACGCGCCGCGAGCGCGCACCACGGCCGTCTGCGACAGCTTCCCTGCGCGTGCGCTGCGGCACCTCGCCGAGCGCGAGCACGCGGATCTGCTCGTGCTCGGCTCGACGCACCGCGCCCGCGGCGGCGAGGCCGCGATCGGCCGTCGGGCGCGACAGGTGCTGCATGACGCACCGTGCCCGGTCGCGCTCGCTGCACGGGACTTCGCGCAGGAGCCCGGCCGACCCCGGCGGGTCGTCGTGGGCTTCGACGGCTCTCCCGAGGCGAGGGCGGCGCTCGAGCTGGCGGCGACGCTCGCCGACGGAGACGGGTCGCGGATCGTCGTCGTCGCGGTCGCCGACGACAGGTTGCCGACGGTGATCATGCCGACTGGCGTCCTGGTGGAGATGGGGGAGTGGGAGAAGATCGTCGACGAGCGCCGGGCACGCGCCGAGCGGATGCTGTCGCGCGCCGCCGGGGATGCTCGACGCGTGCTTGTCGGCGATCCGGCAGAGGAGCTCGCAAGCGCGGCCGCGGGCGCGGACCTGCTCGTGATCGGCTCGCGTCGCTGGGGCGCGCTCGCGCGCGTGGCCGTCGGCAGCACCGGCGAGACGCTGCTGCGCCACGCGCCCTGCTCGATGCTGATGGTCCCGCGGCCGGCGGACGTCGAGCCGGCTCCCGCCGAGGAGCAGATGACGGCTGGGCGGAGCGAGCGGTGAGCGATCGCCTGCGCCGTCCGGATGACGCTCCGCCGCGGGTCCTCGTGGCCGGCGGCGGCGTCGCTGCGCTCGAGCTCGTGCTCGCGCTGCGAGCGCTCGCCGGCGCCCGGGTCGCCATCGAGCTGATCGCTCCTGAGCGGGACCTGCGCTACCCGCCGCTGGACGTGGTCGAGCCGTACGGCCTGTCGCCGCCGCATGTCGAGCTTGCCGAAGCGCTCGCCTCGCAAGGCGCGACGCACCGGCTCGACGCGCTCGCCGACGTGGACGTCGTCGGTCACCGGATCCGCACGCGCGACGGTGCAGTGCTCCGCTACGAGGCGCTCGTGGCGGCG
>Ga0070705_100001573_pt1 | contig 11955 bp, 9 predicted proteins | sample KBSK5253metaG_FD_65455 | JGI IMG/M metagenome (GOLD analysis project Ga0070705, IMG submission 65455) | Corn, switchgrass and miscanthus rhizosphere microbial communities from Kellogg Biological Station, Michigan, USA - KBS K5-25-3 metaG | ecosystem: Host-associated > Plants > Roots >... | reverse complement strand
CAGGCCCCCCCTATACCCCGATGGTAACCGGCGATATCAACGGTGACGGCTCGCGCAACGACCGTGCGTTCATCTATTCCCCCGCCGGCTCCCCCGACACCTCGCTCGCCAATGGCATGCAGCGACTGCTGGCAAGTGCGTCGGGTGGGGCCAGGCGGTGCCTGGAGACGCAACTGGGCAGCATCGCGGCGCGGAACAGCTGCACCGGCCCGTGGCAGCCTTCCCTCGACCTCCAGCTCAACTACCGGCCGATGTGGCTCGGTCTCAACCGCCGGCTCACGATCTCCGTGGTGACCCAGAGCCTGCTGGCGGGGGTCGATCAGCTGGTACACGGTGGGGACCATCTGCACGGCTGGGGGCAGGTGGCACGGCCCTCGAGCAACCTGCTCTCGGTGCGCGGCTTCGATGCGGTGAGCGGGAGGTACCTCTACATCGTAAACGAGCGCTTCGGAGCCACGTCGGCCGGCGCTACCGCCATTCGGAATCCGTTCCAGATCGGCTTTCAGCTCCGCTATGCCATCGGATCGGCGTTTGGCGGGCTGCCCGGCTCCGGCGGTGGCGGGGGTGGCCGTCCCGGCGCCGGTGCCGAACGAGCGGGCGCACGCGGCAGAGCGGACTTTGCCAGTCGTTTTGCCAGTCTCGCACCCAACCCGATCAAGGAGATGCTCGACCTTCGGGTGGGGCTCCGCTTGAGTGATGAACAGGAAAGCAGGCTCAAGACGATCTCCGACACGCTGACCGCCGAGAATATGACGCTCGCGAAGGCCCTCCAAGACGAAATGGCCAAGCTGGGCGCCAACCCGGATGGGGGAAGAATGCTGGCGCTCATCCGACCGCGGCTGGAGCAGGCGCAGAAGAACCTGCAGAGAGCGTTGGATGCGGCGAAGCTGCTGCTGAGCGAGGAACAGTGGAACTACCTACCGGAACGGCTCAAGACCCCGCGGGGGATATTCGGCGGCGGCGAGCGGCGCAGGCCGGACGACTAACGCAGCTTCTTGAAGGCGTGCTCGAAGCTCAGGTAGATGATCAACCCCGACTGGTCCGCCGCGTCATCCAACCCAAACGTATAGGCCACGCCCGGCACGATTTGGAGTCCGCTGCGGAAGTTGTGCGCCCAGCGCACCCCGGGACTGAGCAGGACTGCGGTGGAACGCTGCGTCTCCCCCGGCGCGCTTACTTCCGCACCAGCGAGCACCAGGGATTCCAGCATGAGGTTGAAGGCCGGAGCGAGCAGGTAGATCGCGCTGGCCCCCGCGCTCCAGCCGACCAGCGTGGCTCGCGCCCCGGCTTGGTTGCGCGCCGAGGGGTGCAGGCTGAGGCCGGCGTTCAGGTGGCCGATCAGTCGCGGAGCGAGCTCGACACTCACGGGAAGGGCCAGCTCGAATCCCAGCGTACCGGAACCGAGACTGCGCTCCCAGCGCCCCGTAGGGATCGAGGCGGAGAGTCGCGGGGCGACCCAGACTCGAGCCGCTTCGCCACCGGCCAGCTGCAGCCGGTAGTTCAGCAGCAGGTCGCCGATGCCGGTCGAGCCCGCCGATCGGAGCAGGGCAACCCGGTAGGAGAGCTGATGCCGCTGGCCGCGGAACGGCCACTCCTGCGTAAAGCCAAAGGCCCAATCATGGCTCTTGCGCTGGCGCGAGAAGGCGCTGATGTGCTGGACGATCCCGCGTTCCTGGTTGTAGGCCTCCTCGATCAGGAAGCTGTTGTCCTGGATCGGGGGGGCCACCTGAGATTGCGCGGCGAGCGTCGAGGCGAACAACAGCAGGAAAACCGGCGTAGGCTTCAGCGTAGCAACGAGACAGAGCGCGAGGCGAGCCGGTTTCATTCGACCCACTGCCAGCCGCGCAGCTCATAGTAACGCCGCCGGGGAGTGGCGCGGAGCGGGTGGATCGCGTGCCGGCGGCACCACCAGAGGTGGAAGCAGAGCCCGGCAACGCCCAGGACGACCGGTAAGAGCAGCGACCAGTGCCCCACCAGCGAGTACAAAGCCAGCGTGGCAGCCGTGACCACGCCCCATTTCAGCACTTTCCGCCAGCCCGGAGTTTCGACCTCGAACACAGCGAAGCTGGCGGAGCCCAGCACGGCCAGGGCGAGTAGCACTGCGAGCTCGAGGATCATCCCTACGCCAGCCACGCGCGGAACACCCCGATGAGCAACCAGGCGTTGAGTCCGATGATGGTCACGGCCACGGTCCAAGCGAGCAGCTTGAGCGGCCGGCCATTGGTGAACTGCCCCATCTTGGCGCGCTGGCCGGTGAAGAGCACCAGCGGAACTACCGCGAAGGAGAGCTGGAGGCTGAGGATCACCTGGCTCAGAATGAGCAGCGTGCCGGTGCCCTTTTCCCCGTAGAGCGCGGTGACGATCACGGCAGGGATGATGGCGATCAGGCGGGTAATCAGGCGCCGCAGCCAGGCCGGTAGGCGGATGTTGAGGAATCCCTCCATCACAATCTGGCCCGCCAGCGTTCCGGTGATCGTCGAGTTCTGCCCCGAGGCCAGCAGCGCGACCGCGAAGAGGACACTCGCGATGCCGGCCCCGAGCAGCGGCGAGAGCAACCGGTAGGCATCGCCGATCTCGGCGACTTCCTGATGGCCGGTCGGATGGAAGGTCGCCGCGGCCAGGATCAGGATGGCCGCATTGATGAAGAAGGCGAAAAACAGTGCGAGCGTGGAGTCCAGCGTCGCGAAGCGAATGGCCTCCCGCTTGGAGTCGGAGTCGGGCAGCACGTGCCTGGTCTGCACGATCGAGCTGTGCAGGTAGAGGTTGTGGGGCATGACGGTGGCGCCCAGAATCCCGATGGCGATGTAGAGCATCGCCGGGTTGGCGATGATCTCGCCGCGCGGAATGAGTCCCAGGCCGATGGCGCCGAGCGAGGGTCGCGCCAGGAACAGCTCCACAGCGAAGCACAGCCCGATCGTGGCGATCAGCGCGATGATGAAGGCCTCGAGATACCGGAAGCCCCGTTGCTGCAGCAGGAGAATGAGCAGGACATCGGCGGCGGTCAGGCACACGCCCCAGATCAGCGGAATCCCGAACAGCAGATTCAGGGCGATGGCGGACCCGATGACTTCCGCCAGGTCGCAGGCGGAGATGGCGATTTCACACCCGACCCACAACGCAAAGCTGACTGGCTTGGAATAGTGATCCCGACACGCCTGAGCAAGATCGCGGCCGGTGACGATTCCGAGCTTGAGCGCCAGAGACTGCAACAGGATGGCCATCAGGTTCGAAAGCAGGATGACGCTGAGCAGGGTGTATCCGAAGCGCGCGCCGCCGGCGAGGTCGGTGGCCCAGTTGCCCGGATCCATGTAGCCCACCGCCACCATGTAGCCGGGCCCGGCAAACGCGAGTGCCTTGCGGAAGAATCCGACGCCCTTGGGAACCCCGACCGTCTGATAGGATTCGGGAAGCGAGGGCCGCGACCGCGGGCGGCGCCATCCGGTCAGCTCCTCGAGCGGAGTACTGGGTGCCGCGTTCATTGCGGCTCCGGCCGTACGCAAAGCACCTGTTGCGCAAGCTCGTGACCGATCACTTGATCTTCGCCGCCGATCCGCAGCGTGGTCGGGCCCCGGAATGGCTGCCGGGCGAGAATGGTGAGGCGGGTGCCGGGTTTGAGGCCGGAATGTTCCAGATACCGCAAGCGGTCGGCCTGGCTGGTATCGACCCGGCGAACCTCCGCCGCTTCTCCGACCGGGATTTCGGCAAGGGGTGTGTACACCAACTCGTCGACCGAGCCGTCAGGTGAGGGGATGGGATCTCCATGGGGATCGAACCGCGGATGGCCAAGCGCCAGGGCCATCCGCTCGATAAGGAGATCGGACACGGCGTGCTCGAGCCGCTCCGCTTCGTCGTGCACCGTGTCCCAGGAGTATCCGAGAAAACCAACCAGGTATGCCTCGATCAGGCGGTGACGCCGCACCATCTGTAGCGCAACGCGCCGCCCCGAGGCGGTGAGCAGGACCCCACGGTACGGCACGTACTCGAGGAGACCTTGCTCGGACAACCGCCGCACCATCCCGCTTACCGAAGGCGGCGAAAGTCCCAACAGCTCCGCGATCTCGCTGGTGGCCGCCGGCTGGGTTCCTTGTGATAGCCGGTAGATGGCCTTGAGATAGTCTTCGACCGAGCGAGTGAGTGGCTCGGCGAGGAGTGGAGCGGTCATCGAGGTTCGTCCGTTGAATGAAAACAGAGCAACGACCACGCCAACTTAGTACGGACTAATTTTTTTGTCAATAGAGACAAAATCATTGTCGTAACGATCGCTAACTGATTGAAACATTGTGAGTTGCAGAGAAAGGAATAGGCAGGGTACTGGCGGAACACGCGGATCAGACTAGCGCAACAGCTCAAGCAACGGCGTCAGAATTCGTTCGGTCATGCCCCAGAGAACTCCCATCTCCAGATGGTACCCCGCGGCACGTACCAGGGTACCGTAACGCCGATATTCCACCGGCCCGTAAACACCGGGACGCCAGAAGTCTTCCAAAGGCACCCACCAGGCGGCGGCGACTTCGTGATTCAGGGTGAGGCGCGCCGCGGAGGGAGTGGAAAAAACGAACGGCCGGACGACGATCGGAGGGAGGACGGGTGTGCGAGGCTCGAGGTCGTCAAGCACTCCGCAAAGCACGGCGGAGGCCAGATCGACGCCGACCTCTTCCAAGGTTTCGCGCCGGGCGGTGGCGGCCAGGTCTGCATCGAGGGGACTCCAACGTCCGCCGGGAAAGGCGAGCTGTCCCGACCAGCGGTCTCCGTCGCGCTCGGCTCGCTGGATCAGCAGCACCCGATCCGGGTCGGGTGCCAGCACGATCGCAACGGCGGCGCGGGGGCGATCCTGCTCAGACCCGCTCCGAGGAATGCGCCCGGCGAGCAGGCGCTGGAGCGTCGAGATTCGACTCAGGCGGAGTCCTGGGAGACGCTCAATCGCGTCCCGGCGGCCGCAGCTTTGATCCCAGCCAACCAATGCTCTCGGCGAAGAGCAAATCGAGCGCGGGTGTCATCCCGGTGAAGGGATGGGCGGCGCCGTAGGTGTGGCCGGCCCCTGCGATGAAGAGCGTCTTCGTGGTCGGCGGGGCGGCAGCCGCGAGGGCCTCGGCTTCAGCGAGCGGTACCGATTCATCGGCAGCGCCATGGACCAGGAGCCAGGGAATCCGGAGTTCGGAGGCGGCTCGCTCAATATTCAGACGGCCCTCGGCGTGTTTCTCGATGTCGTGCAGCGTGTCGGGGCCCAGCGGGAGCTGCTCGCCCGTCCGGGTATTCAGAACGGACAGAAAACCATCCCGCCGCCAGCGCGCGAGTTCGCCTTGCGTCCAGCGGCGCACGGTCGCAATCGCGGACCACGTCACCAGGGCCCGGATGCGAGGCGATTCTCGCGCGGCAAGAATGGCGATCCCACCTCCCCTGCTGTGGCCGACCACTGCGAGCGCGGAAGGATTCGGCACGCCGAGCTTGCCGGCTTCAAGGGCGGCGAGCACGCTCAGCAGGTCTGCGATCTCCGCGGAAAAGCTGTTGCGGCGAAAGCGATCGAGCCGGCTGAAATGCCCGCCGTCATCCACCCCGCTGCCACTGGTGTTGAAGGACACCGCGGTGAAGCCGGCCTCGGCGAGCCGGTCAGCGAAGGCCGGGAACATGCCCCAGTCCTTAAAGCCCTTGAAGCCGTGGAGCACCACGACTGCCGGGCCCAGCGGATGATGTGGAGGAGTGCGGACGTCGATGAGAATCTCTCCGAGCTTGCCGGGCAGGCTGTGCCTCATCCGCCCGGAAGCCCTTGGGGCCGCTGCGTGCTGAGACCCGCGCCAAAGCGACAAGCCTCCTGGTACTGGGACTCCGCCTTCGTGCACGCCTCGGCGCGCCGCTCCATGGCCGGATAGAGCACCGCCGCCTCCTCGCCGACCGCGACGTAGCAGCTGGTGGCAATGTCCCGGGAGCCGAGCCGCTTGCACAAGGCGATCCCATCGTCGGTGTTGGCCGTCACGTCGACGAAGTTCTTGACCAGTCCGACGAAACACCAAGGGCGGTAGCGCGGTGCACCAAGCGAGCACATGCGGATGGATTCGCCAGGTTCGCGTGCGGTCACTCCACTGACGTACGTCCCGATCCCCTGGTAACACGGGGGCCGGTATCGCTCGGGGGCGGTATCACAGACCGAGGCGATCTTGGCAAAGTCGAGACCGGTCACCTCCGCGATGAGGCCCGCCTGCATCTGGTAACAGGACCGCTGGTAACGATCGCCCAAAACGGAGCAGGGATACAACAGGTCGGTCCGCTTGCGCGGCCTGAACGCCGGCCAGGTATCCGCCGCAGCCATCGCGGTATGCTCCATTGCCCCGTGGTCCATGGCACCATGATCCATGCCGGGCGTGGAATCCCCCGACTTGCCAGGGAGGGTGGGATGATGCGACTGTCCCCGGCCGCCGACGATGAACTCCATGAAGGCGCCGCCGTAACAGGATTCGCTGTCCCACGCGTCGCCGAGCTGGTCGCAGCCCGCCAGGGCGTGCGGCAGATTCATGGTGTAGGTCTGCACCAGCCCGTGCCCGATGCCGTGAACGCACTGGAAGCGCAGCCAGCCATTGCCGCGGATTCCCGGAGTGTCCCGACACAGGGCGACCACGCTCGCGCTGTCGGTACCGCGGTACGCGAAAAACGCCTGAATCACGCCGTGGTAGCAGCCCGATTGGAACAACTCATTGCATTGCAGGTACACGGCCCCAATCTCTTTCGCCGGCGTCCAGGCATTGATTCCGATGACGTGGCTGAAGTCGTGCCCGTAGCGGCGGACTTGCGGATCCTGTTGACCCAGCAGAGCGAGCGCACCCAGGGCCAGTCGCACTTGATCCTTGCGCACCAGGTCCAGGAGGAAGTCTTCATAACAGGCCCGCCGGTTCCTGCTCCACAGGAGCCGGCATCGTTCGGCGGCCAGCTTCGCAGCCGCCACAGAGTCTCGGGCCGCAATGACAGCGCCAAGGCGGCCGGGAACTTGCGGGAGGGGTAATCCTGGGAGCGCGGCGCCCTGGACGCGGAAGTACGCGCCGGCGCCCACGATGGCGGCCCCGACGATCAGGATGGTGAAGCCAATCTTGCCACGCATGGATATTATAGTAGTCGTCTTTCTGTCGGAGCCCTAGCTCTGCGAACTTCAAACCCAACCCTCGTGACAGCCAGCCGCGCCATCGCAACGCAACGCGATGCAATGGTGCAACAGTGGGTCCTGTGGCTGGGTGACCGATTGACGGCCACAAGCGCCATTCCGCCCGCACTCGTTACCCGCGAACTCGCGCTCCTCATCGACGTCTTCGCCACCATGGTGGGTCCGTTGCGACGCGAAACCAAGGCCATCTGGGGCCGGGTGGCGGAAGCGTACGGACGTCACGCCGCCATCCGGGGGCTCGCCGCCGGCGAGGTGGTGGAGGAGATGCAGTATCTGCGCGAGCTGTTGATCCGCTTTCTGGCTCCCGCCATTGCGGCCCTGCGGCCCCGCCAGGGCATGGCGCTGCTGCTGCGCCTGAACCGGCTGGTCGATCGTGGGGTGACCATGGCTGTGGTGGGCTACACCGACGAGCTCGCGGCGAGCCTGCTCGCCGCGTCGGACGGAACCCCGGGACGCCGCACTCCGGATCCCGCCGAGCTCACGCGTGCGCTCGACGCGCTGCGTGCCGAGCTCACCCACACTATCGCCGTCCCGGCACCGGCGCTCTCCTAATCCAACGCTGCCGGCGCGGGTGAATCCATCACCCTCGGCGGTCGATCGGTGGGGGTGCCTCACCGCGTCTTCGCGAAGATGGTTTCGCGATGGCGCCCAGCGACATACTCCGCTCGATTCACCGGCTGGAAGACCTGCCGCGCCTGGCGGCCGCGCTAGGCTATACGCCAGCCTGGGGTGAGCTGCCGGAGCACTGCTTCCGCGGGGTGTCGGCAGCGGCGCTGGTAGCCCGGCAAGGCGAGTTCGAGTGGTTTGCCGTCGGGAGCTCCGACGAGGGTACCGTCGCCCGAGTGGCACGGACGCTGAATGCTCGAGGCCTTCCAGCCGCCGTGCTCGGCCTCGGCGCGGAGCAGCGCAGGCTGATCATCGCCACCGCCAGCGCGCCTCCCCTCTCGCTCTCGCTGGATCTGCCCGATCAGCTCGACCTGGCCCGCCTGCTGCGCTGTGCAGCCCGGCCCGGCGAGCTCCCGCTCGCGGCGGCGTTCCGCATTGCCGACGCCCTGGCGGGACGCGGGGTCGACGAGCGCTTCTTCGCCGCATTCCGGAAGACCTTGCATGTCTTCATGGCCACGATGCCGCCGCGGATGCCGCTGGCCGATCGTCATGCTCTGGGTCTGCTGCAACTGACGCGGATTCTCTTCCTCTATTTCATCGAAGCGAAAGGCTGGCTCGGGCGGCCCCGTTTCCTCTGTGACGCCGTGGATCGCTGCCTGAGCGAGCGGCGCTCGCTGCATCGGGATTTGCTCAACCCGCTCTTCTTCGGGACGCTGAATCGTCCCTATGCGGCCAGGAGCAGGCTGGCTCGACGGTTCGGCTCGATCCCCTTTCTGAACGGCGGGCTCTTCGAGCCGCATCCACTGGAGCGGCGCTGGGGGTTCACCCTTCCGACTCCGCTGCTGCGCGAGGCATTCGATGGACTCTTCGAGCGCTTTCATTTCACGCTCGAAACGACTGCGGGAGAATCCATCGCGCCCGATATGCTGGGCCGGGTGTTCGAAGGGGTCATGGAGCCCGAGGAGCGCCACGCGACCGGCAGCTATTACACGCCCGCAGCCCTGGTGGAAGGGATCCTCCGCGAAGCGCTGGCACTCTGGCTGGAACGGCGCAGCCGGCTGAGCGGGCCGGAAGCGCGGCGCCGGATCGCGGAGCCCGACCTCGCAACCCGGCGGGCCCTGCGGGAGATCAGGCTACTCGATCCCGCGGTCGGGAGCGGCGCCTTTCTGCTAGGTGCGCTTCGCCTCATGGCGGGGCCCGACAGAACGCCCGGGATTCGTCGCAGCGCAAGGCTGCGCTCGATCCTGGGCACCTGTCTGTTCGGCGTGGACCGCAACGCGGCCGCGGTTCGGCTGGCCGAACTCCGGCTCTGGCTGGAGGTGGTGGCCGCGGACCCGAACGAGCGGCCAGGGTCCGTCCCACCGCTTCCGAATCTCGACGCGCTGGTCCGCCAAGGTGACAGCCTCATTGATCCCACCGCAGGGTTGCCGCTCAAGCCGCCAGGACGGTCACGCGCAATCGAGCTTTCCAGGCTTCGCGCGGCAGTTGTGCGCGCCACCGGTGCGGAAAAGCGCGGGGCCATCGCCGCGCTGCAACGGAGCGAGCTGGCACTCGCGGGCACGGGACTGCAGGGCGCGATCGACTCGGTGAGTAGCGAGATCGCTGAACTGCTCGATTCCGCCAGGAGCATGACACTTTTTGGTGAGCGCCGCGGCTGCACCGCCGAGGAGCGTGCCCGGCTGGGCAGCTTGCGGTCGATCCGTCAGCGTGCTCGCGAACGGCTGCGCGGGTTGCTTCGCACCGGGGAACTTCCCTGGTTTCACTATCCGACGCACTTCGCCGACGTGTTGATCCGGGGAGGATTCGATCTCGTCGTCGGCAATCCGCCCTGGGTGCGCGCCGAGGCGCTCGATCCCTCCGCGCGCAAGTATCTGGCCGAGCGATTTCACTGGTTTCGCGGGGCTCGTACCGGCGGGCGCGGGTACTCCCACCTGCCTGACCTGGCCGTCGCTTTCCTGGAGCGCGCGTTGGAGCTCACCGCGCCGGAAGGGATCGTGGCCCTCTTGGTTCCTGCCAAGCTCGCGACCACGGGCTATGCCGCGCCTGCCCGAGAGGAATTGGCCCGGCGAACCACGATCGCAGTGGCGGCCGATCTGCGTGCCGAGCCGGGATCCAGCTTCGATGCCACTGTGTACCCGATGGCCCTGGTGCTGCGCCGCGCGCCGCCTCCGGATAATCATGAGCTGCGCATCGGGCTCGACCCCGCCTCAACCCGCGTGCCGCAACGTGAGCTTGCCGGAGGCCCCTGGCCCCTCCTGCCGGCACTCGTCCGGGACACCCTGCGGCGCTGGCGGCGGGAATTCCCCTCCCTGTCGGAGTACTTCAGCTGCCACCTCGGCGTAAAAACGGGGCTCAACCGGGCATTCCTGGACCCACCCGCGAGCGTAGAAGCGGAGCTGATCCGCTGGGCGGTGCGGGGGCGCGACGTGCGCGCATTCCGAGTTAGGCCAACGCGACGGCTGCTCTGGCCCTGTGATCGCGGGGGCCGCCCGCTCGATGTGCTGCCGCCTGGAGCGGCGCGGCATTTGGCCGTCCACGCGGGGGAGCTCCGCCGCAGGGCCGACCATCACCGCGGGCACGCGTGGAGGTTGTTCCGGACGCGGCCGGCTTCCGCACCATTCCGGGTCATCTGGGCCGACGTGGCGCGCCGGCTCGAGGCGGCCGCACTAGACGGGAACGACCAGCGCGATCTGATCCCGCTCAACAGCTGCTACGTCCTGCCGGTCAGCGATGCCGCCACCGCACTGCGGCTCTCGGCGTGGCTCAACTCGTCCTGGTGCCGCGCGGCGGCCGCCGCCGCGGCGGATCCCGCCTCGAACGGATTCGCGCGCTTCAACGCCCGGGTAGTCGCCGGCCTGCCCTGTCCCCGTTCCGTGCTCGTCGATGAGAGGCTGTTCGAGTTGGCTCGCGCCGGGTCGGCCGGCCGCATCGCGCAGGAAGATCTGGATGACCATTGTGCCGAATTGCTCGGCCTTGCCACCGAGCAGCGGTCGCCCCTGGCCGAGCTGGCTGGCGGACGCACCGTGCCTGGTCGCTGAAACGCTCTCCGCGGTGCAGGACCCATTCCCAGCTTGGCTATGGCCGGGGCCGGCCTCGCCCGAGGCCGTGGCGGCCGCCCTGGCGAGAGCTTCATTGCCTCCGGCTGCCCCTGATCACCCGCCGGCGTGGCTGCGGGCCGACCAAAGGCTCTCGTTTGCCCGCGCGCTCGCCGCGGTGCGGCGTTACCGTGGGGCACTGCTGGCCGACGGCGTCGGCACCGGCAAGACGTTCATCGGGCTGGCCGTGGCTGCGGCCCTCGAACCGGGGCGCGCGATCCAGGTGATGGCGCCGGCGGCCCTGCTGACGCAGTGGCGCGAGGCTGCGGTCAGGCTCGAGCTCGAGGTCCGGCTCCACTCGCATGAGACGCTGAGTCGGGGTCGTCCTCCTGGAGCCGAGGCCGGCCCGGTGCTGATTGACGAAAGTCATCGCTTTCGCACGCCGTCCACCAGGCGATATGAAATCCTGGCGCCCTGGTGCGTCGGGCGGCGCGGATTGCTGCTGAGCGCCACACCGTTGGTCAACCGGCTGGAGGATCTGAGTCATCAGCTGTTGCTCCTGGTGCCCGACGACGCGCTGAGCTGGGCAGGAGTGGCGAGCCTCCGAACCCAATGCTCCAGCGCCCCTGCGGGCGCACTCGCCGAGCTCGTGGTGACCGGAGAAGACCGCTCCCGCCACCTGCCCAGACCATCCTGGCGGGTCTTCCAGACCGAGGAGCCGGAGGGCTCCTGGTTCGACCGGATGCGGGCAGGGATTCTCGACCTCGCTCTCTCGACCGACCACGCGATCGCCGGGCTGTTGCGAGGGGTGCTGTACGCAGCGCTGGCCTCGAGCCCGCTGGCGCTGGCCGAGGTCCTCGGGCGCTACGGTTCGCTGTTGCAGCATGCCCGCGATGCGGAAGCCAGCGGGCGGAGGCTATCCCGCCAGTCCATCCGCCGCATTATCGGAGCCGACACCGATCAGCTCGTTTTGTGGCCCCTGATCGCAGAACCGGACCAGGCTCCGGAGCTCACGCTCGACGACCTCGGGCCAGTTCGGAGCTTGGAAGCAGGGGCGCGCGAGTGGGCGAGCCAGCCCGACGCGAAGTGTTTCATGCTCCGCCAGTGCATTGCGGACCAGAAACCCACCCTGGTGTTTGCCCAGTCCACGGCGACGGTAGGGTACCT
>Ga0070705_100001570_pt1 | contig 11978 bp, 8 predicted proteins | sample KBSK5253metaG_FD_65455 | JGI IMG/M metagenome (GOLD analysis project Ga0070705, IMG submission 65455) | Corn, switchgrass and miscanthus rhizosphere microbial communities from Kellogg Biological Station, Michigan, USA - KBS K5-25-3 metaG | ecosystem: Host-associated > Plants > Roots >... | reverse complement strand
CACGGTGCGATCGATGTGAGCGAATCAGTGAAGTTCGGCGAGGTCATGAGGCACTGCCCGTTGAGGCCGAGAATCTTCAACGCTCTGCCCAACGACCGCGTGCATTTCAGCTCGACGGGCGGCTGAGCTGACCGTCTGCTCGGAGCCCGCCGCGCGTGCTGCGGGCTCCGAGCATTGCTCGGTCTCAGGCCGGAACCGCGGCCCCGTCGAGGTACGGCTCGTTCCGCTCCGCCCGCTCGACCAGCGAGGCAGGCGGCTCGAAGCGGTCGCCGTACTGGGCGGCCAGCTCACGGGCGCGGGCGACGAACGCGGCGGGGCCGCCGGCGTCGCCATTGCGCGTCGGATCGCCGTACTGGTTGATGTACTGGAGCACCCCGCCGGTCCAGGCGGGGAAGCCGATCCCGAAGATCGAGCCGATGTTGGCGTCGGCGACGGTCTCGAGGACGCCCTCGTCGAGGCACTTCACCGTCTCGAGCGCCTCGGCGAACATCATCCGCTCCTCGAGATCTCTCAGCGCGATCGAAGACGGATCGTCGACCGGCGGGAACGCCTCGCGCAGCCCGGGCCAGAAGCCCGCGCGTCTGCCGTCGACGTACTCGTAGAACCCGGCGCCCTCGAGCTTCCCGGGCCGGCCCTCGTCGAGCATGCGGTCGATCACGCCCTCGGACGGGTGACCCTCCCAGCCGCTCGCCGACTCCATCGCCGCCTTCGCCGCGTCGCGGATTCTGCGCATCAGCTTCAGGTTCAGCTCGTCGCTCAGCTGCAGCACCGGCGCGGGGTAGCCGGCCTGCGAGGAGGCCTGCTCGATCGTCGCCGGGGGGATCCCCTCGGTCAGCATCGAGATGCCCTCGTTGATGAACGTGCCGATCACGCGCGAGGTGAAGAAGCCGCGCGAGTCGTTCACGACGATCGGCGTCTTCTTGATCTGCTTCGCGACGTCCAAAGCACGCCACAGCGTCTCGTCGCTCGTCTGCTCGCCCTTGATGATCTCCAGCAACGGCATCTTGTCGACGGGCGAGAAGAAGTGCAGGCCGATGAAGTCGGCCGGCCGCGACACTCCCTCGGCGAGCCCCGTGATTGGGAGCGTCGACGTGTTCGAGCCCAGCAGCGCCCCGTCGGCGAGATGCGGCTCGATCTCGGCAAACACCTGCGCCTTCACCGCCGGATCCTCGAACACCGCCTCGATCACGAGGTCGGCGCCCGCGGCCGCCGCCGGGTCATCGGTCGCGGTGATGCGCGCGAGCAGCGCGTCGCCATCCTCCTGCGTCGTCTTGCCGCGCGAGACGCCCTTCTCGACGAGTCTCGCCGAGTACGACTTGCCGCGGTCGGCAGCCTCCTGCGAGACGTCCTTCAGCACGACCTCGATGCCGGCCTTCGCGCACACGTACGCGATCGCGGCGCCCATCATGCCGGCGCCGAGCACGACGACCTTTCTCGACGTGAACGTCTCGACGTCCTCGCCGCGCCCGCGCGGGCCGTTGACGGCCTGCAGATCGAAGAAGAACGCCTGGATCATGTTCTTCGACACCTGGCCGGTCGCGAGGTCGACGAAATAGCGCCCCTCGATCTCGATCGCGTTGTCGAAGTCGACCTGCGCGCCCTCGACCGCCGCGGCCATGATGTGGTGCGGTGCCGGGTAGTTCGCGCCCTTGATCTGCTTGCGCAGGTTGGCCGGGAACGCCGGCAGGTTCATCGCGAGCGCGGGCGTGGAGGGCGTGCCGCCGGGGATCTTGTACTTCTTGTCCGCGTCCCACGGCTGCTGCGCCTCGGGATTGGCCGCGATCCACTTCTTCGCGGCGGGGATCAGGTCCTCTCTCGACGCGACCAGCTCATCGACGATCCCGATCTCGACGGCCTTGCTCGGACGCACTCTCTGGCCCTGCATCAGCAGCGACATCAGTGCGTTGACGATCCCGATCATGCGCACGGTGCGCACGATGCCGCCGGCGCCCGGGAGCAGCCCGAGCTGCACCTCCGGGAAGCCGAAAACGATCTTCGAGTCGTCCACGGCGATGCGGTGGTGCGTCGCCAGCGCGATCTCCAGCCCGCCGCCCAGCGCGGTGCCGTTCAAGGCCGCGACGACCGGCTTGCCGAGCGTCTCCAGGCGGCGAAGCTGGCCCTTGCCGACGCGCAGCGCCTGCGCGAGGTCCTCGGCCTGCTCGGGCCCGACCAGTCTGAGGTCGTTGAGGTTCGCGCCCGCGAAGAAGGTCTTCTTCGCAGAGGTGAGGACGACGCCCTTGATGGAGTCCTTCTCGGCCTCGAGCCGGTCGAGCGTTGCCGCCATCGACGCGGCGTAGGCCGCATTCATCGTGTTGGCGCTGCCGCTCGGGTCGTCGAGCGTGAGGACGACGATGTCGTCGTCCTTCTCCCAGCGAATCGTGGTGCTCTCGGCCATCCTCAGATCGCCTCCACCACGGTCGCGATGCCCATGCCGCCGCCGACACACAGCGTCGCGAGGCCGTATCTGCCGCCGGTGCGGTGCAGCTCGTCGACGAGCGTTCCGAGGATCATCGCCCCGGTCGCGCCGAGCGGGTGGCCCATCGCGATCGCGCCGCCGTTGACGTTGACCTTCTCCATGTCGAGGCCCATGTCCTTGACGAAGCGCAGCACGACGGCCGCGAACGCCTCATTGATCTCGACGAGGTCGAGGTCGTCGACCGTCAGGCCGGCCTTCGCGAGCGCCTTCTTCGAGGCGGGCGCCGGGCCGGTCAGCATGATCGTCGGGTCGGCGCCGGAGAGGGCGGTCGCGAGGATGCGGGCGCGTGCTCTGAGGCCCAGCTCCTCGCCCGTCTGCTCGTTGCCGATCGCCACCAGAGCGGCCCCGTCCACGATCCCCGACGAGTTCCCCGGCGTGTGGACGTGGTTGATCTTCTCGACCCAGTGGTACTTCTGCAGCGCCACCGCGTCGAAGCCACCCATCTCGCCCATCACCTCGAACGACGGCTTCAGCCCGCCGAGCGTCTCGACGGTCGTGCCGGGGCGGATGAACTCGTCGTGGTCGAGCACGACGTGGTCGTTGACGTCCTTGACAGCGACGACGGAGTTGGCGAAGCGGCCTTCCTCACGCGCCTTCGCGGCGCGCTCCTGCGAGCGCACGGCGTACGCGTCGACGGTCTCGCGGTCGAAGCCCTCGAGCGTCGCGATCAGATCTGCGCTGACGCCCTGCGGGATGAACGACGTGTCGTAGTTCGTCTCCGGGTCGAGCGCCCACGCGCCGCCGTCGGAGCCCATCGGGCAGCGCGACATCGACTCGACGCCGCCGGCGAAGACGAGGTCCTCCCAGCCGGAGGCGACCTTCTGCGCGGCGACGTTGACGGCCTCCAGGCCGGACGCGCAGAAGCGGTTGAGCTGCACGCCGGCGACCGTGTCCGGCAGGCCGGCCTTGATCGCGGCGGTCTTGGCGATGTCCATGCCCTGATCGCCGATCGGCGTCACGCAGCCGAGCACGACGTCGTCGACCCGTTTGGGATCGAGCTGCTCGTTGCGGATCAGCAGCTCGTGCATCAAGCCGACCACGAGGTCGACCGGCTTCGTCGTGTGCAGCGAGCCGTTGCTCTTGCCCTTGCCACGGGGTGTGCGAATCGCGTCGAACACCAACGCGTCTGTCGATCCCACGGTCGTCTCCTCGGTCCGGTGCCGTCGTTCTGAAAACTTGCGTTCACGAATGAATGTATCGTAGGCGAGGTGACCGCGACGCAGCCACGCCGCACGCAGGGGGAGCGCCGCGCCGCGACCCGTGCGGCGCTGCTCGATGCCGCGATCGAGTGCCTCGTGGAGCACGGCTACGAGGGCACCACGACGGGGCGGGTGTGCGAGCGCGCCGGCCTCTCGCGCGGCGCGCACCTGCACCACTTCGGCACGCGGCCCGCACTCGTCGCGGCGGCGCTGGAGGAGCTGGCGATGCGCCGGCTGGAGGAGATCCGCGGCGAGCTCGCGAGCCTGCCGGCGGGCGACGCCCGCATCGAGCAGGCGCTCGACGCGATCTGGGGCTGGTTCACCGGACCCTTGTTCGAGGCCTCGATCGACCTCGCCGCCGCCGCACGCACCGACGAGGAGCTGCGCGCGCAGCTCGCGCCGGTCGAGGCGCGCCTGTCCCATGGCACGCTCCTGTGCTGTCGCGAGATGCTCGCCGACGGGGGCGAGGACCGCAGCCGCGACCCGCTGATCCAGATGACGCTCGGCACCGTGCGCGGGCTCGCGCTGCTGCCGATCCTGCACCCGGGGAATCGCAGCGCGGCCAAGCAGTGGGCATTTGCGCGCGAGCGGCTCGCCGAGCTGTTCCGCGCGCACGCGAGCGCCGCCGCGTAAGGGACCTGGTCCCGCCCGGTCGCCGTCACCCGCCGCTGCTAGCATCGCGCCACGTGACCCCCCTCGCAGACCTGCCCCTCATCGCTTCGGGCAAGGTCCGTGAGCTGTACGACCTCGGGGACCAGCTGCTGCTCGTCGCGAGCGATCGCATCTCGACGTTCGACGCAGTCCACCCGACGCCGATCCCGGACAAGGGCAAGGTCCTCACGGGCCTGTCGGTGTTCTGGTTCGCCAAGCTCGCGGACGTGATCCCGAACCACTTCATCTCCGCCACCGACGGCGTGCCGGACGAGGTGCGCGGCCGCGCGCTCGTCGTCAAGAAGCTCGACATGCTCCCGGTCGAGTGCGTCGTGCGCGGCTACATCACCGGCTCGGGCTGGAAGGACTACCAGGCGACCGGGCGCGTCTCCGGACTGGAGCTGCCGCCCGGGCTGCAGGAGTCCGAGCAGCTGCCGAAGCCGCTCTACACGCCATCGACGAAGGCCGAGGTCGGCCACGACGAGGCGATCGACTTCGAGCAGACGGTTGAGCTGCTCGGCGGCGACCACGCGCTCGCCGGGCAGGTGCGCGACGTGTCGATCGAGCTGTACGCGAAGGCGGCCGAGCACGCGCGCGCTTGTGGCGTGATCCTGGCCGACACGAAATTCGAGCTGGGGCGCGACGAGGACGGGACCCTCACGCTCGGCGACGAGGTGCTGACGCCGGACTCCTCGCGCTTCTGGCCGGTCGACGGCTACGCGGTCGGGCGCGGGCAGCCGAGCTTCGACAAGCAGTACGTGCGCGACTGGGCGGCCGAGACCGGCTGGGACAAGCAGCCGCCGGCGCCGGAGATTCCCGACGACGTCGTCGCGCGCACGCGTGAGAAGTACGTCGAGGCATACGAGCTGATCACGGGCGAGCCGTTCGACGCGTGGCTGGAGCGGACGGCGGCGTGAGTCGGCGCGTGCGTGTGCTGGTGCGGCCGAAGGCCGGGATCCTCGATCCGCAGGGCCAGGCGGTCGAGCGCGCGCTGCCTGCCCTCGGTTTCGAGGGCGTTGCGAACGTGCACGTCGGCCGGCTGATCGAGCTGGACGTCGAGGACGCGAGCCGCGTCGGCGAGATGTGCGAGAAGCTGCTCGCGAACCCGCTGATCGAGGACTACGAGATCGTCGAGGCCTGAGCCGGATGCGCTTTGGCGTGTTGCGCTTCCCCGGCACCTGCGACGAGGTCGACGCGCAGCTCGCGTGCGAGCGCGTCGGCGAGGCGACGATCCTGTGGCACGGCGACCGCGACCTGCAGGGCGTCGACGCCGTCGTCGTCCCCGGCGGCTTCTCGTACGGCGACTACCTGCGCGTCGGGGCGATCGCGCGCTTCGCGCCGATCATGGAGTCGGTCATTCAGTTCGCGCGCGAGGGCGGGCCGGTGCTCGGCATCTGCAACGGCTTCCAGGTGCTGTGCGAGGCGGGCCTGCTGCCTGGCGCGCTGCTGCCGAACAGAACGCTGCGCTTCGTCTGCCGCCAGGTCGACCTCGTGGTCGAGCACGCCGACACGGTCTTTACGAACGCGTGCGAGCAGGGCGAGCGGCTGTCGATTCCCGCCAAGCACACGACCGGCTGCTGGTATGCGCCGCACGAGCTGCACGAGCGGGTCGAGGCAAACGGCCAGGTGCTGTTGCGCTATGCGCCGGGCGAGAACTTCAACGGCTCGCTTGCCGACGTCGCCGGCGTGCGCAACGAGGCCGGCAACGTGTTCGGCCTGATGCCGCACCCGGAGCACGCGGTCGACCCGCTCACTGGGTCCGTCGACGGGCTGAAGCTGTTCCAGTCGATCGCGAACCACGTCGGCGCGCATGTCTGAGACAGCGACGGCGCCCCACCGCGCGCTCGGCCTCACCGACGCCGAGTACGAGCTGATCGTCGACAAGCTCGGCCGTGCGCCGAACGCCGTCGAGCTGTCGATGTTCTCGCTGATGTGGAGCGAGCACTGCGCCTACAAGCACTCGAAGCAGCTGCTGCGCCAGCTGCCGACCGAGGGTCCGTACCTGCTGATGGGTCCGGGCGAGAACGCGGGCGCGGTCGACGTCGGCGACGGCCTCGCGATCGCCTTCAAGGTCGAGTCGCACAACCACCCGAGCGCGGTCGAGCCGTTTCAGGGCGCCGCGACCGGCGTCGGCGGGATTCTGCGCGACGTGTTCGCGGTCGGCGCGCGGCCGATCGCCGTGCTCGACTCGCTGCGCTTCGGCGAGCTCGACTCCGCGCGCTCGCGCTACCTGCTCGAGCACGCGGTCGCCGGCATCGGCCACTACGGCAACTCGATCGGCGTCCCGACGATCGGCGGCGAGCTGTACTTCGAGGGTCCCTACGAGCAGAACTGCCTCGTCAACGCGATGGCGCTCGGGATCGCCGAGCACGACCGTCTCACGCGCTCGGCCGCGACCGGTCCCGGCAACGCGCTGGTCCTGTTCGGCGCCCTGACCGGCCGCGACGGGATCGGCGGCGCCTCCGTCCTCGCGAGCGCGGAGCTGGGCGAGGGCGACGCCGACAAGCGCCCGACGGTGCAGATCGGCGACCCGTTCGCGGAGAAGAAGCTGATGGAGTGCTCGCTCGAGCTGCTCGACCGTGAGCTGCTCGTCTCGCTCCAGGACCTCGGCGCGGCGGGGCTGACCTCCTCCTCGTCGGAGATGGCAAGCAAGGGCGGCCTCGGCCTCGACATCCACGTCGATCGCGTGCCGCTGCGCGAGCCGGGGATGGAGCCGTTCGAGATCATGGTCTCGGAGTCGCAGGAGCGGATGCTGTGCGTCGTCGAGCCGGTGTGCGTCGACGAGGTGCTCGCCGTCTGCGCGAAGTGGGAGACGACCGCGACGGTGATCGGCGAGGTGACCGACTCCGGTCGCCTGCGGGTGTTGAGCGACGGCGACGTCGTCGGCGACATGCCGGTCGAGGCGTTGGTGGACGACTGCCCGCTCTACGACCTTGCGCCCGAGAAGCCGAGCGCGCCGATCTACCCGGCGCCCGTCCGCACGCTTCCGCCCGCGGCCGACGCGGACCCACGCGCGATCCTGCCCGCGCTGCTGCGCTCCGCCAACGTCGCCGATCGCAGCCCGGTGTTCGAGCAGTACGACTGCCTCGTGCAGTCGCGCACCGTCCGCCGCCCCGACGACGCCGACGCGGCAGTGCTGATGCTGCCTGCTACGAGCACGGCCGACGGCACCCATCCCGCGATCGCCGTCTCGATCGACGGCTCGGGCCGCCGCGTCGCGTGCGACCCCTACCGCGGCACCGTCGAGGCCGTGTTGGAGTGCGCGGCGAACCTCGCCTGCGTCGGCGCCGAGCCGCTCGGCCTCACGAACTGCCTCAACTTCGGCAACCCCGAGAAGCCGCACATCGCCTGGCAGCTGGGCGAGTCGGTGCGCGGGATGGCGGACGCCTGCCGCGCGCTCGACGTGCCGGTCGTCGGCGGCAACGTGTCGCTCTACAACGAGGGCCCGGAGGGCCCGATCTACCCGACGCCCGTCGTCGGGATGGTCGGGCGGCTGCCGGACGCTGCGCGCGCTGGTCGGCTCGGCTTCGCCGTCGAGGGCGACGCGATCGCGTTTGCCGGTCCGTTCCAGCCGTCGCTGCCCGGCTCGGAGCTGGCGAAGCTGCGCGGCGAGCCGCTGCCCGACGGGCTGCCGGAGGTCGACGTGGCCGTGGTCCGCAAGGCGCAGGAGGTCGTGCGTGATGCCGTCCGCCGGGGCGAGATCCGCTCCGCCCACGACGTCGCCGAGGGCGGTCTCGCGGTCGCATTGGCCGAGTGCTGTCTCGGCGGCGGGCATGGCGCCACGGTCGACTTCCGCGGCGCCAGCGCCGAGGGCGAGCGGCTGCTGGAGACGCTGTTCGGGGAGGGCGCCGGCGGTTTCGTTCTGTCCGGCCCGCGTCCCGCGCTCGCCGCGCTCGCGCGCCAGCTCCAGCTGACGTTCGTCGGCGAGGTCGCCGGTAGCGGCGACGCGCTGACGCTCGCGCTCGACGACGACGCCCGGCTCAGCTGGCCGCTCGCCGAGCTGCGAGCGGCCCGAGCGCGCGGCCTGGCGGACGCGCTCGATAGCTGAGCCGTCTCCCCCTACGGCGCCGTCCCGACGGCTACCGGCCCGGCGGAAGCCAGCAGCGTCGCGGGCGCCGGCGGCGGGGCGGGCGCCGGCCAGGCTGCGGCAGCGGTATGCGTGCTGCTGCCGACGGCCGCGTTCCCCCACCCGGACCTCGTGCCGCCATAGAGCGTGCCGACCTCGGTGCCGCTGAGCGGGATCGACAGGCTCGTCGTGCCACCGTTGGTGACCACGACTCTCGCGCCTTCGATGTAGCCCCTCACCGTGCTTGTTGCGCCCCATCTGTCCTGGCGCGCGATCTGGTCGCTGATCTGCGTCGGCGTCAGCTGCAGGATCGGCGCGCTGGCGTTGAACCAGCGGCTGTAGCCCGTCAGCATCGCGTTCAGCACCGGGTAGAAGATCGCTCCTTCCGGATTGTCAGACTCCGCGAGGTTCGTCTGGTGGAAGTAGTGCGGCCGCGGGTCGTTGCCCATCATGTGGCCGAAGATCCGATCCGACTCGGCGCGCACGTACTCGTCCCAGCTCGCCGGGCTTGTGCGGCAGGTCGTGACCGACGTATTCACGCACACCCCGCCCAGTTCCGGCGGCAGGTACAGGTAGTTGTACTCGTCGAGCTGCTGCGCCTGCGTGGCGGTGTTGTAGTAGACGTTCGTCGGGTAGCGCGGAATCATGCGCCATCTGCCCTGGACGAACGAGGTGCCGGCCGGATAGGTCGGCCCGGTCGCGCTCGTCGGCGTCACCGGGTAGGGCTTGGAGGCGTCGCCGCCCGTGTTCCTGATCCCCATGTTTTCGAGCGCGGGGGCGAACGCCGGGTTCTGGCCGTAGGGATCGAGTGCCGCCCCGTTCACGCTCGGTGGCGTCGCGACCGTCCCGGCCGTGCCGATGTCGCGGTACCTGATCGTCACCGCTCCACCGTTGTTGAACGCGGGCGTCGGCTGCGCGAGCGTGTTGATCAGCCTCCACGCGCCGGTGGGCGAGAGGCGGCGGTAGACCTTGTACGTCGTCGCATGGCAGACGGCGGGGAAGTCGATGCGCACCGACGCGGTTGCCAGCCTCCTCGTCGGCACGACGACCGTTGTCGTCGACGCGATCGTCTCGCCGCGCGGGGTGGTCGCCGTGACCGCGTAGTCGTAGGTGCCGCCAGCCAGCGTGCCGCCGAGGCCGGTCGCCCATGCTTCTTCAATCGACGGCGGGTCGATCAAGCCCGGACTGCCGGGGATCAGGTTCGCGAGCCCCGAGTGCTCGCCGGTCACCAGCTCGCCGGCGTTCACGGTGAAGCCCATCGTGCGCGCCCACCTCGTGTTCTGGTCGATCTGATCGACGATGAAGCCCCTCGCCGAGCAGTCGAGGTTCGGGTGGTCGTACGTGTGGTTGACCCAGCCGAACGTCGCTCTGTCGGCCAGGAAGGCGGTCAGCAGCGGGTCGCTGCCGCCGTGTTCGTCTCTGTAGGCGACGCTGCCGCCGCCGTTGTAGAGGCTGTCGAGCCGCAGCCCGGTCGCTCTCGACCAGGCGACCGCCGTCGCCACGTCGCCAGGGGTCATGCGGACCGCGGCTTCGGGGTTGAAGTTGGTCGTGTGCGTGGCGGGATCCCAGATGTCGTCCGGCAGGAAGATGTCGTCGATGTGCAGCTCCAGGTAGTTGCGCTGATCGCCGAAGAAGGTCCCGCGCGTGACCCACGCGAGCTGGCCGTGACGCAGCAGCTGGCTGTGCAGCTGGAACTGGTTGGAGTCAAACGTCTGAACCATCTCCTCGCGGCCGTCGGGGTGCGTGTAGACGCCCACGAGGGCGGCGCCGTTCGCATCGGTCAGCACTGTGCTGAAGGTGGCGCCTTCGAGTGGCGTGGCCTCGTAGCCGTACGTGCCCACGCCGATCTGCACCGTTCCCTGGAGATACGGGAAGACCGCTCTGCCCGCTTCCGTCAACGACGTTTCCGCGCCGTCGAGCGGACCCGAGGACGTCGGCCAGTTCAGCCCGTAGTCGGGGGTGGGGAACGTGTACGCGCTCAGCTGGCGCACGTGGAAGGTCTGCTCGTAGGCGGCGAGCGCGGCCCACTCTTCCGGCGCGAGCGCGGAGGCGCAGCCGTTTTCGTCGCAGCGCGGCAACCCGCCGACGGCGGCGATCACCGCTTGGTATCTCGCCTCGTCGATCCCGCCGGCGAGCGTCTGCGAGAGCGTCGCAGCCGTGATCGGCGTGTGCCCCGGGGTCGCGATCAGCTGGTCGAACGGGACCCCCTCGCGCCTGAGCTGCGCCTGCCACGCCTGGAACGAGGGTTCGCTGGCGCTTGCGGTCAGCAGCAAGACCTTCATGTCGATGCGCTGCGCCGCGGTGGCGGCGGATGCGCCGACACCGGCGCACAGCGCACAGCAGATTGCCAGCGCGGCGGTGATCCCTCTGAGTCGCATGCGGTGCCCTCGTTCCCCTGGGGTCGGAATCCCGCCACTCTCTCTGACTTCTCCTCCGAGGCCAACGAGCCGACTGACGCATTTCGCCCGTTCAACGCTTGAACGGCCGGCCGCCCTCGCTGCTACGCTTGCGCCTCCAGGCCGGGAGCCGCCAAACCCTGCCGCTGCTGGAGCGCTGAGACGCCTCCTCGATGAACGACCATCTGACCGATCGCGACGGACCGCGCGACGAGTGCGGCGTCTTTGGGATCTACGCGCCCGATCACGACGTCGCCCGCCTCGCGTACTTCGCGCTGTACGCGCTGCAGCACCGCGGGCAGGAGTCCGCGGGGATCGCGACCACGGACGTCGGCGGCAACATCATGACCCTGCGCGACCTCGGCCTCGTCTCGCAGGTGTTCGACGAGCAGAAGCTGCGCGCGCTGCCTGGCGAGCTCGCGCTCGGCCACGTGCGCTACTCCACGACCGGCTCCTCCGCATGGGAGAACGCGCAGCCGATCTACCGCTCGGACGCGCGCGAGCTCGCGCTCGCCCACAACGGCAACCTCACGAACGCGGTCGAGCTGCACGCCGCACTGCGCGAGCGCGACGTCGCCTTCCGCTCCACGTCCGACTCGGAGATCATCGCGGCGCTGCTCTCCACCCACCCGGCGGAGCGGATCGAGGACGCGGTCGTCGACATCCTGCCGCGCCTGCGCGGCGCGTTCTCGACGGTCGCGATGACGCGCGAGAAGATCGTCGCCTTCCGCGATCCGCACGGCTTGCGCCCGCTCGCGCTCGGCATGCTCGGCGAGCGCTACTGCGTCGCGAGCGAGTCGTGCGCGCTCGACATCATCGGCGCGAGATTTCTGCGCGAGATCGAGCCGGGCGAGGTGCTGACGATCGACGCCGGCGGCATCTCCACGCGCATGGCGGTCGAAGGTGCCCGCCGCGCCTTCTGCGTCTTCGAGTACATCTACTTCGCGCGCCCCGACTCGATCATGGGCGGCACCGTGCTGCAGGGCGCGCGTGGGCGGATGGGCGAGATCCTCGCGCGCGAGGCGCCGGTCGACGCCGATCTCGTGATCGCCGTGCCGGACTCCGGCAACCCGGCCGCACGCGGCTTCGCACGCGCGAGCGGGATCCCGCACGACGACGGCTTCGTCAAGAACCGCTACGTCGCGCGCACGTTCATCCAGCCCGGCCAGGAGCTGCGCAAGCACGGCCTG
>Ga0070705_100001566_pt1 | contig 11988 bp, 9 predicted proteins | sample KBSK5253metaG_FD_65455 | JGI IMG/M metagenome (GOLD analysis project Ga0070705, IMG submission 65455) | Corn, switchgrass and miscanthus rhizosphere microbial communities from Kellogg Biological Station, Michigan, USA - KBS K5-25-3 metaG | ecosystem: Host-associated > Plants > Roots >... | reverse complement strand
GGCGCGCCGACAGGAACCCTGACGCCGCCGCCTCCCGAGCTTCCCGCCCCCGATCAATTCGTCGCCAAGGATCGCCCCAGCGATTCCGGCAATTCGATCCTTTTGACGTGGAAGGATCCGCCGGCGCTCCCGACCGGCACCACGTTCGAGGCGCGCCGCGCCGAGCCGCCCGCGTACGAATGGACGAAGATCGCGGACGTGAACGCCGGCGTGGGCCGCTACGTCGACGCGAGCGCCAAGGACGGCGTCGTCTATCGCTACGAATTGCGCGCGCGCCACGCGGATCTCGCGGACACGCTGGGGCTCGCCGGCGCCGTCGGGCCGGCCGTCGTGAGCGATCCCGTGGCATCGCACGACGATTGGATCCGGCTCGAGCGGATGAATTCGCTCGTCGCGAGCCTCGCCTTCCTCGTGCTCCTCATGGGCTCGATCTGGATGGCGGGTCGCGGCTCGCAGCTCTTCATTCGGCGCATCGCCGGACTGAACGCCGTGGACGAGGCGATTGGGCGGGCCACCGAGTTGGGACGGAAGGTCATCTACGTCCCGGGCATCCAGCCGCCGGGGGACATCCAGACCGTCGCCTCGCTCGCGATCCTGGGCCACGTCGCGCGCGCGACCGCACGGTACGGCACCGAGCTCGACGTTCCGAATCGAGACCCGCTGACCTTCACGACGGCGCGTGAGACGGTCCGCGCGGCCTACCTCGCGGAGGGACGCCCGGATCTCTTCCGCGAGGAAATGGTGAACTACATCACCTACGATCAGTTCGCGTACGTGGCGGCGGTCGCCGGCCGCATGGTGCGCGAAAAACCCGCCGCGAACTTCTTCGTCGGCCACTTCTTCGCCGAGGCGCTGATCCTGGCGGAGACCGGCCAGACGACGGGCGCGATCCAGATCGCCGGAACGGCGGATCCGTCGCAGCTCCCGTTCTTCGTCGCCGCGTGCGACTACACCCTGATCGGCGAGGAGCTGTACGCGGCCGGGGCCTATCTCTCGCGCGAGCCGGTGCTCCTCGGGTCGATCCGCGGGACCGATCTCGCGAAGGTGATCCTCCTCCTCCTCGGGCTCGCCGGAATCGTCTCGGCCACCCTGGGGAACAACTGGGCGGTCTCGCTCCTCAAGACCCAATGACCGGACTCCACTTCGATACGGGCCGCGTTCTGCTCCTGGTCTGCTTCGGAATCGTTCCCCTCGTGGGCATTGCGCTCGGTCTCCTCGCGCCGTCCCTGCGGCGGCAGATGCCGCTGATCGTGGCCTTCGTCGCGGGGATCGTTCCGATCCTCTCCCTCTACATCCCGAAGCGGTTCCTCTCGGCGGCCGGCGAGGGAATGAGCCCGAGGCTGGACCAGTACCTGATCATCGTCGCCGGGTTCGCCCTTCCGCTGGGCATCGTGAACGTGATCCAGATCAACGCGCGGAAAGTCGGGCGCACCGAGAAGGGTTGGGTCTTCTCGCTCGTCCTCCTCATCGGCCTTCTCGTCATGGGCGCGTTCGGTATCTATGGCGCCGTGTCCGGCGCGGGGATCGGATTCCTCCCGGACGGCTCTTCGACCCCGTTCCAGTGGATGACGGATTGGCTCTTCCGGCCGCTCCAGGCGACCATCTTCTCGCTCCTCGCCTTCTTCATGGCGAGCGCCGCGTTCCGCGCGTTTCGCGCGCGCAACGTCGAGGCGACGATCCTGCTCGTCGCCGCGGTCCTGGTCATGGCCGGCCGCGTGCCCCTCTTCGATCTCCTCGCCTACCCCTTCCCGCCGCTTCAGCCGGCGGCGGCCTCGTTGAGCCAGATGATGGGCCGCGTGACCGAGTGGATCATGGACGGGCCGAACAGCGCGGCGCAGGCCGGGATCATCATCGGGGCGGCGCTGGGCGCCGCCGCGATGGCGATCCGCGTGATCCTGGGCATCGAACGCTCCTACCTCGGCCTCGGGAAGGGGGACTAGCCGATGTCCCTCTTCGACCGTCTCCTCGGCATCGATCGCCGGTGGATCTTTCTCTTCGTCGTGCTCGCGGTCACGATTCCGATCCTAGCCCCCCTGGGACTTCCCGTCACGACGACCGGGTCCACGCGCGCCGCCTTCGACTACATCGAATCGCTCGCGCCGGGCGACATCGTCTGGCTTTCCTTCGACTACGGCCCCTCATCCGCTCCCGAGAACGATCCGATGGCCGAGGGCTTCTTGCGGCACTGCTTCCTCAAGAATGTGCGGGTCGTCGTTTGCGCGCTCTACCCGCTCGGAGGGCTCGGACTCGCGAATGCATCGGTCGCCCGGGTCGCGGCGGAGTTTCCGGAGAAGAAGTACGGCACCGACTACGTCAACCTGGGATACAAGGACGGGGCGGAAGCCGTGATGCGCCGGCTGGGGGAGAACATTGAGGACGCCTTCCCGACGGACGTGAATGGGCAGCCCATCTCCAACATGCCGATCTTTCAGCCGAAGCATCAAACGATCCCATCGGGGGATGCGGGCATGGGTGGAAACGTCGCAGGCATCCGGACCATCGGACAGTTCAAACTGGTCTTCACCGTGGCGACGGGGCTGATCGGCGAATACTGGATCACGCTCGTGAACGCGCAATTCGGCACGCCGGTCATCATCGGCCCGACGGCGGTCAGCGCGCCGAAGTACTACGCCTTCATCGGCTCCGGCCAGCTCAAGGGAATGCTCGGGGGAATGAAGGGCGCCGCGGAGTACGAGCAGCTCATCGCCCGGAAGTATCCCCAGATGGCGAAGTTCTATCGCTCGACGCGCCTCTTCACCGGGACGAAGGGCATGGACGCGCAAACCGGCATCCACGCCGTCATCATCCTCTTCATCTTCCTCGGCAACGTCGCGTTCCTTCTCGGCCGCCGCCGCCAGGGGAGGACGTAGGCCATGGAACTCCTCGGGACCTGGATCGCGGCCTTCATGACGCTGGCCGTCCTCTCCTTCCTCTACAAGGACAATCCGATCTTCCGCTTCGCGGAGAGCCTCTTCGCGGGCGTTTCGCTCGGCTACTACGTCGGCATCACGCTCGACCAGACGCTGAAGCCGAACCTGTTCGAGCCCCTCGCGACGAACTTCAACTTGAACTGGGATCTCATGATCGCGGGGCTTCTGGGCGCCTTCCTCTACATGCGCTACGTGCCGCGGATCGGATGGGTGGCCCGTTACGGGCTAGCGATCTACGTGGCGTACTACATCGGAGTTGAATTCACGCGGAAGCTGCACGGGGAGGTGCTGCCGCAGATGGCTCGCACGATCCTGCCGGTCCGGGGCTTCGACTTCAGCGGGATCGAAGCGTTCTTCACGTCGCCCGGCATGCTCGCGCTCGGCGCGATCATCGGGACGTACAGCGTGCTCGTCTATTTCTTCTTCTCGAAGGAGCACAACGCGGTGACTCGCCCGATCGCGCGGCTGGGCGTCTGGTTCCTGATGATCTCGTTCGGCGCCGCGTTCGGGTTCACCGTCATGGGGCGCGTCGCGCTCCTGATCGGCCGGCTCAACTTCCTCATCTTCGACTGGATCTACCCGACGTTCGGCGTCTGATCCTCGGGGCTGCCCGACCCGCTCGTTCCGCCCGACCCGCCCGACCCGCCCGCCGTGCGCTCCTGGGCGCCCGCCGGCGTCACCGCCCCGCCCTTGCCCGCCTCGTCCGTTCCGCCGTTGCCCCCGCTCGACGCCTTGAAGTTCACCATCGGAACCGCGGTTCGATTTCCGGCCGGATAGTCCACCGTCACGATGTCGCGGAGCGCTGCGATCCGGTGGGTCAGGCCCGCGATCGTCTCGGTCGCCTGGCGGATTCGCTGGACCTTCTCGCGGGCCTCGGGCGAGATGCCCGGGTTTACGTAGAGGAGCTGCGCATTTCCCTGAATGACTTGTAGCGGATTGTTGATCTCGTGGTTCAGCGCGACGGCCATCGCCGAAACCGCCTTCATCCGCTCCGCCTTGAGCCGTTCGTCCGACGCCTTCGTGAGTCCGATCGCGTTCCGGACCTTGATCGGGAGCTGAAAGCGGATGTCCCACTCGGTGAGCGGCTTCATGAAGTAGTCGGCCGCTCCCAGGCTCAGGCTCCGCTCCACGTCGTCCGGCGCGGTCGACGCGCTCGCGACGATCACGGGAATGTCTCGCAGCCGGTCGTTCGAGCGCATCGCGTGGATCACGTCGAATCCGTTCGGGCTCGGCATCATGAGGTCGAGCAACACGAGATCGACCCGCTCCTGGTCGAGGATGGCCAGGGCTTGCCGGCCGTCCTCGGCCTCGGAGAACGTGTAGTCCCCCTGCCGGAGGACCATCCGGAGGAGCTTCCGGTTGTGCGCCTCGTCGTCAACGAGCAGGAGGTGGGACGACATGGCTCCTCTTTCCAAGTAGGGTTTGAATGCGCTGGATCAGCTCGTCGGCGCTCACGATCGGCTTCGAGATGTAGTCGTCGGCGCCCGACTCCTGGAGGAACTTCTCCTTCGACCCCTTCATGGCGTGCGCGGTCGCGAGGAGGATCGGAACGCGCTTCCCGTCCGGATCCAGCTTCAGGCGCCGGGTGATCTCGAGGCCATCCACGGGGACGCCGTCCCATTGGCTGTTCGACAACGAGACGTCCATGATGATCAAGTCGGCGCCTCCCGCCCGCACGACCTCGAGGACGCGCGCCGGATCTTCGGTGACCTCCACCGAGAACCCGGCCTTCCGCGCCAGAATCAGCTGGAAGAGTTTCGCGTTCATCGGATCGTCTTCGACGACGAGAATTCGGACGTCCATGACCCTCCCCTTCGCTCCGTCGTCGGCGCCTGCAACGTGACCGTCGCGATCGTGCCCTTGCCCAGCCCCTCGCTCGCGAGCGAGATGGTCCCGCCCATGTTCTGGATCAACGCCTTCGAGATGGCGAGCCCGAGCCCGGTTCCCTGATGGCGCCGCGTATACGAACCGTCCACTTGCGTGAACTTCGAGAAGAGCCGTTCTTGGAGTTCCTTCGGGATGCCGACGCCCGAATCCTCGACCGATGCCTTCGCTTCTCCCGTTACCGGGTCGCGCCACGCGCGGACCCGTACCTCTCCCTTATCGGTAAACTTCACGGCGTTCCCAAGCAGGTTCAGCATGACCTGCCGCACCCGGGCGTCGTCGAGGAGGGCCTCGACCGGGTCCATCGGCAACTCCACCAATAGCTTGAGGCCGCGCGTCTGGGCGATCGGCGAAATCGCGTCCACCGCCGCCCGGATGGGATCCCGGAGGTCGCCGGGGCTCATGCTGAGCTGAAAGCGTCCCGCCTCCACCTTGGCCAGGTCGAGGATGTCGTTCAGGAGGTTCAACAGGTGCTCGGCGCTTCGCCGAATCTGGCCCGCGAACTCGGAGGCCTCCTCTTCGCTCTGGTGCCCCCGCTGCTCGATCAGGGCCGCGAAGCCGATGACCGCGTTGAGCGGCGTCCGAAGCTCGTGCGACGTGTTCGCGACGAATTCGTTCTGCCTGCGGCGCGCCTCGGTCAATTCCTCGTTCGCCCGCTGCAGCTCCTCGTTGATCAGGGCCAGTTCCTCGGTGCGGTTCGCGATCTCCGCCTCGCGCGCGCGCCGCTCCGTGGCGTCGTGGCCGACGAGGACCGCGCCGGTGACGCCTCCCTCGCGACCGGACGTCGGAGAAATTCGCACTTCCGCGGGGAACCGGCGGCCATCCTCGCGCACGAACCAGAGCTCGCCCGCGAACTCCCGATCGAAGCGGGTGTCGGGGGGGAGGTCCGGGCAGCAATCGCCCAGCGGGCGGCCGACCAGCTGCTCGACGGCCACGCCCAGCGCGATCCCCGCGGCCGCGTTCGCGTGCGTGATCGTCGCGTCCGGGGCGAGCCCGAACAGGATCTCGCCCGTGCTCATCATGTAGGACGCGAGCATTTGATCGCGCCGCTCCATCCGGATTCGCTTGAGGCCGACCGAAACCTGGGACCCCATCCAGCGGATCAGGGCGAGTTCCTCCGGCTCCACGGCGCGTTCCCGAGGGACGAAGCACTGGAGGACGGCCACGACTTCGCCGGCCTCGAGTAGGGGCACCGAGACGATGATCGGCCGCGAGCCGAGCCCGGGCGTGAGATCCGGAAACGCGTAGTCGGGCGCGGACGCCGCATCGCGCGCGACCAGGGCCTCTCGGTGCCAGGCGGCGCGGCTCGCGGGGGATCGCGCGTTTCGCGCCACGGGGTCCGGCTCGAGTTCGGGCCTCGCCTCCGCGGGAAGCCCGCGCGAGGCGAAGAACGCAAGATTGGCTTCGGGCGACTCGCGGAGGTACATGACCCAGTGCTCGATCCCGCTCCCGGTCGCGATCGCGTCGAGGGCGAATCGGATCAGGTCGTCGTCCCGGTCGGCGCGCGCCAGCGTCTCGCCGACGCGATAGATGCTGATCTGGGCCTGCTGCGCGCGGGATCGCTCGAGGTCCGCGCGCCGGCGGCGAAATCGCGCGAACCCGATCCCCACGATGCCGAGACCCAGCGCCAACGCCACGAGGAAGCCGTCCCGTCGGATCCCGTCCTGGGTGGCGTGAAGCGGGGCGGCGTTGATGTCGACCCCGAAGAGCGCCACCGTGGCCCCGTCCGACCCGCGGATCGGGGCGAGCACCGTGATCGTCGGGGCGGAGGAGCGCCCCGCGTCCGTTTCACCGAGCGCCGCGCCGTTCCGCCGATCCCACGCGGTCGTCGACACGGCCGGCGCTCGGAGTGCCTCGGCCGTGAGAAGAGTCGGAGGCGGGTCGTAGTGCGTTCCGGGGGCACGCTCGGCGTGGCCGTCGTCGGCGGATTCGAGCAGCACGGTCCATCCGTCCGGCCCCGATCCGCGCGTGAGGAGGAAGACGGAACGCGATTCGCGGTTCGCCTGACGTAGCGACGTGAGGTGCGTTCGCACTTCCGCCTGGAGGGTCGGGTCGAGGACGCCGACCGCGAGCGAGGGCGTGAACTCGGGCGTGGCGAGCGCCGCGGCCGCGGACGCCGCGAGGTCGGCCAGGCGGTGGCGACGCTCCTCTTCCATCGCGCTCAGTGCCCGGAGCGTGAGAATCCACGCGGTGGCGCTCACCAGCAGAACCGCGACCGCGACGGTGCTCCAATGGCGAATGGCGATCCAACGGCGCAGCGACTGACGGCCGAGTCCGGCCGGCGGGTCGGGCGAGAGATAGGATGTCCAAGATGGATTCGGCACGAACGGGCGCCCCCGAGAACGTGGAGATTCGGTCTTCGCACATCTATCGGCCGCCCGAACTCGGAACTGGAGGGGGAAGGGGCGGGTTCAGGGGGGCAGACGTCTCGTGTAGCGCTCGAAGTCACAAGGGATTATCATCTGCGCCCGTGCCACGCACCCGGATCCTGACCCTCGTCCTCGCTCTCGCCCTCGCGGCCGTGGCCCCCGCATGCTCGAAGAAGGCGGAACGCCTCGTCGGGAACGAGGTTCTGAAGCGCGGCCCCGGCGGGTTGGGTGACACGGTGCGCGAGATCAGGCCCCTCGATCGGGACACGTTCCTCGGGACCGGCACCGCCGATCGCGGGAGCACGCTCCTCGCGGGCGTCTCCGGAGCCTACGAGGCACGCGTCCTCATCAAGCCGGGGACCTGGGTCCTGCCGGATACGAACGACGTGACCGTCGTCGTCGACTCGATCCGCCTCGAGCTGCCCTTCGACGGCAAGATGTCGATCCCCGACGTGGACCTGCTCCTCCATACGGCCGCGTCCGCATGGGATACGTTGAGCGTCGCCTGGCCGGGGCCCGGTCTCGGCGCCTCTCTCGCCACGGCGAACGCGGTCGACGCGAACGGGGACCTCTGGCTGGAACTGGGTGGGAGCAGCTTCGGCCTCGTCAAGTCGTGGGCGATCGATCCCAGCTCCCTGAACGGGTTCGTCGTTCGGCGATCCGCCGGGTCTGGCGTCGCGGCGTTTCGTGCCGGCGCCGGGCGATTCCGGATCGTCTATCACACGGCGACGTCGACGCGCTCGATCGCCGACACGCCCTTCTCCGCCGACCTCTTCATCCACACACCGCTCGTCTCGTTGCCGACGGGGGCCGACACGACCCTGATCCTGGGAGGCCTCTACGCGCCCGTCGTCGCGTTCCGGGCGCCCGTCGACTCCTTCACGCCCGGCTTCTCCCTCGACGAGGCACGCGTGGTGTTTCGCGTCCGCTCGGACAGCCCGACCTTTCCCGACAGCATCACGGTGACCATTGAAGCGCGGCGCATCCAGAGTTCCTGGAGCGAGGGCGCGGTCGACACGGCGGGGCTCAACATCTCCACCGTCACGCTCGACCGGGTCGTCGGCTACCAGGTCCGGGACGTCTCGGACACGCTGCTCGTCGTTCCGCTTCCGGCGTCTCTGGTTCGCGACTGGTCCTCGGGCGTGCTCGCGAACGACGGCGTGGTCCTTCGAATCAACGAGTCCTTCCGGGCGCCTGAGATCTGGCTCTACTCGCGCGAATCCACCCGGCCGCCCGAGTTCCGAATCTCGACGACCAGCCCTCCTCCGGGGAGGTTCTGACGTGACCCGCGCCAACGCTTCGTTCGCGATCGCGCTCCTCGCGAGCCTCGTGGCCGGCCCGGCCGGCGTGATCGGTCCGGTCGGTGACGCGCGCGCCAATTCGGTCTATTCGGTCGGCGGTCTCGGCGAGCCGTCGCTCGCGGAAGGGGCTCGCCTCCGCGCGCTCGGAGGGGCCGGGGTCGCCGAGCACGGCGAGCGGACCCATTCGTTCGTGAATCCGGCCTCCATCGCCGAGGCGGAGCATCTCCTGATCGAGGGGACGATCCTCCCCTCGTACCGCCGTCTCGACAGCGTGAACTTCGGGAAAGAGACGGGACACGAGACGGCCATCCCTTCGCTTCGGGCGATGATCCGATTGCCCACCGGCCTCGTCCTCGCGGGGAGCTACCTCGTGGGCACGAACGCCCACTTCGACATCCTGCGCGAGGAGACCGGCGGCACGCCGTCCACGGTGCGGATCGAGGGGCGGGGCGGGCTCGACTTGATCCGCGTCAGCCTGGCCCGGAAGGCGACCCCCGGGATTCGACTGGGCGTCGATTACGAGGTCATCGCCGGATCCTTCCGGGAGGAGTGGAGCCGCGACTTCGCGGACACGGCGCTCGCCACCGCGCGCGACACGCTCGAGACGTCGTATTCGCGATACGGGCGATGGCGCATCGGCGGGCAGTACTCGCGCGGGAGCGTGAGCGTGGGCGGCGTCTACGAGACGGCGCGCCGGCTGCCGCTCACGATCACGCAGAGGACGGCGGGCACCCTCGTTCAGCGCGAAGGGGAGTCGCTGACGATCCCGTCGGGGTTCACCGCGGGCTTCTCCGCCGGACTCACCGAGCGGTTCCGCCTGGTCGGGCAGTACCGCCGCGCCAACTGGGACCGCGAGTCGCTCGCGAGCGACCTCGTCGACTTCCGCGCCGAAGAGCGCTACTCCTTCGGGGTGGAACGCCTGCGCGCGCTCGATGCGAACGTCGGCTTCCTGAGCCGGCTTCCGATTCGAGTGGGCGCGACGCTGCTCCGGTGGCCGGATCTCCTCCCGGTTTCCGGCGCGTCGAGCATCGCGGGCGGCACGGCCGACATCAACGAGGTCGCCTTCTCGATCGGGACCGGACTCCAGAGCCGGGACAAGGGAGGCGCGATCGACCTCTCGCTCGAGGCGGGCTCGCGGGGCAGCAAGGAAGACCTCGGCGTCAGCGAGCGATTCGTGCGCTTCGCGATTTCCCTACAGGTGAGCGACGATACCTGGAAGTGACGGAAGGGGCGCGGGAAGCCGCCGTCGCTCGCGGCGCGCCGGCGCCGGCTCGCCGCACCGGTCGCAACGGTTGAGCGTCCGGAGCCGTTCGGCGTACTCGAGGACCGTTCCGACGAACCACGCGTGGGCCACGGCCGAGGGCGAGTGCGAGGTCGTCTCGCCGCGGTAGGGGTGAAGTTGTTCCGGCAGGGCGCCGTTTCCCTCGGCGCGCGCCGAAGCCCAGAGTAGAAGAATCCGCGCCGGCTCCAGGTCCTGCACGCGACGCGCGTTTCGAATCGCGTGCTGCGCCAGCCATAGCGTGCACGCGATCCACGGATTCCCGGGAACCTCGGCGAGGTCCGTGCCCACCGATCCGAGCGCGTCGTGCTCGTACCGCGCCAATCCGCCGACCCCCGTCCGCACCCAGAGCCGCGTCCGCACCGCATCGACCGTTGCCTTGACGCGCGGATCCTCGGGCTCGAGGTCGTCGAAGAGGCCGAGCCAGAGGAGCGACGCGTCTACGGTCGGATCGAGGCGCCGGTCCTCTCCCTCGCGCTCGATCGATCGCGCGAAGCGCCCCGTTTCGGGGCGGTAGAGTTCCCGGCCCATCGCGCGCGCGATCGAATCGGCGGCGAGCATCCACACCCGCGCGCGCGGCGCGTCGCCGAAGCACGCGGCGAGGCGGGCCGCGCCGCGAAGGCCCCCACGAACGGCGGCCGCCACCGACGCGTGCGCTCCCCACCGTTCGTCCCAGAGGTCGAGCGAAAGTGGGAGCCCGGTTTTGGCGTCGAGGCCGGACGCCAGGCGATCCGCCGTCGCCACGACGACGTCGGCGTAGTGCGGCGCCACGAACTCGGCGTCCCGCTCGCGCTCGAAGTGGCGCGCGAGGGCCCAGAGGTGGAGCGCCGGGCCGTCGAGCGCCCGGAGCGTCGACTCGGACGCCGGCGCGGGAGCGCCGGTCGCGTCGAGCACCGGAAGGAGCGCGCCCGCGTCCCGCGCGGCGCGGGCGGCGAAGTCGAAGTAGTTCCGCGCCGCCGTCGCGTAGCCCGCGCGACCGAGGACGTCCGCGGCGAAGGCGGCGTCCCGGACCCAGCACCACCGGTATTCGGGGCGCGCGCGATCCCGCGGCATCGACTCCGCGCCGGACAGGATCGCTCCCTCGGGCGTCTGGTGGAGCCGGAGCAGGACGAGGCTCTTCGCGAAGAGCGCCGACACGTCCTCGGGAAGGTCGCTCAGGTCTCGCGCGCCCTGGCTCGTCCAGAGATTCCAGTAGGCGCGCGTCCGGGTCACGACGGAGGCGACCCCGGTTCGCCGGAACGACGCGTCGATGGCGCGCGCCTCCGGGATCGAGCGCGCCGCGGCGATCCACGCCGTGACCATCGCGGAGGCTCCCGGGGCGAGCGGAATGGGAACGCCGAGGAGCGAATCGACGATTCCGCTCGCCGAAAGCCCCGCGCCGGGCCTTCCCGACGACGCGGCTTCGTCCGCGGCGCCGGGCGCTTCCGCCGCGGCGCGCGACGCGATCGACACGATCGGTGCGCCGGGTCCCTCGGGCCCCTCGAGATTGACCAGGACGGCGCGCCGTCCCGCGAAGTGAAGGACGCCGCCGGTCGTCGGGTCCCGCTGCGCCGCCTCGGCGCTCCCGGGAAGGAGGGCAAGGTCATGGTGAAGATAGAGGCGCGCGTCGTGATAGCGCTCGCTCCGATTGGTGATCTGGATTCGACGGAGGATCAGGGGAAGGCTCGCGTCGGCGAACGTCTCGATCCAGGCTTCGATCCCGGCATCCGGAGCGACGAGCGATAGGTCGGCGATCGGCGCGTCTCCCGCGGGAGCGAAGGACGCGTCGAAACCGGCATCGAACCAGCGGAGGACCCCGTCGAGCGAGAGCCCGATCCGGGCCGGGCGGCGGAGCAGCTGATGATCGGGAGCAAGCGTGGGCGCATAGAACTCGCAGAGCGCGCCGTTCCGGTCGCCCGTCGCGAGGATGGAGCCGTTGCCGATCAAGAATGCGCGCGCCAGGTTCCCCTCCTTGCCACGTTCGCCACGTCCCTGTGCTGGCCATTCGAAGATACGCGAGTCGGTCGATCGCGGTCAACCGCGGGGACTTAGAGATTGACTCTTTCGGCGCGCGACGTAGCATCGTGGGCCGCATGCAAACGCCACTCGATCCGATCCCGCCGTCCGTGGCCCACGCACTCCTGACCGCGCACCTTCTCGTCTGGACCGTGCTCGCGCTCTACGGGCTCCATCGGTTGCACCTGCTCCGGCTCTTCCGGGGCCGTGAGCGCGGGCCCGATCAGAAT
>Ga0070705_100001562_pt1 | contig 11997 bp, 8 predicted proteins | sample KBSK5253metaG_FD_65455 | JGI IMG/M metagenome (GOLD analysis project Ga0070705, IMG submission 65455) | Corn, switchgrass and miscanthus rhizosphere microbial communities from Kellogg Biological Station, Michigan, USA - KBS K5-25-3 metaG | ecosystem: Host-associated > Plants > Roots >... | reverse complement strand
CGTCCGCGACGATGATCTCCAGCCCGCCCTCGACGCGTTGCGCGAGGATCGACTGCAGGCAGGCTTCAATGGTGCCTGCCTCGTTGCGGGCCGGAACGATGACCGAGACCCGCGGGGCCATCAGGCGCCTGCCGTTCCTTCGACGGTGGCCCGGGAATGTCGCAGCAGTTCCGCCATCGTGGTCCAGCTGAAGTCGACGAGGAGCGACCTGAACCGGCCCTCGCAGCGCCGCAGGCCGACGTAGTGCCGGAAGCGGTACATCGGCGGCAGACCCTTCGGGCGAGGTTGATCGGGATCGAGCTCCCACGGGTGGATGTAGAAGACGTACGGCCGGCCGGAGCGCAGGATCCGCCTGGCACCCGCCCGGAAAATGGGGTACGGAAGGAGACGGAAGTAGCCTCCGCCGCCCCAGGGGAGCGTCACGGAAGCGAGGCTCATGCTCGAGATGCTGATCTCGAAGAAGCCGGGCAGCACCTCCGCCACGGCGTGGTTCGGCGCGATCCCCTCGAGGCGGCCGTAGCGATCGTGGCCCGCGGTCGGAAAGAACGACGAGTCGTATTCGAAACCCTCGTCTCGCAGGATCGGCAGGGCCCATTCCTTGATCGAGAAGCTCGGGGCGCGGTAGCCGTTCACCTCAGCGCCGCCGATGTCCTCGAGCAGGCGCTTCGAGCGCTGGACATCGGCCTTGAACGACTCCGGGGAGTGATCGTCGAGCAGGTCGTGGCCGTAGCCGTGTGACGCGATCTCGTGGCCCGCCTCGGCGATTCGGCTTACCACCTGCGGCCATCTCGCGGCGACCCAGCCCAGGATGAACCAAGTGCAGCGGATGTCGCCGTGGCCGGCCATTAGCTCGAGCAACCGGTCGACGTTGCGCTCGACGCGCGAGCTCTGGCGATTCCACGAGTCGCGATCGATCACCGACTTCAGGTTCTCGACGTGGAACCAGTCCTCGACGTCGACCGACATGACTGCCGGTCCGGCGTTCGGCACCCCCGGCGTCATATCAGGCGGTGGCCAAGCCGCCGTAGCTCCAGCACGTCTGCACGGCGCGGAAACGAGAAGTAGGAGGCCTCCGACATATCGAGCCCCTGCGGACGGACTTCGCCGGCGGCGAGCTCCCCCAGGACGCGAATCAGCAAGCGCGCCCCTTCGTGCTTCGCGGCGACCATGACCCTGTCGAGGCTGTCGTGCTTCTCGATCGGGCAGTCGGCCGTCCCAAGCACCGCTCCCGCGTCCAGCTTCTCCGCCATCTCGTGGACGGTGACCGTCACGTTCGGCTCCCCCGCGCGCATTTGCCAGAACGTCGGCATCATCCCGCGGTACTTCGGCAGCCTGCCGGAGTGGACGTTGATGCAGCCGAGGCGTGGTGCCTCCAGAATCGCCGGCTTGAAGATCTCCGGAGCGGCTACTGAGACGATGACGTCGGGCTCCAGCAGCTTCACGCGTTCGACGAAGCTCGGGTCGTTCACAGACCTCGTAGGCACCAGCGCGATACCTTCATCGCGGGCGAGGCGGGCGATCGAACGGCCCTGCAGCCTCCGGCCCACCAGACGCAGCACCAACTGGGCGAAGCCACGCGGCCCGTAGAGCGACAGGACTCTCCGAACGGTGGCGAGTCGCGGTTCGTTAAACGCCTTCTGAATCGAGATCCCGACGACCTCGATCTCATCGCGCGGATAGCGCTCGAAGAACGCTGCGAAGAGCTCCGTGACGTACAGCGGGTCGTCCTCCGTCACGAAGTGCACTCGAATCGCCGCAGGGCCAGTCATCCGCGCTCTCATCGTAGTGACGGAATTCAGCTTTACAACGTGCGCGAGCCGGGCCGCTGCCTCAGCGCTCGAAGGCGCCCAGGTCCGGCCGGCTGCGTGGGCGCATGCGTCCCGTGATGTCAAAGGGCATCGAGAAAGAGGGGACGGCGCGATTCAACGCAGCGCTCCCACCGCTAAGTCGGTAGTTGCCCGCACCGATGAAGCCCGGGTTGGCGCGAATCGTCTGCAGCGCCGACAGCCCGCCTCCTAGGAACCAGAAGGCGCCGTCCCCATTGCCGAAGACAAGGTTGCGGAGAGCGCGATTTCCGCTCCCAATGCTGCCCTCCCAATACGTCCGAATTCCCCAACTCTTGTTGAACGCGACGATGTTGTTGACGACGAGATTGTCGTTCGAGGACCAATTTAGCTCGCCTCCGACCACGATCCCGTCTTTGCCGTTGTCGACAACCGTGTTCTGCGTCACGACCATGTCGTTGGCCTCGGGTTCGATCTTCACACCGATTGCGCGATTGTCGATCACGAGGTTGTTCGCGATCAGGCCATTCCTCACGTGACCGAGATAGATCCCGTGGTCGAGTCGATCATGGGTTCCGTTACCCCGGATTTGGTTGCTGATGATTCTGACGTCCTGGGAGAGATCTCCCTCGTCTCCGACGTAGATGCCGGACTGGGCCGCGTTCAGAATCGTGTTTCGCCGGATCTCGACGTGCTGAGCCCCGGCGACGTAGATCAAGGGATCTGTCGTGTTCGCCGACGTTCTCCCTTCGAACCGCAGGCCCTTGACGCAGAAGAAGGCGCCCTCGACCTTCAGACGGCCGGTCATGACAGGGCGGTCGCCGGAATAGGCCCGGAGCGAGATCGGATTGCGGGCCGTTCCGCTGCGCGTCGCGTTCGCCCACTCCGGATACGTGCCGGAACGGAGGTAGACGGCTTCTCCGGGGACGGCCCTCCTCAGCGCCTTGCCGATGGTCCTCCACGGATGTCCGAGCGTGCCTCGGCTGCGATCCGAGCCCCCGACAGCGACGTACCGGCGCTTCGTCGGTTTCCGGTTGCAAAGGCCTTGCTTCGAGAGAAGCTGGCGAGCGAAGGGGGCTCGGATAGCGTCGGTCGACCCTCCGGGACCGGGCCGCGCCTGGCTGGCAACGGGCGTTGCAGCCCCAAGCAGAAGGAGGAGGACGAGGCAGGAACGAATCACAATCCGGGGCGGTCGCGACGTCTATGAGGACACGGGGAGATCGACGTCGCTCTGAGGCTAGCAGCCCTATCGGCAGAACGGCGGACGCGAGCGAGTCGTTGGCGGAGTAACGCCGTGAACGTGCTCGGCTACGCTTCGACGCAAGTCATGGTCTCTGCAGCGATAAGGGCTGCTCGGTCGCCCGATTCAGATGCGTTGACGCGCGTTGCCTGGCCGGTCGTTGCGGTGGCTTCCGGGCTGGTGATCGGCGTCACCTCTACGTTCGATTTAACCACTGCAGTTGTCCTGGCGGCAGCGCTGGCGATAGCTCCGCTGGTCGTGCTTTTTCCACCGTTCCTGAACCCGCTGCTGATTGTGACCGTGTTTGCTCAGGTTGTGAGCGTCAGTGGGCTTACGATCAGCCGCATCATCGCGCCGCTGGCACTCTTTGTTGTTCTCGTAGCGTTGCATCGAGGCGGCTATGCGCTCCGCATCGGCTCACCACTGGGCTGGGTTTGTGCATACGCATTCTGGGCTTTGGCCAGCGGTCTCTGGACATTCCACCTGGGCGACACGGTTACGTCGCTTTCGTCTCTCGCAATCGCTTTAACCTATATGTTGTCGTTTGCGATACTTCTCCGCTCGAGACGGGAACTCGATCGCGTGCTGTACACGCTGGCCGTAGTAGCGCTCGTCGTGGGAGCCATCGGCATCTTTACGTCCAAGGGACGAGCGGAGGGTGCGTCCGGCAACCCGAATTTCTTTGCAATGGTCGAGCTCTTCGCACTTCCGCTGGTGCTCGCGTTGGCCGCGGAGGTGCGGCGGCGAGTCGTGCGGATCGGTCTCTACCTCGTCGTGCTAGTCATCATCTTGTCGGTCTTCGCGTCGCTTTCGCGAGGCGGATTCCTGACGCTGGCTTCGGTGGCGCTGGCCGCCCTCATCCTGCCCGCTCGAAGCAGTTTCTTTCAAAGTCGCGCACACAAGGCGTTTGTGCTCGCGCTGATCGCGACCTGCACGTTCTTCGCCTACAGAGCGGAATCGGGAACACTTGCTCCTCGCCTGCAATCGATTTTCGCCAAGGATCAGACAGGCGCAGGCAGAACGAACGTCTGGAGCGGTGCATGGACCTCGATCAAGGAACGACCGGTATTCGGACTCGGATACGGAAGTTTTATTTCCGAGGCCAATCAACTGATGCTTCGTACCCCAGGCGTCGACCTAACGAATATGACTCTGCGCCAAAATGGCCTTTACGCACATAGCGCGTACATCGAAACCGCCGCCGAGATCGGGATCCCAGGTCTCATTCTGTTTCTCGGCATGCTACTGGCGACCGCGCGCGCACTGTGGCGCTCGGCCGTGAGGGCGCGCGACGCCGGCGCCGGGTACCTGATGCGAATCGCAAATGCATCCTTAATAAGTTTTGTCGCATGGTGCATCGCCTCGCTCTTTGCGTCGTCCGAGACCGCGCGCCCCCTCTGGATCTTGATCGGGATTTCACTCGCGCTGCCGACACTCATTGACCAACACGAATAGACTCGCACCAGCGGTCTGAAAAGACGAGGTGTTTCCCGGTACGGCCGGGCTCTCCCACGAAGAGGCTCGGGGTTAAGGACGGCGGGTCAGCGTCCCGTAGATCTCCCGGAGCTTCTCGGCCACACGCTCGACGGAGATCTCGGACATCTTCGTGCGGGCGTCAATCGGCGTTTCGCGCTCGAACACGCGGCCGAGCTTGGCGGCCAGATCATTGGGAGTCGGATCGGCTATGAAGCAACCGTCGATGCCCTCGATGCGAGCTCGGACGTCACCGACGTCGACCGAGACGACCGGCACGTTGCACGCGAGCGCCTCCTTGACCGCGTTGGGCGAGCCTTCATGTGTCGAGGTGACCAGGATCGCCTCCGCCGCGTTCAGCCAGCTGGGCACGTCTTCGTGAGGCACATCCCTGAGAACGTGCAGCTCGACGTCGGCGCCGTTCTCGTTGAGACGCGCCACGCAAGCTTCCGCAAGACCGAACCGCTTCTCCGGGCGGGTCGGGTTTGCAGGAAATAGCACGTGGCCGCGAGAGGCATCCCACCCAAGGCGGCGTTGGCACTCCAACCTGTCCATAGGGCTGAACCGGCGGAGATCGACGCCGTTTGGGAGAAGCCAAACACGGGAGTTGTCGATCCTTCTCGGCAGCGCACCCAAGAGGTTTTCCGATTTGACGACAATGCCTGCCGCCCGAACCGCTGCCCTCTTCGATGCAGCGACGCCGAAACGGGCGGAAAGTTTCTGGACGGCTCCACCTCTGATTCCGAGAAGGTCAGAGCCGCAAAACGAAACGAGCACCGGTCGCTCTCGGATCGCCTTCGTGACGACGGCCGACATCACGCCGCCGTACATCACGTGCACGAGGTCCGGATTCATCTTCTCGAAGCTGGTCCGAACCGTCTTTGCGAGATTGCGGTAGACCTGTCTTCCCGTCGCCAGGCGGTTGACGAAGAGCACCTCGACGTCAATGCCGGCATCGCGAAGGCTTTCCACCTGTCCGGCGACGAAGGTGCCGTCGTCCGGGTGCGCATCGGTTGGATACATATTCGTGACGGCGAGCACACGCACGCGATTACCAGTCCCTCTCTGCCCGATTCGTCACACCGAACACCGTACCCAAGCGCTCGACGAGAAGCTCGACCGTTGACGAGGCGGGCGATCGAACAAATGATGCGATCATCCAACCCCGCTGCGGTGGGTCCAGGGTTAGGAGCTACCACATGAATGGCGGAAGACCAGAAAGGGCGTGTTCTTGAAGACCCTAGTTACCGGTGGAGCCGGTTTCATCGGCTCGAATCTCGTCCGTGCGCTGCTCGAAGCGGGACACGAAGTGCGCGTGATCGACAACTTCTCGACCGGCAACCGCGCCAATCTCAACGACGTCGGTGGCGACGTCGAGCTCGTCGAGGGCGAGCTGCGGAGCTACGAGCGCGCTCACAACGCGGTCCGCGGCGTCGAGCTCGTCTTCCACCAGGGCGCGTTGCCGTCGGTGCCCCGGTCGGTCCACGATCCCCTGACGACGACCGCTGTCAACGTCGAGGGGACGCTCAACGTCCTCCTGGCTGCGCGAGACGAAGACGTGCGCCGCGTAGTCTTCGCATCGTCGTCTTCCGTCTATGGCAACTCGGGCGAGCTGCCCCGCCGCGAGTCCTCGGCTCCCGATCCGATCGCTCCGTACGCTGTTGCGAAACTCGCTGCGGAGCGGTTCTGCGTGAGCTTCAGCCGCGTCTACGACATCGAGACCGTCGCGCTCAGGTACTTCAACGTCTTCGGGCCCCGACAGGACCCGAGGTCGCAGTACGCAGCCGTGGTCCCTCGCTTCATCCAGGAGATCTCGGAGGGCCGGCCGGTGCCGATCTACGGCGATGGGATGCAGTCACGCGACTTCACGTATGTCGCGAACGTCGTCGATGCCAATCTGCTCGCGGCAACCGCCGAGGGTGTCAGCGGCCGCATCCTGAACATCGCCACCGGCAGTCCGATCTCAGTCAATGAGCTTGCCGACACGATCGGCCGGGTCCTCGACCGGGAGGTCGAGAAGACATACCTCCCGCCGAGGCCGGGCGAGGTCCGAGACTCGTCGGCGGATCTCACCGAAGCGCGCGAGCTGCTCGGATACGAGACGCGCGTGGGCCTGGAGGAGGGACTGCGGCGTACCGCCGATTTCCTGCTCGCCGAGCAGATGGCGGACGCTCCCTAGGAAGCCTAGGCGGCGGCTCGCCGGGGCTCGGCGAGATCTCGGAGAGCGAGGTCGAGCGCCAACAGCATCATCACGCGCTGGTAGAGCCCCTCGCGTGAGAGGCCCGGGACCGTGCGGCCTCCGCAGAAGGCCTCGACCCACGGTCCGTACGCGGCGCGGAGGAAGTAATCCCCCACAGGGCTTCCGGAATCGAGCAAGGTCTCGCGCAGGGTGAGGCGGAAGGAACGGTCCACCCACCGGTCCACCGGAACTGAGAATCCCTGCTTGGGCCGCGCCGCGATGCTCGCCGGGAGATGGCGGCCGGCCAGCGCACGTAGAAGGCGCTTGCCCTTCCTTCCCTCCACGCGCATGGCGTGCGGAAGCGTCAGCCCGAACGCGATCAGGTCTTCGTCCAGCATCGGCACACGCACCTCGAGGCTGTGCCGCATGCTCCCCGCGTCCACTTTAGGCAGGTAGTCGTTGGCCAGGATGAGGCGCACATTGAGCTCGACCGCATGTGCGGAGAGCCGTTCGAGCGGCGAGACGCTTCGCCCGACCGAGTGGGACCATTGGGGCTCGAAATGGCGGCGCAGCGGCTCAACGCCGTGGAGCGGGCCGGTCAGCTCTTGGAGCTCGCGCTCGCCGAGCCACGCGAAGAAGGTCTGGAGGATCCCGGTGTCGTCGGCCCCTGCCAGGTCGCGCATTCTGCGGGCAAGGGTCGGCCGCACGACGCCGAGGCGGGCAAGCGGCGCGACGAACGGCACGCCCGCACGCCAGAAGAACGCGGGAGCCCGCCGCAGGCCGTTGACCGCTGCGATCTGCCAGTAGACGTCGTACCCGCCGAAGCCCTCGTCGCCGCCGTCGCCCGACAGGGCGACCGTCACATGCCGGCGCATCGCCGCCGCGATCTGGTCGACGGCGAACAACGAGGTATCCGCGAACGGCTGTCCCACGATGCGCATCAGGCTCGTGATCGCCTCCCACGTCCCGCTCCGCCCGTCCATCTCGAGCGTCTCGTGGCGGGAACCGATCGCTCCGGCAACCGTCCGGGCCGCGGGAGTCTCGTCGTACTCATTGTCGGGAAAGCGCACGTTGAACGTCAGCAAGTCGTCATCGACGTGCCGCCGGCTGTAGAAGCTGACGAGCGACGAGTCGATCCCACCCGAGAGCAGCGCACCCAGCGGGACGTCGCTCTCGAGCTGCCGCACAACCGCCTTCTCCATCAGCGCGTCGACGTCGTCCAGGGCCTGATCCAGCGTCAGGTCCCCGTTCGGCTCGGAGGTGAACTCGTGAAACCGTCGCCGGACCGCGCTCACGCGCTCGTCCTGGCCGAGCCGGCAATCGACCATCTCTCCAGGTAGCAGCGCGCTGATGCCCTGATGAATCGTCTGGGGCGCCGGGACGAACAGCAGCCCGGCAAAGTCGGCGATCGCCTGCGGGTCCGGCGTCAGATCGACGTCTGGAAACTCGCGCAGGGCATTGATCTCGCTTGCGAAGGCGACCCTGCTCTCATCCGCCGAGTAGAAGAGCGGCTTGATTCCGAACCGGTCGCGGGCGAGTAGGAGGCGCCGCCGGCGCCGGTCGAAGACGGCGACCGCGAACATCCCGCGCAGGCGGGTGAACATCTCGTCGCCGTACTCCTCGTAGAGATGCGGGACCACTTCCGTATCGGAGCGCCCGCGGAAGCGATGACCTTTTTTCTCCAGGTCGGCCTGAAGCTCGTGGTGGTTGTAGATCTCGCCGTTGAAGACGGTCCAGACCGTGCCGTCCTCGTTGGACATCGGTTGGTCGCCGGTAGGCGAGAGGTCGATGATGCGGAGCCGCGTGTGCAGCAGGGTCGCGTCGGACCAAGTCTTCGACGCCCTTCCGTCCGGGCCCCGATGATGAAGCGCCTCGAGCACGCGCTCGGCCACGAACGCGTCGAGCTCTTCCCTGCCGAACGAGCCTGCGATGCCGCACATCCTTTGATCAGCCTAGACGAGTGGCCGACGACCGTCACGGATTCCGAGATAGGGACGCGGTGCAGGCGTTTTCAATTCCGGGTCCGTGGACTAGGGTGAAACCCGTGGAAGACGCGCAAGCTATTGCGGCGCGAGCGCACACCTCCGAGCTCACGGCGATCATCCGAGGGATGTCTGTGGCGCTGCTGGGAAGCGTGCTCGGCGGCGGTCTCGGGTTCATCTTCGGCGTCGTCATGGCAAGGATGCTGGTCCAGCGCGACTTCGGGTTGCTGATCCTGGCTGTGAACCTGCTTACGGCCGGGGCAGCCGTGACGATCGCCGGCGCGGACTACGCAGCGATTCGCCACGTCGCAGCCGCTCGAACCCCGGGCGCGAAGCGCGGCGCGATGATCGCTCCCCTTCGGATGGTGATGCTCTTGAACCTCTCCGTCGCCGGGACGGTTGCGATCTTCGCCGAGCCCATCTCGCGAGTTCTTCTCGGCCAGCCGGACTTCACCAAGGTGCTTCGTGCCGCCGCACTGACCCTGCCCCTGACGGTCCTGGCCCAGATGTTCTCGGCCTGTCTCAGCGGGTTGGAACAGGCCCGTGGCGAGCTCGTTCGGAAGATCGTCGAGCAAGGCGGCCGGATCGTGTGCGGAGGCGTGATCCTTTCCATCGGCTTCGGCGTTGTGGGCGCGACCCTCGGAATGGCCGTAGCCGCGGCGGCTGCTGCCGTCGCGGTCGGATACACGCTCCGGCGGTCCTTGCCGCGCGGGGGGGCGACCGAGAAGTCGAGCTCGCGAGATGTCTTCGCCTTCGCGTGGCCGCAAGCGATCGCCAACGTTGCGACGCAACTCTGGGTGGTCGCCGCGCTTGTCATCCTCTCCCGTTCGACCGATGCGCGTACGGTCGCCCTTTTCGGTGCCGCGTTCGCGATCTCGCAATTGCCGCTCCTCGTCTACAACGCCTTTACGTACCGCTTTTCTCCTGCGATCGCCCGCCTTTGGGACCGTGGAGAGAACGAGGCGCTCAATCAGCTCCTGAGGAGCGTGACACGGTGGGTCGCGATGTTCGCGCTCCCCCTCTACGCCGTCGCAATCGCGCTTCCCGGGCCGCTGCTGCAGATCTACGGCTCGAAGTACGGTGCGGCTGCCCTCGCCGTGACGCTCATGACGATCGCGACACTGCTCAACGCCTTGGCGGGACCCGTCGAGCGCGCCCTGATCATGACCGGGCTCGTCAAGCTCGAGATGGTTACGAACGTCGTGTCGACGATCGTCATCGTCGCCGTAGCCGCCGTGCTCACGCCGCGGTATGGGCTGACCGGTGCGGCAGTGAGCGTGCTCCTCTACACCATCGTTCGGAACGCAGCCAAGACCTACCTGCTCTATCGGAGAGTTCACATGACCGCACTGAGCTTCTCGCTGTGGCGTCCCCTGCTTGCCGCGACGGTCGCTTCGCTTCTGGTCGCGGGTCTCAACGAGGTCACGTCTCTTGGCTCATCGCTCCTCGGCACCGCGGCTCTGGCAACGTTGCTGATCCTCGCGTATGCCGTCATCCTTTTACGCGTGGTGGGCATCTCGAGCGTCGATCGGCGGACCCTGCGGCTCGCGTTTCGGCCTTCCGCAGTCTCCGACTCGACCTTCGGCTGAGCAAGGCGCTCCGAACGGCGACTTGAGAGTTGAGGCCGTTTCGAGCAAACTGCCGGTAAGCGGTACAACCTGCGGTTAACTACGGCGTTTTCCTGATCGGGGAGAGAGAGGCAAGCAAGGACTTGGCTGAGCGGCGTACCAGTGACCGTGGCGGCGATGGCCGCCGCGGTCCGAGTAGGTTCCGGTGGCGTCTTCGACCCAGACGGGTGCCTTGGCGTCCCCTCGTGCCGCTCGCGCTGGTGGCGCTTGTCCTTGCCCTGATCGCAGGTACAGCCGGGGCCACAGGTCTCGTCTTCAGCGACGGCTTCGAGAGCGGGAACCTGTCCCAATGGACGGGATCGAGCGGGATGACGGTCCAGCAACAGGTCACGTACGCCGGCTCGTGGGCGGCGCGGGGCACCGCGACCGGAACGCCCGCATACGCGTATAAGTCGCTCAGCACGCCGCTGTCCGAGCTCTATTACGACGGGCGTGTCAGGGTGATCAGCGAGGACACCGCGACGACCGCCTCGCTCGTGCGGTTCCGGACAGCCGCTGTCGGGCCGATCCTCAGCATCTTCCGCCGCGGCTCCGACGGCAAGCTGTCGTACTACAACGAGGCCACCGGCGTGAGCACCCTCGGGCCCGTCATCAGCACCGGCGTCTGGCACGAGCTCGAGGTGCACCTGCTGGTCAACGGAACCTCCAGCGTGGTCGAGGTCTGGCTCGACGGGACGAAGGTGATCAACAAGACCGCGGAGTCACTCGGGACGACCCCGGTCGGGCGCGTCTACATCGGCGACTCCGCGACCGGCCGCACCTTCGACTACGTGTTCGACAACGAGATCATCTCGACTTCCTCTGACATCAGCGCACCGACCGCGCCGACGAATCTCACCGCAACCGTCGTTGGCTCCCTGGCCGTCGACCTCTCGTGGACGGGGTCCACCGACGATGTCGGCGTCACCGGCTACACGATCTACCGCAACGGCACGGCGCTCGCGACCGTCGGCGGTGGCACTACGACCTACCACGACGCCTCGGTGGTCTCCGGGACGACGTACACGTACACCGTCGACGCGTTCGACGCGGCAGCGAACCACTCAGCTCTCTCCAGCCCCGTAACCGTCACTCCGGTTTCGGATACCCAGGCGCCGAGCACGCCCACGGGGCTCACGGCGAATGCGCCCAGTCCGACGCGGGTGGACCTGAACTGGACCGCGTCGACCGACAACGTCGGCGTCACCGGCTACACGATCTATCGAAACGGAAGCCAGCTCGATGTCGTCGGCGGTGCGACGACAAGCTACTCGGATACAACGGCCTCCCCGGCGACCCAGTACTCCTACACCGTCGACGCGTTCGACGCCGCGGCGAATCACTCCGCGCAGTCCGCGGCGGCCGTGGTGACGACGCCGAGCGCCCCGAGCAACACCTCGCCCCCCACGATCTCGGGCAACGCCGTAGCGGGACAGACACTGACCGCCGACCCTGGCCAATGGTCCGGATCGCCTCCGATAACCACGACGTACCAGTGGCGGAGCTGCGATCAGTTGGGCAACGGCTGCAGCAACATCTCCGGCGCGACCTCCCAGACTTACGTGCTCACCCAGGGAGACATCGGGACAACGCTGCGGGTCGTCGTGACGGGCACCAACACCTGGGGGTCGGCCTCCGCCACGTCGGACGCGACCGGGGTCGTCGTCGACCCGGGGCCGCTTCCCCCGTCGAACACCGCCCTGCCGACGATCACGGGCACGCCTCAGGCGGG
>Ga0070705_100001561_pt1 | contig 12002 bp, 14 predicted proteins | sample KBSK5253metaG_FD_65455 | JGI IMG/M metagenome (GOLD analysis project Ga0070705, IMG submission 65455) | Corn, switchgrass and miscanthus rhizosphere microbial communities from Kellogg Biological Station, Michigan, USA - KBS K5-25-3 metaG | ecosystem: Host-associated > Plants > Roots >... | reverse complement strand
CGTCTACCGCGAGTCCGACGGCGAGGACCCGGGGGAGGAGATCGTGACGACGACGCTCGCCAACGGCGCGCAGCTCGGCATGGCGATTTGCTACGACCTGCGCTTCCCGGAGCTGTTTCGCATCCTGGCGCTCAACGGTGCACGGGTGCTCGCGCTGCCCTCCGCCTTCACGCTTGCGACCACGCGCGACCACTGGGAGATCCTGATCCGTGCCCGCGCGATCGAGGATCAGTGCTTCGTCGTCGCCGCCAACCAGATCGGCGAGCACGCGCCCGGCAAGGCATCCGGCGGGCGCTCGCTGATCGCCGACCCATGGGGCACCGTGCTCGCGACCGCCCCCGACGCGGAGGGCTACGCGCTCGCCGAGCTCGACTTCGCGCGCCAGGACGCGATCCGCGCGAGACTGCCGGCGCTGCGGCACCGGCGGACGAGCGCCTACGCCTGGCCGGACACAGTGGAGGCCGCGGCGTAATGGCCAAGACCGAGCAGGCCGTCGACAAGCGGCGGCTGATCCTCGATGCCGCCGTGCGCGTGTTCGCGCGCCAGGGCTTCCACACCTGCCGTGTGTCCGACATCGCCGACGAGGCGGGCGTCGCCTATGGCCTCGTCTACCACTACTTCGACTCGAAGGACCAGATCCTCGACACGCTCTTCCTCGAGCGCTGGGACATCCTGCTGCGCGCGATCCAGCAGGTCGACGCGGAGGAGATCGCGCCGCGCGAGAAGCTCTACGCGATCACGTCCTTCATCGTCGACTCCTACCGTCACGACCCCGACCTGATGAAGGTCATCATCGTCGAGGTCACGCGCGCCGCGAACACGTTCGGGCGCACGCACCTCGCCCACATCCGCGAGGCGTACATCGGGATCTCCGCGATCGTCGAGAGAGCGCAGCGCGACGGGACCTTCCGCGCGGACATCACGCCGGACTTCGCCGCGTTGGCGTTCTACGGCGCGGTCGAGCAGGTGCTGACCGGTTGGATCTTCGCGTTGCTCCCGACCGGCGAACGGGAATACGAGCAGGCCAAGACGCATATCGTGGAGACGATCTGCGGTGGCCTCGACCGCGCCGGGAATGGCACCCCGCCCACCCGCGACCGCCGGGAGAGCTGATTGAATGCGCGAGCTGATGGCTGAGAGTGACCTTGTGAAGCGACTGATGTGGTCCGGCCTGCTCGCCGGCATCGGCGCGCTCGCGAGCATCGCGACGCAGCGGATCGCCACGATGATCTGGGTCCGTGCCTTCGGCGAGGAGCCGCCCGAATGACGGACGCCGTGCCAGAGCCCGCCGCTACGTCCGACGACGACGGGCAGCCGACGGTCGAGCAGGCCGCGCTCGCCGCCGAGGCCGCCGTTCGCGGCGGCACCGCGCCGTCGCACGCATATCCCGCCACCGCTCCCGACGAGCATCCCGAGATCGCCGTCGGCGCCGCCTTTGCCGGCGGCTTCGTCCTCGCCCTCCTCCTCAAGCGCCTTGCCCGCTGACGAGCCGACACCGACCAGCCTCGCCGACGCGGTCACGCAGGTGTCAGAGCGCGCCTCGCTGCTCGTGCGGGAGGAGATCGAGCTGGCGAAGGCGGAGATGGCGGTCAAGACGCGCAAGCTCGCGACCTTCGCCGTCGTCGGCATCGTCGCCGGCGTGTTCTTCCTCACCGGCCTCAACTTCCTGCTGCAGTCGGCCGCGTGGGGCGCCTACCTGATCTTCGGCGGGACCGCCTACTGGGCCGGCTTCCTGATCGTCGCCGGCGCGTTGTTCGTGCTCGGCGCGCTCGCTGGCGGGCTCGCCTATCGCGCGCTGCGCAAAGGCACCCCGCCGGCGCCGACGATGGCGATCGACGAAGCGAAGAAGATCCGCGACACCGTCACCGCCTCGGAGGCCGCCTCCTGATGCCGACCCGCACGCCCGAACAGATCCGCGCCTCGATCGAGCTCAACCGCAGAGAGCTCGGCACGTCGATCGAGCAGCTGCGCACCGAGGTCGCGGTGCTCACCGACTGGCGCCGCCAGCTGCGCGAGCACAGAAGAGAGGCGCTGATCGCCGCCGCGGTCGCCGGCTTCGTGATCGGCGGCGGGATCGCCGGCGTCGGAGGGATCCTCTTCGGCCGCCGCCGTCGACGTCGCTGACGACGTAATTAACGCGATTCTTGCGCGCGGCTGACAACATCCTAATAAAAGTATTTTGATTATGGGGGATGGCCTTAAGTAGGGTGGGGACCAGAAGTCCTGCTCCGTCCCCGCCCGAAAGGTCGCCCACCCGATGACCGCTCCCGCAGCCGGTACCGACGTCACGCCCTACCGCGTCGAGATCCCCCAAGCTGACCTCGACGACCTCGCCGATCGGCTCGCCCGCGTGCGCTGGCCAGATGAGCTTCCCGGCGTCGGATGGAGCTACGGCGTGCCGCTCGCCAAGGTTCGCGAGCTCGTCGACTACTGGCGCGACGGCTATGACTGGCGCGCGCAGGAGGCGCGCATCAACGAACATCCGCAGTTCGTCACGACGATCGACGGCGAGCGCGTCCACTTCCTGCACGTGCGCTCGCCCGAGCCGGACGCGCTGCCGCTGATCGCGACGCATGGCTGGCCGATGTCCGTCGTCGAGTATCTCGACCTGATCGGCCCGCTGACCGACCCGCGCGCCCACGGCGGCGATCCCGCCGATGCGTTCCACCTCGTGGTCCCGTCGATCCCCGGCGTCGGCTTCTCGGGTCCCACGCACGACGTCGGCTGGGACACGCGCCGCGTCGCCCGCGCCTGGGTCGAGCTGATGAGCCGGCTCGGGTACGAGCGCTACGGCGCGCACGGCAACGACGGTGGCTCCCAGATCTCGCCGGAGGTCGGCCGCAACGCCCCCGATCGCGTGGCCGGAGTCCACGTGACGCAGCTGTTCTCGTTCCCGTCTGGCGATCCGGGCGAGTTCGAGGGCATGTCCGAGGAGGACATGGCGGCGATGCAGTTCCTGCAGGAGTTCAGCGCCAGCGGCGGCCTCGCCTACAACGCCTACCAGTCGGCGCAGCCGCAGACGCTCGCCTACGCGCTGCAGGACTCGCCCGCAGGCTGGCTCGCGTGGGTGACACAGATGTTCCGCGAGTGGACGGACCGCGACTACGTCATCACGAACGCCGCGATCTACTGGCTCACGAACACGGTTGGATCCTCGATCCGGCGCTACTACGACGAGGCGCATCCCCGCATTGACCCGCCGACCGAGCCGACCACTGCCCCGACCGGAGTGGCGATCTTCGCCGAGGACTTCCAGTCCGTCCGGCGATTCGCGGAACGCGACCACTCCAACATCGTCAGCTGGAACCGCTACGACCGGGGCAGCCACTTCGCGCCGCACGACGCCGCGGACCTCCTGCTCGAGGACCTGCGCGCGTTCTTCCGGCAGGTCCGCTGACGCGAGGTCTACGCCAAGAACGACGACGGGATCCCGCCGACGCCGAGCAGTCCAGGGCCGACGTGCGTCCCGATCACCGGGCCGATCTCGGACACGAAGCAGGGGTCGCAGCCCCAGATCTCGCGCCCGCGCTCGACGAGTCGCGCGGCTTCCGCGGGTGCCTGGATGTGCTGCACGACCCACGCGTCGGCGCCGTCGGCCTGGCGCGCCTTCATGTAGTCGACCATCCGCTCGAACGCGCGTCCGGACGTCCGGACGCGCTCGACCGGCGTGATCTCGGCCTCGAGCGTCAGGATCGGCTTGATCCTCAGCGCCGAGCCGAGATACGCCTGGGCGGCGCCGATGCGCCCGCCGCGGCGCAGGTACTCGAGCGTGTCGACGGCGAACCACATCTCCAGCGCCTCGCGCGCCTCGCGCGCGTGCGCGACGACCTCCTGCGCGCTCAAGCCGCGCGCGGCGGCGGCGTGCGCGGCGAGCACGACGAGGCCCTCACCGCCGCACGCGCTCTGCGAGTCGACGACGTGGATGCGGTCGCGGCCTCTGCCCGCAAGCTGATCGCGCGCCTGCTCGGCCGAGGCGAACGTCCCCGAGATCGCGCCCGACAGATGGATCGAGACGATCTCGCGTCCCTCCGCCAGCAGCGGCTCGTAGACGGCGAGGAAGTCGCCGATCGACGGCTGGGAGGTCGTCGGCAGCTGCTTCGTCGTGCGCAGGTGTCCGTAGTAGGCGTCGAAGTCGGGGAGGTCGGCCTCGCGGTCCTCGCGGGAGTCCCAGTGAACGTAAAGGCTGACCTCGTGGATGCCGCGGGCGGCGACGAGCTGCCGGGGAAGGTAGTGGCAGGTGTCCGTGACGACGGCGACCGAGCCCATACGCGCCGCACCCTAGTTGATGCGCGGCATCCCGGGGCCGGTACGGATATGGTCCCGCGCGTGAGGCGCCTGTTCCCCTGCGCGTTGCTGTTGCTGCTGCTGGCGGCGCCGCCGGCGTGGGCGCGCGACCCGATCACCCCGCTGCAGGACATCCACCGCGGCCTGCACTGCACCGCGCGCACGGTCGTCCAGGGCACGACGATCAGCGAGTTCGACGTCGACGTGCTCGACGTCGTCGCCGACCAGTTCGGCAGCGGCGCGCGAATCCTCGTGCGGGTCTCCGGTCCGGCCGTCGCCGGCACTGGGATCGCCTCCGGCTTCTCCGGCTCGCCCGTCTTCTGTCCGGACGCGAACGGCGTGATCGGCAACGCGGGCGCGATCTCCGCCACGATCGGGCAGTACGGCGAGGACGTCGGGCTCGTGACGCCGGTCGAGCAGATGCTGTCGCTGCCCGTCAAGCCGCCGAGCGGCGTGCGCAGAGCGCCGAAGCTGCTGCGCGCTGCCAGAGCGCTCGCCTCGCCGCTCGTGCTGTCCGGGCTCTCGCCGCAGCTCGGACACCTGTTGCAGCAGAGCGCGCTCGCGCGCCAGCGCGCGCTGGTGGCCGTGCCGGCGGGTCCGCTCGGCACGTTCCCGCCGCAGCAGCTGGTCCCGGGCGCCTCGCTCGCGGTCGGCCTCTCGATAGGCGCGATCGGCGCGAGCGCAATCGGCACCGTCACGTACCGCGACGGCGACGTGGTCTACGCGTTCGGTCATCCGCTCGATGGCGCCGGTCGCCGCGCGCTGCTGCTGCAGGACGCCTATGTCTTTACCGTGATCGGCAACCCGCTCGACGTCGGTGCCGCGAGCTCGTACAAGCTTGCGGCACCGGGACACACGCTCGGCACGCTCACGAACGACGGGCTGGCGGGCGTGGTCGGCACGGTGGGGGCGGCGCCGCGCACGATCCCGCTGACCGTCCGCGTGACGGACGCCGACACCGGGGCGAGAACCGTTCAGCGCACGAACCTCGTTGACGAGGTCGACCTCGGCGACCCGAGCGGCGAAGGGCTGCTGTCGGCGATTGCGTCGTTCGGCGTCGCGCAGGCCGTGATGACCGCGTACAACGGCGCGCCTGCGCAGGAGACGGGACGCGTCTGCCTGGCGATCCACCTGCGCGAGCTGCCGCGTCCGCTGCGCAGCTGCGAGCGTCACGTCACACAGGAGCCGCTCGATCCGGAGCTGCCGCCGCCGCTCGCGATGGCGATGGGCGACGATCTCGGCGCCGCCCTCGACCTGATCGGCAACGCGCGCTTCCGCGCGCTGCACCTCACGCGGATCGACGTCTCGGCGACGGTCGAACGCGGCCTGCGGCTGGCGACGATCCTCGACGCGCACATCGCTCACCACGTCGTGCGGCCGCGGCAGCGGGTGGGCGTCGCCCTGCGCGTGCGGCTGCTGCGCGGGCCGGTGCGTACGCTGCGCTGCACGCTGCGGGTGCCGAGCGGCGTGCGGCCCGGCGAGCGCACCGTACGCATCGTGGGAACGCCGGTCGGCTCGTCGCTCGGCGACGGCGGTGGCGGCCTGCTTGCGCTGCTGGAACAGCTGTTCAGCGGTGGCGGCGACGGCGGTGCGCAGTCGATGGGCGAGCTGCTGGTGCGCTTCTCGCTGCTGTCGGGCTGGGATGGCGTCTCCGCCCGCATCGGCGGTCAGGAGGTGCGGTTGTGCCGCAGCCCGCAGGTGCGCATCGACGGGCGCGCGCTGCTGGAACTCAAGGTGAAGCGGCCGCAGCCGCGCGTCCATCACACCGCCGTCGGGCGGATCCTCGAGACGAACTAAGGAGGGTTTGGCGATACCCCCGCGGCGTCTGGCGGCGGGCGACGCTGCGCGGATGCTGCGTCCTCGGTCGTCGCAATAGCGCTGCTATTGCTTCCTCCCCGCGTCCTCGCCCCGCTTGGTCGCCCATCCGCCAGCCGCTCACGCGGGTATCGCCAAACCCTCCTAGCTCAGCCGGTTCTCGATCGACAGCGGCGCGGCCTGTGCGGCGTCGACCGTCGGTGCCGGCGCTTGCTCGGGCTCCGCCCCAAGCAGCTCGGCCAGCTCACCGCTCTCATACATCTCCATCACGATGTCGCAGCCGCCAACCAGCTCGCCTCTGACGAACAGCTGCGGGATCGTCGGCCAGTTCGACAGCGCGGAGAGCTCCTGGCGGATGCGCGGGTCGGGCAGGATGTCGACGGCGGCGAACGGCACCTCGAGTGCCTGCAGGGCGCCAGCGGTGCGCGCGGAGAAGCCGCACATCGGCTGCTCAGGCGTGCCCTTCATGAAGAGGATCACGTCGTTCGATCCGATCGCGTCCTCGATCGCGTCGCGGAGGGGGTTTTGCGTCTCGTCGCTCACGGTGAAGTCCTCACTCGGCTTTGGTCTGGAGTGCCAGCGCATGGATGCGACCGCCCAGCTCGCCGTCGAACACGTCGTAGACGAGGCGGTGCTGGGCGATGCGCGAGAGGCCGGCGAAGGCGGGCGCGGTCACGACCGCCTGGAAGTGGTGGCCGTCGTCGCCCCGGACCTCGGCGCTCGCGCCCGGGATCGCGGCCTCGATGCGCTGCTTCAGCTCTTCCTTCGTTGCAATCGTTGTCGTCATCTGTGCCCAAGGGTAGCGAGCGAACCGGGTCGCTATACTTGCTGAAGCAATGATCACGCTCAGCGACAAGGGTGCGGAGAAGGTCCGCGAGTTCCTCGCAGCACAAGGCAGCGCGATCGAGACGGCCGGCCTGCGCGTCGGCGTGCGCGGCGGCGGCTGTTCGGGCTTCCAGTACGCGCTCGCGTTCGACCAGCAGCGCGACGGCGACGAGGTGTTCGAGGACAAGGGCATCCGCCTGCTCGTCGACGGCCCGAGCCTGCCGTACGTCGAGGGCTCGACGATCGACTACGTCGACGACCTCCAGGGAGCAGGCTTCAAGGTCGACAACCCAAACGTGATCGCTGCGTGTGGCTGCGGCTCCTCGTTCCGCGTCGCCGACGAGCAAGAGGTCTCGGCCGTCTAGGCCGCCGCCCACCGCTCAGGTGGGCTCGTTGTCCAACGATCGCCACAAGTAGCGGCACGCCAGCGTGCGGTGTGGGCGCCAGGGTTCGGCGATCTCCGTCAACTGTGCCGGATCGGGGAGACCTGGGAGCTTGTACGCCCGCTCGACGGCGCGTCTGATCCCGAGGTCGCCGACGGGCAGCACGTCCGGGCGCTGGAGGTGGAACATCAGATACATGTCGACCGTCCATTGGCCGAGGCCCTTCACGGCGATCAGCTCGGCCGCGATGTCTGCGTCGGGCATCGTGTCGAAGCGCTCGAGCTCCAGCTCGCCGCTGACGACGTGCTCGGCGAGCGAGCGCAGGTAGCCTGCCTTCGCTCTCGACAGGCCGACCGAGCGCAGCTGCTCCGGATCGTCGGCGAGGATCTCCGCCGGCGTCGGCGTGTGGCCGCCGAAGCGCTCGGTCAGGCGCCCGTAGATCGTCCGCGCCGCCTTCGTCGACAGCTGTTGGCCGACGATCGCGCGCACGAGTGCGCCGTAGTGGTCGTCGGGGCGGCCGGCGCGGTCGTTCGGGTCGATCGGACCGACCGCGTCGATCAGCGCGCCGAGGATCGGATCGGCTTTGCGCAGATGTGCCTCGGGACGCACGCGCGGGCATCTTACGGATGTGCCGCGAAAGCGCTCGGGATTGCGGAGAGAAGCCGGAGACCTCGCTAGGATGGCGCGCGTATGCGCGTAGCCTTGGTTTCGCCGTACTCGTGGACGTACCCCGGCGGCGTCACTCGGCACATCGAGGCGCTGGCAGAGGGCTTCCTGGCGGAGGGGCACGACGTCCGCGTGCTGGCGCCCTACGATCCCGACGATCGCCTCTCGGCGCTGCTGCATCGCGGCGCCGCTCCCCAGCGGCGTCCGCTGCCGGACTACGTGCTCCCGCTCGGGCGCACGGTCGGCTTCCCCGCCAACGGCGCCGTCTCGAACCTCTCCGCGCGCGCGGCCGGCCTTGATCGGATGCGGAGCGAGCTGCGTCACGGCGGCTACGACGTCGTCCACGTGCACGAGCCGGTCGCGCCGGTGCTGGCCTGGGATGCGTGCGTCTCGACGCGGGTCCCGCTCGTCGGCACGTTCCACGCCTACTCGACGAACCGCGTCACGAACAACGTCGCGAACCTGCTGGGCGCGCGCCGCCTGTTCAATCACCTGCACGTGCGGATCGCCGTCTCCGAGGCGGCCGCCTGGACGGCGCAGCGCTTCTTCGGCGGGCGCTACCGGATCATTCCCAACGGGGTCGCGATTCCGGACCCACCCGCCCCCGGCGTGCCGGCGCCGCGCGCAACCGACGTCGGAGGGCCTCTGCGCCTTGCGTTCGTCGGCCAGGCGGTCGAGCGCAAGGGCCTGCCGGTGCTGCTGCGCGCGTTCGAAGCGCTGCGCGACCACGACGTGCCGGTCGAGCTGACCGTCGTCGGCGCGAACCGCGACGAGGTCAGTCCGCTGCTGCTCGACGATCGCGGCGTCACGGTGCTCGGCCGCGTTGATGACGCGGAAAAGCAGCGTGTGCTGGCAGCGGCCGACGTGCTGTGCGCGCCGTCGCTCGGCGGCGAGAGCTTCGGGATGGTGCTGACGGAGGGCTTTGCCGCAGGTACGCCGGTCGTCGCTTCCGACATCGCTGGCTACCGCGACGTCGTGCGCGACGGGACTGACGGGCTGCTCGTCCCGCGCGGCGACGCGACCGCGCTCGCCGAGACGCTGCGCGAGCTGTGGCACCAGCCGCAGCGACGGGTGGAGATGGCCCGTGCCGCAGAGCGACGCGCCGAGCGCTTCGCCTGGCCGCACATCGCACGCGAGGTGCTCGACGCCTACACGGATGCGATCGCGACGCCGGCGCCGCGGAGCGTCGTGGAGCGCGCCGCCGTGCGGATCGGCGCCAAGCCGGCCGACTTGCAGCCGCGTGTGCGCCCGCAGCGGCTGCCGAGCCTCGAACCGCCGCCGCCCGCGGGCACGCGCAGGCCGGCGATCGCGTTCGCGCGCCGCGCGGCGATGCTCGCGTTTGCCGCGCTCGCGCTCGTCGGCACGGTGCTTGCGTTCCGCCGCATCGGCGTGCACGAGATCGTCGTCGCGCTGCTTGACTCCAGCCCCGCATGGGTGCTCGCCGGGCTGGGGGTGATGTGCGTGTCGATGGCCGTGCGTGCGGTCGCGTGGCACGCGATCCTCAAGGCGGCGATCCCGCGCGGGCGCGTGCGCCTGCGCGACGCGATGCAGGGCACGTTCATCGGCGTGCTGATGAGCGCGACGCTGCCGGCCCGCCTCGGCGAGCCCTCGCGCGCGCTGATCGTCTCGCGCCGCACCGGGCGGCCGCGCGAGCACCTGCCGATCGTGCTCGGCACGATCGTCTCGCAGGCGCTGCTCAACATCCTCGCGCTCGTGCTGCTCGGGATCGTGACGTTCTCGACCGTGAGACTGTTCCGCCACCACCACGACGCACTGATCGTCGCCTCGCTCGTGCCGCTGCTGCTGCTCGTGATCGTGCTGCTCGCGCCGCCCTTGCTGAGCGCCGCGCGCCACTCGCGCTTCGCGAAGCTGCGCGAGCTGACCGGCCAGGCGCGCTCGGCGCTCGCGCGCGTGCGCAACGGCCTGGCGGTCTTCCGCGAGCCGAAGCTCGGCGGCACGGCGATCGCCGCACAGCTTGCCGCCTGGGCGCTGCAGTGGCTGTCCTGCTTCATCCTGCTCGTCGCGCTCGGGCTCGACGAGCGCGCAGGTCTCGGTGCCGCAGCCGCCGTGCTGTTCGCGGTGAACGTGACGGCCGTGCTGCCGGCGACGCCGTCGAACCTCGGCATCTTCCAGGCGGCGTGCGTCGTCGTGCTGAGCGGCGGCTATGGCGTCTCGCAGGCGGACGCGCTCGGCTACGGGATCATCCTGCAGGCAGTCGAGATCGCGACCGCGGTCGTGATGGGGATGCCCGCGCTGGTGAAGGAGGGCCTGTCGTGGAAGGACGTGCGGCTGCGGGCGCTCCAGACGGCGCCGGTGGAGCTGCGCACGCGGGCGGACGGGAAGGCGGCGGCCCGACCGGCTGCCGCCGCCTCCGAGGCGTAGAAACGAGTGCGCGACCCGGCGGTCGATGGCCGCCTGGCGTCGCCGTCACCCGCTACACAGCTGCCAGCTCGCGCGAGGCCTCTTGGAAGAAGCCCATCTGGCGCGCGAGCGCCTCGCCGCAGAACGCGTTCACAACGCCGAGCTCATCGACGACCGCGTTCGCCCGTGCCATCAGCCGGTCGAACTCGTCGCTCTCGATCAGCCGATCGAGCTGCGCGCGCTCGCCGTGGATCAGCATGAAGCCGTCGAGATGACCGCCGTGCGGCTGCAGGAAGCAGGGCTCGAAGCTCTCCACGCGCCCGTCGTCTCTCGCCGCCTGCCAGTACGCGACGGTCTCGCCGAACACCTCCACCGCCTGTTGCTCGCGGCCTCGCACTACGGGGCCCCAGCCGATGAACAGCGCGTCGTCGGCCATCGTCGTTCCCTCCTCTTGGAATTGATCCCGTGGGAAGGCGTATGCCCAGAAGCAGGTCCGGGTCAGTCCACGCCGGCTGTGTCTGGCGCGCGCTCGACAGCCTCGGCCTCGACGGCGCCGTCGGGCGGCTCCTCGTCGAACAGGCTTGGGTCGCGGTCGGAGCCGGCGATGATGTCGTCCGGCGCCTTGTCCTTGGGCAGGAAGCCGCTTCTCATGCCGAAGTAGACGGCCTGGGGGTGGTGCGCGACGATCGCGACGGTCGACTGCTCGGGCTCGACCGCGTAGCCGCCGCTCAAGCGCATCCCGATCGACGGCGCGTCGAGCAGCGCGAACACCTTCTCGTGCTCGGACTGGTCCGGGCAGGCGGGGTAGCCCCACGAGTAGCGGCGGCCCTGGTCGAGCTCGACGCCAAGGTCGCTGCGCACTCTCGCGTGCAGCCACTCGGCCATGCCCTCGGCCGTCTGCACGCCGAGGCCGTGCGTGAACAGCTGCTCGGCGAACTCGCCGTCGCGCTCCAGTCTCGCCATCAGCTCGGTGACCTCGTCGCCGGCGGTGACGACCTGCAGCGCGACGACGTCCTTCTCGCCGCTGTCGAGCGGACGGTAGAAGTCGGCGATGCAGATGCGGTCGTGGCGCGGCTGGCGCGGGAACACGAGCCGGCAGATCTCGCGCTCGTGGTCCTCGGGGTCGAACACGACGACCTCGTTCCCGTCGCCGTTGGCGGGGAAGTAGCCGAGCTTCGCGCGCGGGTGCAGGTACGTCTGCTCGCGCCACATGCGCTCCAGGCGCGGCTGGAAGTCGGTCGTGACGAGCTCGCGCCATGCGTCGCCCTTCACGCCGCGCCCGCCCCAGTGGAGCTTAAACAGCACGTGCGTGTCGAGATGCGGGTAGACCTCGTCGAGCGGCACGTCGACCTCGCGCACGCCCCACCAGGGCGGCGTCGGTACGGGCACGTCGGTGCGCGCCGCGGAGCGGACGGATGCGTCGGTCGTCGGCGGGGCGTCGTCGATCACGACCGGCTTCTCGCGCAGCGTTCTCGCCGCCTCGCGCGTCTTCGTGACGAGCGCGGTGCGGGCATCCTCGTCGACAAGCTGGTCCATCTTCGCCAGCCCCTCGAACGCGTCCTTGCAGTAGAAGACGCCCGGCTCGTAGACCGCGTCGTCCTCTCTCCCGTGTGGATAGAGGATGCGCAGGCCGAAGTCGCGGTTGATCGCGGCGCCGCCGATCAGCAC
>Ga0070705_100001554_pt1 | contig 12031 bp, 10 predicted proteins | sample KBSK5253metaG_FD_65455 | JGI IMG/M metagenome (GOLD analysis project Ga0070705, IMG submission 65455) | Corn, switchgrass and miscanthus rhizosphere microbial communities from Kellogg Biological Station, Michigan, USA - KBS K5-25-3 metaG | ecosystem: Host-associated > Plants > Roots >... | reverse complement strand
TCGGCGGCGGCTGCGAGATCGTGCTGCACGCGGACCGCGTGCAGGCTGCGGCCGAAAGCTACATCGGGCTCGTCGAGGCGGGTGTCGGGCTCATCCCGGCGGGCGGCGGGACGAAGGAGATGGTCGCGCGCGCCGCCGAGCAGATGCCGCCCGGGTCGACGGACTTCCTGCCGCCGATTCAGCGCGCGTTCGAAGCCATCGGCTTCGCGAAGGTGTCCGCGAGCGCGCCCGACGCGCAGCGCATCGGCTATCTGCGGCCCGTCGATGCGGTGTCAATGAATCGCGAGCGGCTGATGGCAGACGCGAAAGCGAAGGCGCTGCAGCGTGTCGCGGAAGGCTACCAGCCGCCGGCGCCGCGGACGGCGATTGCCGTCGGCGGCGACGCGGTGCTCGCGCCGCTGAAGCTCGGCATCCACCTCGCGTGGCGCGCGGGACGCATCAGCGATCACGACGCGCTCATCGGGCGCAAGCTGGCGACGATCATGGCGGGCGGAGCGCTGCCGCATCCGTCGACGGTCAGCGAGCAGCAGCTGCTCGACCTGGAGCGCGAGGCGTTCCTGAGCCTGGTGGCCGAGCGCAAGACGCAGGAGCGGATTCAGGCGACGCTGAAGACGGGCAAGCCGTTGCGGAACTAGTCAGTCGGTAGTGGGCAGGGGGCAGGGGGCAGGGGGCAGTGGCCGGTGGGCAGAAGGTTCGATGAGGATCGTTGACCGCGGCTCTGGTGTTCCTGTCGTCGTGATTCCCGGCGTGCAGGGGCGCTGGGAATGGATGAAGCGGGGCATCGACGCGCTGGCGCAGCGAAGCCGCGTCATCACGTTCTCGCTTGCCGACGAGCCCTCCTCCGGGGCGCGATTCGAGGAGGCGCTCGGCTTCTGGAATTACGTCGACCAGGTGCGCGACGCGCTCGACGCGCGCGGCCTCGACCGTGCGGCGATTTGCGGCGTGTCGTTCGGCGGGCTGATTGCGGCGGCCTTCGCCGCGCGGTATCCGGCCCGCGTGTCGTCGCTGCTCTTCGTGTCGGCGCTGCCGCCGTCGTGGCGGCCGGACGCGCGCGCCTCGATCTACCTCCGGCACCCGTGGGTCCTGTCGCCGCTCTTCTGCGTCGGGGCGGTCGGCTTCTACGGCGAAATTGCGGCTGCAAGTGACAGTTGGTGGAGCGGAATCGCTGCAGCGTGCGGCGCCGGAAGCACCGTTCTCGGCCACATGTTTCACCCCGGCCGTATGGCGCGACGTGTGCATCTCTTCACGGCGGTGGGGATCGACCCCGGGCTCTCGCGCGTCAAAGTACCTACACTGGTGGTCACGGGCGAGGAATCGCTCGAGCGTGTCGTGCCGCCGCGCCTGTCGCGGGAATACGCCGCCATCTGGCCGCACGCGCGCGTCGAGACGCTGCGGCGCACGGGACATCTCGGGATGATTACGCGGCCGCACGAATTTGCCGCGCTCGTCACGCGTTTTCTCGCCGAGTCGGAACAGAAGATTGCCTGACCCTCTCCGGGAGATCGCCGGTCCGGCAGGACCGCTGGAGGTGCTGCTCGAGCAGCCGGCCGGCGGCGTGCGCGCGGCCGTCGTCTTCGCGCACCCGCTGCCGACGCACGGCGGCACGATGCACACGAAGGTCGTCTACCAGGGGGCGAAGGCGCTGGCGCGCACCGGCTGCGCGGTGCTGCGGTTCAATTTCCGCGGCGTCGGCCGCAGCGCGGGCGAGTGGGACGACGGGCGCGGCGAGTGCGACGATTTCCGCGCCGCGATCGATTTCATGCAGGTGCAGTATCCCGGAAAGGAGCTGTGGGCGGCCGGTTTCTCGTTCGGCGCCTATGTTGCGCTGACGACCGGCGCGCGCGACGATCGGATCTGCACGGTGATCGGCATCGCGCCGCCGGTGAACCGCTACGACTTCGCGCCGGTGAAGCAGTCGGCCAAGCCGAAGTTCATCATCCACGGCGAGGCCGACGAGTTGATTCCACTGAAGCAGGTGCGCGAGTTCTACGCGCAGCTTGCGGACCCAAAGGAGCTGGTCGAGATCGATCGCGCCAACCACCTCTTCGACGGCCAGGTCGGCGAGGTGGCGGACGCGCTCGAGGATCTGCTGGCGGATTTCTCATGCAGGACGCAGTAATCGTTGCAGCGACACGCACGGCGGTCGGCCGCGCGCCGAACGGGGCGCTGAGGACCGTTCGGCCCGACGAGATGGCGGCGGCCGTCATCGCCGAAGCACTCCGCCGCGCGCCGGGGATCGAGGCGTCGGACGTCGAGGACGTCATCCTCGGCTGCGCGATGCCCGAGGCGGAGCAAGGGCTCAACGTCGCGCGCATCGCGAGCCTTCGCGCCGGCGTGCCGGTGAGCGCCTCGGCCGTCACCATCAACCGGTTCTGCTCGTCCGGCCTGCAGGCCATCGCCTACGCCGGCGAGCGCATCATGTGCGGCTTCGGCAACGTCGTCGTGGCCGGCGGCACCGAGTCGATGAGCATGGTGCCGATGGGCGGCAACAAGGTCTCGCCGAACCCGGCGCTCGTCGACAGCTACCCCGACGTGTACCTGAGCACGGGGCTGGTTGCCGAGAACCACGCGCGCGACAACACCATCTCGCGCGAGGAGCAGGATGCCTTCGCGCTGCGCAGCCATCAGCGCGCGATCGCGGCCATCGATTCCGGCCGATTCGCCGGCGAGATCACGCCGCTCGTCTACAAGGTCGCGCTGCCCAACGGAAACGGCAAGCCGACGGTGCGCGAGCTGACGTTCAACGTCGACGAAGGGCCGCGGCGCGACACCTCCGCGCAGGCGCTCGCGTCGCTGCGGCCCGCGTTCCACGCGTCCGGCACGGTGACGGCGGGCAACTCGTCACAGACGAGCGACGGCGCTTCCGCGGTGCTGGTCACGTCGGCCGCGTTCGCGAAGGAGCGCGGCCTGAAGCCGCTCGCGCGGTTCGTCACCTTTGCAACGGCCGGCGTGGAGCCCGAGCGCTTCGGCATCGGGCCCGTGCCCGCCATTCGCAAGGCACTGAAGATCGCGGGCCTGTCGCTCGAGCAGATCGACCTCGTCGAGCTGAACGAAGCCTTCGCGGCGCAGGTCCTCGCCTGCCTGCGCGAGCTGCCGATCGACCCCGAGCGTCTCAACGTCAACGGCGGCGCGATCGCGCTCGGGCATCCGCTCGGCTGCACCGGCGCCAAGCTGACGACGAGCCTGCTGCACGAGATGCACCGGCGCCAGTCTCGATACGGAATGGTGACGATGTGCGTCGGCGGTGGCATGGGCGCCGCCGGAATCTTCGAACGAATGTAGGGTCCGGCTGAAGCGGGACCTACGCAATCACGCGGCCCAGGAGACACGATGAGTATCACGACCACCGCACGAAAAGGCGCCAGCTGGCTGCTCGAGGAAACCGACGCATCCTCCATCTTCACGCCGGAGAAGCAATCGGAAGAACATCGGCTCATGGCGCAGACGGTCGACGAGTTCGTCGACAACGAGGTGATGCCGAACATCGACCAGCTCGAGACGAAGGACTGGAAGCTGGCGCGCACGCTGATCCGCCGCGCCGGCGAGCTCGGGCTGCTCGGCATCAGCGTTCCCGAGCAGTACGGCGGCCTCGATCTCGACAAGGCGTCGGCGCTCGTCGTCTCCGAGCGCATGGCCCGCTCCGCGTCGCTCGGCGCCGCCTACGGCGCGCAGGCCAACCTGACGATCATTCCGCTGGTGCTCTTCGGCACCGAGTCGCAGAAGGCGAAGTACCTGCCGGGCCTCGTCTCGGGCGAGACCGTCGGCGCCTACTGCCTGAGCGAGTCCGGCTCGGGCTCCGACGCGCTCGCGGCGCGCACGCGCGCGACCAAGCAGGCCGACGGCAGTTGGGTCCTCAACGGCGAGAAGATGTGGATCACCAACGGCGGCTTCGCCGACGTCTTCCTCGTCTTTGCGCAGGCGGACGGCGAGCAGTTCACCGCTTTCATCGTCGAGCGCGCGTTCGGCGTGAAGTCGGGCAACGAAGAGCACAAGATGGGGCTGCACGGCTCCTCGACGACACCGGTCCTGCTGCAGGACGTCAAGGTGCCGGCCGACAACGTGCTCGGCGAGATCGGCAAGGGGCACAAGGTCGCGCTGAACACGCTGAACTTCGGGCGCTTCAAGCTCGGCGCGATGTGCAGCGGCGGGTGCCGTGCGGCGATCGCCGAGGCGGCGAAGTACGCGAAGCAGCGCAAGCAGTTCGGCCATCCCATCGCGGATTTCGGCGCCATCAAATACAAGCTCGGTGAGATGACGGCGCGGACGTATGCGCTCGAGAGCCTGATGTACCGGACCGCCGGTTTGATCGACGCGACCGTTGCCGATGCCGGCAGCCATGGCGGCCCGGCGATCGCGTCGGCGCTGGAGGAGTTCGCCGTTGAAGCGTCGATCGCGAAGGTGCTGGGCAGCGAGGTGCTCGACTACGTGCTCGACGAGAACGTGCAGATTCACGGCGGCAACGGCTTCGTGAAGGACTATCCCGCCGAGCGGTTCTATCGCGACGCGCGCGTCAACCGCATCTTCGAGGGGACCAACGAGATCAACCGGATGCTGATTCCCGGCATGCTGATTCGCCGCGCGCTGAAGGGCGAGATCGGCCTCATCCCCGCGGCCAAGCGGCTGCAGGACGAACTGCTGTCCCCGTCGGGCGCGTCGCTGTCGGCCGACGAGGGGCTCGACGCGGACCTGAAGACCGTGGCGGCGCTCAAGAAGGTGGCGCTGATGGTGCTCGGCACCGCGATGCAGACCTACGGTCAGAAGCTGACGGACGAGCAGGAGGTCCTGAGCGCGGCGGCGGACATCCTGATCGACATCTTCGCCGCGGAAAGCGCCGTGCTGCGCGCGCGCGAAGCCGTGAAAAGCGGACGCGCCGACGCGGCGCTGCACGAGGCGGCCGCGCGCACGTTCGTCAACGACGCCACGCAGCGCGTGCAGGCCGCCGCGACCAATGCGCTTGCCGCGATGGCCGAGGGCGACACGCTGCGCACGCTGCTCGCCGCGCTGCGCCGCGTGCTGAAGGCGACCCCCGTCAACACGGTCGCCCTCCGCCGGACGCTGGCCGACGCCACGGTGGCGCGCGGCAGTTATATTGTTAGTTAGTGGTTTTTGGACAATCTGCCGGGTCCGAAAGGACCCGGCCTACGCTGCGCATTGCGCTCGTCATTGCCGCGCTCCTCGGCGCCTGCACGTCGGGGCCGCCGGCGCCCGATGACGATGCCGCGAGCTACGTCACCGCCGTCGAGAACGCGCGCGCGGAAAAGGACCGGACGCTGGCCGCCGATCCGGAGAGCGTTCCCGTCGCCAAGCGTGCGCTCCTGCTGCCGCTGAAGTACTACCCCGTCGACCCCGCCTACAAGGTGCCGGCCTCGCTCAAGCTGGCGAACGAGCGGCCGGTGTCCGACATGCCGACCTCGACGGGAACGAACCGGAAGATGCAGCGCGTCGGCGTCCTCGAGTTCACGCTCCAGGGAACGCAGATGTCGCTCGAATCGTTCGTCGAGGCGGGCACGCAGCAGATCACGTCGCTCTTCGTGCCGTTCGCCGATCAGACCACGGGCACGGAAACATATTCCGCCGGCCGCTATCTCGACCTGAAACCGACCGCCACGGGCTTCTACGTGATCGATTTCAACCTCGCCTACAACCCGACCTGCGCCTACAACCCGACGTGGGAGTGCCCCTATCCGCCGGCGGCGAACCGCCTCAAGGTGCCCATTCGCGCCGGCGAGAAGGCGCCCCCCGAAGCGCCCGCGGCGAAGGCCCCGGGCGCGTGACCTCCGCGCTCCAGGCGATTGTCTTCGACTTCGACGGGGTCATTGCCGACAGCGAGCCGCTGCACCTGAAGGCGTACCAGCAGGCGCTCGCCGGCGAAGGGCTGCGCCTCGAACGCGAGGAATACTTCGCCCGCTATCTCGGCTACGACGACGTCGGGATGCTGCAGGCGCTGGCGCGCGACCGCCGCCTGGCGTGGACCGATCGGGACATCACGGCGCTCGTCACGCGGAAGGGCATGAAGCTGCAGGCGATGCTCGAAGGTGACGAGGTGCTCTTTCCGGGCGCCGCCGACTTCGTGCGCGCGGCCGCGGCCGCCGTGCCGATCGCGATCGCGTCGGGCGCGCTCCGCCACGAAATCGTGCAAATCGTCAACGCCGCCGGGTTGGGCGGCCTCTTCGCCGCGATCGTCGCATCGGGCGACACCCCGCAGAGCAAGCCGTCGCCCGCCCCGTATCTGCTGGCGTTCGAGCGGATGCAGGAGGCCGCGGGCAGGCCGCTCGACCGCCAGCGCTGCGTGGCGATCGAGGACTCCGTGTGGGGACTCGAATCGGCACGCGAAGCCGGGTTACGCTGTGTAGGAGTCACGACGAGCTATCCGGCCGCCGAGCTGACGGGCGCGGAGCTGGTCGTGGGCGGACTCGACGCCCTGTCGCTTCCGATGCTCGAAGACCTGGTGAAATGAAGAAAGAGCTGGCGGACGCGCTCACCTCGGCTTCCAACGCCCCGGGCACCGCGCTGGCGCACGCGGCGCTCGTCATTGCGAGCATCGAATACCCACGCATCGATCCCGAGCCGTACGTCTCGCAGCTGGACGGGATGGGCGCCGCGGCGGCGAAGTTCATTCATTCCCGTGCGCAAGACACCGGCGACACCTCCACGCTTGCGTGCGTGCGCGCGCTCAACATGTATCTCTTCCAGGAGCAGGGTTTCTCGGGCAACGAGCGCTACGAGGACCCGCGCAACAGCTGCCTGAACGAGGTCCTCGACCACCGCACGGGGATTCCGATCACGCTCTCGCTCGTCTACATGGAAATCGCGCGCCGCGCCGGGCTGCACATCGACGGCGTCAACTTTCCCGGGCATTTCCTCGTGCGCAGCCCCGACGTCGGCAAGCGCACGACGAGCGGCCTGCTCATCGATCCATTCCACGGCGGCGCGCTGCTCTCGGAGCACGACTGCCGCGTGCTGCTGCAGAAGCACGTGGGCAGCGAGATCGCGTTCAGCAAGTCGCTGCTCGCGCCCGCCACGCGCAAGGAAATCATCGTGCGGATGCTGCTGAACCTGAAGCGCATCTACGTCCACATGCGCTCGTTCCCGCAGGCGCGCACGGTCACCGAGCTGCTCGTCGCGCTCACGCCCTCCGCGCTCAGCGAGCTGCGGGACCGGGGCCTCCTCAACTACCACCTCAACGACGTCACCGGCGCGCTGCGCGATCTGCAGACGTACTTGAAGCTCTCGAGCATGAGCGAGATGGATAAAGAGGCGCGCGAGGAGCACGACCAGATCTGGGAGCACGTCAAGACGCTGCGGCGCCGGGTCGCGGCGCTGAACTAGATTCGCCGCAGTCTTCACTGCATGACCTGACCACGGGCCACGGAGACACAGAGACACGGAGATCTTTTTTGACTGTGGTGCTCTCTGTTCCGTTGTGCGTATCGGCTGGTTAATGGGCTGGATTGCTCTGCTCGCCGCCGCGCTGTACTACCATCCGTGGGTGACCACTACGCTGGTTGGCGTAACCATTACGCTGATTGGCGTAACCATCCGCCTCCGTGTCTCCGTGCCTCCGCGGCAAAAGCTGTGGAAAATGTCGGAGTAAGATCCGTCGAAAGGTGATGCTCATGATCAAGCGAGTGGTTCTGTATGGGGGTGCTGCCGCCCTGCTGCTGTTCGGTGGCGCGGCGGCGAGTGCGCAGACCGCATCGGGGACGATTCGCAGCTTCGAGGAGCACTGCGCGACATGCCACCGCAATCCCGGTGTCGCGCGGGCGGCGGGCGCAGAGCAGGCGCCCGACCTCGACGCGCTCCGCAGGCTCTCGCCCGACACGGTCTTCGCGGCGATCACCATGACCCCGACGCCGGCGCACGCGCAGGCCGTCGCCGACGCCAGCGACGTCGTCAAGCGCGGGTATGCCGAGTTCCTCGGAGGCCGGAAGATCGGAAGCATTCCCGCCGGCGATCCGAAGGCGATGCCGAATCAGTGCCCGGCGAGCGCGAAGCTCACCGATCCGTCGGCGGGTCCTGCGTGGAACGGCTGGAGCGCCGACGCGACCAACGCCCGGTTCCAGTCGGCGAAAGCCGCGGGGATCACCGCCGCGCAGGTGCCAAACCTGAAACTGAAATGGGCCTTCGGGCTGCCCAACGCCGCGTCGATGTACAGCCAGCCGACCGTGGCCGGCGGACGCGTCTTCTTCGGTGCGGACACCGGCTACGTCTACGCGCTCGACGCGAAGAGCGGCTGCGTCGCGTGGGGTTTCCAGGCGTCGTCCGGCGTTCGCAACGCACCGAGCGTCGGTCCCGTCAAGGGGCACGCCGGCTCGTCGTACGCGGTCTACTTCGGCGACCTGCGCGGCAACGTCTACGCGCTCGACGCGGCGACCGGCAGGGCGCTCTGGATCGTCAGCGCCGACCCGCATCCGCTCGCCGCGGTCACCGGCTCGCCCATCCTGCACAAGGGACGCCTCTACGTCCCGCTGGCCTCGCGCGAGGAAGCCGCGGGCGGCGGCCCCGATTACCCCTGCTGCACCTTCCGCGGCAGCATCGTCGCGCTCGACGCGGACACCGGGAAGCAGGCCTGGAAGACGTTCATCATCAGCGAAGAACCGAAGCCGACGAAGAAGAACACGCGCGGCGTGCAGCTCTACGCGCCGTCCGGCGGCGGCATCTGGGACACGCCGACGATAGACGAGGCGCGCGGCGCGCTCTACATCGGCACCGGCGACGCGTACAGCAGGCCCGTCTCCGCGACCACGACCGACGCGGTGATGGCGCTCGACCTCGCGACGGGCAAGCCGCGCTGGACCGTGCAGCACACGCCGGACGACGCGTGGCTCGTCGGCTGTGAGACGACCAGCCCGTCGGAGAACTGCCCCGCCAACATCGGGCCCGACTGGGACTTCGGCGACTCGCCGATCATGCGCACGCTGAACGACGGCCGCACGATCGTCATCTCCGGACAGAAGAGCGGCGAAGTCTACGCGCAGGACGTGCGCGACGGGAAGGTGATCTGGAAGGCGACGCTCGTCGAGAAGCTCGCCCGTGGCGAAATCACCTTCGGCGGCGCGGCGGACGATCAGCGCGTCTACTTCGGCACGCGCAGCGGCGCCGTCTGGGCGCTCGATCTGAAGACCGGCGAGAAGAAATGGACGACGCCGGTGGCGCCGATCCCGCAGCGGCAATCGGGACAGACCGCGGCGCTCACGGTCATCCCCGGCATCGTGTTCTCGGGCGGGCAGGACGGCGTGCTGCGCGCGTTCGCGGCGGCCGACGGCAGGCAGGTCTGGGAGTTCGACACCGTCCGCGACTTCATGACGGCCAACGGCGTCGCGGCACGCGGCGGCGCGATGGGAGCGCCCGGACCGGCCGTCGCCGGCGGGATGCTGTTCCTCGGCTCCGGCTACACGGGCCTGGGCAACGGACGCGGCGGCAACGTACTGCTGGCGTTCGAGACCGACGAGAGCCGATCCACACGGTAGGCCGCCATGACCACGAAGTCCTCAGATCTGGTGTCGATCGGCACGTTCCGATCGACCGCCGATGCGCGGATCGCGCAAGGGATTCTCGACGAAGCCGGCATCGAGTCGATGATCCGCTCCGACAACGCGGGCGGCATGTATCCGGCCATCGACGGCGCCTATCTGCTGGTGCGCGCCGAAGACGTCGACAGGGCCAACGAGGCCCTTCAGACCGGGCAGTAGCTACTTGACGGCACCCGGGAGGCTGACGCGCGCGCCGATCGCAACCCGCGTCACTACCGTTCCGAGTTCAACGAGACCGTTTTCGCTACCTCGACGAATCCGTGACACTCGCACGGAAAGGAACCACCGCGACTCGACGGGCGACTGTTACGGGCGCATCTGCGCCGAATGTGAATGCGACGTTCCATCGATCTTTGCCGGGCGGCTTCGCGCCATCAAGAAGAGAGCAAAGTCCTCCGCTCCAGCCTCGCTGGTTAAGAGCGTCGCGGGCCTGAATGGGTTGCCGACGCTGTTTTGCCTCGTCCTAAGGTGAACGCTGTACTGCCTCGCTCTGAACTGTGACCGTGGTCGCGCAGTTTACCCCGGAGTGGCTGCCCGCAAGAGATCGATCAAGAATGGTGCGGGAGGGTGAACGCCCGTGCTCGATATGGCGCGAGTCACGGGGTGGGAAAACCGTCATGCACGCCGACATCATGACCAGCCCGCTTCTTTCCGGGTTGCAAGGCGCCTTTGTCGACCCAGACCGGTGGGAGGAGTTGAGCGCCTGTCCGATATGCCGACAGCCGACTTATCTCAGGGATGTCGCCATTGTCGAGGGCGGCGCCACGGCATCCGTCTGTCTCGATTGCGAGTACGGCTTCTTGCGCAGGCGGCCGATGAGAGCGTGGTACGAGCAGTTTTATTCGAAGGAATGGGATCAGCAGGGTCGAAGACTGGTCAAGGGCCATGAGAAGCGGGTGAAACCCAAACGATCCGCTTTGGATTTTTGCGCCGATCACCTCACGTCTGGCGCGAACGTGCTCGATGTCGGCGCCGGTTTTGGAGCAATCCTGTTGGCCTTCAAGGAACGAGGCTACAACGTCTATGGGCTCGAGCGGTCAGAACATCGTGCCATGTACGTGCGTGACGTGCTCGGGATTCCATGCTCACGATCACCTATCGAGTCGTTCACGCCACCAACCGAGCCCGGCCTGATCTGCATGAATCATGTGCTGGAGCACGTATCGGACCCTGCGCAAGTGATAGCCCTTCTGGCCGCCATGCTGCCCGAAGGCGGGATGGTCTACATCGCGGTCCCTGATTTCTGGCGAGGCGAGTATCCACCGCAAACGTTTCATTTCGTCCCGCATCTCTCTTCGTTTACCGTCAAGGCTCTCAGCCGCCTCTTCACCAAGCACGGGCTCCATCTGGTGAGGGTAAGGGAGGAAAAAGATATTCAGGTCCTGGCTGTCAAGGGAGGCACGGCCAGCCTCGTTGAGCACACGAGCGATGCCGCATCCCGCGCGGCGTTCTGGGCCAGGACATCGGCCTCCGTCCTCGACGCGTTCGGCAATCGAGCCGGTCATCACACGCTCGTCTGGTTCGAAAACCCTGGGCAGCCGCGCTGGACCTATCAGCGTCACGTCTTCTCGGGCTCGCGTCTAATGGCACGGATGCTCAGGCTGGCTGTGGTGAACGAGCCTCGCCTCGAACGTGCGCTGCCAGCGCCCGTGCGTCAACGGGTGCGTCGGCTTCTCCCAAATTTCTTGACGAGCCGCAAGACCCGCATGCTCTCTGTACACGTCAGGGGCGACATGAGCCTGGCGGTGCACATTACGCATCCCAACGGTCAAGCGCCGGTCTGGATCAAGTAACGGCCCAGCAGGCGTCGCCTCGCGAGAATCGCGCTCTCATCACCCGTTGTCGGCCGGACTGTCAGCTCCGGTCGCTGCTAAGAACGCCCGTACGGCCCGCGCATGCGGCGAGCATCCGTTCGACGACCTACGACTCTGGTGGTTTCGTGAGGCGAAAATCAAATCCCGCATCGCGTGCGCGGCGTTTGTCCTTTTCTTGTCCCCAGCCGGTCAAGCGACGAGGATCATCCGTGTGCCAGGACCGGACGCGACGGGCCATTTCGTAGCCGTCCATCCGCGGCATTCCGTGTCGACAAACGCAAGGATCGGGCTCGAACGTCTCGTCTGCGCCACCGCGTCGACACGGCGCACGGCGCGGATCATCGCGCCGCCGAATGAACCGATGAAACGAGCGCGTGGGACGGGCCTCGGCGGGCACACTTCTCCGAAGCACGGCGTTCGTACCTTCAGCAACCAGACCTCTGCACGAGGCCGCCGAACATGCCGATCGCGATCGAGCCAGATGCGCACGCCGCAAGCCAGAACGGCAACGCCCTTACCGCCCCAATAACCGTCGTGCTGAACGCAGCTCGGACAACCTACCGTCGCCGAATAGCAGCTGCACGGCGGCAGTGATCGTCGGTGAGGCCGGCGAACGCGCCGTTCGGCTCGTTGAACCGAAGCAGCCAGTCGAAGCCGAAGACCACCACAGCGACAACGGACGTG
>Ga0070705_100001540_pt1 | contig 12120 bp, 8 predicted proteins | sample KBSK5253metaG_FD_65455 | JGI IMG/M metagenome (GOLD analysis project Ga0070705, IMG submission 65455) | Corn, switchgrass and miscanthus rhizosphere microbial communities from Kellogg Biological Station, Michigan, USA - KBS K5-25-3 metaG | ecosystem: Host-associated > Plants > Roots >... | reverse complement strand
CGGGCGGAGTGACGCCCTCCACCGAACAAACCCTGACCGAGCTGTTCAACTTGCCGGCGCTGTACCAGCGCATGGGACGCATCGCCGCCAGCGGACCGCTGCCTTTCGTCGGCAACCTCGCCTTTGTGGCGGGGCGGGGGGATTCGACCGTCGCTCGGGTCGCCCTCTCCTTTGAAAACCACGCCTTTGCCTTCTCGCGCGAGGCCCGTGCCTTTTCAACCCGCATCAGGGTCGAATACAGCTTCACGCCGATCGGCGGAGCTCCCGGGGTTCGGGTGTCCCCGGGAACCGAACCCCGAGGCGCGGGAGTCCCCGTCCAGGCCGTTCGTGACGAGGTGATCCGGGTTGAGTCCTTCCAGGAGACCCAACGAGGCGACGAGAGCGTCATCATCGAGCAGGCGTTTCTCCTCACGCCCGGCAGGTACTCTCTCTCGGTGACGGTGCGAGATCCGGGCTCCAACGCCTTTTCACGCGCGGAGCAGGCGGTCGAGGTGCCGGCCTTCCGCCCGGGAAGTACCACGGCACCCATTCTGGTGTACCAAGCCCAGCCGAGGCAGCGCCTCACCGATTCACTCGTGATGGTGCTCAACCCGCGGGGGACCGTCGCCAACGGAGGCGGTGATTCCCTCTTGATGTATGTCGAAGGCTATCAGTTGCCGGGCCCGCGGGAGGTCCCCGTGGAAGTGCGCGACGACCGCGATAGCGTCATCTATCATGGCACCATCCAATTCCAGGGCGGGCGCCCCCTCGAGGCCCACGTCGTTCGGCTGGCGTCAGACGCCCCTCCGCTCGGCGAGCTGCGCATCGCCCTTGGCGAAGGCAGCGAAGCCAAAAAGGTGACCGCACTGGTTTCCTTCTCGCGCAGCTGGGTGGTGACCAACTACGACAACCTGCTTGCCCTGCTGCGCTTCTTTCCGTGGGCGCCGGACCGGCTCGGCGCGCTGCGCAACGCCAAGCCCGCCGACCGCCCCAGGCTCTGGCGGGAATTCTGGGCCGCCAGCGATCCGGTGCCAGAAACCGGTGAAAATGAAGCGCTCGACCAGTATTTCACGCGAATCGCCATCGCGAACGAGCGCTTCAAGGACGAGGGAGGTCCCGGCTGGCGCACCGACCGCGGCGAGGTATTCGTGACCCTGGGCGAGCCGGATCAGGCCATGGAGACGCCCCCGGGCACCGAGCAGCGGATTGTCCAGTGGGTCTACAGCAATTATCGGGCAGTCATCAATTTCACCGGACAGTTGGGCTTTTCCCGGCTTCGCATGACACCTACCTCCAGGGCCGAATTCTCTCGCGCCCGGGCCCAGGTAATGCGCCAGGGCAATACGCGGTGACCGTGATCGGCAGCCGGTGACCGGTCCCCGGTAACCGGTTACCGTTCACCGTCATGCCCCAACACGACCCGCCGCAGCTTTTTCTCGTCGATGGCCATGCCCTCATTTACCGCGCCTTCTTCGCGCTGATCTCGCGGCCCCTGCGGACCAGCCGGGGAGAGAACACCTCGGCGGCCTGGGGCGTCGTCAACTTCCTGCTGCGGCTGCAGACCAAATACCGGCCGGACTACCTGGTCTGGGTGCTCGATGCCGGCGATTCCTTCCGCACCCAGCGCTACTCCGAATACAAGTCCACGCGGGCCAAGCTCGGTGAGGAGTTGCAGGCTGACTTCGATCTGGCCCTGGAGCAGGTCGGCGCTTTGCTCGCCGCGTTCCGCGTGCCCGTCCTCGCGGTGCCGGGATACGAGGCCGATGACGTCATCGCCACGCTCGCGCGGCGAGAGTCTCGCGCCGGCCTCCAGGTCGTGATCGTTTCAGGCGACAAGGATTTCCACCAGCTGGTGGGTCCCGGGATAGCCTTGCTGAATCCGGGCCGGGGTGGCCCGGCCGGGGTCGAAGAGCATTGGGTGGACGAGACCAACGCCATCGAGCGGCTCGGTGTGCCGCCCCGGCAAGTACCGGACTACCTCGCGCTGGTCGGAGATACCTCCGACAATGTGCCTGGGGTGCGAGGCATCGGGGAGAAGGGCGCCGTCCAACTCTTGCAGCAATACGGTGATCTGGAGACGCTCCTCGCCAAGGCAGCCGAGCTCCCGGGGAAGCGAGCCCGCGAAGCGCTGCAGCAGTATCAGACCGAAGCCCGCCTCTCGCTCGAACTGGTCACCCTGAAGACCGATGTCCCCCTCACCCTGCAGCTCGGAACCGCCGCTACCCGGGAGCCGGATCGCAGCGCACTGCTCAAGGAGCTCACCCGGCTGGAGTTCCACACCCTCGCGAAGCGTCTGATGGAAGCCGAGGGACCCGCCGAGCCGCTGCTGCCGGAGACCCCGGGCGACGAGGTGGCCGTGGCTCCGGCCGCAGGCGCGAAGGGCTTGAAAGCCTCCCTCATCACCGCGGTCGAGCAGCTTCCGGAGCTGATCCAGACGCTGCGCGCCGCTTCGATCGTGGCACTCGATACCGAGACCAGCTCGCTCGAACCGCGGCATGCCGAGCTCATCGGGCTCTCGCTCGCCGTCACGCCCGATACGGCCTGGTATCTCCCCTTCGGGCACCGGCCGCGCGGGGGTGAGCTGGCGGCGCCCGCTCCGGTCACCAACCTGCCGGCGCTTACGGACCCGGCGTGCAGCGCTCTCGCAGAGGTGCTGCGGGATCCCCGGGTCAAGAAGGCCGGACACAACATCAAGTACCACTGGCAGGTGCTGCGCCGGGCCGGAGTGGAGCTCGCGGGGGTGGCGTACGACTCCATGCTCGCCAGCTTCGTCCTCGATCCCGGACGCCGCTCCCACGGCATCGACACGCTTTCCCTGGACCACCTCGGCGCGCCGCTACCGAGCTACGCGGACGGGGGCGGGAAGGGGAAGCCGCAGGTTCCCTTCGCCGAAGTTGATCTCAGCGAGGCAGCGGCCTGTTGCGCCGCGGACAGCGCCGCCGTGCTGGCCCTGCGGGAGGTGTTTGCGCCGCGGCTCGCGCAGACCGCGCTGCAACCGTTACTCGACGAAATCGAGATGCCGTTGGTCCAGGTGCTCGTGGATATGGAGTGGGTGGGGATTGCGATCGATCCGCAGCTCTTCGCCCGGCTGTCGCGCGAGTTGGGCGCCGACCTGCGGCGGCTCGAAGCGGAGATCGCGCGCGTTGCCGGAGTGGCGTTCAACGTCAACAGCCCTCGGCAGCTTGCCTCGGTGCTGTTCGAGAAGCTGGAGCTGCCGGTTCTCAAGAAGACCCGGACCGGTCCTTCGACCGACGCCGACGTGCTTGAGCAGCTCGCGGAGCTGGGTCACGCGGTGCCGAAGCTGCTGCTGGAATACCGTGAGCTCGAAAAGCTCCGCTCGACCTACGTCGACACCCTGCCTGGCCGGGTCAATCCCGCCACCGGCCGCATCCATACGAGCTTCAACCAGGTGGGCGCCGCCACGGGACGGCTTTCCTCCTCCGAGCCCAACCTGCAGAACATTCCGATTCGCACGCGGCGGGGCGAGGAGATCCGCCGCGGCTTCGTCCCCGCAGCCGGCTGGAAGTTCGTCGTAGCGGATTATTCCCAGATCGAGCTGCGCCTGATGGCGCACCTCTCGGAAGATCCGGCCTTCATCGCGGCATTTCAGGCGGGCGAAGACATCCACCGGCAGACCGCGGCGATCATTTTCGGCCTGGCGGCGGCCGACGTGACGGTGGACATGCGCGCGCGGGCGAAGACCATCAACTTCGCGACCATCTACGGACAGGGTCCCTTCGCCCTTTCCCGCCAGCTCGCGATCGGGCAGGACGAGGCCAAGGCATTCATCGCCGAATACTTCCGGCGCTTCTCCGGCGTTCGGGCATTTCTCGACCGCCAGGTGGCCCTGGCCCGGGAGCGGGGCTATGTGGAGACCCTCTTCGGCCGCCGTCGCTACATCCCGGAAGTCCGCGACCGCAACTTCAACCTACGGGCCTTCGGCGAACGGCAAGCCCAGAACGCCCCGCTCCAGGGATCGGCCGCGGACCTCATCAAGATCGCGATGGTGCGCCTGCACCGCGCCCTCCGCGAGGGCAAGTTCGCCGCCCGCTTGCTGCTGCAGGTACACGACGAGCTGGTGCTGGAAGCGCCCGCCGAGGAGGTAGGCCGCGTCTCGGCGCTGGTGCGGGGCCACATGGAAGGTGCCGCTCAGCTCAAGGTGCCGCTGGTGGTGGGCGTGGGCGTGGGGGATAACTGGCTGGACGCTAAGGAGCCGTGAATCGTGAAGGGTTTCACCTTTCACCCCTCACCCTTCACCGCTCCTTTCGTCCCCGGCCACCAGTTCCAGCGGCCTGCGAGGTGCATGAAGGCCGGCACCAGTACCATGCGGATTACCGTGGCGTCGAGCAGCACCGCAATCGCCAAGCCGAAGCCGAGAAACTGGACCATCAGGACCCGCGCAAACGCAAAGGCGCCGAAGACCACGATCATGATCAGCGCCGCGGACGTAATGACCGATGCCGTCGCGCTGACCCCTTCCATCGTTGCTTCAGTGTTGCGCCCCGTCCGGTCGAATGCCTCCTTGATCCGGGAGAGCAGAAACACCTCGTAATCCATGCTCAGCCCGAAAACGACGGCGAAGACCAGGACGGGCACCGCGACGAAAATGGCCTCCGTCGGGCCGGTGAGCCCGAATTCGCGCCCGCCAACCCCATGCTGAAACACCAGCACAATCAATCCGAAGGTGGCGCTGACCGACAGGGAATTCATGATCACGGCTTTGATCGGCACCAGCACCGAGCGAAACGCCACGGCCAGCATGACGCCGGTCACTCCCAGGACCAGCAGGATGATCATGGGAAAGCGGCCGAGCAGATCGGCCTGGAAGTCCACTGCCCCCGCCACGTAGCCTCCAACGGTCACCTTGGCGCCGGCGAGTTGTCGGATGCCTTTGCCGGCGACGATCTGTCGCACGTCCGCGACCAAGTCCATCGCGGTAGTCAAGGAAGTCGAGTCCCGCGCGATGACGTCCAGCAGCGCCATCTGCTGGTCCGTGCTCAGGTACGCATCGATCGCATCTTTGTACTTGGCCCTGGCGGCGTCGAGATCGGAGTAGAGCAGGGAATACCCCAGCAGGGATTGACCCCGTTCGAGGTCCACCAGGCTTCGCACATCGCGGACTCTGGGATCCACGCGCAGGGAATCGGAGAGCCGCCGCAGCGCCCTGAGCGAGGTGAGTTGGGTGGCCGGCTGTCCCGCCGGAAACTCGATGACCACCCGGATCGGAAAGAGGTAGCCCGATACTCCGATCTTGGTGAGCTCCTCGACTCCTTCTCCCGCTTCGGTGTGCGCCGGCCACCAATGCCGCGCCGGCAACCCGATGCGAATCCATAGCAAGGGCGCGGTGAGGATGGCCACCGCCACACTGCCCAGAATCAGCGCCCGCTTGGGGCTGCGTGAGAGAGTGCGGGCCCACTTCTCCCAGCCGCGGGGAGAGTGGTACCAGGTAAGCCTTCGTGCCAGCCAGCGCGGTCGATCGATCCCCCGACCCAGCAGCGCCAGCAAAGCGGGCAGCAACGTGGTGGACAACAGCACGGCGACGGCCACCACGACCAGGCCCGCCAATCCCACGCTCTTCGTCTCGACCAGCGGGGTCAGCACCAGGGCGGCAAAGCCGACCACCACGGTCATCCCGGAGGTTAGCACCGCCCGCCCGGCGGTGCGGATGGTCCGGGCCGCCGCTTCGCGGCGCCGGTGCCCCCGGGTTAACTCCTCCCGGAACCGGGTCACCATCAGCAAGGAGTAATCGATCCCCACCCCAAGCCCGATCATGGTCGTCAGGTTGAGGACGAAGACGGACATCGGCGTGTAGCGTGCCAGAATGCCGATGAGGGTTAGGGAGAGCGTGACCGTGATGAACCCCACCAGCAGCGGCAGCAACGCGGCTACCAGCGCGCCGAAGGCCAGCACCAAAATGACCAGCGTCAGCGGGATCAAGCGGGCTTCCAGCCGCCGACTGTCCTCTGTGCTGACGACCCGCACATCGAGGTCCAGCGGGGAACGGCCCGTCACCCAGGCGTGATAGTCGTCCCGATGGGGCACCCGTGCGATGGCCCGACCCAAGGCGCGCCGGAATCGCACCACCAGCCTTCCCAGACTGTCCCCCGCCGGCGCGTCGACCGAGACCAGCAGAAACGTCCTGCGCCCGTCGGCGCTCAGAAAGAGCGAGTCCTTCGTGCTGGGATAGGAAAGCAGCGACCGGACGTAGGGCTCGTTGCGGAGATCGGCGGCGATCGAATCCAGGGCGGCACGAGGAAGCCCCGCCGTGAACGGCTGCGTGCTCGCGAGGGCCACGGCGAAGAACTCGCTGAAAGGTCGCGCGAACCTGGAGCTCAGCAGGCGGTCGGCCAGGGCGGCCTCGGTTTCCCGGTCCGCCCCACCCCGGACGTTGAGCAGCTCGGGCGTGTGCTTGGCGCGCACAATCCCGATGGTTCCCACCACGGCCCACAAGGCCACCACGAGCCAGCGGAATCGGACGACCAGCGCGGCGGCCTGTTCCGAGATGCCGGGGAGAGGGTCGCGCCTCATGCGAGCGCGTCGATCCCGTGCTGGAAGAGTGCAAGACTCTGCAAGCTCGAATGGTAGGCTTCCCCCCCGGTTATGCGCCAGTAACGCAATGGGGTGGCGGCGGCCTGTCGTACTGCCGCATATTCCCTGAGGACAGCTATGACAAGAATTCTGCTGGGCGGGATGGCATTCCTGTTGGGTCTCGTCGCGATCGGACGACTGCGCCGAGAGGATTCGACGCCTGCGACCGTAGTCACCGGGTCGCTCCTGCGGCCGTCCTCGCGGGGCGGATCAATCCCCTCCCCGCTGCCGGCCCCTGCTCCGGTCGTGTCGGGAACCCCCACCATCGACTTGCTCGCGCGGCTCGAGAGCAAACGTCGGGTGGCTCAGGCCGCGTCGTCTACTTACTTCGATTCCCTCCTGGCCGATACCGATTCCGTGTTGCGGCGCTGGAGCGAGGAGCGGCCCTTGCTGGTCGCGATCCGGCACGACGCAGGGCGGCCCGATACCGAGATGGGCGACCTGGTCCGCCGCGCGCTGGGGGTCTGGGAAGAGACCCGGCTCGGGGTCCGCTTCCTGATGACCAGCGATACCAGCGAGGCCCAGCTCACTGTGCAGTCGATTGAACGCCTCGAGGGCGGACGCGCGGGCCAAACCAATCTCCGGTGGAGTGAGGCCGGCGTCATTCGGGCGGCCACCATCCTGCTGGCCCGTAACGACAGTAGCGGGCGGCCGATTCCTGCGGCGGCTTCCCTGGCCATCGCCGTGCACGAGTTCGGTCATGCCCTGGGACTACCCCACTCCGCCAACCGGTCGGATGTGATGTTTCCGGTGAGCGGCAGCGGGCGTCTGAGTCCCCGGGATCGCGCCACTGTAGAGTTGTTGTATCAACTACCACTAGGTACTCTACGCGAACCGGCGAAGCCGGATTGAGCCGCCGCCCGCTCCACGGCTCAACGAGTGCATCTGAGGAGGACCCATGCCAACGGAATTGACGCCGGAGATGATTCGCAAAGCACTGCGAGCGGTTAAGGACCCGGAGCTCGGGCTCAATATCGTGGATATCGGGCTCATCTACGACACGGCGGTCAATGAGGCTGGCGAAGTCAGGGTTACCATGACCCTTACCTCACCGGGTTGTCCGTCGGGAGCCGAAATAATGCAAGACGCCCGCACGGTCCTGGGGGACCTTGAGGGCGTCAGCAAAGTGGACATCGACCTGGTCTGGGAGCCGTATTGGACTCCAGAACGGATGGATCCGCGGGTGCGGGCCTTCCTGGGCTAGCTATCGCTCGATCAGGTCCTTTAAGAGGGTCTTGACGCGTTCGTCTTCCATACGCCCCATCCGATTGATCAGCGAGCGGCGCACCGACGGATCCGTTTCGGTGCGCGCAATGCGCAGCAGAATGTCGATCGCGGCGCGATCGCCATTCTTGAGCAACGCATTGATTGCCGATTCCTTGCTGCGCCGGTCCGGGGCCTGATCGTACAGCTTGCCCAGTTGTGCCGTCGAGGCGCCGGCCCGTTGGGCCGACTCCACGGCGTGCGCCCGGAGCTCCGGAGCTTCGGCGCTCTCCCCCGCGATGCCGAGTAGCCACTGCAGGTTGGCGCTGCCGCCCTGCTCCCCCATGACTGAGAGCACCGCTTGTTTCGCAGTGAGCGAGCCCAGGCCTGCGTAGCGGGAGCGGAGCAGTTCGAGATCGCGCGCGGTGGCGTAGTCGCGGCCCAGGCCGCGAATCACCGAGGTGCGCAACGGTTCCGGCAACGCGGGGTCCTGAAATGCGCTGCGCAAATACTCGCGGGCTCGAGGATCCCCCGAATTGGCGAGGGCTTGAATGGCAGCCTGCCTCAGCCAGCTGTCGCTGCCGTTGGCCATGCGCGTCAGGGCGGACAGATCCGCCCGCTCCGAGCGCGCCAGCACGGAGACCGCCTGCTGGCGGATGGGCAGGGTCTCCTCGCTGTCGCTCGCGAGGGTGATCAGCGCCGCCGAGGCCTTACGGGCATCCTCGCCGCTCATCCGGTCGAGCTCGCGGCCCAGCCATCCCATCGCACTCTGTCGTACCGAACGAGACAGGGCGCCGTTGCGGGAAAGCGCCAGCAGCCCGGCCCAAACGGTAGCGCTGTCGGCGAGCACGGCAGGGAGGATCGCCTCGCGGCCCGGCCGTCCATCCGCGCGTGCGGCGAGGTCGAGCAGGTACTCGGCCGCCGCGCTTGCCGCTACTGCGCCGAGATCGGTGGTACCCTCCGGCGTGGATTCCGGCGCAATCTCGGCGTCCACACCCACGACCTGCCCGCCAGCCCGGGTCACCCGTACGACCACGGGCCCGCGACGACACTCGCGCTCCATTCCGTCGAACCGGTTCGAACTACCGGTCGAGATATAGGTGGAACGGCCGATGGAGATGGAATTGCCCATTCCGCAAACGTCGGCCCGGGCCGTGTAGCGGAACTGCACTCGACCATCCCCGGCGCCTTCGACCTTCGATCGCAATCCGCCTTGTCCCATCAAGGTCGCCGCTCCGCCTCCGAGCGCGGCGACCGCCAGCCCGAGGCCCCACCCCCGGGCGCTCACGGCTTCTCCACCAGCTCCAGTAGGAGCTTCATGGTGCGGGGATCGTTCTTCCGTGCCAGCGCCGCGATGGCCTGGCGGCGCACCTGCGGGTCGGTGCCCGATTTCGCAATCTCGATCAGTTTGTCCACCGCCGCAGGATCGTCCCGGCTGGCCAGCTGGTTGACGACGGCATAGCGGAGCTCCCGTTCAGGCAGAGCGTCGAACAACTTGCCCAGCTCCTCGATCGACAAGGTGCTCGTCTTGATCCGAGAGAGTGCCTCGCGCCGCAGGCCGGTGTCCTCTTCACGGTTCTTCGCGATACCCAGGAGCCATTGGTCATTCGTGGGTCCTCCGATACGCGACACGGCGTTGAGAATGGCACTCTTGATCTGGCGGGAGTCGGTCTTCCCGTAGAGGCCGCGCAGAAAGGTCGCGTCCTCCTCGTCGCCGCCAGAGCGGCGGGCCGCACGCTGTCCCGACATGGTCAGCTTCTCGTCGCTCGCGGAGCTCGCGGCCAGCTGTTGAATCGCCTCGGCACGCGTCCGTTCCGGCAAATCACCTTTCTCGATGATCGCGCGGAGGGCACGCTTCGCTTCCGGGCCGCCCGTTGAGCGCAGCGCCGAAAGCGCGGCTTCACGCGTGCGGGGATCGCTGCTCTCGTTGAAGAGCTGCTCCAGCACCTTGACCGTCGTGGCGCCGGGAGAGCGGGCGATGAGCATGATGGCGTCGCTGCGCACGCCGGGGTCGGGGTCGCTCTTCGCCACTTCCACCAGATCCGCCGTGGCCTCATCGGTTCCGTTCCGGCCCAGAATGTAGACCGCGCGCCGACGCAGCGTGGCGGAGCATTCGTCTCGCCGCGCCAGGACGCGCTTCAAGGTTGGGCGGACCTCAGGCGTGTTGAGCTGCGCCAGCGCGTTCAGTGCCTCGGCGCGCACCTCCATCTCTTCCCGGTCGCAGCTGGCACCCGAGGCGTTGGCCGCGGCGTTGGCGGCGCGCAACAGGGTCGCCGCCTGCGCATCGCCGCGCGCCGCCAGCGCGGCATACAAACGGGTCCGCAGCGTCGCAGCGTCGGGATCGTCCGCGGCTTCGGGATAGCGCTCCTGCTGGGTCTTAAGCGCCGCCAGCGCCGTGCGTAGCTCCTCGGAGGCGCCGGACCGGTAGAGCGAGAACGCCCGCCAATACAGCGCCGCCGGTGCGACGCGGGAACGCGGAAACCGCTGTTCGAATGACTGGAAGAGCGTCGACGCGCGGGAATACTCTCCCCGGCTGAGGGCTTCGCGAGCTGCGCGGAAGAGCGAGTCCTCGGGAGTGCCCTGATCCGGGCGCAGCCGACCCAGTCGGCCCCGAGGGGCGTCCTCGCTCCAGCCAAACAACCCCTCGTGCGGGGGCAGCGGCGCGAGCAGCTCATGGGAAGGGAACGGCAGCTCGGGAAGGTGCGGCATCAGCGGCTCATGCGGCAGCGCCAGCTCGAATTCGTGGAAGGGCAGGCTGGGCACCGGAAACTCAAACTGCATGCGCTCCAGCTGCGGCCATTGATCCGGCAACCCCATCGGCGCGCTGGGCGGCAGGGGCGTACTTGGCACGTGAGCGGCCGCTGGAGGCCTCCTCACCGGACCGGCCCGTGGCGGCACGGGAGGAGGCGTCTGGGCAGCCAGCGATCCGGCCGCCAGGCCGAACACCACGAGAACCAAAGAAGTATGCATCGCGAGCGCTCCGCCGCTTACGGCTGGGAGGTGGGATTCTCCGCGAGCATCTCGCGGAGACGCGGGAGCACTTCCCGCTGATCGACAGTCTGATCGATGAGGTACACGTCCGGTGCCGCCACGCGGCGGGGCAACCGGACGATTTGGGCCAGCACCAGCTCGAGATCGTCGAGCAGGGCCTGCAGATGCGGATCGCTGGCCTGGGGAGAATCGAGCAGCAGCCGGGTGGTCACCAGGAGATCGCGAGCCTGTGCAGTGGAATACTCGATCGCGGGCCCGCTGCGGCGATTGGCATCCGCGAGGGTCACCAGGAGCGCGGTGACCCGTTCGAGGTAGTCCGCCGCGACTCCCACAAATGGCCCCTGGTCGTTGAGGGCGGGCCCGGCACTCTCTGCACTGCCGGCGGACGAACTGACGCCCGCCATCCGGGGCGGGGCCACGCTGGACTGCTTCACCAGCGCAGGGCTTATTTGCCCCAGTCCAAAGCCGAGCACGAGCATCGCCGCCAAGGGGAGCAGGGTGCGGATCCAGCGCGGAGGAATCCGGCGTTCCCGTGCCGGAAAGGCTCTTTCCTCCACCGCTTGCCAGATCCGGTCGAGCGGAGGATCCTGGGGGTTTCGCCAGGTCTCCTTGAGCTCCGCCAGCCGGCGCTCCAGTTCTCGGTCGTCCATGCTGATCCTTTCCTACTCGGCCACGATTCCAGCGAGCGCCTCGCGCAGTCGTGCGCGTGCCTCCGCCAGTCGTGCCTTACTGGTCCCTTCGGGGATGTCGAGCATTTGCCCGATTTCCCGATGAGTAAATCCTTCCATGTCGTGCAGCACCACCGGCATCCGAAGCCGTACGGGCAATCGTTCCAGCTCGGCTTGCAAACGATCCCGCAAGTGAGGGTCGCTGTCGCCCTCGGGGCTCGCTACCTCGGCCGCCGACTCTAACTCGAACTCTCGCGCCCTCACTCGCCGCAGCCGCCGGAGTCCCGTGAAGAGCATCGACATGGCCACCGAATGCAGCCAGGTCGAAAAGGCCGATTCGCCGCGATACTGCTCGAGACGCTGGAACGCCTTCACGAAGGTGTCCTGCGTGTATTCGCGGGCGAGCTCTTCGTCGCCGACCGATCGATAGAGCAACCGGTAGACGCGCGGCGCATGCCTATCGTACAGGCGGCGTGCTGCCATCCGGTCGCCGGCGCGCGCGCCAGCGATCAGCTCGGAATCGTCCACACACCGTCCCTTGCGGCCGCAGGGGTCGTGGCCTGCTCTTGCATCAGGTCAGACGCGGGAAAGGCAAAAGTGGTTGGATCGCGTCGCGGGATCATCCGAACTACCGCAGTACCGGGAGATGATGATAACGTAGTTGTTCTAGCTACTAAGTAACGGCAACCAA
>Ga0070705_100001538_pt1 | contig 12147 bp, 13 predicted proteins | sample KBSK5253metaG_FD_65455 | JGI IMG/M metagenome (GOLD analysis project Ga0070705, IMG submission 65455) | Corn, switchgrass and miscanthus rhizosphere microbial communities from Kellogg Biological Station, Michigan, USA - KBS K5-25-3 metaG | ecosystem: Host-associated > Plants > Roots >... | reverse complement strand
GATGCCGTTAGAATCAAAACCGTAAAGGCTCGAGTCGGGCGCCAGCCCCTGACCTTTCCACGAGGCTAGCCGCGATTCGCAAAACGGAGATGACGGCAATGATTAACGATAATACAGAAGCCAGATTCGACAACCGCCCCGAAGAGAGTGACAACGAAGAATCCCTCGACGTAACAACCGAGCGCGACGAACGCGAGGATGCCGCACACATCGACCATACCGACCTCCTCAAGCTCTACCTGCGTGAAGCGAGCAGGCATGCAATGCTGACCGCCGACGGAGAGAGAGACTCGGCCAGGCGAATCGAACGCGCGAGACTTCGCCTCACGAAGTTGCTTTCACGATCACTAGTCGTCGCTGTTTACTGCGTGCACCTTCGGCGTGCTTTTCAACTCGAACGGGAGACTCCCGCCGATCTGATCGAGCGAGCATCCGGCAGCGGCCGATCCAACGCGCTTCCAATTTCCGAACTCGCGGATCCCGCTCTTGCAATCATTGAACAGGCATATCTCGAGTTCCTGAACGGGAAATCGACCGTCCGCAAGAACAAGCGGCGCGTCCCATCACGGGCCGCGTTGCGAAAACGAATTCGTTTGTCTCGAGTCATTCGCTCGGTCGCCTTCACGCCCTCCGCGGAGCGCCGCCTGGTCGCGCTGTTGGAGAACGCGGCTCGTGTCGCCCGTTCCAGCGACGCCACGGGACGAACAAAATCCGTGCCGGCAAAACAACAGCCGCCGTTGAACATCAATGGCGAAGAGTTTGATCTTGGGTTGTCAGTCGCCAGGATTCTTTCGAGCGGTGTCTCCACTCCTCGTGAAATAGTGATGCTCGCAAGCAAAGCCACGGCTGCGTTGAACGAAATGAACGATGCAAAGCAGCGGATGACGGAAGCCAACTTGAGACTCGTCGTCTCCGTAGCGCGCCAGTATTCAAACCGAGGCTTGCCGTTTCTCGATTTGATCCAGGAAGGCAATGTCGGACTGATGCGAGCGGTCGAGAAATTCGATTGGCGCCGCGGCTTCAGATTTTCAACCTACGCGATGTGGTGGATCCGGCAATCGATGGCGCGCGCTCTCGACACTCAAAGCCGCATAGTGAGGCTTCCGGCTTCGGAACTCACGTTGATAAACAAGGCATCTCGCGCCTCTCGCGCAATCGGCGAAGAGACCAGCGCCGAGGCGACCAGCGATCAAATAGCCGAGCGGCTGTCGGTCGACTCCGATCGGGTAAGCGAAGCTCTCGGGTTCGCGCAGCATACCGTGACTCTTGACGGTCCGGCGAATGACAACGGCGAAGCTGCGGTTAATTTTATCGACGACGGCGACTATGCAAATCCGTTCAATGCCGCGGTGGACTGGTCGCGGCGCAACGTGATTCAACGCGCCCTGGCTCATTTGACCGCACGCGAAGCGAAAATCCTGAAGCTGCATTACGGTTTGGAGTCGGGCTCAACGCCGCTGACGCTGGAGGAGATCGGGCAGGACCTCTCGGTGACTCGGGAGCGGGTTCGCCAGATCGAAGCTGGAGCGCTTGCGAAGCTGCGCACGCATGAGATCGGCAACACGCTTCGCGAGTTCCTGGCTTTTGCGTGAGAGCGTTGAGTGCTTTGCGTCTTTGCGGAGCTTGGCGTCTTAGCGCGAACTCGGCGATGCAATGAACGTTTCGCGCAAAGACGCCAAGTCCCGCGAAGACGCAAAGCACGCCCTGCGTACAAGCTCCTCTAACTTTCCAAAACAGCCTGGGCTACCGCCAGGTCGCCGGAATGACTCAGCGATACGTGAACTCGGATTGCGCCGATCTCCCGCATTCGTTCAAGCGCTCGCCCATGGAGTTGAATCGAAGGCGCGCCGGACAACTCGCAAACGACTTCAACATCCTTCCACGCAATGCCGTCTGACCAGCCGGTGCCCAGAGCCTTCATCACAGCTTCTTTTGCCGCAAATCGCGCAGCGTAACTGGCAAACTTCGCGGGACTCGCCCGCCGCTCGCAGTAACTTATCTCGCCGTCAGTGAACACACGCGCACGAAAGCGATCTCCTCGCCGCGCGAGAACCATTTCAAGGCGCGCAATCTCAATCAGGTCGATGCCTATAGCGACAATCATCGGCTTATATCTGGATCTCCATCAGGTCTTCGGCAAGTATCGTTTCAGGAAAAATCGCACGCGCCTCGTCAAGCAACACAGCCATATCCGCATACCGAGCACTGAAATGCGTGATCAACAGCTTTCGGGCGCCCGCGTCCCGAGCCGTCCGCGCCGCCTGGGCCGCCGTCGAGTGACCGTACTGGCGAGCCTCCGCCGCAAACTCTTCGGTGTAGGTCGCCTCGTGAATCAGCAAGTCAACGCCGCGCGCCAACTCGATGGACGCAGCACAAGGCCGCGTGTCCAGACAGTAAGCGACAGAATTCCCCGGACGCGGCGCGCCAAGCACATCGGAAGAATGTATTGTTCTTCCGTCATCTAGTTTCACATCATCGCCGGACTGGAGCCGGCCCCACAACGGTCCTTCGGGCACATCCAACTCGCGCGCAAGCTCGACGTTAAATCGGCCCGGCCGCGCGCACTCATCGACGCGATACCCGAGCGCAAACAGACGATGGTCAAGTGGACGAGCCGTGACCGTGTAGTCCGGCGCCTCAAACACGGCTTTTGAATCTGCTGACGCAGTCAGCTCCTTCAGGTCGAGCGGATAGTTTATGAAGATGACTCTCAGGCGTTCCAGCGTGTTGAGGTACTCACGAACTCCGGGCGGCCCGGCCAAAGTGAGTTCACGAGTTCGCCGGTCCAGACCCATCGTCGACAACAGACCCGGAAGGCCGTTGAGATGGTCCCCGTGCAGATGAGTAATGAATACCGCTACGAGCCGATTGGGGCTCAAGCCGGCCTTAGCGATTTGAGTCTGCGCCCCTTCGCCGCAATCAAACAGCAGCCATTCAGCTTCGCGTGCGACTGCCAGCGCGCTCACGTTGCGCTTGATGGTCGGCTTTCCCGAACTCGTGCCCAGAGGAATTACTTTCATCGTCCTTACAATATCATTGTGTTCGAAGTTAAGGCAGGACGATCAGCAGTCGTATCACGCGCATCGAGTGTGCGTTCTGACGCCCGAGCGAAGCACTTCGAGCGGCAACAGCGCGCAATTGATTCGCGCGGGCTTAATGCTGCTCTGGAGAGAAGAGAGCAGGAGATCATTCGAGATTAGCTCTCCGTCATCTATCGTCGCGCCCACGATCAACTCCGTCAGTATCGAAGCGGCAGCGAGGCTTATCGCACAGCCGTCGCCCTGGAAGCGGGCCGCTTTTACTACGTCGCCGTCTAATTCCAATTCGATCCTGATCCGATCGCCGCACAGTGGATTAAAGTCTTCGTAGGTTATGTCAGCTTTAGGGAGTCTGCCGAAATTGCGCGGGTTGCGAAAGTGATCGAGCAGCACGTCGCTGTAGAGGTTTGCCATCCTTCGGTTACTCCCGCTCCCTCAATGGTGTGCCCGGACGGCTTGCTTTCACCGCGACTGCTTCCGCCAAAATGCTCAGCGCTATTTCGCCAGCGGTCGCGGCCCCGATATCCAACCCCGTGGGCACTCGCACGCGTTCGAGCGCCGCCGCATCGACCCCGCTCTCGCTGAGGAATCTCAGGATCGCCTGCCCTCTCCTCTTGCTGCTCAGCATCCCGATGTAAGATGCGCCGGTGTTCAGGACTGCCTTGAGCACCGGAATGTCGTATTTGTAATCGTGCGCGGCAAGCACGACGAAAGTCGATGACGTGTATGCGAGCGTTCGAGCAATCTCCGAAGGAATTCCAATCAGCAATTCATCAGCGTCGGGAAAGCGCTCCCTGGTTGCGAAACGGGGTCTGCCGTCCACCACGACCGTTTTCAATCCCAGAGCTTTCGCGAGACTCACCAAAGGCATCGATACGTGACCAGCTCCAAAGACGACGAGAGTCGGCGTTGGGCCGTGCACTTCGAAGAACACTTTACTGGAAGACTGACTTGAATCAAGTGCGACTGTCCGCGAAGCCCGTTTCTGAATCAGCTCGAGCGCGATTGGCAAGGCTGCTCGATCAAGCTCGGAAGCGCCCAGCGTACCCGACACGCGTCCGTCTTCGAACACAAGTAGCTTGGACGACGGGCTCGCGAGCAACGTAACCACGACCGCGCACTTCCCGTTTTCTACTTCACCACGAACCGTACGGTAGAGATTGACCAGCGGGTCTTCGGAGCCGGTAAGATTCACAGGTTCGATCATAACGTCTATCGTTCCGGCGCAGGTAAACCCGCCTTCCCACGCGTCCTCCTCGCCAAGGCTGATTGAAAAACATCGAGGCGCGTTTTCGTTGAGAGCCGCTTCCGCCTCCTCAATCACTCGCGCATCGACGCAGCCGCCGATCGTCACTGAACCCATAATGTGACCGTTATCGCCAACCCACATCTTCGCCCCTTCCTTTTTTGGAGCGGTGCCGCGAGTCGCGACCAGGGTGGCCATCGCGACTCGCTTCTCGATCTTTGAGAGCGTCTCGATCTGTGAAAACACTTCTTCCATGTCGATCACAAAACAAGGTGCCGTTCGAGCGCTCGGAGGCTCTGCAGGTTGTGCAACGGCGCAAACAGATCCAGGTGCGGAAGCGCGGCTCGCATTCCGCGAGTCAGCGGCCGGTACTCGGGACTTGCCAGCAGCGGGTTCAGCCAGATCAGCTTTCCCGCGCGCCGCTTCAACCTTGCGAGCGACGCGGCAAGCTCTTCGGGTTCTCCAGTGTCCCACCCATCGCTCAAGATAATTACAATGGTTCGTCTATCAACCAGGTTCGGCCAGCCGGACACAAACGCGGCGAGGCTCGGCCCGATCAGTGTGCCCCCGGACCAACCACGCGTCTCGCCGAGCGACTCGAGGGCGCGTTCGTAGTCCTTGTTCTTCAAGCGTCCGGTTATCCGTTCGAGTGACGTGCTGAACACAAATGTTTCGACTCGCGCGAGACTGTTCTGGAGCGCGTGGATGAATTGAAGAAGCAGCCGGGTGTACAGATCCATCGACCCGGACACATCGCACAAAACGACAAGCCTGGTCTTCTTCGGTTTGCGTTGCTTGAACGAGAGCTGAAGCAACTCGCCCCCGGTCCTCAACGACGCCCGAAGTGAACGGCGGAGATCGACTCTCGATCCGCGCCGCACCGGCTTCCACCGGCGGCTGGGCTTCGATGCAAGCTTTCTGACGATTCGCCTCGCCAGACGCGCAATCTCTTCAAGCTCGTCCGCGCCAAAGAGGCTGAAGTCCTTTTCAGCAGTGCTCTCACTGTTGCTCGCGGCCGGGGTGTTGATTTCTGTGGAATCATTCGACGCGGCGCCCCAGTTATCGAGGAAGAAAGGCAATCCCTTCTGCGAGGACTCAATCGAAGCAGGGCGCTTCTTGTGGTCAGCCCCCGAACGAGCTTCGCGCTCGATAATATTTTGTGGCTGCGCACTGTGACTAAGTCCACACCAGAACTCCTCAAAGAGTTCCGCAAAAATCTCGAAGTCCTCGACCCGTGATGTAAGCACGCTTCTCAAACTCAGGAATGTTTCCTGGCGATCGTCGAGATCGATCAGGTTCAATGTTCTGGCCGCGTCGACTGCTTCCGCGGGCGTTGCCGCGACGCCCCGCTCTCGCAAACTGCGACAGAACATGACGCTGTTGGTGAGTATGGATTCGCTCGATGGTGCATTCATGATCCGGGACTCATCATCTCCTCGAGGCGAGCGGCGGCCTCGGTTTCAAACTTGCGCAAGTCCGCCTCGTCCTTGAGGAAGCAGCCCATCGTTTCGCTGACTACTTCTCGATCGAGGTGCGCCGTATTCAATGCTACGAGAGAAGCCGCCCAGTCGAGCGTCTCCGCGACGCCGGGAACCTTTGACAGGCTGAGCGATCTGCTCGCTTGGATCACGCGCGTGAGTTCCAAAGAAAGCGCTTCGCTGATTCTCGGAACTTTGGTGCGAACGATCTGCAGCTCCTTGTCGAACGACGGATAGTCAATCCAAAGATAAAGACATCTCCGTCTCAAGGCATCGGAGAGCTCGCGAGAGCGATTCGACGTGAGCACGACGTGCGGCCGATGCGCCGCGGTAATCGAGCCGATCTCGGGAATGGTGACTTGAAACTCCGAGAGCACTTCGAGCAGGAAGGCCTCGAATTCCTCGTCGCTTCGATCGACCTCGTCAATCAACAGCACCGGCGAGCGATTCGGGTCGGTTATCGCCTGGAGCAACGGGCGCTTGAGAAGGAACGGTTCGCTGAAGATCGATGCTTCTTTTTCAGCGGCATCACTCGGCGTGGATTCCTGCAGCTTGATATGAAGCATCTGCCTGGGGTAGTTCCATTCATAAAGCGCGGTGGTAGCGTCCAGCCCTTCGTAGCATTGAAGCCGTATCAAATCAGTATCCAGCGCGCGGGCGAGCACCTTCGCGATCTCGGTCTTGCCAACGCCGGCGGGGCCTTCGATCAACAGCGGCTTGCCGAGCGCCATCGCCAGGTACAACGACGTCGCGACGGCGGCGTCCGTAACGTAGGCTTGGCGCTCAAGCAACTCCTTGATCTGTCGAACCTCTTCTCTCAAAGGCACCTCGCTTCGGGCAGAAGTTCAGAGTACAAGCTTCAGCTTGCCTCTGACATTCCCGCAGCCGAAGAGCAAGCTGAAGCTTGTACTCTGAACCTCAACCTGACCTGCCCGCTTCGGATATGCGCTCGAAGTCCGCCTGAGTGTTGATGTCTTCAGGGAAAGGACGATCGATTTCGGCTAAGCCGATCAAGTCCGGGTTCGCGTCAACCAGCTTCCACGCTGCCTTGTCTCCGTGCAGGTCAACCAACCTGTCGAACAGCGGCTTCGCAAAAATCATCGGATGACCCTTTCGTCCACGATACGACGCCAACACGATCTGATGCGTGCGTTCGCGGAAGACTTCAGCAACCCGGTCTATTATTTCCGGACTAACACCAGGCTGATCGCCGAGAAGGATCATTATGGCGTCGGACTTCGCGTCGATTGCAGCGATGCCGGCGCGGTACGAAGAAGCGCACCCTTCGCCGAACACCGGATTGTCGACGACCGTTGCGCCGCCGAAGTCTACGCGTTTGCGGACTTCGTCAGCCGCACGGCCGAGGACTACTACAACCTCATCGAGCGCGTGTGAATGCCGCGCCTGCCCGACAACCCATTCGAGCAAGGTCGTGCCTCGATAAGGAAGAAGCTGCTTTGGTTGCCCGAGACGAGTTGACGCTCCAGCGCCGAGAACCAACCCTGAAATAAACTTCCTCATAGCCCACCAGCGCTTTGCGTCCGATAGGATTCGGGCGAGCTGTCAAACGATTCCTTGCATCGAATGCAGCAGAAGTAAAACATCTCGTCCTCGATTTGCGACTTGTATTTTGCGCGAGCCGTGTCGACGGTCATCCCACAAACAGGATCGCGCGCTTCAGAGGCGGTCGCCGCGGATTGCTCAGATGACGATGTGCTATTGATCACCGGCAGATTCAGGCTTGGCTTGAGGGGCTGCGTCGCCGGTTGCGCAACCGAGCTTCGCAACTGGATTATCTCCGCCATTATGCTGAGCGCGATCTCGGGCAACGTCTCGCCGCCCAGACTGAGACCCGCTGGGACTTTCACCCGGTCGAGGTCTTCGGCGGGCACACCCTTGTCCTGAAGGTATTCAAACAATCCCTTAGCCTTCTTCGCGCTTGCAACCAAACCGAGATACTTCGGAGTAGTGCCGGCGACTGCTTGAAGACCCTCCTCGTCGCCCGCCCCCATCGTAGCCACGACAACGTAGCTGGCCGAATCGATCCGGCTTTTTGCCGCGCTGAGATCCGTCAGGATAACGTCAGCCTCCGGGAATCGTTCTTTGGTCGCGTCGGGATCGGCGACCGACACTTTGAAGTCGAGGAGCTTGCCGAGCCCGCAGAGAATCTTGGCCATCGGCGAATTGCCGACGATCACGAGCGCTGGTTTGGGAAGCACCGGTTCCAGATAAATCTCGAGCGAGCCGCCACCCTCACAAGTCATCGGATGTGATTCGACTCCTTTCCATTCTCCGTGCATAGAGTCGGGACTGATGCTGACGAGCTTTGGCAGGCCCGTTCGAAGCGCCTTCAGAGCTTCGCGAATTACGATGGGCTGAACGCACCCGCCGCCGATCCAGCCGTCGATCGAGCCGTCAGGAAGAATGATGGCCTTCGATCCGGGCCTGGCCGACTGCGGGCTCTTATAGGCTACTACGGTGGCGATGACGAAGGGTTGTTCGTCGGCGCGCAACCGGGTAGCTTGATCGAGGATGTCATTCCACATGGAGTTCATTTGTGCCAGTTTTCTACGTGAAGACCGGCGATCGATTCAATACGATCTCTTCTATCTCATCAATCTCTTGATCAGAGAGACCTTCGTAGACCTTCGCAGCCAGGCTGAGTGGATCTTCGTCTTTCGAGAGGTACACATCAATAATCAACCGCACTCTTTGCCCTTCGCCAAGCTGCAAGTCCTCGGCGGCCAATGGCCGGACGGCGCCGTTCTCGTAGACCGCATCCATCACGTGGCCTCTGTCCTGTTGGTTCTCGGATAAGTGTTTACTGTTCAAGCGCTTCTCGCCCTAGCGGAATTCGGCAGTTTGACGTAGCGCTCAAACCCACCGCACTTCCGTTAGATTCCAAGCTGATTACAGAGCGCTTTTAGAACCTCGTCGCGCTGCGCCGTATCGTGGAGCACGCCATACCTTCGCGACAGGCGCTGTTTGTCGATCGTCTTGATCTGATAGTACAGAACAAGTGAGTCTACTGTTAAGCCGCCCCTGCCGCTGGGGATCAACGATTCGTTCTTATGAATACGGCGGCCCGCCTTGCGAGAGGTGATCGGAAGGACGTTCACTACACGCAGAAGATCGTTAATCGTGGTCTCACTAATCACCAGAACTGGCCGAACTCGACCTTGCTCCGAGCCAATTACGGGATCCAAATCTGCCTGCCAGATACTCCATCGTTCGACTCTCACTCTGAGTCCACCTCCGCGTCGGCATACTTGAAATCCTCCTTAACCTCTTCTAGGGCAGCGATGAACATTGGGTCATTCTCAGCCAACGCGAGCGGCAGATGACGAACTAAAGCATATTCGGGATCGTGACAGGTGATGACGATCCTATCTCCAGGACTGCATTCCTCACCCATCAAAGCCCTGAGATTTGGGGGAGTCGCCCCCTCATCGATGAAAACTTGCTCGTGTGCGACCACGATCCAATTGAGTCGGTGTCCGGCGAGATCAACGTTCTCGTCTTCCCTCGCATAAAGTGCTCTTACGAGACGATCAGCCTTGTCAGTCAATCTAATCTCAGTAACAAACTCGCCGTTGTTCATTTCCCTCTCCCGCCGGAGAAAGTCGAGTTCACAAAGGGTCTCGACGTCTGTTCTTTGGTACTCGTAACGCGGGTCGCCGTCCAACAGAAGCGGCTCCAGGGGCCCATTGTCTAGCAACCTCGCTGGTTCTTCACCGTGCCGCGCAACTCGATCTTTGTCCATCCATGTGAACAGGCTTATCGCCTCGGAGATTTTGGTCGCGTTGACAAGCGTAGCGATATCAATATCAGCCATACAATTCTCTCCACTCAAGTTGAAGTCTTTCGCTGTCTCTCAATGATGTTACTCCGTCACACCGTGTTCCCTCAAAAGCTTCCACACCTTTGCCGGAGTGATCGGAATATCAATGTGCCTCACTCCCAGATGCCACATCGCGTCAACCACCGCGTTCACGATCGCAGGCGGAGCCCCGACGGTTGCGGACTCGCCGATGCCCTTCGCGCCGAGCGGATGATGCGGCGACGGTGTGCAGGTCTTATCCGTTTCCCAGTTGGGCGTCTCAACCGCGGTCGGCACCAGATAATTCATGAAACTGCCGTTTAAGTTGTTGCCGCTCTCGTCGTACTGAATCTCTTCGTATAGCGCCGGCGCCAGGCCCATCGTCAACCCGCCGTGAACCTGCCCCTCCACGATCATCGGATTGATTATGTTGCCGCAGTCGTCCACCGCTACGAATCGGCGGATCTTTATTTCGCCGGTTCCCTTATCGAGGTCCACTACGCAGATGTAGCTCCCGAACGGATAAGTCAGATTCGGTGGATCGTAGTAATTGACGGCCTCGAGTCCCGCTTCCATTCCCTGCGGATGATTCGTGTAAGCCGCGAGCGAGATTTCCTGAATCGTCTTCGCGCGATCGGGCGAGCCTTTGACTGAGAACTTGCCCGGCTCCCACTCGAGGTCGTCCTCATGAGCCTCGAGCAGATATGCCGCGATCTTCTTCGCTTTGTCTCTGATCTTGCGAGCGGCTATCGCGCAAGCCGCGCCGCCAACCGGTGTGCTGCGGCTCGCATACGTGCCAAGCCCGTAAGGCGCCGTGTCGGTGTCGCCTTCTTCGACCGCGATGTCGGCGACCGGGATGCCAAGCTCCTCGGCGATGATCTGCGCGTAGGTCGTTTCGTGGCCCTGACCCTGCGACTTGGTGCCGAATCGCGCGATCACCTTGCCGGTCGGATGCACGCGAATCTCGGCGCTGTCGAACATCTTGATCCCAAGAATGTCGAAGTGCTTTGACGGGCCCGCGCCGACGATCTCGGTGAAACTCGATATGCCGATTCCCATCAACTCGCCGCGAGCGCGTTTCTCGGCCTGTTCTTTTCGCAGCTCGTCATAGCCGACTCTCTCCATCGCGAGTTTCAACGCGCCGGCGTAGTTCCCGCTGTCGTACTCCCACCCGAGCGCTGACGTATAAGGAAACTGTTCCGGCTTGATGAAATTCTTTAGCCGGAACTCGGCTGCATCCATCCCGATCTCGTGAGCCATGATGTCGGCCATTCGCTCGATGGCGTGCACGGCTTCGGTGACGCGGAACGAGCACCGGTAAGCAATGCCACCGGGCGGCTTGTTGGTGTAAGCGCCATCGACTTCGACGTGCGCGGCTTTCAGGTCGTAGGAGCCGGTGCAAACGTGGAACAGCCCGGCCGGGAACTTCGAGGGGTTCGCCGCCGCGTCAGTGTAGCCGTGATCGGCGATCGTTTTGATTCGAAGGCCCGTCAACGTGCCGTCTTTCTTGCCGGCCAGCTCGGCGCTCATGTGATAGTCGCGCGCGAAAGAATCGGCCTGCAGATTCTCCATCCGGTCTTCGATCCATTTAACCGGCTTGCCCGTGAGCACCGACGCAGCGACCGCGATCACGTAGCCGGGATACACCGGGACTTTGCCGCCGAACCCGCCGCCGATGTCGGGCGAAATGATTTGAATCTTGTGCTCGGCAAGTCCGACGTGCCCGGCGACCAGCGCGAATACCGTGCGAATTGCGTGTGGCGCTTGTGTGGTCATCCAGACGGTGAGCTTGCCGCTGACCTTGTTGAAATGCGCGACGCAGCCGCAAGTCTCGATCGACGAGACGTGTATTCGCGGGATGTAGATCTCTTGCTCGACGGTGACTTCGGCTTCGTCAAATGTCTTGTCCGTTGCGGCTTTGTCGCCCCACTCCCAATGCCAGATGTGATTATCTTTCTTTCCCTCTTTGTCGGTTCGGAGGACGGGAGCGTCAGGCAGCAGCGCTTTCTTCGGATCGACGACGACCGGAAGCGGATCGTAATCGACTTCGACGGCGTCAACTCCATCCGCCGCGATGTATCGAGTCGTCGCGAGCACCGCCGCGACTTCCTGCGCCTGATACATTACCTTCTCGACAGGCAGAACCATCTGCGTATCGGACATCAACGTGGGCATCCAGTGAAGGTTGTACTGCGCGAGGTCTTTGCCGGTGATGACCGCCAACACGCCGGGGATCGCGAGTGCTTTTGAGGTGTCGATGTTCTTGATAGTCGCGTGCGCGTATGGACTGCGAACGATATCGAGGTAGAGCATATCCGGCAGCACGACATCGTCTACGAAGTTGCCCTGGCCTCGAATGAATCTCGGGTCTTCTTTCCGTTTGACCGAATGACCCATCCCGCCGATTTCAGGCGTTGTCCTTGGCTCCATTATGCACCTCCCTCGCGCATCTTCTGCGCCGCGTATTGATATGCCTTGACGATGTTGACGTACCCGGTGCATCGGCAGAGATTCCCGGAGATCGCGTGACGAATCTCGTCTTCAGTGGGATCGTCGCCGCTCTTT
>Ga0070705_100001535_pt1 | contig 12162 bp, 10 predicted proteins | sample KBSK5253metaG_FD_65455 | JGI IMG/M metagenome (GOLD analysis project Ga0070705, IMG submission 65455) | Corn, switchgrass and miscanthus rhizosphere microbial communities from Kellogg Biological Station, Michigan, USA - KBS K5-25-3 metaG | ecosystem: Host-associated > Plants > Roots >... | reverse complement strand
GCCTGGTCGTCGTCGCCGGCGGCGAAGAGGTTGCCGTGCTCGGCGGCAAGCAGCCGCAGCAGCAGCCCGTGCGCGAAGTTCGGCTCCTGCACGTCGTCGACGAGCACGTGCCGATAGCGCTCGGCAACCCGCGCGCGCACGTGCGGGTGCTCGCGCAGCAGCGCGAGCGCGCGGATCACGAGGTCGCCGCCGTCGAGCGCGCCGGCCTCGGCCAGCATGCGGTCGTGCGCGCGATAGATCTCGGCGAACTCGCGCTCGCGCGCTCCGCGGGCGCGCGCGGCGTCGTCATCGGCCGGATCGCCGGCGAGCTGCGCCGCCCACGCGGCATAGTCCTCCGCCGAGATCAGCTCGTCCTTGAGGCGGTCGATCCGCCGCACGAAGCTCGCGATCAGCGCGGCCGGGTTCCCGCGGAAGTCGTGCGAGCGGATCGTCAGCTCGTCGATCCGCTCGAGCAGCATCGCGACCCGGTCTGCACGACCGATCGTGACGGCGAACGGGTCGACCGCCGCCGCGAGTGCATGCTCGCGCAGCAGCCGCGCGCAGAGGTCCTCGACGGTCGTCACGGCGAGCGCCTCGTACGGATGCGCGATCGTCTCCTCGACCTGGCGGCGCAGCGCGTCGGCCGCGCGCTCCGAGCGCGCCAGCATGAGGATCGCCTCGGGCGCCTCGCCCTGCTCGACGAGCCACGCGAAGCGCGCAAGCAGCGTGCGCGTCTTGCCGGAGCCCGCGCCGCCGACGATCAGCAGCGGTCCACCGGCGTGCGTCGCCGCGACGCGCTGTGCGGGGGAGAGGCCGTCGAGGGCGGCGGGCACCCTGCAAGGATATGCCGCGGATGCAGCCCACCGGTACTGCCCTCGATGCGGACTGGCTCGCCGCCTGCCGCGGTGCCGTCGACGGGCTGCGCGACGTGCTGCGCGCGCATCCCGGCACGCACCAGCGAGCCGTCGAGACGGGCCGTGGCGAGGGCGGCGACCGCACGCTCGTGATCGACGAGGGCGCCGAGCACGCCGTCTTCGCACAGCTCGACGCGCTGCACGCCGCGGGGCACCGCTTCATCGCGGTCAGCGAGGAGCGTGGCGAGGTCGACTACGGCGGGGCGGACGCGGACGGGATCCGCGTCGTAATCGACCCGATCGACGGCTCGCTCAACGCGAAGCGCCTGCTGCCGCACTACGCGCTGTCGATCGCGGTCGCCGACGGGCCGACGATGGCCGACGTCGCGTTCGCGTACGTCTACGACTTCGGCGCCGGCGAGGAATGGACCGCGACCCGCGACGCGGGCGCACAGCTCGACGGTCAGCCGCTCGACCCCTCGTTGCCCGAGCGTCGCGCACGTGACGGCCGGCTCGAGCTGTTGGGGATCGAGCAGGCCGATCCGCGCCACATCGCCGCCGCCGGCGAGCTGCACGACATCTCGCGGCGGCTGCGCGTGATCGGCGCGATCGCCGTGACGCTCTGCCAGGTCGCCGCGGCGCGCCTCGACGGGATGGTCTCGCTGCTCAACTGCCGCGCTGTCGACGCCGCGGCGGCGCAGCTGATCGTGCGCGAGGCGGGCGGCTTCGTCAGCTTCCCTCGTTGTGATGAGCCGCTGTCGGCGCCGCTGGACGTGGCGGCCCGCTCGCCGGTCGTCGCCGCGCGCTCCGCCGACACGCTCGCCGCGCTCTCCCGCGTGCCGATCGTCTAGATCCCGCACGACCCGGCCGGCCCACCGCCGGCCGCTGCCATAGTGGGAGGACGATGATCGACTGGTTCCTCGCACAGCGCCTGGCCCGCTACGTCGCCGGCGAGCCCGAGATGCGGCCGCCGAGAACGGACCTGCCTGCGCTGGCGGCCGACAGCGCCGAGCGCGTGATCGCCTACACCGGCCTGACGCCGGCGCGCGCTCTGCCGTCGGCGGAGTGGGTTGGCCGCGCGGAATGGATCGCGGCGAACGTCGGCTCGATGCGAACGCTGCTTGACCCGCCGCTCTCCAGAGTCGGCTCGGGGCTCGGGCCGACGCGGCATGCGGTGCGGCTCGGCGCCGGCGTGGTGCTGACGGCCGAGGTCGGCGTCCTGCTCGGCTTCCTCGCGCAGCGCGTGCTCGGCCAGTACGAGCTCGTCCTGCTCGACACGACGCCGGAGGCTCGCCCGCCCCGGCTGCTGTTCGTGCTGCCGAACCTCGCCGCCACCGGCCGCGCGTTCGGCGCCGCCGAGGCCGAATTCCTGCGCTGGGTCGCGCTGCACGAGGTCACGCACGCGGTCCAGTTCGCCGGCGTGCCGTGGCTGCAGCCGCATATGGCAGCGATGGTGCGCGAGCTCCTCTCGCACGCCGAGCTGCGGATCGATGCCAGACGGGCGCTGCGCATGCCCGGCTCCGACGACCTCAAACGACTCGCCACAGCGGTGCGCAGCGGCGACATCTTCTCGCTGGTCGCGAGCGAGCAGGAGCGCGCGACGCTCGATCGGATGCAGGCGACGATGGCGGTGCTCGAGGGCCACGCCGAGCACGTGATGGACGCCGTCGGCGCGCCACTGCTGCCGTCGCTGCCGAAGCTGCGTGCGGCGCTCGAGGCGCGGCGCAGGTCGCAGTCCGCCCCAGCGCGGCTGCTGGCGCGCCTGCTTGGCCTGGAGATGAAGCTGCGCCAGTACGAGCAGGGCAAGCGCTTCTGTGACGCCGTTGTGCGCGAGGCCGGCGTGTCGGCGCTCAACCGCGTTTGGAGCGGGCCCGATCTGCTGCCGTCCAGCGCGGAGTTGGACGCACCGCACCGGTGGTTGGAGCGAACGAGCGTTCCCCGCCGTTTGAGCGCCTGAACGCCGTCTTTACTGGTCGTTTACGCGTCGCACGTAGCCTCGGTGTAACCATACGGGGGAAGCGGCGTACAAACATGTGTTCGTTCGTGTCAGTTTGACGACACGCTGACTACTAACATCTGTCGCCGAAGGAGCTGAGAGCACTGGCCGAGACCACCGCCAAAGCCACCCCCAAAAAGAGAGCGTCGCAGCGGCGCAAGCCTGCGGCAAGACTCACGACCGCGTCCAACACGCTTGCGGAGCGCGCCGTGCTGATCCCGGTCGGCGCCGCGCTCGAGGCGCGTGACCGCGTCACTCGCGCGGTCGACGGTCTCGTCACGACGAGCCGTTCGCGCTCCGCGCTGGAGAAGCAGCTGAGACGTTTCGAGCGTCGCGGCGGAACGGTCCGCAAGAACTTGGACCTCAATGTCGAAAACCTGACCACTCGTGTCGAGAAAGTGGTTCAAAATGGCGTCGACGCGGGCATGAAGCTCGTCAACGGGGTACAGGAGCGGCTGCCCAAGGTCGTCTGACCGAACAAACTTCCCCCGATCGGCGCACGTGGAGGGCGCCGAACCGGGTCGGGTTCGCTGGCCCATATCTCTCGCCGGCGAATGCAGCACCCTCTCCTCCCTCAACCGCCGGGGCGCCCAGGATGGGCGTCCCGTCGGTCTTTAAAACCGTGCCGCGGCCGGCGCGAAGCGCCTGCCACAATGGGATGCATGCCGACCCAAGACCAGATTCGCGAGGCGCTGCGCGCCGTCATCGACCCCGAGCTGCGCCGCGACATCGTCGAGCTCGGCATGGTGCGCTCGATCGACGCCCATGCCAACGGCGTTGTCGACGTCACCGTCTCTCTCACGACGCCCGGCTGCCCGATCCGCAGCCACTTCCAGACCGGCGTCGCCAACGCCGTCGGCGCGCTTGACGGCGTGCAGGGCGTGAACATCAGCTTTGACGTGCTGAGCGACCAGGAGAAGGGCGCGCTGCAGCAGAAGCTGGGCCGCAGCGGCGGCCTCCCGACCGGCGCGCTCGCGCAGGTCGCGAACGTGATCTGCGTCGGGTCCGGCAAGGGCGGCGTCGGCAAGTCGTCGGTGACGGCGAACCTGGCCGCCGCGCTGGCGGGCGAGGGCAAGCGCGTCGGCGTGCTCGACGCGGACGTGTGGGGCTACTCGCAGCCGCGCATGTTCGGCCTCGGCGCCACGCGACCGAAGGTGAACGAGCAGCGCAAGATCGTGCCGCCGGAGGCGCACGACGGCATCAAGGTGATGTCGATCGGCTTCTTCATGGAGGAGGACGCCGCTGTCGTATGGCGCGGGCCGATGCTGCACAAGGCGCTGACGCAGTTCCTCGAGGACGTCGACTGGGGCGCGCTCGACTACCTGCTCGTCGATCTCCCGCCCGGCACCGGCGACGTCTCGATGACGCTCGCGCAGCTGCTGCCGGAGGCGAAGTTCCTGATCGTCACGACGCCGCAGCCGGTCGCGCAGAAGGTCGCGCGCCGCTCGGCCGAGATGGCGCACAAGGTGAGACTGGAGATTGCCGGCATCGTCGAGAACATGTCCGGCTTCGTGACGCCGAGCGGCGAGCGCTACGCGATCTTCGGCGAGGGCGGCGGCCAGCTGCTGGCCGACGAGCTCGACGTGCCGCTGCTCGGCACGGTGCCGCTGACGCTGGCACTGCGCGAGCAGGCCGACGCCGGCACGCCGCTCGTGTTCGCCGACCCGGACGACCCGGCGGCGCAGGCGATCCGCCAGACCGCCCGCGGCCTGATCGCGCTGACCCCGGTGGAGCTGCCGGTGATGGCGATGGCGGGCCCGCCATCCCCGCCGGAGGTCAAGCCGGTCGGGATGTCGCTGCCGATGGCGTAGGCCGCGGCGGGACCGCCGCCGTACACTGTTCTCAAGCTGATTACTCAAAAAGCCGACGATCGCGGCATGCACATGCTCCGATCGCTTCGCGCGGCCCTCCCCCAGGGGCACACGCTGCCGCATGAGGCGTGGCGGCGACGCCACCACGCGATGATCTGGCTGCTGTTCGCCGAGGCGCTGGGCCTGACGATCTTCAGCGCCATCCAGGGCTACTCCCTGCTGCACAGCTTCGGGCACGTCGCCGCGCTCGTCCCGTTCGGCGTCGCGGCGCGACTGTTCGAGCACCGCAGACGAGCCGCCGCGACGCTCGTCTCGCTCGGCCTGATCACCGCCTGCGCGCTGCTGGTGCACGTGTGGCACGGAGCGATCGAGGCGCACTTCCTCTTCTTCGTGACGATCGTTGTGCTCGCGCTCTACGAGGACTGGATCCCGTTCCTCGTGGCGGTTGCGTACGTCGTCGTGCACCACGGCGTCGCCGGCGCGCTCGAGCCGGGCGGCGTCTACAACCACCACGACGCGGTCGCCCACCCGTGGAAGTGGGCGGCGATCCACGGCGCCTTCGTCGCCGCGGCGGGCATCGCCAGCGTCATCGCCTGGCGCCTCAACGAGGGCGTCCGCGCGGAGGCGCAGGCCTCCTACCGCCGCGCCCGCCAGAGCGAGGAGCGCTTCAAGAGCGCGTTTGAGGGCGCCCCGATCGGGATGGTCCTGTTCAGCTTCTCCCACGAGACACCGCACGAGGTGCTCCAGGTCAACCGCGCGATGTGCGAGCTCACCGGCCGCACGCGCGAGGAGCTGCACGCGAACGCGTTTCGGGACGTCGTCCATCGCGACGACGCGGCGGCCGGCGTCGAGGCGGTGCGAGCGCTGGCGCGCGGCGAACAGGAGCACACGCAGCTCGAGATGCGGTACGTCCACGCGGATGGACACGTCGTGTGGGTCGCTGCAAGCGTCTCGCTGATCCACGGTGAGGACGGCACGCCAGACCTCGCGATCGCCCAGGTGCAGGACGTCACGCAGCGCAAGCTGGCAGCCGAGGAGCTGACGCACCAAGCGCTGCATGACCCCCTGACCGGCTTGCGCAACCGCCGCAGCCTTGTGACCGACCTCGAACACGGGATCGCCGAGGCAACGAGCGGCCGGCCGCTGCTGTTGGCGCTGTTCGACCTCGACGGCTTCAAGACGTACAACGACACGTTCGGTCATCCCGCCGGAGACGCGCTCCTGACGCGCCTTGCCAGACGTCTGGAGAAGACGCTCGACGGCGTCGCGACCCCCTATCGCGTCGGCGGCGACGAGTTTTGCGTGCTCAGCGCCGCCGAGGATCCTCACGCGCTGCCGGAGCTCGCTGCCGAGGCGCTTGCGGAGCAGGGCGAGGGCTTCACGGTGACGGCGTCCTACGGCTCCGTGCTGCTGCCGGTCGAGGCGACCACGGCGACCGAGGCGCTGCGCGAGGCCGACCGCCGGATGTACGCGCGCAAGAGCTCGGACAGCCGCAGCTCGGCCGGCCGCCAGAGCGCCGACGTGCTGCTGCGGATCTTGTCCGAGCGCAGCCCGGCGCTGGGCGTGCACCTCGACGAGGTGACGGCGCTCTGCGACGCGGTGGCGGAGCGGTTGGGCATGCCGGACACGGACCGCTTCCCGCTCCTGCAGGCGGCGTCGCTCCACGACGTCGGCAAGGCGGCGATCCCCGACGACATCCTCAACAAGCCTGGACCGCTGAACGACGAGGAATGGGCCTTCATGCGCCGGCACACGCTGATCGGCGAACGCATCCTGTCGGCCGCGCCGGCGCTCTCGCGCGCCGCCAAGCTTGTCCGCTGGAGCCACGAGCGCTTCGACGGCAAGGGCTATCCCGACAGACTGGCGAGCAAGGCGATCCCGCTCGCCTCGCGCATCATCGCCGTGTGCGACGCCTACGACGCGATGGTCTCCGAGCGCCCCTACAAGCCGGCTGCGGAGCCCGCCGCGGCGCGTGCCGAGTTGCGCCGCTGCGCGGGGGCGCAGTTCGACCCCGAGGTCGTCGAGGTCTTCTGCGCCGTCCTGGAAGAGCGCGCGCTCGCCGCCGCCTCGACGCCCGTCACGGGCGGAGACGCCTCAGCGGATCAGCCTCTGCCGGCGTAGTACTGCGCGTTGATGTCGGTGTACTTCTGCCACTCCGCCGGGAGCTGGTCCTCGGCGAAGCAGGCATCGACCGGGCAGGCCTCGACGCAGGCGTCGCAGTCGATGCACTCCTCCGGGTCGATGTAGAGCATCTCGACGGCGTCGTAGTCGGGCTCGTCGGGCGTCGGATGGATGCAGTCGACCGGGCAGACCTCGACGCACGAGTTGTCCTTCGTCCCGATGCAGGGCTCTGCGATCACGTAAGCCATGTGAAGTCAGTCCTTCTTGGATGCGGGTCCGGGCTGGCGCCGCGGATTGTAGGGGCAGCGACGGCCGCTTCGCGGCGGCCCTCGCGCTACGCCGCGGCGGCCTGCTCAGGCCGGCGGCTCGCCCACGGGCGCGCCTCCTCGAGCTGGGCGCCGAGCGAGAGCAGCGTGCCCTCGTCGGCGGGACGGCCGAAGAAGTGGATCCCGACCGGGAGCCCGTCCTCCCCGTGCGCGAACGGCAGCGAGATCGCCGGCTGGCCGGTGACGTTCGCGATCGCGGAGTAGGGCGTGAACTCGCCGGAGCGGCGGAAGGTCTCGGCCGGATCGTCGTTGTCGCCGAACAGCTCGCCGATCGGGCGCGGCCGCAGCGCAAGCGACGGCGTCAGCACGACGTCGTATTCGCCCATCGCCGTCACAAATCCGCGCGCAAGCGCCTGCAGCTGCGCCTGTGCAGCGAGGTAGTGGGCGGCGCCGAGCTGAGCCGAGCGCTCCCACAGGTACCACGACAGCCGCTCCATGTCCTCAGACGCGGGCTCCCGCCCGGCGATCGTCGAGGCGAACACGATCGTCGAGGCGACCGCCGGTCCGAACGCCGCCGAGAACAGCTCGAACACGCCGGGGATCTGCCACGGTGCGCTGTCAAGCTCTTCGACCTCGTGGCCAAGCTCCTGCAGCAGCGCGATCGCGTCCTGCACCGCGCGCGCGGCGATCGGGTCGACCTCGGTCTCCGTCAGCGGGGTCGCGAGCGTGAAGCCAACCCGCAGCGGGCGAGGCTCGCGCGCGACCGCATCCGCGTACGGCTCAGACGGCGGCGACGCCCACGTCGCGTCGCCCAGCTCTGGCCCGGCGAGCAGGTCGAGCAGCTGCGCGCTCTCCTCCGTCGTGCGCGTCAGCACGCCGTCGGTCACGAGGAACGAGTCGCCAAGCGCGGGCGCGAGCGAGATGCGCCCGCGCGCGGGCTTCAGGCCGACGAGGCCGCAGCAGGCGGCGGGGATGCGGATCGAGCCGCCGCCGTCGTTGCCGTGTGCGAGCGGAACCATGCCGGCGGCGACGGCCGCCGCGGCACCGCCAGAGGAGCCGCCGGGCGTGCGCGTGAGGTCCCACGGATTGCGTGTCGGACCGTTGCGGCGCGACTCGGTCGACGGCAGGATCCCGTACTCCGGCAGCGCCGTCTTGCCGACGACCACGAAGCCGGCGGCGCGCAGACGTCCGACGAAGGCGGCATCGAACGGAGCGGCGAAGTCGCCGAACAGGTCGGCGCAGAACGTCAGCGGCATGCCGGCGACGGGCTGGTTGTCCTTGATCGCGATCGGCACGCCGGCAAATGGGCGCTCGTCGCCAGCAGCGATCGCGTCAGCGGCCGCGAGCGCGCCGTCGGCGTCGACGTGCGTGAACGCGTTGATCTGGCCGTCGAGCGCCTCGATCCGCTCAAGCGAAGCGGAGACGAGCTCGCGGGCGGTGATCTGGCCGGAGCGGACAAGCGCGGCGAGCTCGCTCGCGGGGCGGAAGAGCAGGTCGTGCACGGTCGGTCTCCTTGTCGCGTGGCGGCGGGACATGCGGCCTGGCTGCGCAGCCAATCCTACGCCGCCGGGCGTCGCGATGGCGCGGATCCTGCCACCCTGAAGCGACACACGCTGATCGAGATCCCTTTCGCCTTCCCGGTGGCCGCGAGCGGTCCACCTGCGGGCGACGTGACCACTGGAGCCGCACGAATGAGCGCGACCGATACCGACGTGCAGTCCGGCCTCGAGGGCGTCATCGCCTTCGCCACCGAGATCGCCGAGCCCGATCGCGCCGGAGGCGCGCTGCGCTATCGCGGCGTCGACATCGAGGAACTGGTGGGCAGGGTGCCGTTCGAGCAGGTGTGGGGCCTGCTGGTCGATGGCAGGTACCTGCCCGGGCTGCCGCCGGCCGAGCCGCACGCGCTGACCGTGCGCTCGGGCGATCCGCGCGTCGACGTGCAGTCCGCGCTCGCGATGCTCGCGCCGGAGTGGGGCTTCGGGCAGCTGATCGACATCTCCGACGAGCAAGCGCGCGACCAACTTGCGCGCGCGTCGGTGATGGCGCTGTCGTTCGTGGCGCAGTCGGCGCGCGGCGCCGGCAAGCCGCCGGTGCCGCAGGCCGAGGTCGACAAGGCGACGTCGATCCCGGAGCGCTTCTTGATGCGCTGGCGCGGCGAGATCGACCCCAATCACGCAAAGGCGATCGACGCGTACTGGATCTCCGCCGCCGAGCACGGCATGAACGCCTCGACCTTCACCGCACGCGTCGTCGCCTCGACCGGCGCCGACGTCGCGGCCGCGCTGAGCGCCGCCGTTGGCGCCCTGAGCGGCCCGCTGCACGGCGGCGCGCCGTCGCGCGTCTTGAGGATGCTCGACGAGGTCGAGGAGAGCGGGAACGCGGAGCAGTGGGTCAAGGACGCACTCGACCGCGGCGAGCGGCTGATGGGCTTCGGCCACCGGGTGTACCGCGCCGAGGACCCGCGCGCCCGCGTGCTGCGCCGTACCGCGCGCGAGCTCGGCTCCGCGCGCGTGGAGGTGGCGGAAGCGCTGGAGCAGGCAGCCCTCACCGAGCTGCATGCACGCAAGCCCGACCGCGTGCTGGCGACCAACGTCGAGTTCTGGTCGGCCGTCGTGCTCGACTACGCCGAGGTTCCGCCGGAGCTGTTCACGCCGCTGTTCACGTGCGCGCGCACGGCCGGCTGGAGCGCGCACGTCCTCGAGCAGAAGCGTGAGGGCCGCCTGATCCGCCCGAGCGCGAAGTACATCGGGCCGCCGTCGCGCCCGCGCGACGCGGTCTGAGCGCGCCGATCACCGCGGCGAGCGTCTCTGGACGTCGGCGAGTCGGCGCACGAGCGCGTCGCGCTGTTCGGTCAGGCCCGCGACGTCGAGCAGGCGGGCCTCGCTGGGATGCCGAGCCGTGTCCTCCGCCGGGCCGGAGAAGCCGGGCCGGCGTGCAACGAGATCCGAGAGCGTCTGCTCGAGCGCCGCGATCTGCGCCCGCAGCCGCCGCCGTTCGGCTGCCTCCGTGTCGGGCTGCGCCGGCTGCTCGGCGTCGACGTAGAGCGCGGCGGCGACGTCGCGCAGGTCGAGCCCGGCCGCCTGCGCGGCGTCGCGGGCGCTCGCGACGAGCTGCGTCAGCGCGGCTGGATCGACTCCTGCGCCGGTGACAAAGGTGCCGCTGCCGTGGCGCGTGGCGACGAACCCGTGCTGCTCCAGGCGGCGATAGGCGGCGCGGATCGTGTTGACGTTCACGCCCGTCTGCTCGGCCAGGCGGTGGAGCGCGGGCAGGCGCGCGCCCGGCGGCAGTTCGCCGCTGAGGATGCCGCTGCGCAGCGCCCACGCGAGCTGGGTGCCGAGCGGCACCTCCGCATCGCGGTCGAGCGCGATGTCGGGCATCACGGACACGAGCCTAAGGTAGCGCGCGCGAGCTCCGGTTTGACACTCTGCTAGAAGACTATTACTGTCGGCCGGATGCGCAAGACGCTCGAGGAAGTCGGCGACATGCTGATTCTCACGGGCAAGACGCTCCTCTCCGCGATCGCCCCGCCGTTTCCGTACGGCGGCGAGCTGGTCGCACAGTTCCTGTTCACGCTGCGGCTGTGCTGGTTCCCGCTGCTCGTCACGATGATCTGCATCGGCTACGCCGTCCCGGGGATGCAGGCGGCCAACTTTCTCGTGCTGTTCGGCGCGCTCGACCGCATCGGCGGACTGTTCGTGCTCGCCTCGATCCGTGAGCTGGGGCCGACGATGACGGCGCTCGTCGTCGCCGGCGCGGCCGGGACCGGGATCACGGCGGATCTCGGCGCGCGCAAGATCCGCGAGGAGCTCGACGCGCTGCAGGTGCTCGGCGTCGACCCGGTCAAGAACCTTGTCGTGCCGCGCTTCCTCGCGCTGATGCTCGTGACCGCGCTGCTCGACGTCTACGCGCTGCTGGCCGGCGTGCTCGGCGGCATCTTCGCGACGCTCGTGAGCGGCGGCGGCGTTGGTCCCTTCTTTGCGACCTTCCTGACGAATGCGTCGCCGACCGAGCTGTTGTGCTCGCTGCTCAAGTGCACGCTGTTTGGCGCGCTGATCGCGATCGTCTGCTGCTACAAGGGCATGACCGCCTCCGGCGGCGCGGAGGGCGTCGGGCGCGCGGTCAACCAGGCGATCGTCGTGACGCTGCTCGCAGTCGGCGTGTTCAACTTCATCTTCACGCAGACGCTGCTCGCGACCCATCCCGAGCTGAGCGTCATCCGTTAGGCCCTTAAAAGGCGAAGGCCCGGAGGGGGAACCGGGCCTTCGCGGGTCCTACTTGGGGGAGACGAAAGAATCTCCGCTACGCCGGACGGAAGTCCGACGTGGCTACATCATGCCGCCCATGCCCCCCATGTCGGGCATGCCGCCGCCGGCGCCGTTCTCCTTCTCCGGCACCTCGGCGACGATCGCCTCGGTCGTGAGGATGTTCTTCGCGATCGAGGCGGCGTTCTGGAGCGCGGAGCGCGTCACCATCGCCGGGTCGATCACGCCCGCGGCGACGAGGTCGACGATCTCGCCCGTGGCGGCGTTGAGGCCCTGGCCCTTTCTCGCCTTGCGCACGTCGTTGACGACGACCGAGCCCTCGAGGCCCGCGTTGTGCGCGATCTGGCGCAGCGGCTCCTCGAGCGAGCGCAGGATGATTCTCGCGCCCGTCGTCTCGTCGTCGTCGAGCTCGTCGAACGTGATCGCGTCCGCGGCCTGCAGCAGCGCGACGCCGCCGCCGGGCACGATGCCCTCCTCGAGCGCGGCGCGCGTGGCCTGCAGCGCGTCCTCGACGCGGTGCTTCTTCTCCTTCATCTCCGTCTCGGTCGCCGCGCCGACCTTCACGACGGCGACGCCGCCGGAGAGCTTGGCGAGGCGCTCCTGGAGCTTCTCGCGGTCGAAGTCCGAGTCGGTCGTCTCGATCTCCGACTTGATCTGCTTGATGCGGCCCTTGATCGCCTCAGCGTCGCCGGCGCCGTCGATGATCGTCGTCGTGTCCTTCGCGACGACGATGCGGCGCGCGCGGCCGAGCTGCGAGACCTGCGTGTTCTCGAGCTTGAGGCCCATCTCCTCGGTGATCACCTCGCCGCCCGTGAGGATCGCGATGTCCTCGAGCATGCGCTTGCGGCGATCGCCGAAGCCCGGCGCCTTGAC
>Ga0070705_100001532_pt1 | contig 12174 bp, 7 predicted proteins | sample KBSK5253metaG_FD_65455 | JGI IMG/M metagenome (GOLD analysis project Ga0070705, IMG submission 65455) | Corn, switchgrass and miscanthus rhizosphere microbial communities from Kellogg Biological Station, Michigan, USA - KBS K5-25-3 metaG | ecosystem: Host-associated > Plants > Roots >... | reverse complement strand
CGGCGGTCGCACGTGCGTCCTCAGCGCCACCCGCCCGATCGGCGTCTGCGGCCCACGCGAGTACCCCGTCGGCGTGCCGCAGGCTCATGCCGCGCCATGCGAATGGCGCCAGCTGAGCGTGGCCGTAGCGCGCGACGGCGCCCACGCGGCCGGGCAGGTGGCGCGTGAGCGCGGCCGCCCGCGTCATCCCGTCGAGCAAGCGCGGCAGCGCCTCCGCGCGCATCGCGCGGTCGCAGGCGGCGGTCGCGACGATCTCGACCGACGGGCCGAGCAGCGCGTTCCCCCACCAGTGGTCCCCATCCGGGTGCGTGATGAACACCCGCCGCAGCGGCGCATCCGCGAGCAGCGGCGCGATCGCGTCGAGCATTCGCCGCGTCAGCCGGTCGTCCCACAGCGTGTCGATCAGCAGCGACTCGCCGTCGCCGGCGACCAGGCCCGCGTTCGACTCGCCGAGCCCGCCGTTCGGCTGCAGCCATGCCCACGTGCGCGGCGCAACCTCGCGCAGGCCGCCGGGGAAGCGCGCCGGCGCGCCAGACAGTGCGTGTGTGGCCGGGTCAGGTGAGATGCCGCTCATGCGACGCACGACCGTAACGATCCCGCCTCTACACTGCGCAGACTCATGACGATGACCTCGGACGAGATCCGCGAGACCTACCTCTCGTTCTTCGAGCAGCGCGACCACCTGCGGCGTCCCTCCGGCTCGCTCGTGCCGGCCGAGTTCGATCCGTCGGTGCTGCTCACGACCGCGGGCATGCACCCCTTGAAGCCCTACTTCCTCGGGCTGGAGCAGCCGCCGCACGCGCGTCTGACGAGCTGCCAGAAGTGCTTCCGCACGACCGACATCGACAACGTCGGCAACACGCACCGTCACCTGACGCTGTTCGAGATGCTCGGCAACTTCTCGATCGGCGACTACTTCAAAGAGGGCGCGATCGCGTACGCGTGGGAGCTCTCCACGCAGGGCTTCGGCTTCAAGCCCGCGGACATCTGGGTCACCGTCTTCGGCGGCGACGAGGAGCTCGGCCTCGGGCCTGACGAGGAGGCGATCCAGCTGTGGCAGGCGATCGGCGTCCCGCGCGAGCGGATCGTCGAGTGCCCGCGCTCGGAGAACTTCTGGCAGGCCGGCCCGACTGGGCCAAGCGGGCCCTGCAGCGAGCTGTATCTCGATCGCGGTCTGTCGTTCGGCAAGCCCGACGACCTGCCCGGCGGCGAGAACGAGCGCTTCCTCGAGTTCTGGAACCTCGTCTTCATGCAGTTCAACCAGGATCCGCCGAACACGCTTGCGCCGCTGCCGGCGTCGAACATCGACACGGGCCTCGGCCTGAACCGCCTGGCCGCGATCGTGCAGGGCAAGGAGTCGGTCTTCGAGACGGACCAGTTCCAGCCCCTGATCGAGCTCGGCGAGCAGCTCGGCGGTGTCAAGTACGGCCAGGACTTCCCGACGACGCGCTCGCTGCGGATCCTCGCCGATCACGCGCGCGCGATGACGTTCCTCGTCGCCGACGGCGTCGTGCCGAGCAACGAGGACCGCGGCTACATCCTGCGCCGCGTGATGCGCCGAGCGATCCAGCACGGCCGCGCGCTCGGCTTCGCGCCCGGCTTTCTGCCGCAGTTCGCCGAGCGCGTCGAGGAGCTGATGGGCGGCGCGTACGCGGAGCTGCGCGAGCAGCGCGACGCGATCCACAAGTGGCTCGCGTCCGAGGAGGAGTCGTTCGGCAGAACGCTCGAGCAGGGCACGAAGCTGCTCGACGACTTGATCGCCCGCGCGCAGGAGCAGGGCGAGGAGGGGCTCGGCGCGGCCGACGTCTTCCAGCTGCACGACACGTACGGCTTCCCGATCGACTTGACGCGCGAGATCGCCGCCGAGCACGACCTCGGCGTCGACGAGCCAGGCTTCGAGCGGTTGATGGGCGAGCAGCGCGCGCGGGCGCGCGCGGGCGCGCGCGGCGGCGCCGGCGACCCAGATGCACTGCGCGCGCGGGCACAGGAGCTGGCCGCCGGCAGCGGCTTTGCGAGCGAGTTCACCGGCTACGAGACCACAGAGCAGGCGACGTCGGTCGGCGCGCTGGAGCAGGAGAACGGCCGCGTGCTCGTGAAGCTGCGCGAGTCGCCGTTCTACGCGGCCGGCGGCGGCCAGGTGTCGGACTCCGGTTTCGTCGAGTGCGCCGACGGCGACTGCCGCGCGCGCGTCGAGCAGGTCTTGCGGCTCGCGGGCGGCGAGGACCAGGTGCTCGTGCTCGCGCCCGAGGTCGGCGAGCTCAGAGACGGCGAGGCGGTGCGCGCGGTCGTCGACCACCAGGCGCGCCACGCGACGCAGTGCAACCACACCGCCACGCACCTGCTGCACGCGGCGCTGCGTCGGCGGCTCGGCACGCACGTGCGTCAGGCCGGCTCGGCGGTGCAGCCCGACAAGCTGCGCTTCGACTTCACGCACGGCAGCGCGCTCTCGCCCGAGGAGCTGCGCGCGGTCGAGGACGACGTCAACGGCTGGATCCTCGCGAACCACCCGGTACGCGCGTTGACCACCACGCTCGACGAGGCGAAGTCGCGCGGCGCGATGGCGCTGTTCGGCGAGAAGTACGGCGACGTCGTGCGGATGGTCGAGGTCGGCGACGGCTCGTTTTCGCGCGAGCTGTGCGGCGGCACGCACGTGCGCTCGACGGCGGAGATCGGGCTGTTCCGGATCGTGAGCGAGACATCGAGCGCTGCGAACGTGCGCCGCATCGAGGCGCTGACGGGACCCGCGGCGGTGGAGCTCGTGCGATCGCATGACGACGTGCTGCGCGAGGCGGCCGTCGCGTTGCGAGCGACACCCGAGCAGGTGCCGGACGAGGTGACCCGCCTGCGTGAGCGCGTCCGCGAGCTCGAAAGGGCCGCCGCGCAGGGAGGCGGGGCGAACGGCGCCGTCGACGTCGACGCGCTCATCGCTTCGGCGACCGAGGCCGGCGGCGCGGCGGTGCTGGCGGCTGCGGTCGAGGTCGCCGATCCGAAGGCGTTGCCCGATCTCGCCGACAAGCTGAAGGCGAAGCTCGGCAACAGCGCGGTCGTGCTCGGCGCCGTGGCGGACGGCAAGGTGCACCTCGTGGCGACGGTGGCGCCCGCGCTGGTGGAGCGCGGCGTGAAGGCGGGCTCGATCGTCAGAGTGGCAGCCGAAGTGACGGGCGGCGGCGGGGGTGGCCGCGACACGATGGCGCGCGCGGGAGGCCGCGACCCCGACAAGCTGCCGGAGGCGATCGCCGCTGCGCGTGCGGCGATCGAGGCAGCCCTCGCGGGCTGATGCGCGTGCTGGCGCTTGACTACGGATCCGCGCGTTGCGGCTGCGCGCTCTCCGACCCGACCGGGACGCTCGCCACCCCGATCGCGCCCGTCGAGCGGCCGGCCACCCGCCGCGGCCTGACCCAGCTCGCCGCCCTCGTGCGCGAGCGCGAAGTCGGCCGCGTCGTCGTCGGACTGCCGTTGGGCCTGAGCGGCGCCGACACCGACCAGACGCGCGAGGCGCGCGCGTTCGCCCAGCGGCTCACGGAGCGGCTCGGTTCCGACATCCCCGTCGACCTCTACGACGAGCGCTTCACGACCGCGATCGCGCAGCGGACCGGCGGCGCCGACACCTCGGAGGACTCGCGCGCAGCCGCCGTCCTGCTCGAAGACTGGCTTGCCGGGCACGCCTCGGAGGTCTTTGGGTGAGCGAGCGCACGCCCGAAGAACGCGAAGCCGCCCGCCTGGAGCGCGAGCGCCGCCGCGCCGCACGCGCCGGCCGCCCGCTGCCGCCGCCCGCCGCACCCGCGCCGCCGCCAGCGGAGCGCGGACCAGAGCCGGTGCCGACGACAGATCGCGCTCCGCAACCCGCGCCGATGCACGAGCCACAGCCGACGCAGGTCTTTGACGTCACGACGCAGTGGGCGGACGGGCAGACGGTCGTCGCAGCGCCGCCGGCCGAGCCGGAGCCGGCGCCCGCTCAGCCGCCGGCGACCGGCGAGGACGAGGTTCCGCTCGGCACGAGACGGGTCGCCCGGCGCGGGCGCCCGCCGGTCCCACCCCGCGGCCGTGCAGCCAAGCCGGCCCGCGCGGGCGGCGCCCCCTGGGCCCGCCGCATCGTCGCCGTCCTCGCGCTCGCGGCGATCGTGCTCGCCGGCTGGTGCCTGTGGTCGATCTACCAGCCTGGCAAGGGGGAGGGAAGCGGCCGCGTCGTCGTCCAGGTCCCGCGCGGTGCGAGCGTCACGGAGATCGGCGATCTGCTGAAGGACAAGGGCGTGATCGACTCGCCGTTCTTCTTCCGCCTGCGCGCGAAGCTGTCGGGCGGCGCCAGTGACGTGAAGTCGGGCACGTTCACGCTGAGAGCGGGCATGAGCTACGGCTCCGCGCTGGAGGCGCTCAGCCACAACCCGCCGCCGCCGCCCGTCATCCGCGTCACGGTCCCCGAGGGCAGGAGCCGCCGCGAGGCGGCGCCGCTCGCGCGGCAGGCCGGCCTGCGCGGCGACTACGTCAGCGCCTCGCGCGCATCGCGTCAGCTGAGTCCCCGCCGCTATGGCGCACCCCAGGGCGCGACGCTCGAGGGCTTCCTGTTCCCGGCCACGTACGAGCTGAGACCCGGCGCGACCGCGCAGCAGCTCGTCAAGCAGCAGCTGCTCGCGTTCAAGCAGAACCTCGCGAGGGTCGACCTGCGCTACGCGCACAGCAAGAACCTGACCGTCTTCGACGTCGTCACGATCGCCTCGATGGTCGAGCGCGAGGTGATGGTGCCGAGAGAGCGCCGGCTCGTCGCCGCCGTCATCTACAACCGCCTCAGAGACGGGATGTACCTCGGCATCGACGCGACGCTGCGCTTCGCGCTGCACAACTGGACCCAGCCGCTGAAGGTCTCCGAGCTGAACAGCGACACGCCGTACAACACGCGCAACCACGCCGGCCTGCCGCCCGGGCCGATCGGCAACCCAGGGCTCGCCTCGATCCAGGCGGCGGCCCATCCGGCGAAAGTGCCGTACCTGTTCTACGTCGTGAAGCCCGGCACGTGCGGCGAGCACGCCTTCTCCTCGACCGACGCCCAGTTCGAGCACGACGTTGCGCGCTACAACCAGGCGCGCGAAGCCGCCGGCGGCAGGTCGCCGACGAGATGCTGAGGCGGCGGGGCTGATGCCGATCTGCGGCGTGCTCGGCTGGCCGGTGCGGCACAGCCGCTCGCCGGCGATGCACGAGGCCGGCTACCGCGCGCTCGGTCTCGACGACTGGCGCTATCAGCTGCTGCCGGTCCCGCCCGAGCTGTTCGAGGAAACGGTGCGCGGGCTTCCGACCACCGGCTTCGCCGGCGGTGCCCCCGGCTTCATCGGCGCCAACGTGACGATCCCGCACAAGGAGGCGGCGCTGGCCGTCGCCGACGAGGCGACTGACGCGGCGCGCGCGATCGGCGCCGCCAACACGCTCACGTTCCACGTGGACGGCCGCATCCACGCCGACAACACCGACGCGCCGGGACTGCTCGACGCGCTGCCGCTCGATCCCGCCGGCCAGACGGCGGTCGTCCTCGGCGCCGGCGGGAGTGCCCGGGCGGTGGTGTGGGCGCTCGTGAACGCCGGTGCCGCCGAGGTGCTCGTGTGGAACCGCACAGGCGAGCGCGCGGAGCGTCTGTGCGCGGAAATCGGCGGCCGGCCGATTCAAGCTCCGCTGCCCGCGGCCGATCTCCTCGTGAATACGACATCCGTTGGTCTGCGTACGGAGGATCCGTTCAAGGCGCTTCCACTGGGAGTCGATGCGATCGACGGATATCCATGTCTCGTCGACCTCGTGTATGGAAGCGGGCCCACGGCCCTGGTGAGCGCTGCGCAGGCAGCCGGCGCGACGGTGGTGGACGGCCTTGAGGTCCTGGTTCGACAGGGAGCGCGAAGCTTCGAGCGATGGACCGGGCAAGCGGCCCCGCTCGACGTCCTCCGAGCCGCCGCGCGCGGCATCGCGGCGCCCGCCTGAGCCGCCGCCCGAGCGCTCGCGCCTCGACGACCCGCCCGTCTTCGACCCGTTCGCCGACCAGAGCGAGTTCGAGCTGCCGCCCGAGTGGTCGGCGATGCGCGGGGGAGAGTCGGAGCCCACCGAGGAGCCGCCGCCCGCGGACGAGGAGCCGCTCCCGCCGGCAGAGGAGCTGCTGGCCGTTCCCGAGCCGCCGCCCCCGCCGCCGCGCACCCGCATCGCGACGCCACCGACGACACACAGCGGCCCGCCGCACCTGCGCGCGCTTGGTCCCGATGACCCCGCGCCGATCGACGGTGCGCTCGCAATGCAGTTGCAGCCGCACGAGGAGTGGAACGGCGTCACGGCGCCGAGCCGCCGCGGCGGCTCCGGCCGCTTCCTCACCGACGTGCTCGTCGACCTCGGCTTCGCCGAGCAGCAGCGCGTCGACGCGGCAGTCGACGCAGCGCGCAGCCTCGGCAAGCCGCCCGAGCGCGTGCTGCTTGAGCAGGACGCGATCACCGAGGACCAGCTCGCGCGCGCGATCGGCGAGCGCTACGGGCTCGACCACCTCGACCTGAACGTCTTCGCAATCGACATGGCGGCCGCGAACGTGATCGACTCGGCCGCCGCCAAGCGCTACGAGGCCGTGCCGGTTGCGTTCACCAACGACAAGCGCGGCCTCGTCGTCGCGATGGCCGACCCGGCGAACGTGCTCGCGGTCGACGACATCGCGATGCTGACGCGACTCGACGTGAAGCCGGCGGTCGCCAGCCGCGAGGACATCGCGACGCTGATCGCGCGGCTCGACCGCTTCGGCGACTCCGTCCGCGACGTCGTTGAAGAGGACGCCGCGCAGGACGAGGGGGAGGTCGTCGACCTGCAGGAGTCGGCCGACGACGCGCCGGTCGTCAAGCTCGTCAACTCGATCATCGCGCAGGCGGCCGAGCGCGGCGCATCCGACATCCACTTCGAGCCCGACGGCCGCGAGCTGCGCGTCCGCTTCCGCATCGACGGCGTGCTGCACGTCTCAACGACGATCCCGGCGCGCATGACCTCCGGCGTCGTCTCGCGCGTGAAGATCATGGCTGAGCTCGACATCGCCGAGAAGCGCATCCCGCAGGACGGGCGCGTCGGCCTGAAGGTCGACGGCCGCCAGGTCGACATCCGCGTCGTGACGCTGCCGAGCGTGCACGGCGAGTCGATCGTCATGCGCATCCTCGACAAGGAGAGCGTCCGCGTCGATCTCGACAAGCTCGGCATGCAGGACCACGAGCGCAGCCGCTTCGTGACGGGCTTCTCGCAGTCGCACGGCGCCGTGCTCGTGACCGGCCCGACGGGATCCGGCAAGTCGACGACGCTTTACGCCGCGCTCCAGCAGCTCAACACGACCGAGAAGAACATCATCACGATCGAGGACCCGGTCGAGTACCAGCTCGAAGGCATCACGCAGGTGCAGACGAACCCGAAGGCGGGCCTCACGTTCGCGACCGGCCTGCGCTCGATGATGCGCGCGGACCCCGACATCATCATGGTCGGCGAGATCCGCGACGGCGAGACCGCGCAGATCGCCGTCGAGTCGGCGCTGACGGGCCACCTCGTGCTGTCGACGCTCCACACGAACGACGCGCCGACGGCGATGACGCGCCTGATCGAGATGGGCATCGAGCCCTTCCTGGTCGCCTCGGCGATCGACTGCGTCGTCGCGCAGCGGCTCGCGCGCACGCTCTGTCCCACGTGCAAGAAGCGCACGATCGTGAAGGCAAGAGCGCTGCGCGAGAGCGGCTTCAACGTGAAGCTCGACCTCGAGTGCTACGAGCCGGTTGGCTGCGGACGCTGCGGTGGGATGGGCTACAAGGGTCGCCTCGGTCTGTACGAGGTGATGGTCGTGGGCGAGGAGATTCGCAAGCTCGTGCTGCAGCGTGCGCCCGCCGACGAGATCGCCGCGGTTGCCTGTCGTGAGGGCATGCGCCGCCTGCGCGACGACGGCTTCGCGAAGGTGCAGGCGGGCCTCACCTCGCTCGCGGAGGTCGCGCGGGTGAGCGGGACGAACTGACGGACACAGCGCGCGTGTCCACCCACTTCGTGAGCCCGTCGCGGACCACGATCTCCTTGTCCTGCAGGTTCGACTCGAAGCCGGTGGGGGTCAGCGCGGCGAAGCCCCGGTCGAGCAGCGCCTGCCCCACCCGCGGCAGCATCGTCTGGGCGACGAGCAGCGTGTTGCCGCCGGCGGCAGCGAGGCGCCGCAGCGCGTCGTCGAGCTGCTCGACGGTATAGACCGACTCGCCGATGTAGGGAACGACGTCCCTGAGGCGGTAGGCGCGGGCGATCAGGTGGCCGGTGCTCCACAGGATCGCGACGGGCGCTTGGTCGCGGATGACGAGGCGGCCCTGGTCGTCGGCGACCGTGCCCACGAAGCGCGCGAAGGCGCGATCGTCAGGCGCGGCGAGCGGCGCGAACGCTGCGGCGGTGCCGGGCGGCAGCCTGGTGCGAATGCGCTCGAGCTGCGCCCACGGTGCGAGCCTCGTCGGCGGGAGCAGCACGAAGGTTCCCAGCAGGCCGATGCCGAACAGCGCGGCGAGGGCGGGCATGCTCGGGAGCCGGCGGCGGTCGCGCGCCAGGCGTTGCACGGCGACGATCGCGAGCAGCGCGAGCGAGAGGGCCCACGGCGGGAACAGCGTCGGCACGCCGGTCGGCACGGAGGCCCCGATGTAGTAGAAGCCCGCGCCGAATCCGAAGACGCCGCTCCAGGCCAGCATCCCCGTGAGCACCCGGTTCGGAGCCCGTTCGACCGCTCGGACGGTGGCGACGGCGAGCGCTGCGGCATACGTCAGGTACACGACGAGCGGGAGGCCGAGCACATGCGGCAGCGGCGACAGGCCGACGCCGCCCTGCCCGTAGATGCGCGCGAACGCCACCGCCCTGGCCGGATCCGGCAGGGCGCCCGCACGAGCGAGCGTGAGCGCTGCCGCGATCGCGAGTGCGCCCGTCAGGCCGAGCGCGGTGCTGGCCGCCAGCTGTCGGAGGCGATCCGGCATGGCACCCGCACCCGCCCACAGGAGCGCCGCGAGGGTCGCGCCGAAGGCGGCGAGGCCGGACTCGACGTTGTTGACGATCACGAGGCCGGCGACGAGCATGAGCGGCCAGGTGGCTCCCTTCCCGCGGTCGAGGCGGCGCGCGACGAGCCATGCCACCAGGAAGGGGCCCGCGGTGCGCAGCGGAACCTGCTGGTAGATCGGCGTGGGCTGCCCGAGGTCCCGCACCGCGCCGAAGAAGGTGAAGGCCATGACGGGGAGGTAGAGCGCGAGCGCCCCGAGCGGGCTGCGCGTCGCACGCCGCAGCACGTCGTAGATCCCCAGCAGCATCGCGACGCTCAACGCCCACGTCAGGATGGTGTAGACGAGCAACGTCTCGCCGAACGCGGACAGCGCGGCCGCGAACAGGTAGGGCCAGAGCGAGCCGTACGCCGCGGCGTGGTCGACGAGCGGGGTGAGGCCGTTGAGGACCGCGAACGTCTCGTCGACGACGAAGCCGGTGTTGTACGAGTCTCCGGTCAGCGAGATGGAGTCCGCGGTGAAGACGAACGCGAGGAACCAGACGCCGGTGAGCGCGAGCGCGACGAGGGGTGCGGCGAGCTGTGCCGCCCGCGACCGGAGAGGCGCGGCAAGCCACGTGCGGCGGGCGGCGAGCGCAACCGCGACGGTCATGAGGGCCGCGCCCGCGAACTGCGTCGGCCTGAAGAAGCGCAGGCCCCAGGCCGGCCCCTGGGACTCGACGACGCTCGCCGCCACGAGCGCCGCCGCCGCAAGCTGCACGATGGCGGCGAGCGCCGCCCCGCGACGCGGGATCCGCAGCCGCGGCGCGAGCAGCGCGATGCCGCCTGCGAGCAACAGCGGTCCGATCAGCGCGAGCGCGTAGCGCGTGCCCTCGACCGGCTCGGGGCGGTGGGGGACGGTCGGCAGCACCGTGAAGCTCGCGCGCTGCGGATAGAGGACGTGGCTCAGCGGTGGGCCCAGCAGGACGACGAGCGCGATCGTGACGGCGGCGCACGGCACGACGAGCAGCCACGCGGCTGCTGCGAGATCGCGCGGAACGGCGTGATCGGCGCGGCTGTGCGGCCGCATGGAAGCGACCGCCGCCCCCCTCGAGCCGGCGCTTGCCATCTCAGGGAGTCTAGTTGCCGGTGTATCAAGCCTCAAGCAGGTGCAACCTTCGCAAGCTTGCAAAGATCGCTTGCGTGCGTATAATCGCGTCCATGCAAATGCCGGAGACCGTCTCGCCCTGGCAGCTCGCCGAGGACCTGCACCGCTTCTTCGCCCGGGTGATGAAAGGCGACCAGGGCGAGCTGTTCGCGCTGATCGCCGAGCTCGACCTGACGATGCCGCAGATGCGCGGCCTGTTCGTGCTCGACGCGACCGATCGCGCGCTCGCGTTGACCGAGCTCGCGCCGATGATGGGTCTGTCCGTCGCCGCCGCCGGTCGCGCGGTCGACGGGATGGTGCGGAACCGGCTTGTCTCGCGCAGAGAGGACCCGCTCGACCGCCGTATCAAGCGGCTCGCGCTGACGGACAAGGGACGCGCGGCGCTCGGGCGCATCACCGAGGCCCGTCTCGCCGGTCTGCGCCGCTTCGCCGAGACGCTCGGCGCCCGCGAGCGTGACGCGCTCGCGGGCGCCCTCACCGCGGTCTTCGACCAATGGGACCGCGAGCAGGGAGAGGAGACCCCATGAGCGCCGACGGAGACGGACAGCCGGCCGCGAGCGCAGGCCTCGACCGCGACCTGCTCGGGATCGCCACCGTCGTCGTGCTTGGGACGATCATGTCGATCCTCGACACGACGATCGTCAACATCGCGATCAACCACCTCTCCGAGGACTTCGACGCGCCGCTGCCGACGATCCAATGGGTCGCGACCGGCTACCTGCTCGCGCTCGCGACGGTCATTCCGCTCACCGGCTGGGCGGCCGACCGCTTCGGCACGAAGCGCCTCTACATGACGTCGCTCGCGCTGTTCCTCGCCGGCTCGGCGCTGTCGGGGATGGCGTGGTCGGCGCACTCGCTGATCGCCTTCCGCGTGCTCCAGGGCCTCGGCGGCGGGATGATCATGCCGGCCGGCATGACGATCCTCACGCAGGCGGCGGGGCCGCAGCGCGTGGGGCGCGTGATGAGCGTCGTCGGCGCGCCGATGCTGCTCGGGCCGATCCTCGGGCCGGTGCTCGGCGGCTGGCTCGTCGACGACGTCTCGTGGCGCTGGATCTTCTACGTCAACGTGCCGATCGGCGCGGTCGCGCTCGTGCTCGCGCAGCGGATCCTCAGGCCCGATCAGCCGAGACCGCACCACCGGCTCGACGTGCTCGGCCTGCTGCTGCTGTCGCCAGGGCTGGCGGCGCTCGTCTACGGGCTCGCGGAGACCGGCTCGCACGGCGGCTTCAGCGGCGCAAGGGAGATCGTGGCGACGCTCGCCGGCATCGCGCTGATCGCCGCGTTCGTCTGGCACGCGCTGCGCACAGCAGCGCCGCTGATCGACGTGCGGCTGTTCAAGCGTCACACGCCGGCCGTCTCCGGCCTCACGATGGCGCTGTTCGCGGCCGCCTTCTTCGGCGCGATGCTGCTGCTGCCGCTCTACTACCAGGTGGCGCGCGGCGAGTCGGCGCTCAATGCGGGCCTGCTGCTGATCCCGCAGGGGGTGGGGGCGGCGATCATGATGCCGATCGCGGGACGCATCGTCGACAGAACCGGCGCCGCCCGCGTGGTGCTGCCGGGCCTGGTGCTCACGCTGCTCGGCTTCGGCTTCTTCACGCAGGTGGAGGCCGATACCCCATACGCCTTGCTGACGAGCGCCTCGTTTGTCGCCGGCCTCGGGATAGGCGCGACGATGATGCCGACGATGGCGGCCGCGTACCAGACGCTCAGCCACGCTGAGGTCTCGCGCGCGACGACCGCGTTCAACATCGTCCAGCGCGGCTGCGGCGCGCTCGGCGTCGCCTTGATGTCCGTGATCCTCGCCAACCAGCTCGCCGACCGTCTTCCGGGCGCGGCGAGCGCTTCGCAAGGGCTGCAGGCAGCGCAGTCGATCCCGCCCGCCGCGCGCGATCGCATGGCGCCGTTGGTGGCGGACGCGTTCGCGCACACGTACGTCTGGGCGTTCGGGCTGATCGTGCTGGCGTCGATCCCGGCGCTGTTCCTGCCGCGCACGAAGCCGGCACTGCCCCAGCCAGTGCAGGAGCGCGCGGACGAGGCA
>Ga0070705_100001531_pt1 | contig 12174 bp, 10 predicted proteins | sample KBSK5253metaG_FD_65455 | JGI IMG/M metagenome (GOLD analysis project Ga0070705, IMG submission 65455) | Corn, switchgrass and miscanthus rhizosphere microbial communities from Kellogg Biological Station, Michigan, USA - KBS K5-25-3 metaG | ecosystem: Host-associated > Plants > Roots >... | reverse complement strand
GAGGCGACGAGCAGATCGCAGCAGAACGTCACGATGCACCCGATGCCCACGGCGTAGCCGTTGACGGCGCCGACGATCGGCTTGGGAAAATTCCCCAGGACCTCGAAGGCGCGGCCGCGTCGCTTCGAGATGCTCTTGATGAAGTCGGCGGCCGACGCCATCGTGTGCGTGCGGGGATCCTTGAGATTGGCGCCGGCCGAGAAGGCGCCGCCCGCGTCGTCACCGGTGAGGATCGCGCAGCGGATCGCGTCGTCGTCCTCCATGGCGGCGAAGTGGCGCGCGAGGCCCTCGTTGAAGTCGGCGCCCCACGCGTTGCGCGCCTCTGGACGACTCAGGGTGACGATACCGATCGCGCCGCGCTGCTCGAAAGACACGGGCATGGAACCCTCCTGCCGAGAGATCGTCCCGAGCGCGCCCGCGAGCGTCGTGGACCGGCGCGGCATTCGCGTGGCCCGAGCCGCAGCCAGTGTCGATGGCGCTTTTCGGCTTGTCAACCGAAGGCGCCGGGAGGCTGGCAAATGAGCTATTCTTCTGGCTCGACCTCGTAGACGAGTGCCGACTAGATGACACCTCGGGCACGGGAGGCTGACGGTTGCTGGAGCGGCGTTGGACGATTCGTACGAAAAGACGCACCAATAGAGCCCGGCATGCTCCTTGCTGATCAGCAAGGCATGACCGGCCCGACCATGAACGGTTCGTCAGGAAGCGCCCCCAGAGCGCTGTCGCCGTCGTCCCGAAGCCGAACGATTGGATTCTGGGTTGCGGTCGCCATCGCCCTGTTCGTGGCGGTCGGTACTTCCGGTCGGCCGTCGAGCGCGCAGTCGCAACAGTTCGGACTCGAATGGCCCGGCAACGGCTCGGTGCGCCGCATGCTCTACTGGTCGAACCCGTTCCCGATCTATCCCGCGACCTACATCTTCAAGGTGTTCCCGCGGAAGAAGAACGTTCCCTCGAACTCGCCCACGGGCTACTACACGACGTTCTTCTGGGGCAACAACGGCGAGTTCGCGTGGCAGGGCGGCAACGCCAACACCTACTACGGGATGCACCCCTATCCGGTCCCGGCGCCGAACGGAGCCGGCCAGTGGGAGATCTCCGTCTTCAGCGGCGACGACACGACCGGGACTGAAGTCTCGTGGGGCCGCTGGCATCAGCAGGCGATTCGGGTGCGGCGCGTCGACGCCCAGACCACCGAGCACGAGTTCTACTACGACTGGCCGGATCAGACGAAGGTGCTCACTCACACGATTCAGTTCCCGACGTGGGCCACCACGAATCCGCCGAACCCGGCCATCGTCATGGGCCAAGCCCCGGACATCTGCGGCCCGCCGCCGTGCTCCACCGGCACCTCGTGGGGCGGCTATCCCGGCTGGGAAGAGTTCAACGGGATCATCCGCGGCATCCAGATATACAGCAACTACTTATCGCTGACCGACATCGCGGCGGAGATCAACCAGCCGAAGTCCTCGACGGCGGGCGCGGCAGCCATCTGGTATCTGAATCTTGACCCGCGTCCGAGCGACGTGACGGACAAGAAAGGGGTCGGAACCGTGCACAACCCCCAGTGGGGCGGCACGACGGCCCTGGAGTGGACCAGCGGCGCCTCCTCGCCCGCTCCGAGCGCGCCAAGCGGTCTACGCGTGCAGTGATCGCCCGCTTCGTCACCCGCTAGATCAGTCGCGTCCTACCATGACGTCCGAGGCCTTGATCACCGCATAGGCATCGTCGCCGGTCGCGAGGCGAAGCTCCTCGACCGCCTCGTTCGTGATCGACGAGGTGATGATCGCGCCGCCCGGAAGCTGGATCCGCACGTGCGCGGTGGTCGCGCCCTTCTTCACCTCGATCACTTTGCCCTTGAGAACGTTGCGCGCGCTGAGCTTCATGGACGCCCCCTCTATCCCTATATATGGAGCGATATATCCAGGATCGCATCGGGCAACGCCGAACGCCAGCGGTCGAGAGGCTAGCGGTGGCGCAGCAGCGGCGTCAGCTGACGGAGATCGCGAATCTCGAAGTCGGGCGCCGGGACGTCCGCACGACGGCGACGCCCATCGCGATTGACCCACGCGACGCTCAGCCCCGCCTCCTTCGCGCCCTTGACGTCGTCCACCTCGCTGTCCCCCACGTGCAGCACTTCGTGGGGAGCGAGGCCCAGCTGCTGGAGCGCGCGCTCGAACACGAGCCGATGCGGCTTGTAGGCGCGCACCGTCTCGGAGATCAGGATGAACTCCACCGGCAAGGTGAAGTCCCACGCCGCGACGTGCTCCTGGTCGGCGTTCGAGACGATGGCAGAGCGGACAGGCGTCAGCGCGCTCAGCACCTCGCGCGTCTCCGGGTACAGCTCGATCTTCGTCGTCACCTGAAAGAAGAGCTCCACGTACTTCGCCGCGTCCGCGCCGACGGCGAACTGTCGCAGCACGCGCGTCAGGTTGTGCGTCTCGATCTCGCGGAGCGTGCGGAACGGCACGATCTGGGTCGCCTCGAAGTAGAGCTCCGACCACGCGTGCCAGACGTCGTCGACCGGCGCCGACAATCCGTGGTCGGCCACGATCTGCTTCGGGATCAGCGCCAGGTCGTCGTTCCGAAGCAACGTGCCGTAGGCGTCGAAGATGACCGCCTTGAATCGATGCGCGCGATTCATCAGCCGGCGAGCGCGATCCCGATCAGCCGGCCGACGCCGAACGTCAAGCCGGCCGCCGCCAATCCGAGCACGAGCTGACGGCCGCCCGCCCGCCACGCGGAGGCCCCCGTGAACACCGTGATGGCGGCGCCCAGCCCGAAGAGGGCCAGCGCGCTCACGACGGCGCTCGACGCGACCGCGAGCGTCCCGCGCAAGACGAGGAACGGGAGGATCGGCACGATGGCGCCGAGCGCAAACAGCGCGAAGGAGGCCACCGCCGCTTCCCACGCCGAGCCGCCGAGATCCTTCGGGTCGATGCCGAGCTCCTCGCGGGCGAGCGCATCGAGGGCGGTCGTGCGATCGGCCAGGAGACGACGGGCCATCGTCTCGGCCTCGCTCGGACTCAACCCTTTGGCCTCGTAGATCAGCCTCAGCTCCTCGCCTTCGCCCTCGGGATCCTCGCGCAACTCGCTCGCCTCGATGCGAATCTCGCGCTGCGCGAGCTCGCGCGAGCTCGTCACCGACACCCACTCGCCGAGCGCCATCGAACCCGCGCCGGCCAGCAGCCCCGCCAGGCCGGTGACCAGAATGCCGTGGCTGTCGATCGCGGCGCCGGCCACGCCCATGACCAGGCTGAGATTGGAGCAGAGCCCGTCGTTGGCGCCGAGGACGGCCGCGCGCAGCGCGTTGCCCCCAACCGATCGATGCCGGCCTTCGAGACGGCCGAGGAAGCTGCCCTGCAGGCCGCGCGGCTGCGTCGCCACGAGCTGGCCCAGGACTTTCGCGTGCCAGCGCTCGTGGCCCGGCATCGCGGTGCCGGCGGTCTCGGGCTGCTTGACGTAGCTGTTCTGGTCGACGGCTTCCTTCGCCGCGATGGTGGCCAGCACCAGATCGGGGCCGAGACGCCGCGCGACCGCCGCCAGCACTCGACTGCGCCACGAGGCGCGCCGCGGCGGCACCGTCGCCCCGGCGCGTCGCAGGCGGTCTTCCCAGAAGCCGATGTGGCCTTCTTCCATCGCGGCCAGGTTCGCGTACACCTTGGCCAGGCGGGGATCGGATTCGCTGGCCGCCATCGCGCGATACTCCGACGCGCTGTCGACTTCGTCCTGCCAGTTCTCGAGGTACCGGCGAGCGTCAGACGGATCGCTCATGGGCGCACCGACCATACAACGCTTTTCGTGCTTCGAGCCAACCTGCGATAATGGGCCCGCCCACGGCGCCGCGCACCGCGCCGTGGATCAAGGAGGTTCATCCCCATGCGCCTTCTCACGCTCACGTTTCTGGCCGCCGCGGCTCTTCTCGGCGCCGTGGCCCCGGCGTCGGCGCAGACGTTCGTCTTCGGAGCGCAGGGCGAGCCGGTCCAGCTCGATCCGGCGATCATCACCGACGGGATCTCCTCGCGTCTCACCCGCCAGATCTTCGACGGGCTCGTGAAGTACCGGGGCGCCACCACCGAGGTGGAGCCGGCGCTGGCCGAAAAATGGGAGGTCTCACGCGACGGCAAGGTGTGGACGTTCCAGCTTCGCAAATCGGTGAAGTTCCACGACGGGACGCCGTTCGACGCCGCCGCGGTCGTGTGGAACTTCGAACGCTGGTGGAAGGCCGCTCATCCCCAGCACGACAACCAGGTGAAAGCGGGCCAGACCTTCGAGTACTGGGAGGGGCAGTTCGCCGGCTTCGACGACAAGTCGGTCGTCAGCGCCGTCGAGGCCGTCGGCACGCACACCGTGCGCATCACGCTCAAGGAGCCGCAGGCACCCTTCCTCGCGAATCTCGCGATGTTCGTGTTCGACATCGCGAGCCCCAAGGCCGTGGAGCGCTGGGGCACCGAGTTCGGCAAGCATCCGGCGGGCACCGGAGCCTACAAGTTCGTCGAGTGGAAGCCGAACCAGGAAGTCGTCCTCGAGGCGAACCCCGACTACTGGGGTCAGGCGCCCAAGATCAAGCGTCTCGTCGTGCGCAACATCAAGGACAATTCCCAGCGCCTGGGCGCGCTCAAGGCCGGTGAGATCCACGGCATGGAGGGACTCAATCCCGACGACGTCGGCGTGGTCAAGAGCGACGCGAATCTCCAGTTGCTGCTGCGCCCGACGAACACAACGGGCTACATCGCCTTCAACTACAAGGTGAAGGAGTTCCAGGACAAGCGCGTGCGCCAGGCCTTCGCTCACGCCATCAACAAGCGCGGGATCGTCGACGCCCTCTACGGCGGCACCGGGCTCGTGGCCAGCCAGTTCCAGCCGCCGGCGCTCTGGGGCTACAACCGCGAGCTGAAGGATTACGAGTACAGCCCGAGCCGGGCGCAGGCGCTGCTCCGTGAGGCCGGGCAATCGCAAGGCCTGTCGGACATCACGTGGGAGGACGGCAAGAAGGAGCCGCTGGTCTTCTGGTACATGTCGCGCTCGCGGCCGTATTTCCCGAGCCCGAAGGAGATCGCCGAGGCGATGGCGGCCGATCTCGCCAAGGTCGGGATCAAGACGCAGCTGCAGACGATCGAGTGGGCGGTCTATCTCGACAAGCGGAAGAACGGGCAGATGCCGCTCTACATGCTCGGCTGGACCGGCGACAACGGCGATCCCGATAACTTCCTCTGCTACTTCTTCTGCCAGCCCGGTGTCGCGCGCGAGGGCTTCTACGCCAACAAGCCGCTGGCCGACGTGCTCCTGCGCGCCCAGAAGCTCACGCAGCAGTCGGAGCGCGCGAAGCTCTACCGGCAGGCCGAGCAGCTGCTGCGCGACGACGCGGGGCGGCTCTTCATCGCCAACAACCAGCCGCCCCTCGCGTTCGCGAAGCGCGTGAAGGGCTACGTGCCGCACCCGACGGGCTCGGAGTACTTCAACACCGTCGAGCTGCAGTAGCGCGGAGTCGGCGCGGTGAGGCGGTATGCCATCCGGCGAAGCCTCACCATCGTTCCGGTCCTGCTCGGGGTCTCCGTCCTCGTCTTCAGCTTCATCCACCTGATTCCCGGTGACCCGGCGCTCACCATGCTCGGCGAGCGCGCGACCCCCGAGAAGGTCGCGGAGGTGCGCGCGCGCCTGGGGCTCGATCGTCCGATCTGGCAGCAATACGTCCTCTATATCGGCAAGGCACTCCAGGGGGACCTCGGCGTGTCGATCGTTCGCGGCGATCCGGTCGCGAGCGACCTGCTACGGCGCTTTCCCGCGACGGTCGAGCTGGCGGTGGCGGCGATCGTGGTGGCGATCGCGTGCGGCATCCCGATCGGCGTCGCCTCCGCCGTGTGGCGCAACTCGCTGCTCGACAGCCTCGCGCGTCTGGGCGCGCTCACCGGCGTGTCGATGCCGATCTTCTGGCTCGGCCTCGTCCTGGCGTGGTTCTTCGGCGTACAGCTGCGCATCCTGCCGACCGGCTTCCGTCTCGCGAGCGGCACGTCATTCGTGCCGTGGACGAACTTCGTCATTCTCGACTCGCTGCTGCAAGGGGATTGGGCCTCCCTCGCCGACGCGCTTCGCCATCTGATACTCCCGGGGCTGGCGCTCGCGACGATCCCGCTGGCCGTCATCGCCAGGATGACCCGCGCCAGCATGCTCGAGGTCCTCTCGCGGGAGTACATCCGCACGGCCGAGGCGAAGGGGCTGTCACGCCGCGCGGTGATCTTGAGACATGCGCTGCGCAACGCGCTCTTGCCCGTGCTCACGGTCATCGGGCTCCAGGTCGGCCGCCTGCTCGCGGGCGCGATCCTCACCGAGACGATCTTCTCCTGGCCCGGCATCGGCCTCTGGGTCTACGAGTCGATCGAGTCCCGCGACTACGCGATCGTGCAGGGCGTGAGCCTCTTCATCGCCGTGATCGTCGTCGGCGTGAATCTGGTCACCGACGTCCTCTACGCCGCGGTCGATCCTCGCATCAAGTACGAGTGATGACGACGTACGAAGTCGCGGTGGAGCGCGCAGCGGCGGCGGTCGCGGAGCCGGGTCGAAGCCCGGCCTCGGCGGCGTGGCGACGGCTGGTGGCGAGCCCGGCGGCGCGCGCCGGACTGATCATGGTCGTGGCCTTCGTGCTGGTGGCGCTGCTGACGCCCCTCGTGCACGTCTACGACGCGCGGACGGACGCCGACCTCACCGTGCGGCTGAAGCCGCCGACGGCGGCGCATCCGTTCGGCACCGACAGCCTCGGCCGAGACATCCTCGTCCGCATTCTCCACGCGACACGCGTGTCGCTCGGGCTGGCGATGAGCGCCGTCGCGCTGGCCACCGTGCTCGGCTCCGCGCTCGGGTTCCTCGCCGGCTACCTGAGGGGCCGCACCGACCTGGTCGTGATGTTCTGCATGGACATCGTGCTCGCCTTCCCGGCGACCTTGCTGGCCATCGCGATCGTGGCCATGATCGGTCCCGGTCTTCGCAATTCGCTGTTCGCGATCAGCCTGGTCTCGATCCCCGCCTACGCGCGGCTGAGCCGCGCCTCGGTGCTGGCGCTGCGCGAGCAGGAGTTCGTGCTGGCGGCCCAGGGCCTCGGCTGCAGCGGCTGGCGCGTTCTCGCGAGCCACATCGTGCCCAACAGCTTGCCGCCCTTGATCGTGCAGACGACGCTCTCGATCGCCTTCGCGATCCTCGAGGCCGCAGCGCTCGGCTTTCTCGGGCTCGGCGCGCAGCCGCCGACCCCCGAGTGGGGCGCGATGCTCGCCGACTCGTACAAGTACTTCACCAGCGGCGCCTGGTGGGTCTTCTGCTTTCCGGGCGCGGCCATCATGCTCTCGGTGCTCGGCTTCAATCTGCTCGGGGACGGGCTGCGTGATGCGCTCGATCCGCGTCTGGGACCGAGCTGAGCCGCCGCGATCGGCCGGCCGAACGCGCGTTCGGTGGCGGCGGACCGGATCGAGGTCGTAAGCTACACAGAGTGGTGTCGATACGCACGCGGCTGGCCCGTCTGCTACTCGTACTGTCCGTCGCCGGAATGACGCTCGGCGGGACCGCGTGGCCCTGTGCGAGTGCCGACGACGCGCAACCGGGCGCCAAGCCCGCGGCGCCGCCGAATCAGCCCCCGCCGGCGGCCCGCACGCCGGAGCAGGTCCTGGCGTCCTTGAATCGGGCGATGACGTGGTACCGCCAGGCGCGCATCGTGATGCGTTCCGTCGAGGGCAGCGGCGTATTCGGCCCGGCCGACGAGCAGACCGCTCTCCGGCTGGTCGGTCGTGCATTCGACGTCGCGCGCGCCGAGGCCGCGCTGCTCAGCCGCGACAGCGTGCTGGCCTCGGCGGCCAGCGGGCGACGCGCCGAGGAGCTGAAGAAGCTCGAGGCGACGATCCGCCAGGACGAGCAGGACGTCGAGAAGCTGCGCGCGCGGCTCCGTGCCGAGCCCCAGCGGCGATCGGCGCTCCAGGTCGAGCTCGCCGCCGCGCAGAACAAGCTCGAGCTCGACCGCGCGCGCGTCGAGTTTTTCGCTCAGCTTCGCGAGCTCAGCTCCTCGGGCGCGGGCGCCGATGACGATCTCGAGCATCAGATCGACGGGCTGAAGGAGGGCGTGCCGGAGCTCGGGTCCGCGGCGGCACCCCAATCCGGCGCCGCGACGTCCTCGGGATCCGGATCGGGCACCTGGGGGATGGTCCAGCGACTGCTCGCGCTGCAGCGCAGCCGGGGCCGTCTGGAGGATCTCGAGACGGCGACCAACCATCTGGTCCGCAGTCTCGACGAAGAGGCCCAGGCGGCGCGCGCGGGTCTACGACCGATCCGCACCCGCCTGGAGGCACTGGCCAAGAACCCCACGGAGTCCGGGACGTCACTGGACGAAAGCCAGCGCGAGTTTCGCAGCTTGCTCGAGCGGCGCAAGCTCATGGCGGCGGCCTTGCTGCCGTTGCGCGACGAGGCCGCGCTCGCCCGGCGCTACGCCAGCGACCTCAAAGGCTGGAACGAGGTCGTCGATCGACAGACGTGGCAGGTCCTGCAGGGGTTGGCGCTCGACCTCCTCGGAGTCCTGGTCGCGCTCGCCGTGATCTTCGTCTGCGGCGTGCTGTGGCGAGTAGCCGTGACGCGGTACGTGACCGATGCCGCGCGCCGGCGCTTGCTCCTGACCGCTCGGAGCATCGTCCTGACCGTGGCGGTCGCCCTCGTGGTGATCTTTCACTTCACCAGCGAGATGGCCGCCCTCGTGACCGCGCTCGGCTTCGCGGCGGCCGGCATCGCCTTCGCGCTCCAGAATGTGATCCTTGCGGTCGCCGGCTACTTCACGATGGTCGCGCCGAACGGGATCCGCATCGGCGATCGGGTGAGCCTCCAGGGGCCGTTCGGGTACGTGCACGGTGAGGTGGCGGAGATCGGCCTCGTGCGGGTCAAGCTCCACGAGCTGGCCGGTGAGCCGCTGAAGCCGACGGGTCGGGTCGTCGTCTTTCCCAACTCCGTCGTGTTCACCGGGACCTTCTTCAAGGATCCGCCAGGAGCTCCGGCCGGCTAGAGCGGTCTTACTTGGTCAGCTGCTCCGCGGATCGACGCAGGTCGAGCATCGGGGACGCCGGAAGGTCGTCGAGCGTCTCCAGCCGGGTCAGTCGCCCCATGTGCGTGATGATCTTGGCGATCTGCTTCGACGCCTCGACGATCGGGGCGAGCCTGCCCCGCTGGTCCGTGTTGAGATCGCGACGCAGGAGCTCGAGGCGGCCGACGATCACCGCGAGCGGGTTGTTGATCTCGTGGGCCGCCGCATTCGCGAGCTGGGCAACGGCGCGCAACGTCTCGGCGCGCCGCTCGGCCTCGTCGGCACGGCGCTGGCTGGTAATGTCCTCGACCGTCCCCTCCCAGTATTCGTGCTCGCCGTCCCGCACGAGGCGCGCGTTCAGCCGGACCCACACGGTCCCGCCGTCATGCGTGCGGAGCTCGCAGTGAAAATCTCGAGTGACGCCCGCGGCATCCCGCAGCTGGTGCCACCGCTCGCGGTCGTCGGGATCGACGTACAGGGCCGCGGCGTCGATGCCGAGCAGGGTCCCCCGATCCTTGAACCTCAGGAGCTCGAGCATCGCCGGGTTGGCGTCGAGAATCTGACCGCTCGGCGTCATGCGGAAGAGGCCGACCGGGACGTGCTCGACGAGGCCGTGGTAGCGCGCCTCGGCGGCGAGCGCCTCGGCGCGCTGACGCTCGGCCTCGGCGCGAAGCCTCGCGGAGCGCAGCAGCAGCGCGAGCTGCTGGCTGACCGCCTCCAGCATCGCCACCCGCGCCAGATCGAAGCGCTCCGCCCGCTCCCACCACACCAGATAGAGCGCGCCCGCCACGTCGCCGCCGAGGTGAATGGGCACGATCACGCCCGAGCGATGGGGGAACTGGTGGAAGAGCTCGTAGGCGAAGCGCGGGTCGTTCTGGACGTCGTCACTCGACGTGATGGTGGCCCCGGCGAACACGCTCTCGCGGAAGCCCTGCTCGTCGATCGGCAAGAGCGCCGAGGTCAGGATCGACAGCGCATGGTGGGGGACCCGATATGCGGCGACCGGCACGAGGAGACGACGCTCCGGATCGACGCGGTACGCCGCGCCGGTCTCGGCTCCGACGAAGCGCACGACCTCGCGCACGACGAGGCGCAGGGCCTCGGTGAGGTCCGCCTCGGTCGTGAGGATGTGCGCGATCGCGATGAGGAGCTCTGCACCACCCATTCAATCTTTACGATACGGCAGCCTGATCTCCGGAACGACACAGATTTCGCGGCCTCTTTGGCCACATCGGTGGCAAAAATCGTCGCGCTCGCTCGACGAAACGTGCCGGAAACTCACGTAAGTGTCGGTCGCCCCGGGCGCTCGGTATCTGGCACACCACGTGCTCATCCATATCCACCGCATCCTCGCCTGGCTATTTTGGCGGACCGTGCTGCAGGAGCGGCGTATGCTCGTGGCCGCGGAGGTGACTTTTGCCTCGACCGGCCCGTCTGAGCGTCCTCGTCGCGGTCTTCCTCACGCTCGCACTCTGCATCCATGCCCGGTCGGCCGAGATCACCTGTCCGCCGTCGGTCGTCGTCCCCACGCAGACCGAGCTCGCGGAAGCGGGTCGGAATGCGCGGGATCACGGCGCGCTCTGGCGATTCGAGAAGGACGGGCGCGCCGGCTACCTCTACGGCACCATCCACATCGCGAATCTCGAGTGGGCGATGCCGGGCCCGACGATCGGGCGCGCCCTCCGCGACACCGAGACGGTCGCGATCGAGGCCGACCCCGGCGATCCGGCGACGGGCGCGGGCATGGCCGCCCCCCAGAAGCCCCACGAGGCTCCATCGCTTCCCCCCAGGCTGCTCGACCGTCTCCGCGCGCAGGCCGCCCGCGCCTGCGAGCCCTGGGAAAGCCTCGAGGCGATGCCGCCCCTGATGATGGTCACGCGGCTGACCTTGCTCGACGCCCGCTGGGACGGGCTCCACACGGACTACTCGATCGAGGCGGTGCTGGCGAGCTTCGCGCGAAAGACGGGCAAGAACCTCGTGACGCTCGAGACGGTCGCGATCCAGCGCGCCGCGCTCGTCGCGGGCTCGCCGGCCGAGCAGGCGGTCGAGGTCGACCAGCGGCTCATGGCCGTGGAGAACGGCTCCGCCCGTAAGGCCATGGCCGTCATCGCGAACGCCTGGGCCCGCGGTGACCTCGACGCGCTGGCGCGCCTCTACGAGCCCGCTGAGGCGCGGGCCGCGCTGGAACGCATGGCCGGCGCGCGCAACTCGGCCATCGCCGCGCGCATCGCCGAGCTGCATCGCGACGGCCGGCGCCTCTTCGCGGCGGCGGGCGTGCTGCACATGATCGGCGACGCGCCGCTGCAGAAGCTCCTGGCTGAACGCGGCTTCACGATCGAGCGCGTGCCGCTCGGCGGCCGCTGACATTCCCGCCCGTCGCGGTGGTCGTGTTGACCGCGACCGCCCTCGCGTCGCAAAATGTCAGAGTTGAAGCGCGCCACCATGACCGATGCGCCGCGCGCTGCGTCGCTTGCCGGCACCCATCCCCGGCGAGTCATCGATCTCATCCTCGAGCGCGCTTCACCGGCGGGGCAGAATAAACCCGACCCATCGCGCAAGCTCGGGCTCGTCATCGAAGGCGGCGGCATGCGGGGCGTCATCTCCGCGGGAAGTCTCCTGGCGCTCGATCTCCTGGGCTTCCGGGAGATCTTCGACGAGATCTACGCGGCGTCGGCCGGCGGCGTGAACGCGGCGTATTTCCTCTCCGGGCAAGGCAAGCTCGGCATGACCGTCTACTTCGACGACATCGCCAACCGTCGCTTCATCAACCCGTGGCGCGTGTTCAAGATCGTCGACGTCGACTACGCCTACGATCGGATCATCTCGCTCCACAAGCCGCTGGACGACGCCGCGATCCGGGCCTCGCGCGTCCGATTCTTGCTCTCGGTGACCGACGCGCGGTCCGGCCTGAACGAGCTGCTCGATGTGCGGGCAAGATCGGAGCCGGTGCCGCTGCTGCTCAAGGCCTCGAGCGCGCTTCCGGTGCTGTACAACCGGCGGATCGTCCTGGACGGGCGTGAGTTCGTCGACGGCGGCGTGTCCGACTCGCTGCCGGTCGCGCGAGCAATCGAAAACGGCTGCACCGACATCCTGGTGCTGGCGAGCAGCCGGTGCGATTCGCCGGACGCGAG
>Ga0070705_100001527_pt1 | contig 12185 bp, 7 predicted proteins | sample KBSK5253metaG_FD_65455 | JGI IMG/M metagenome (GOLD analysis project Ga0070705, IMG submission 65455) | Corn, switchgrass and miscanthus rhizosphere microbial communities from Kellogg Biological Station, Michigan, USA - KBS K5-25-3 metaG | ecosystem: Host-associated > Plants > Roots >... | reverse complement strand
CGAACTGCCCGCCCGCCGGCTTGAAGCGGTACGCCTCGAAGGTCCGTCCCGCCTTCGCGCTCTGCAGGCGGACCGCGCTGACCAGCGGCTCCTGTCCGGGCTGCGGCTCGTACACCACCTCCAGCAGGTCTCCCTTCCGGAGGTCCGCTGGCACCGCGAGCCACCAGACCAGCACCCGCTTCACGACCTGGGTGAGCGCCGGGCCGGTCTCGGTTCCGGCACCCTGGACGAGCGCCGCCTCGAGCGGGCCATCGATGCGCGCCGAGAGGAACCGCGGCCCGGTCTGCACCGGGGGCGCCACCGGGGCCTGTGCCACGCCCGGGATCGCGATCGATCCCGGGGCGGTGATGACCGGCGCCGGCGCGACCACCGGGACCTGCGCCACCGGCGGTGGCGGTGCGGGCCGCTGCCTCCGGTACCAGAGATAGCCGCCCGCGGCGACCGCGAGCGCAAGGAACAGCACCCACCCGAGACCACTCGACTTGCGTCGGGCCGGCTGGCCCAGCACTGGCATCTTCACTGACATCGTTGCCCGTCCGCCTCCACGCTCACTCGTCGCCGTCGTCGCGAAGCGAGAACTCCTTCATCTTCGTCTGCAGCGACTTCCGGCTGATCTGCAAGAGCTTCGCCGCGCGCGTCACGTTTCCGCCCGTCTCCTCGAGCGCGCGGGTGATGATCTCCTTCTCCAGCTCCGCCGAGCGCTGCCGGACGATGTCCTTCAGCCCCGTCTCTCCGGCGGGGACCGGGAGCGCCCCGGGCGCCGGCGCGGGTCCGGGCAACGGGGTCGCGGTGCCGGGAGACCTCAGATGCTGAGGCAGATCGGCCACGCCGATGAGCGGCCCGTCCGCGAAGAGGAGGGTGCGCTCGATCAGGTTCTCCAGCTCCCGGATGTTTCCCGGCCAGGCGTAGGCCTGCACCAGGGCGAGCGCCTCGTCCGTCATCCCCTCGATCCGCTTGTTCAGACGGCGGTTGTACTTGTCGACGAAGTGACGCACCAGGGTAGGGATGTCGCTCGGTCGCTCCCTGAGCGGGGGGAGGTTGATGGGCACGACCGCCAGCCGGTAATAGAGGTCCTTCCGGAACCGCCCCGCCTCGATCTCGGTGTTCAGGTCCCGGTTCGTCGCCGCGATGAGGCGCACGTCCACGCGGGTGGTCTTGATGCCGCCGACCCGCTCGAACTCCGACTCCTGGAGCGCCCGGAGCAGCTTGACCTGCATCTCCACCGGGATCTCGCCGATCTCGTCGAGGAAGAGCGTCCCCCCGTCGGCGAGCTCGAACCGGCCCGGCTTCGAGGTGACCGCGCCGGTGAACGCGCCGCGCTCGTAGCCGAAGAGCTCGGACTCGATGAGGTCCCGCGGGATGGCCGCGCAGTTGATGCGGATGAACGGCTTGTCGTGGCGCGAGCTCCCCTCGTGGAGCGCGGTGGCGATCAGCTCCTTGCCGGTTCCGCTCTCGCCGGTGATGAGCACGGTGGACGGCGTGTTCGCCACCTTGTCGATGATCCGCAGCACGTCCTGCATCTGCGGGGACTCGCCCACCAGCGAGGGACGGCCGGTCTCGCCGCGGGCGTTGCGCCGGGCGGACTCGTGGGTGCGGATGGCCTTCGCCAGGACGTTGCTGAGCTCGGTCTGGTCGAAGGGCTTGGTGACGTAGTCGAACGCCCCGAGCTTGATGGCCTCCACCGCCGAGTCCACCGTCCCGTGCGCGGTGATGATGATCACCGGCACCTCGGGGTCGGTCCCGTTGATGGCCTTGAGGACCTCCATCCCGCCGAGCTTGGGCATGACGAGGTCGGTGATGACCGCGTCGGCGCCGTTCTTCTGGAACTCGGCCAGGCCCATCTCGCCGTCCTGGGCGATTGTGACGTCGTAGCCGTCCCGCCGGAGGAGCGCGGCGAGCACCTTCCGGAGGTTCGCCTCGTCGTCGATGACCAGAACCTTTGCCATGTGGGGCGAGCGGGGCACGATGCGGGCAGAGCGCATGCACGTCAAGAGGAGCGCCGCAGCCCGGCAGGCATAGAGTGACGCCGCCCGTGACCGAGGCCACCGCACCAGCCAGGAGCTCGGGCCGAGGCGCCACGCTGGTGGCGCTGGGCATCCTCGCCTCGCGGCTGATGGGACTGGTCCGCCAGCGCGTCTTCGCCCACTACCTCGGGAGCTCGGCGCTCGCCGGCGCCTTCACCGCGGCGCTCCGCATCCCGAACGTCCTGCAGAACCTCTTCGGCGAGGGCGTCCTCTCTGCCTCCTTCATCCCGGTGTACGCGCGGCTCCTCGGCGAGAACCGGCGCGAGGACGCCGACCGGGTGGCCAGCGCAGTCTTCGGGCTCCTGTCGGTGCTGGTCGCGGTGCTGGTGGCCCTGGGCATCTTCGCCGCGCCGTGGATCGTCGGCGTGGTGGTGGGCGGCTTCGCCGAGACCGGGCCGGCCGCCTTCGCCAAGGCCGTGCAGCTGACCCGCATCCTCTTCCCCAGCACCGGCCTGCTGGTGCTGTCGGCCTGGTGCCTCGGGGTCCTCAACAGCCACCGGAAGTTCTTCCTCTCCTACGCGGCCCCGGTGGTCTGGAACCTGGCCCAGATCGCCGTCCTGGTCGCCGCCGGCCCCAGGGTGGACGAGGACCGCCTCACGACGCTGCTCGCCTGCGGCGTGGTGGCCGGGAGCGCGCTCCAGCTCGCCGTGCAGCTGCCGACGCTCTGGCCGCTGCTGGGACGGTTCCGGCCCTCGCTGGACACCACCAGCGTCGCGATGCGGGCGGTGCTCCGCGGTTTCCTCCCCATCCTCGTCGCACGCGGCGTGGTCCAGGTGAGCGCGCTGGTGGACACCTACTACGCCTCGCTCATCTCGCCCGAGACGGTGGCGGTGCTGGGCTACACGCAGCTCCTGGCGCTCCTTCCCGTCTCGCTCTTCGGGATGTCGGTGTCCGCGGCCGAGCTGCCCGAGCTCGCGCGCGAGACGGCGCTCGGCCCCGAGGGCTCGGAGCGGCTCCGGGCGCGCATCGACCGCGGCCTGGAGCGCATCGCCTTCTTCGTCGTCCCCTCGGCGGTGGCCTTCCTCTTCCTCGGCGACGTGCTGGGAGGGCTCCTCTTCCAGACCGGGCGCTTCGATGCCGCCGACACCCGGTGGCTCTGGTACCTCCTCATCGGCTCGGCGGTGGGCCTGGTGGCCGGCACGCTGGGCCGCCTCTACGCCTCGGCGTTCTACGCGCTCCAGGACGCACGGACGCCGCTCGTCTTCGCCTCGCTTCGCGTGGTGCTCTCCGCCGTGCTGGCCTACGTGTCGGTGCGCTACGGCCCCGGCTGGTTCGGCGTGCCGGTGGAGATCGGCGCCGTGGGCATCACCGCCACCACCGGCTTCGCCGCCTGGCTCGAGTACCTTCTTCTCCGCGGGGCGCTCGCCCGTCGCATCGGAAGAACGGGAATTCCGGGCCGCCGGCTGCTCTGGTTCTGGGGAAGCGCGCTCACCGCCGGAGCACTCGCGCTGCTGGGCAAGTGGTGGATGACCGGGCGGGTCGGGCCCGCGCCCTCGGTGATGCGCTTCTGGGGGTGGCAGGTGCTGCCCGCTCCGTCATTGAGCCCGGTACTCGTCGCCTCGATGCTCATCCCCGTCTTCGGCGGTGTGTACCTGGCTCTCACCGCGCTCGGAGGGGCGTCCCAGCTGCGCACCGTCCTCTCCCGGCTTCGGCGCTGACGGAGCGGTCCGCTCCCGTTGCAATCTGCGCGCATCCCCCTTTGCCCCCGGGGAAAGGATGTGCAAAGACCCGCGGCCTTCACGTGGGGGGCGCCGGTCCCGTCCGTGAGCAGCGAGGAGCATCGAGGTGAGTGACGATCAGAAGGGCCCGGACAAGGGCTTCGGGCCCCGGAAGCCGCGGGCCACCTTCGGGGACGTGATGCTTGGCATCCCCGCGGGCCGTGGGGGAGACCAGCAGGACCGACCGAAGGGCGATCGCCGCCGCGACCAGCCTGCGTCCACCACGTCCTCCGAGTCGCCGCCGTCCGAGCCCCCTCGCCGCGAGCCCCGCAAGCCGGAGCGCAGGAAGGCCCAGGGCCCGATGGTGGTGGTGCGCCGGGCGAGCGGTGTCATCGAGACCCGCGGTCCCGACGCTCCGGCCTCCACCGAGCCCACGGAGCCCACCGCGCCGGCGACCGAGGGCGCCCCGCCGGCCGAGGCCGTCGCGAGCCCCACTCCCACTCCCACTCCGACGCCGACGCCGACGCCGCCGGCTCCGCGAAGCGCGCTCTACGAGGAGGTCGCCGAGGACCAGTCGTTCGCCGAGATGTACGAGGCGCACGCGAAGCAGGAGGGTGGGGCTCACCGCAAGATGCCGCGCGTCGGCGAGCGGGTCACCGGCACCATCTTCCAGCTCGGCGCGGACACCGCGTTCCTCACGCTCAGCGGCCGCACCGAGGCGATGATCGACCTCCGCGAGCTCAAGGACGACGAGGGCATCCTCCGCTTCGGCGTGGGCGACACGGTGGAGGCACACGTCGTCGAGGCCGGCGCCAAGGGCGTCATCCTCAGCCGCACCCTGAGCAAGGGCTCGGCGTCGCTGGCGATGCTCGCCGAGGCGCGGGCGAGCGGCATGCCCGTGGAGGGCCTGGTCCTGGCGGTGAACAAGGGTGGCTTCGAGGTCGCCGTCGGCGACGCTCGCGCCTTCGTTCCGCTGAGCCAGATGGACCTGCGCTTCGTGGACAAGCCGGACCAGTACATCGGCGAGCGGCTGCGGTTCCGGGTCACCGAGGTGCGTGAGAAGAACGTGGTGCTGAGCCGCCGCGCGCTGCTCGAGGACGAGCAGAAGGCGCTCGCTGCCGAGACCCGCAAGAGCCTCGCCGGGGGCAAGGTGCTGCAGGGCAGGGTCACCGGCGTCCGGGACTTCGGCGTGTTCGTCGATCTCGGCGGCGTCGAGGGGCTCGTGCCGGTGTCCGAGCTGTCGCACGTCCGGGTGGGGCATCCGAGCGAGGTGGTGAACGTCGGCGACACCGTCGAGGTGGAGGTGCTTCGCATCGAGGCGCCGAACCCACACTCGCCCGACAAGGCGAAGCACAAGGAGCGCTTCACCCTGTCGATGCGCGCCCGCCAGGAGGATCCGTGGAAGGCGTTCGCCGCGGGGCTCAAGGAGGGTGACCGGCTCCAGGGCAAGGTGGTCCGGCTCCAGCCCTTCGGCGCGTTCGTCGAGCTGCGGCCCGGCGTGGACGGGCTCATCCACATCTCGGCGATGTCCGAGCGGCGCATCGCGCACCCCCGCGACGTCCTGAAGGTGGGCGAGACGGTCGAGGTCGCGGTGGAGAAGGTCGACCCGGCCGAGAAGCGCATCGGGCTCCGCCTGGTGGTGGACGGCGCCCCGGTGGGCAGCGGCGTCTCGACCTCGGTGCCCGCGGCCGAGCCGGCGCGGGAGAGCGCCCCGAAGCCGCAGGCCGCCCCGCGTCCGAAGGTGGGCCAGGTGGTCGAGGGCACGGTGGACCGCATCGAGCCCTACGGCGTGTTCCTGGTGTTCTCGGGTGGGCGGGGGCTCGTGCCGGCGAGCGAGACCGGCACCGAGCGGGGCACCGACCTCAAGCGTCATTTCCAGCTCGGGCAGGCGCTGAAGGCGCAGATCCTCGAGGTGGATGGCAGCGGGAAGATCCGCCTCTCCCTCACCGCCGCCGTGCGCGCCGCCGAGCGCGCCGAGATGGAGGCATGGCAACGCACCCAGCGTCCGTCGGGTGCTGGTGGAAAGGGCTTCGGCACCCTGGGAGACCTCCTCAAAGGACGTAAGCTCTAGGGGTGACCCTGGAGTCCAGCGGGCCGGTGGTGGTCGTCACCGGCGCGAGCGCGGGAATCGGCGCCGGCCTGGCGCGCGAGCTCGCGGGTCGCCACGCCTCGCTGGTGCTGATCGCCCGCCGCGAGGAGCAGCTCCAGGAGATGGCGGCGACCCTGGGAACCCCGGTGGAGGTCGTCCCTGGTGACGTCACCCGCCGCGCGGACGTCGAGCGCGTGCTGGAGCGAGCCCTGGCGCGCTTCGGGGGCGTCGACGCCTGGGTGAACAACGCCGGGCACGGCATCACCCGTCCGTCCCTGGAGGCCGTCACCGCCGAGGACCTGGAGGCGATGGTGCGGGACAACACCCGCTCGGCGCTCCACGGGATGCAGGTGGTGCTGCCCCACTTCAAGGCGCGGAAGCAGGGCGTGCTGGTGAACGTGTCGTCGATGCTCTCCCGCATCCCCGACGCCACGCTGCGCGCGGCCTACAGCGCGGCGAAGGCTGCCCTCAACTCGCTGACCGAGTCGCTGCGCTTCGAGCTGGCGAAGGACTACCCCGGCATCCGGGTGGTGCTGGTCCTTCCTGGGGTGGTGGCCACCGACTTCGGCAACAACGCCCTCGGAGGCGGTCCCGACTCGCGCAGCATCCCCGGTGCCCAGTCGGTGGGAGAGGTGGCGCGCATCATCGCCGACGGGTTGTTCGCCGGTCCGCTCGACCTCTACACCCGGCCCGAGGGTCCGGCGAGGGTGCTCCGGCATCTGCAGTCCCTCGCAGGGCTGCCGGTCAGCGACGGCGCTTCGGACTCCGGCGCCTCGGCGGAGGAGCGTCCGGCTCGGGCGCCAGGATCACCAGGTTCCGGACGATGATCGGCTGCGTGGAGATGGTGACGGTCTCCGAGGCGATGTGCCCGTAGATCTCGAGGACCACCGAGTAGCGGCCCGGCTTGAGGCCGCGGAACGCGTACGTCCCGTCGGGTGAGGTGTTGGTGGTGCGCAGCAGCTTGGTCGGGTGCTTGACGTCGTAGAGCTGGAGCGTGAGCCCGCCCGGCTTCGGAGAATCCACCCATCCGGAGATCGTGCGATTGGCCAGGATGCGGTAGGTGAGGTTGAGCGGCTCGGCGCGCGACAGGGCGATGGACTCCGGGACCAGGCTGGCCCGCTCGTAGCCGTAGGGGATGGAGTCCAGCTGGATGGAGAGCACGTAGTCTCCGTCGCGGGTGGCGAAGATGAACCGTCCCTCGGCGTCGGTCCGCTTGACGCTGTCCCCATCGGCCCCGGTCAGGTGCACGGCCACGTTGGGGATCGGGTCGTCGGCGTCGTTCACGACCAGGCCGTTGATCCGCGCGGCCGCCACCGCGATTCCGAAGACGAGGTCGCGGTTGTCCGCGGTCGAGAGGGTGGAGGTCGTGGTGTAGTAGGTGCCCGGCTCGGGCTCGGTGAGCGAGACCCGGTGGTCGCCCGAGCCGGCATCGGTGAAGACGAATCGCCCGTCCTTGTCGGTGAGCACCTCTCGCGCACCGTCCAGCTGGACGCGGACGCCCGCCATCCGGGGCGCGCCGTCGGTGAACCGGCCGGTGCCGGCGTCGTCCCGGAACACCACCCCGCTGACCTCCCCGCCGAAGCGCGGCAGGTGGGGCACGTCGTTCACCTTGATCCTGAGCCCGATGAGCCCCGACCAGCCCCGGACGGTCCCCGAGAGGTCCGTCTCGCGCGTCCACCAGTTCAGCGCGCCGAACACGTCGAGCGGACCGACCACCTTCCGCGAGTAGGTGAGCGAGAGCAGCGCCCCGCCATTGGTGTGCTGGGTGGCATGGGCCTGGTCGTAGAACACCCGGAACCGCAGCACCTGGCGCGAGTCGTCCCAGGAGTTCCACCCCGCCTCGAGCCCGCCCACGAAGCGCCAGGGCCGGGGGTTGATCTCCAGTCCCTGGACGTAACCGAGCTGGGACAGCTGCGGGTCGCTCTGGAGGAATCGGGAGACCTCGTCCGGGGTGCGGGCGGTGAGCCCCAGCTCCGTGAACAGACGCTGGAGGTACGGGTCCTGAGTGAAGATCAGATCGGCGGTGGCGGTGTTCCGCTGGTAGTCGGCGTAGCCGCTGAGCAGGAAATGGCCCCAGGTCTTTCGCAGGTTCAGCCGCCCTCCGTTGCCGCCCGCGTTGTTGAGCGTGTTCCGCTCGTACCGGTAGATGAGCGAGCCTCCGAAGGACGGCGACTCGTAGCTCACCCCCAGCGGCACGGTCACGGTGCGCACCGCGGGGGACGGACCCTCGAGGTCGAAGTCACTCCAGGTCCCGGCGGCGGTGAGCGACCAGTGCTGGTCGAGCAGGAACCGGAACTGACCGGTCCCCGCGGCGGTCAGGGCGTGGAAGCCCGGCATCTCGTAGTTTCCGAAGTAGCCGTTGGCGTCGAAGACCAGCCACGGGGTCCAGGTGCTGGTCCACGCCCCGTCGACGAAGGCTCCATGCGAGGGGCCGAGGCCGATGGAGGCGAACCCGGCGGGCTCGTAGCGTGCCCGCAGCCAGCCCTTGTTCAGGGTCGTGTCGAGGTCGATCTCGAAGGCAGCGCCGACCTTGTGTCCGTACCCGAGCTCGGCCCGGAGCCGGACGGGATCGTTCCTCTTCCCGAAGTCGTAGACCACCGAGCCCATGACCCCGCGGGTCCCTCCGGTGCTGGACTCGCTGGGGAAGGCGTAGAAGTTCGGCGTGATCGCGTTTCGCCCGAAAGAAAAGGTGTACGAGGCGCCGATGCTCCACTCGCCCTCGCTGGGCAGAAAGACGTCCTGGTAGAGGAGGTTGCTGGTGATGCCGGCGTGCATCTCGAAGCCGCCGAGGCGCCCGTGCACGCCACGGACCCAGACACCGTCGAGGGTCAGCGGCGAGTGCTGGACCAGCGCGTCACCGAGGGTCAGTTGCCAGGCTGGCCCGCGCAGGTCGAGCCAGGCGGAGGGGAAGGACGTTCGCGACTGGTCGAACGACAGGGGCCCGAACTGGGTCACGTTCAGGACGTGGATCCGCGTCGCGTTGTCGCCCTGCCGGTCCTGGAGGTCGAAGGAGTTGTTCAGCCGGTGCGTGCCCGAGTCGTAGAACCCCTCCCACGAGGTGAACTTGTCCTGGCGCATCGCCTCCAGCGCCAGGAGGTACGCCGACTTGGGCGGAAGATCGGCGATCACCTCCCAGGTCTCCACCGACGGGCCGGTCACCACCGAGACCTGGGTCGTCCCGACGCTCATGCCCTTGAGGTAGACCTTCCCGCCCTTGACGGTCGCCTCGACGACGCGCGGATCGATGGAGAAGGCGGCGGTGGCGTTCCACCGGTCCACCACCACGGTGTCGTACACCCGGACGTGGATCGGTTCGGCGGAACTTGCCGCGAGCAGGAAGAGGATCGCGGACGCCGCGAGCGGGCTCAAGGCACTCGGAACTCGGCTGCCTTGGTGAGGGTCTTCCGCTCGAAGGCGAGGGTCGAGACCGCGCGGTAGCTCCCTCGCTCCAGCTCGGCCGGGAAGTCGGTGTGGACCGCGCCGGTCTCACCCGGCAGCAGGCGCTGGGGCTGGAAGTCCGCTCGGCCCAGGAGGCGGCCCTGGCGGTCCACCACCACCGCTGCTCCGGTGATGACCAGCGGCTCGGTGCCGTCGTTGGTCAGCTCCTGGCTGAAGCTGGTGTTGCTGCGAGAAGTCTGCGGCTTGACGACCAGGTCCCGCGAGACGAGGGAGGTCTGGTCGGAGAGGGTGAAGGTCAGCAGCGCGCCGAGCGAGGCGGTGGTCTTGGCCGCCTTGGCCTGGATGATGCTGGTGCCGCGGAAGTACACCACCACCGCCCGTTGCTCGGTCCTGGGCGGGACGGTGACGGTCACGTCGACGCCCCGGGTCTGATTCGGAGGGACCGTGACCTGGCGCTGGGAGAAGACGGCGCTGGCCGCGATGCCGTCGGTCTGCCTGCCGGCCGGGATGAACACCCGCTTCCCGTCCTTGACGATGATGTCGTGCGCCTCCAGCACGAAGTCCAGAGGCTGGGTCGTGCCGTTGGTCAGCATCACCTTCTGGGTCGTGCTCTGGCCGAACTTGCCACTGAGGGTGATCACCGCCGGGGCGATGCTGATCGTCCCCGCCCGCGCCGCCGGCGACGCGAGGAGGAAGACGGTGAACAGGATCGGCATCCGATTCATGGGCTCCTCGTTGCGCGCGGCGGTGGGGGATCAGAGCGTCTCGGCCGACCAGGTGAGGATCGTCTCGAGAGGACCGGGCGCGGCGCTCGACGAGACCTCGATCTCGAGGTTGTGGCTGAGAGGACGGCCCACCGGTGCGTTGGGGGAGATGAGCTGTGGCGTCGTGGAGAGCACTCTTCCGTCCAGCCTGACCCGAACGGTGGGACTATCGCTCGCCAGGCTGACCCAGACGCGCGCCGGCCCGCGGACCCCGGTGTCGCTCTTGAGCCGCAGGACGATGCTGCGCCGGATCGTCCAGGTCTGGCTGCGTGTGGGGGAACCCTCGGAGGTGCCGGAGACGTTCCCCAGGTCGAGCATCGCGTCCGGGGTCGCCTCGGAGCCGAGCATCCCGGTGGAGCCTTGACTGTCGAAGGAGATGGTGAGTCCGTGGCCGTTCACCGGTCCCGGCGGTGAGCCGAGAAGCATCGAGCCGGTGAGCAACCAGCAGGTCAGCGCGGACATGGCAGGAATGCGAATCGCCGGCTCCGCTCGATGGGGCGAAGCCGGCGACCCGGGCGGTCAGCCTAGTTGGCGGTGGCGACCAGGTTGATGCTGTTGTTGATGGCGATGCTGTTGGTCGAGTTGACGTCCAGGACCCACGGGAGGCTGAACGCGCCGTAGGCGTGCGCGGCGGCAACGGTCACCGGGGCCGCGTTGGTCACCACGACCGCGCCCGCGCCGAGGTGGTAGGTCAGGCCGGTCTCGGCAGGGTTGCCGAGGATCGCGGTCAGGTCGTAGTTGGCGCTGACGACGTTCGTGGCGCTGACGGTGATGCCGATGGCGCCGGTGAGCGAGAAGCTGCTCGGGCCGGTGGAGGTGGGGGTGAAGCCCGCCGGGGGCGCGAACTGGGTGAAGACGCCGAGGTCCGACGTGGCAGCGTTGGTGCCGCCGCCGCTGAAGGTCCCGGGGGCGCTGTCGATGGTGATGCTCAGGGCGCCCGAGACCGTCCCGGTGACGGTCAGGGTGGCGCTGGCAGTTTCACCGGCGGCCATCGCCGAGGACGCTGCGAGCAGGGTCAGCAATGCGAGCTTCTTCAAGGTGTGGCTCTCCTGTGTTGAGGGGTGCGCCCGCCGACGACTCGCCGGGAGGGGGCGACTTCCAGGACATGGAAGTCCAGCCGGACCGGGTGCAGAGGGCGAGCCAGGTGGGGCAGAGATGCCTTCTGCCGCCGTCCCCTCTGGAGCCCGCGCGGAACCGCGGTCACAAAGTGGCAACAGACGCATTTTGGCAGGGGTCGTTCCGACCCCTCGTCGCGGTTTGACTCAGTGGACGCGGCGAGCACCTGAGACGCGCGTAAACGACAGTCGCTTCCTCCCGCCCAGGTCCGCCTGCGCACCGGCGCCCACAGCGGCTCCCGGGTGACCGGGGGGCGATGCCGGGCGGGGAACCTCGCTCCCTCCGCGTCCACCGCTCGGCCATCGTCCAGCTGGATCGCGTGCCCGAGCTCCGCCCCGCGAAATCCGAGGTCGTGCTCCGCGACGGGACGGCGGTGAAGGTGAGTCGCGCCCGCTGGCGAGCGCTCACCGCCGCCCTCGGAGGGGCCTAGGCCTTCCGGGTGATGACCGTCTCGAGGTACTCGGCAGGGGCGACGAGCGAGTCCTTGCCGGCGACGTTCGTCTTCTCGAGCAGCGCGGTGATCTCCGCGGCCAGCGCCTTCTGCTTCGCCTCGTCCAGCGCGCCGAACGCCTTGTGGGTCGGACCGTAGAAGTCGCGGAAGATCTGGATGAAGTGCTCGGCCGAGAGGTAGCGGAAGTTGAAGTTCCGCCGCTCGGAGCGGATGGACGAGGCCTCCTTCCCGAACAGCTCCTGAAGGTGGCCATCCGTGCCCCAGAGCACCGGCGACTTCACGCCCGCGGGCGGCGGCACGAAGGAGCCGACCACCTTGAAGAGCTTCCCGATGAAACCCTCCGGCGTCCAGCTGGCCAGGCCGATGCGACCGCCGGGGCGGACCACCCGCATCATCTCGGACGCAGAGCGGGCGTGGTTGGGCGCGAACATCACGCCGTAGGTGGAGACGACGGCGTCGAAGCTCCGGTCGGGGAAGGGGAGCTGCTCGGCGTCCGCCACCCGGTAGGTGACGTTGAGCCCCTCGGCCTTGGCCCGGACCGCCGACTTGTCGAGCAGGGCGGGGACGTAGTCGGTCGAGGTCACCTCCGCGAAGCGGCGCGCGGCGGCGAGGGTGGCGTTGCCGTTGCCGGCGGCGACGTCCAGGACGCGCTCGCCCGCACGGATGTCCACGGCCTCGGCGAGA
>Ga0070705_100001526_pt1 | contig 12186 bp, 11 predicted proteins | sample KBSK5253metaG_FD_65455 | JGI IMG/M metagenome (GOLD analysis project Ga0070705, IMG submission 65455) | Corn, switchgrass and miscanthus rhizosphere microbial communities from Kellogg Biological Station, Michigan, USA - KBS K5-25-3 metaG | ecosystem: Host-associated > Plants > Roots >... | reverse complement strand
CAGCTCTTGGGCCTCGCCGCGACGGACGTGCGTCCGCAGTGCGTCGAATGCGGCTTCGAGCTCGCTCGCGAGCCCGGCGTTCCGCGCCCGCACGTCGGTCTCCACCTGCTCGAACGTGAGGTACGCGCCGAAGGCGATCTGTTCCGACCGCGTGGTGAGCGCGGAGTCGATCTGGCGCCGCACCGCGGCGAAGGTCGCGGCCGTGGCAGAGCCCCCATACTGCAAGGTGGCGACATAGGCAGCGACAGCCCACCGGTCCGCCTCGGAGAGGTCCTCCGAGAACTCGGGCATCGCGGTCCCCGGCACACCGATGGCGATCTTGCGGTAGATCTCGAGCAGCGACGTTCCACCCATCACCGCCGGGTCGGCGAGGTTCGCCGGGGGCGGGCCCTTCAAGGACGTCGCTTTGGGGCCGTCGCCACGCCCCGACTCGCCGTGGCAGGCGGCACACTGTTCACGGTACACGGCGGCGCCGCGCGCCAGCGAGGGGGGCCGCGACGGCAGCGGCTCCTCAGTACCGATGCGCCGAATCAGCGCCTCCGCAGCGTGCTCCACCGAACCCGGAGGGGCGAGCCGATCGAACAGGCGCGCGAGCGCGGCGAGACCGCTGTCGGCAGCGGCGCGCACGGTGGCGGGAAGAGCGGGAACGTCAAACCGCGCTTGCTGGATGAAGAGCTTCGCCTCAGCGACCTCTTCGGGGAGCACGATTTGGCCGCCTCCCGGGGTCACGCCCAGCGCGTACTCTTTGGCGGCGAGTGCGGCGGCGGCGACCACGCGGCGAGCGGCAGCCACAGAATCAACCGCCTGCCCGGCGAGTGGCGTCGCGAGGCAGGCGGATAAGATGAGAATCGTTCTCAAAAAACGCACGTCCAATACTAGAGTGATCTTGTCGGGAATTCAATCGGTGGAGAGCACCGCCACCGCCACCGCCGCCTGGTGCGTATGCGAGAGCGACAGCAACACGCGCGTCACTCCCAAATCGCGCGCGCGCGCCGCGGCAAGGCCGGTGAGTGCAACGTCGGGCCGCCCGTCGGGTGCGCGTGTGACCTCGATGTCGCGCCACCCGATGCCGCGGGCCTCATCGCTCCCCTGCAGCGCCTTGTATACCGCCTCCTTGGCGGCGAGGCGCACCGCCACGTGCTCGGAGGGATCGGGGCGCGAACGGCAGTACTCCGCCTCGGCGGCGGTCAACAAACGGTCGTACACGTGCCCGCCTTTTTCCTCGAGCATCGTGCGGATGCGCGGGACTTCCACGAGGTCCACCCCGACGCCGACGGCGCTCACGGTGTCGGCCGCGCCACGAAGAGCCGGCGCCGGTAGCGTCGACCGTCCACCTCAACCACCACGATGTACGCACCGTTCACCACGCGCCGCGTGCCTGCCCCAATAGTGAGGTCCCACACATACTCGTTCGTCGGCGCCGCTACGGTGGCTTGGTGCAGGCGCTCGCCGGTGAACCCATAGATCGCGACGCGCGTCGTCCCAACGCCGGCAGGCCAGGAGATCACGACCTGATCGCTGCGGACGGGGTTCTCCGAGACCTGGGCATCGCCGACCCCGGCGAGTAGCAGGAACGCTGCGGGCGCATCCGTGGCGAACCCGACGGCGTCGAGCGACCACAAGAAGTCATGCGCGGAGATGAAGCGAACGCGGGCCCCACGCCGACCGGCGGCCTGCGGCAGGTCCACCCGCACCGGATACCAGCTCGGCCCGTCTCCGGCGATCACGGATGCGTCGCTCCAGGTGGCGCCCGAATCGCCCGAGAACTGAATCACGCCGCGCTGCTCGGGAGTGATCGTCGAGCCGCGGTGACGCGTCCAGAGATGCAGCCAGACCGACGTGCGGCCGCGCAGATCCACAACGGGGGAGACGAGGGTGTCGCTGCGCGTCGTGGTCCACGCGAACGCGCCGACCCGCGGCGCCGGGTCACGCGTCCAGCCCGTCCACCCGACGTCGAGCGGCTCCGCGCCACCAAGCGACAACAGCTCCCCGGCGACGCCGGTGCCGTCCGCTCGCAGGGCGCGCACGGTGTCCGCGCTCAAATCGGTCCGCCACACGGTGCGGATGGTGCCGCGACGCAGCGAATCGGTTTGGGTGCTGCGGAGCGCGGTGCCGCCGGTTCCGCTGCGCAGCGTGATCGACAGTGGCCACGGCGTGGCGGCGTCCAGATCGAGCCAGGCGTCGGGCCACAGCGATGCGAAGCGGGGCGGCGCCACCGTTAACCCCGATGCGCCCACGGCGCTGCGCAAATTGCCCGCCGCGGTGATCAGCGCCACGGCGAACGGGAGGTTGTCCCGGAATACCTGTTCCACGAGGACGCTATCGTCCGGGAAATCGAAACCGTAAAAGAGTCCATTCACACAACAACCGCTCGTCAGCTCGGTGGTGAAGGCGATCGTGCCGTGCGCGCGGTACGCCCAGTCGGTGTACTCACCGTTCGTTGTATAGAGGTGCCAGCCGGGGCCAGGATGGTAGTACGTGAGCGTGGAGCCCGGAACGCCGTCACGCACGGCAGGCGCTACGTCGGTGCCCGCCAGCGCTTGATACAACGGAAGATCGGGCGGCAGCTCGCCCGAGCGATACCCGTATGGGTAGAGCACGAGACCGCTATACGTGTGGTACGAGAGCGACACGACCGGCGGGTGCTCGGCGTGAAAGGCGATGATGGCTTGCGTTTCGGGTTCCGACGCGGGGCTCGGCCCGCGATACGTCTCTGTCCCGGGCGTCTGGCTCGAACCCAGGTCGTCCACGCCCCAGAATGCGGGATAGTTGCGATTCGGATCCACGCCGTACGTGCCGTCGCCGTTCAGGCGGCGGTTCTTCCGCCAGAGCCGGTCGTCCGTAAAGGTGTACTGGTACCCGTCCGGGTTCTCGACCGGGATCACCCACACGTCCCGCGACCCGAGCAGCGCGGGCGGCGCCGAGTCGGCGAGCCAGCGGATCAGCTTCATTGCGACCGCGGTGGAGACCCACTCGCGCGCGTGATGCGTCGCCATGAACAACACGTTGGGCCGCGCCGGGTCGTCTCCCGCGGGGCCAACCTTCACGGCGAGGATGGGCCGCCCCTCCACCGAAGCACCGATCGAGTCGAGCTGAATGTCGGGATCGGCGGCGGCCCAAGCTTCGAGCGTCGTGCGGATGCCGGTCCCCGGTTTGTCGAACGACTGGTAAACATGGAACGTGTCCGCGGCCGGCGTCGCGGCTACGGCGCTCATCAGTGGGGCCGCGAACCCTTGCGTTTCGGGCGACACGACGATGACGGCGTACAAGACGCCCGCGATTTCCCGAACGCTCGCAACCTCGAATCCGAGCCGCGCCAGCGAGTCGAGTGTGGCGCGGTCCCCAATCTTCCCAGGCTTGGAGATCGGCACCTGGGCCATGTGATGCTGGGCCGCTGCCGGCCGGAGGGGGGCGGCGGCGATGACGGCGACGGCCAGGGTGCCGGCTAGAAACCGAGGCGTTGCGCGAGCCATGCGGGGGCGGCCAGATAGCCGCCGAGGACGAGACCGAGCCAAATGAGCGCGGCCGCGACCGGGGCCCAGAACAGGGCGACGGGCCACAACGCCGGGCGCCACCGTGTGAGCGTTTCGATCTCGGGGGTCCAGCGGCGGCGTTCTTCTTCGACTTCCCCCTCGAGCGCGAGCCAGGCCGCTTCCAGGCGCCGGGCGGCCGCGCGCAACGCTTCTTGCCAGGCCGCATGCGCGTCCTTGTCGAGCACGCTCGCCCCCTGGACGCGCGTGGCCGCCGCGTCCAGCTCGTCGAGGGCCGCGACGAATGCCGCGCCGCCCGTGCCGAAGCGAGCCGCGATCGCGCGCTTCTCCCCCATCGCCAAGAGACGGGTCTTGAGACGACGGCGCGGCAACCGCACCTGGCGCGCCGTGCGGACGATCTCGGCCTCGAGCGCGTCGGCCACGCGAGCGGCCGCGCGGCGCACCGCCCGGTCCCAGGCCGCCGCCCACGCACGTCGCCCCGTTACTTCGAGCACCTGAGCACGGTCCTCACGCGCGGCCGCCCCGCGTCCTTCGCCGCCGATTTCGAGCACCGCCGTGGCCAACTCCTCGCGGATGTCGTCCAGCGGCACCCACGGGGGCTCGCGCCGCCGCGCCACGATCACTCGGCCGAGCGATGGGGCCAGCTCCGGGACGCGGAGCGGCATCGGAATGTTCATGAGGCGTCGATCCGCGCGGCGTGACCGGTACGGCGCTCGTAGGCCTTGGTGAAGAACGACAACGACTCGGGAAGGAATTGGTCGCGGGGGATGCCGGTGACGGAGATCGCCTGCTCGATGGCTCGAGGCTCACCCTCGACCTCCACGAGAACGTCCATCGCGGGATACCACTCGATTCGCACAGCCGCCTGTGCGAGCCGGTACTCGGCGATCGTCCGGTCGATGCGCATCACGACCTCGTACCCCAAGTGCTCCAAGATGGCGAGGGCCGCGTCGGGATCCTCGAGCCGCGTCTCGCACTCTTCCCGCCGCTTGTACCCACGCTGAACGCTGACCGGCCCCTTCCATGCAAGCACGCCATAGATCGTGGTGCCACGATAGGTGCGCAGCCGGAGCACCTCATCCCGCCCCTCTAACTTTCCGCCGCGGTCGAAGCGCAGGTCGCGCATCTCCCCACGAAACAGCAGCTCGGCGCCGGCGCGCGCCAGGGCCGCCTCGAGTGCCGCGGGATCGTCGACCCGCGCCTTCAGCTCCAGCTCGTCGCTCGATCCACTCACTCGAGGAGGGCGCCGGTTACCGCCCCGGTATCGACCAGGTGCGCGAACACGTGCGCCGCCCCCGCGGCGCGCAGCTGCGCTACCCCAAACGATCCCGTCGCCACCGCCACCACACGCGCTCCGATGGGGCGTCCGCACGCGATGTCGTCCGGCGTGTCACCGACGATCACGACCTCCGCCCCGGCGAAACTCTTGCCAGTTTTCCGGGCGGCGCGCTCCGCCGCGATCGCCGGCAGGTCGCCGCGGCGGGCGGAATCGGAGCCGTACGCGCCGACGGCGAACCGCGCCGGATCGAGCCCGGCCGAGCGCAACTTGAGGGTGGCGCCGCCTTCCACGTTGCCAGTGAGCAGACCCACCAGCGCGCGCCCCGCCGCCTCGTGCGGCTCCAGGGCGGCGAGCAGCTCCATCACTCCCGGGAAGAGCCGCGTCTTCTGCGCCGGCTGCGCGAGCTCGGCCGCGAGCAGCCCGACGTAGCGCCGGCACACCGCGGCGATCCGCTCCTCGGCCTCCGCCTCAGGATGCCCCGCCAACGTCATCAGCTCGCGCACGATCTGCGGGTCGGTCTTCCCGTCGAAGCGGTATTGGTCGATCGGGCCGGCGGTGCCCATCTCGTCGAGGAGCGCGCGCTGGATCGCGCGACGCCCCGCGCCGTCGGTCCACAACAGTGTGCCGTCGATGTCGAAGAGGATCAGGCGCAACGCCGCACCCCCACCAAGTTCTCGCGCAATTTCACCATCCGGGGTTCATGCCCGAACAGGTCGTCCACGCCCACGCCACCGCGGGACAGCGCCGCGTGCACGATGCGGCCCGCGCCCGCCCACAGGGCGACGTGCGAGACGCGCCCGCGCTCCGTGAAGAACAACAGATCGCCGGCCTCGTATCCCGTCCCGTCGATCGACATGGGCACGTCGCGGCCCTGCCCGAACTGCTGATCGCTGTCGCGCAGCAGCCGGAAACCACGCGCGGCGTAAACGGCTTGAACGAGCCCCGAGCAGTCGATCCCCCACTCGGTGCGGCCACCCCATAGATACGGCGCGCCGGCATACCAGCGCTGAGCCAGCTCGGGTAGCGCGAGGTGCCGAGCCTCGACCCGCAGCTCGCTCTCGGGTCGCACCTCACCCGCGACGACCTTGCCCTTCACGCCATCCGCCAGCTCGACGGTGCCATTGCGCCGCAACGCCAGTCGCGCCCCCAAGGGCAGGCGCCGCCGGCCCCCGTCTGTCTGCATCTCCGCGCCGAGCGCCCGCGCCGTTGCCCGCGCGGCCCAGTCCTGCGCCCACTGCACCGGACCCGTCGCCACGTACCCCGAGTGCATCCAGGCGACGTAATCGTCGGGCGCGCGCACCCGCAGCCACTCCCCCTGGCGTTCCAGGATGTCGAGGGACTCGCCGTGCAGCGCCTCGCTCACGCGCGCCGAGTCGAGCCGCGGGTCGCCGAGCAAGGGCGCAAGGGCGGCGGTGACGACCGCCGACGAATCCACCGCGCGTTCGGGGAGGAGGCGGACTGCTTCGCCGAGGCCGGCGTCGCTCGCGAGGCGGCGCAGGGACTGCTGCGCGTCCTGACTGGTGGTGACGCCCGTCAGCAAATCGGCGACGGAGACCTGGAAGACACCGAGCCGGCCGTCGGGGACCCATTTCCGCCGGATGTCATCGATGGCGCGCTCGAGCTTATCCATCCTATGCGCGCCGCACGGCGCGCTCGACCGCGGTCGGCACCGCCAGCGCCGCGAGCGCTTCGACCTGGAGCGTCGAGGCCGCGGGCACCGCCGCCGTACTCACGGCGAACACGACGTCCCCGTCGTACAGCGTCCCGTAAGGCGTAATGCGCCGGGCCAAGGCGTCGCTCCCGGCGTGGGCCAGCGCCTCGAGCTGGACGCGATCGAGCACCGCGTTCGTCGCGATGACGGCGAGGGTGGTATTTCGCGTCAGCCGCTCCGGATCGCCGAAGGGTGCGCCGCCGCCCGCGAGATAGCGCATGGAATCGATGAAGCGGCCGTCAGGGCCACGCGCGCCGGCGATGATTTCGCCGCGCGCGTCCCGCACGTCGCCCACGGCGTTCAGGACGGTCAGCACGCCCACGACCACGTCCCCCGCGCGCTCCGCCCACGTGCCGAGTCCCGCCGGCCACATTTTGTCGATCCCCGCGGCTTTGCCGACGGTGGCGCCGGTGCCGACGCCGGTGGCGCCTTCGGCGAAGTCTTCGGCGGCCGCCTCGCAGGCACGGTAGCCGTCGTCGGGGCCGGGCCAACCCACCGGCTTCCCCGCATTACCGAGATCGAAGACCACGGCGGTCGGCACGATCGGAATCGTCCCGAGGGGCCCGACGGGGAGTCCGCGCCCGCGCTCGCGCAGCCAGCGCATCACGCCGTCGGCGGCGCCGAGCCCGTACGCCGAGCCGCCCGCGAACAGGATCGCATCGATGCGCTCGACCAAATGCCGTGGACTGAGTGGGTCGATCTCGCGGGTCCCGGTAGCGCGCCCGCGCAACGCAACGGCCGCTCGCAGCCCGGCGGGTGGGCCGAGGATGACGGTGCAGCCCGTGCCGTGGGCCGGTACGTTCGCGTGTCCCACAGTGATCCCGGGAACCGCGGCAAGACTAGTTCGCGTGGTCATCGACGCGCGAAGATACCTCGGCTTGCTGGCGTTGTGGAGGGCGCGTAACGTTCACGGCCATGACGACCCCCTCTCCGGCGACCGCTGCTGAACGTACCACCGTCCTCGTGGTGGACGACGAGGAGGGCATCCGCAAGGCGTTGGAACGCTTCCTGACCCGCCTGGGATATCAGGTCGCCGTCGCGTCGAACGCGACCGAGGCGCTGGCGCGGCTCGCCACGGACCGGCCGCAGACGATGCTGTGCGACATCCGCATGCCGGAGACGAGCGGCGTCGAGCTCCTTCCCAAGGTGCTCGCGCAGGATCCCGACCTCGCCGTCATTATGCTCACGGCGATCGACGAACCCCGCACCGCCATCGAGTGTCTCAAGCTCGGCGCCTACGATTACCTGATCAAGCCGGTGGACCTGGAAGAGCTGGAGCTCGCGCTGCAGCACGCGCTGCGGCAGCGGCAGCTGGAGCTCGACCGCCGCCAACTCGAACAGTGGCTGGCCCGCGAGGTGGCGGTACGGACGCGAGAGTTGGAGGAGCGGACGGCGTCGATCGAGGAGATCGCCCTCGACGCGCTCGCTGCTGCCAAAGACTGGCCGGGCGCGGACGAAGCGGTTAAGAAGCTCGCGGCGGAGCTGGAGGCGTCCCCGCAGGAGGTGGCGGCGGAGGTGCAGCGGCGACGGAAGTAGCCGCGCAAGTCTTGCAGAGCGTGACCCCCCGAAAAGTACAAATCAGACAGATGAAGGTCCCGCAGTTGGCACACGGGTAGCCCTCCGACGCGCGCTCCTCGTTCCCGCAGGAGCGGCATACCATCCCGTCGTGTTCTTTGAGCTTCGGCTTGTCCATGGAAACAACTTAATCTTACCTCCGCTCCTTGACACCCCCTTGACGGGGGCGGCGTAGCCTCAATCCATGACCACTCGGATCGTGTTTGTCGCGTTGGGCGCTTGGGCGCTGGCCCCCCTTCCGGCGCTGGGCCAGGCACTTTTTGAGGCGGGAGCGGGTCATCGCTCGCGCGGCGGACGGGGGGAACTCGATCTGTCTTGGCATGCGGGCGTACTGACCAATCGTGGCCGGTCCGCGGTCGGCGCGACCGTCTTCGCCGCGGCCGACCTCGACCTCAAGCACGGATCGCCCAGCTACCGGGTGGGTGTCCTGCCGCGCTATCGTCGCTGGCTCAGCCGCACCGCGTCGCTCGACCTGTCCGCCGGGCCCGTTCTGGAGGTGGGCGGCCGCCCACCCGCACTCGGCGCCAGCGCCGAGGTGGCCGTGGGCTGGGGCAACGACATCGGCATCAGCGGTCGGCTCGATTTCGGGGGCGGAAATGGGGTCGGCTGGGTTGGCGGCGTCAAGCTGGGGTCGAAACAGGCCGGCGCTGCGATCAAAGCCGAAGCCGTCGGACTGGCCGTGTACGGCTTGATCACGTTCGTGAAAGCCGTGGTGCGGGCGATCGACATCGACATCGACTGGTGTGTTGGCTGCAAGCCTTAAAGATTCAGCGCATACAGCTTGATCTTATTGATCAGCGTCGCGCGCGAAATCCCAAGTTCCAGCGCCGCGCGCGTCCGGTTGCCGTCGTGATGGCGCAACGTCCGCTCGATCTGCTGGCGCTCCACGTCCGCCAACGACTGCGGCTGGTAGCGCCCCGCCCCCCCTCCCCCGTCCATGTCCTTTAGGGCCCCCTTCCCCTTCTGTCGCAGGTCTGCCGGCAGATGCTCGACACCGATGGCCGCCTGGCCGCGCGCCAGAATCATGGCGCGTTCGAGCACGTTGCGCATCTCTCGCACATTCCCCGGCCACGGGGCCGCGGCCAGGCGATCGATCGCGTCTGATGAGCACTCGGCCGGGCAGCCCGGCAGCTGGGGCCTCAGATCTTCCAGCAGGCGATTGAGCAGCGCCAGCCGATCCTCACGCGAGCGCTCGCGCACCGGGGGCATCGTCAGCGGCATCACGTTGAGCCGGTAGTAAAGGTCCTCGCGGAACCGCCCCGCCTCGACCTCGGTCACGAGATCCCGGTTCGTCGCCGCGACGAGCCGCACGTCCACGGTCAGCTCGCGCGTGCCCCCCAGGCGCCGGAATTTCTTGGTTTCGAGCACCTTGAGCAGTTTAGGCTGCAGCTCGGGGGCGAGCTCGCCGATCTCGTCGAGCAGGATCGTGCCGCGATCGGCCAGCTCGAACAGTCCGAGTTTTCGCTCCTTCGCGTCGGTGTAGGCGCCCTTCTCGTGTCCGAACATCTCCGAATCGAGGAACGTCGCCGACAAGCCACCGCAGTTCACCTCGACGAACGGCCCCTGCGCGCGCGGCGACAAATGATGAATGACGCGCGCCACCCAGCCCTTGCCCGTGCCGCTCTCGCCCTGTAGCAGCACGGTAGATCGTTCGCTCGCCGCGAGCAGCTCGACTTGGCGCGCCATCTCGCGCATCGCCGGCGAGACGCCGAGTGACGCGAGCCCCTCGCCCTCGTGGTCGCGCGAGCGCAGCAGCGCGTTCTGGCGTGTCAGCCGAACCTTTTCTGCCACACGCGCCGTGGCCGCTGCGAGGTGATTCATGTCCACGGGCTTCGTGAGGAAATTCTCCGCGCCGAGCTGCATCGCGCGCACCGCCGTCTTGATGTCGCCCGCGCCGGTGAGCAGGATGACGGCCCCATTCTCGCGACGCAGGCGCTCGAGCACGTCGAGCCCGCTCGCGTCGGGGAGGTTCAAATCGAGGATCACGACGTCGGGCCGCACGCGCAGGAACGTCTCGACCCCAGCGTCGCCCGTCGGCTCGCGCAGCACCTCGTAGCCGAGGCGCTCGAAGTAGTCGCCGATCGCGCGCAGCACGCTGGCGTCGTCGTCCACGAGCAGCAGGGTGTCAGCCATGCCGCGATCCCTTCCAGCCGCCGGCCGGGTCGACGAGCACGGTGAGCGCGCCGGGCAAGATCTTCGTTTCAAAGGGGGTGTCGCCCACGACCTCGCCGTCGAGCTGCACCGGGCGTTGGGGAGCCCCCAGAACCTCCACGCGGATCGTGCGCCCGCGTCCCCACCATACGCGCCCCGCCCCGTTTGCCGAGCCGCGGACAAGATCCCACACCGCCGCCACACTCTGCCCGATCCCGTCGGCGTGGAGCGCCACGACGTCCAGCCAGCCGTCGTCGGGGGCGACGCCCTTGCGCAGACGGACGAACGGCGGGATGAGCTCGGCGCAATTGAGCACCAGCAGCATCGCGGCTCCCACCTCGTGGACCTCGCCGTCCACGGTGATCCGATGGCGCGCGCTGTGCACCTTGGCGAGCTTGGTCACGGCGTGCGCCAAGTAGGCCCCGAACTTCCAGCGTTGCTTGGCGGCAGCACTCGTCTCGGCCATCAGCTCCGCATCGAACCCGGTGCCCGACGCCACCGCGAAGTAGTGGGTGCCGTCCGCCCGCTCCGCCGCGCCGAGATCGATGGCGTGCGGCCGGGCGGTGAGCAGGGCGCGGGCCGCGTTGGCGGGGTTCCGCGGAAGCCGCAAGTTGCCCGCGAGGATGTTGCCGGTCCCCCCAGGCACCAAGCCGAGCGGGATCCCGGTCCCCACGATCGCGGACGCGATCTGCATCGCCGTGCCATCGCCGCCGTAGCAGACGAGCACGTCGAACTTCTGGTCTCGCGCCTCGGCGGCGAAGCGGCGCGCATCGCGCGGCCCCAGGGTCGCGAGCACCTCCACATTCCAGCCGCCGCCCCGCAAGGTCTCGCGGACCGCGGTGACCGCGCGCGCATCGGTGCGGGCGGCGGCGGGATTCGTGATCAGCAAGGCGCGGGTCACGTCAGTACCGCCGCTCCCAGAACAGGTCGAGACCGACCTGCCGCTGGGCGCTCGCGTTCTGCTGGACGCCGCTGCCGGTACCGAGAATGCAGGTACCGACCGGTTCGAAGCTCGCTTCGGTGCGCCATTCGGGGCTGACGTGGTACTGCAGGCTGGCACCCAGGGTGTTGGCCACGCTCACCTGCTGCCGCTGGCAGAAGCCGGCGTTGAGCACTAGGAACGTCTTGTTCCCGATCTGCCACCCCGCGGCGAGCTGCGTCCGAGCGTAGGGATCGGACGGATCGCCCGGGCGGAACTCGAAGTAGTCGAGTGGCACGCCCAGGTCCGAGACGACCGTGCGCTCCACCTCTCCCGCGACCAGGCTCGCGGCCGCGCTGCGCACGAACGCCCCCTGCCCCCCCGCCAGCTCGAAGCTCGGCCTGCCGAACATGAGGTAGGAGATGAGCTCGCTCTGCGACAGCGCCTCGCGCTCCGCCTCGAGCGTAAGGCGCGGTACGAGCAGGGTGCCCCGGATGTGGGCGATGACGGTAATGTCCTGCCCGCTGCCGCCGGCTCCCGCCCCCACTCCGCCGGCCGTGCTCGCCACCGGGTGGACGACGTGCCGCGCCTCGATGTCCAGTTCGGCGTCCAGGTCGGGCGTCCCGAAGTAATGCACGGTTCCCTGTGTCACCACGAACTCGCGTGACACCGGGCCCACCACGAGCCGGTAAGTGCCCCGCGGCGCTTGGAGCGTGCCGCTGAGCAGGTAACTACTCCGTACCTTATTCACGACCAGCGAGCCCGTGAGCTGGATGTTGGCCTCGGTCGAGCGCATCCATACGTCGCTGCCCATCGCGAGCCGCAGCCCGTCGATTCGCAGGCTGTCGAGGAACACGCTCTCGAACTGGGGGCCGAGCCGCTGCGTGCGGATGAGCGACGTATCGATCAGGTCCTGCACCCACGGCTCATCGAGGTTCACGACCCGCTTGTTCACCAGATCGGCGAAGTGCAGGACGCCCGACGTGACGGTGCCCCGGCCGGTGAGCGTCGCGCCGAAGACGGGGCCGGTCAGCGCGAGCTGGCCGCTCGCGGTCACCGC
>Ga0070705_100001516_pt1 | contig 12229 bp, 9 predicted proteins | sample KBSK5253metaG_FD_65455 | JGI IMG/M metagenome (GOLD analysis project Ga0070705, IMG submission 65455) | Corn, switchgrass and miscanthus rhizosphere microbial communities from Kellogg Biological Station, Michigan, USA - KBS K5-25-3 metaG | ecosystem: Host-associated > Plants > Roots >... | reverse complement strand
ATGAACTCCCCCGAGCAAACGGGGATGGACTTCTGGTCCATCAACCCGTACGTCGGCTGTGAGTTCGGTTGCACCTACTGCTACGCGCGCTACGCGCACCGCTACGTGGTCCAGCGGGCGCGCGACGGTGGTCGGCTGAACGACGCCGAATTCACAGAAGCGTTCGAGCACCGCATCTTCGTGAAGCGCAACGTGCTCGCCGCACTCGATGCGGACTTGCGGCGCTACTTTCGCTCCGCCGGCGCGCCCATCGTGATCGGCACCGCTACTGATCCCTATCAGCCCGCCGAGCGCCGCTTCCTGCTCACCCGGCGTCTGCTCGAGGCGCTGCTGCTGCACCGGGGCCTCAGCATCGGGATCATCACCAAGTCGCCGCTGGTCACCCGCGACCTCGACCTCCTTACCAGCCTCTCCGCGCGCCATGAGCTGTCCGTCAACATCTCGCTCGCTTCGATGGATCCCGCGCTGTTGCGCCGGCTGGAAGCGCGCACCCCCGCGCCGCACGCGCGGATCCGCGCCCTCGCCCGCCTAACCCGTGCGGGCATTCGCGCCGGCCTGCTCATCGCGCCCATCCTTCCCGGCATCAGCGACAGCTGGGCCTCGCTCGCCGCGCTCATGGAGGCAGCGCAGGGGGCCGGGGCGCGCTACGTCTCAGGGGCGGCGCTCCGCCTCGGTGCCGCAGCGCGCACCGGTTTCCTGCCCGTCCTGCAGCGGGAGTTCCCCGAGCTGGTCGACCGCTACCGCCGCGGCTACGGCCCCAACTTCCACGCCGGAAAAGACTACGAGCAGGCGCTCTCCCGCCGCTTGCGCACCCTCCAGCAGGCCTTCGGCTTCCCCGTCACCGGAGCGCTGCGCCCGGTCTCCGACTGACCCCTCTTGACAGAACAACTACACATGTAGTATTACGTCTGTAGTTCCAGAGGCCGGTCGTTCCGGCCCGCGTTGCAACGGCCTGAGGCCGAGGGCTCTCTATATGAGTGATGCGCCCCAGTTGACCGACTTGCAGCTCAGCGTGCTCCGCGTCCTGTGGGAACGGGGCTCGGCGACCGCAGCGGAGATCACCGATGCGCTGCGCACTTCCCGCGGACTGGCTCAACAGACTATCGCGACGATTCTGTCTCGCCTCGAGCGCCGCGGCATCGTGCGCCACGTCACGCGGCACCGCCAATATCTCTACTCGGCCGTGGTGAGCGAGCCGGAAGTCCGCCGCGGTATGCTGACCGAGCTCACCGACCGCGTTTTCGAGGGCGACGTCGCCGCGCTGGTGACCCAGCTCCTCTCCGCCCGCGACATCAGCCCGGGGGATTTGGCCCGGGTCAAGACCCTGCTAGCCGATCACGAAGCCAAGCGAGGAACTCCCCATGCCAAGTCCTGAGCTCAGCGAGCTGATCCGTGCCGCCACGGCGCCGCTGGTCGCCTGGTTGCTCACCTACGCCGTGCACAGCACGATCCTGCTCGGCGGCGCGGCATTGCTCAGCACCAGAATCCGCGGCCACGGCATCCGCGAAATGCTCTGGAAAACCGCGCTGTTCGGCGGCTTCGTCACCGCGACCGTGCAGTCGACGCTCCGGATTGCTCCGCTGTCCGGCCGCATGGTGGTTTCGGTCGCGCCGCCCGCCTCACTTCCCCTGGCCGTCGAGCCGGGGCTGTCACCGGGCGAGCCCGCCGCAGCGGCCGAGGACGCCGCCCCCGGCCAGGCCGTGCCGCCCGCGGCCGGATTGGGCCTGCGTGAAGCGCTGGTGCTGGTGTGGGGAGTCGGCGCGCTGACCCTGCTCGGCCTGTACCTGATCCGCCGCACGCGCTTCCTTCGCGGAATCGCCGGCCGCCGTCCCGTAATGACGCATCCGCTGGCCGCGATGCTCGAACAGCTGGCGAACGCGGCGGGGATGCTTCGTCCAATCCGGCTCACGGTTACCCCCGGGTTAGCCAGTCCGATCGCACTGGGGCGCGATGAGATCGTGGTGCCGGAAGCTGCGCTCGCCGAGCTCGACGCGGATCAGCAGTGCGGGATGCTCGCGCACGAGCTCGCCCACCTGGACCGGCGGGACCCCGCCTGGCTGATTGCCGCAAGCGTGGCCGAGCGGATCGCCTTCCTCCAGCCGCTCAACCGGCTGGCCCGTCGAAGAATGCAGGAGAGCGCCGAGTATCTCTGCGACGAGTGGGCGGTTCGCCGCACCGGCTCGGGAGTCTTCCTGGCCAAGTGCCTCGCCAAGGTGGCCGAGTGGATGGATGCGGCTCCGCGTGCGGTGCCGCTGGCGGGTATGGCCGAAGAGCGCTCGCACCTGGTGGCCCGCGTGCGGCGCCTGCTCGACGGGTCGCCCTTTTCCCGCACACCCGCCCGCCGGACGCTGGTGACCGCCTCGCTGGTGGCCATCGCCGTAACCGTCGTGGCGGTCCCGGAGGTTTCCCTGGCTCGGCGCCAAGCCGATTCGGCCGCCCCAAGTGGTGACGCCGGCAAGGCGATGCTCTACCAGGGCGCCGACACCAGCCGCGCGGTGGTGCAGGCGCTGATCGAGGCGGCTCGCGACTCCGACGTCGAGGTCCGCCGCGCGGCCGTGCGCTCGCTCGGACGCTTCGAAGATCCCGCGACGATTCCGGCCTTCCGTCTGGCGCTGCGCGACGCCGATCCCGAGGTGCGCGGTGCCGCGGCGGAGGCGCTCGGTGAGCGCCACGACCGGAACTCGGCGCCGGCACTGGCGGAGCTGCTCAAAGACGAATCTGCGTCGGTGCGGCGCGCCGCCGCAGGCGCGCTGGGCGAAATCCCGCGCGCCGGCGCACTCGCCCCGCTGCTTGCCGCCCTCCGGGACTCCGACGCGGAGGTCCGGGAGCGCGTCATCGAGGCGCTGTCGAAGACGAAGGATCCCGGGGCGGTGGAGGGACTCGTCGGTGCAATCAAAGACCCCAAGCCCGATGTGCGCGCCAAGGCCATCGAGGCGCTGACCGAGCTGGAGCTCGAAGCGCCCCCGGCCGGCGTTCTCGAGGCGCTGCGCGATCCGCATCCCGAGGTCCGGCACCAAGCCGCGCACGCCGCGGGGCATTTCCAGGATGCGCGCGCGGTTCCCGCGCTCCGCCTGCTGATCGAGGATCCGGATCGGGAGGTTCGCGAAGCCGCCGTGGAGGCCCTCTCGGAAATCCGCAACGAGTCCGCCATCCAGGCCCTCGTCGCGGCGCTCAAGTCCAAGGATCCGAAAATCCGCCGTGCCGCGGCCGACGCGCTCGGCCAGCACTGATCAGGAGCACGACCATGAAGATCCCAACCCTGCTACTCGCGGGAACGCTCGTCTCCACCGGGGCGATCTCGGCCGTTGCGCTCGCTCGCGGACGGGCGACAGCCGCGGCTTCGTTCACCGACGAGGGACCTCGTCATCCGGGGCCCGACAGCGCCCGGGTTGAGTTGTTCCTCGGCGGACTGCGCGCCGCCGACCCGATACTCTGCCAGATGGTTGCGGATCAACTGGGCAATTTCTGGTCTTCCTACGGAGCCCACCAGGTCGGCCTGCTGGCCGACGACTCGCGGAGCTGGGAGTCCGCTCGCGATTCCCTGGCGAGTCCGGCCACCGATGCGGCCGCGCTGCGCCGGTTGGCGCGGGGCCTCGATGATACGAACCCCTGCGTTCGCCGCGTCGCGGCCAAGCTGCTCGGCCGCAGCCGGGAAAATGGCGCCGCGCTCCTCGCGACGGCCCTGCAGAGCCCATCCGCCCGCGTCCGGGAGGCCGCCGCGCTGGCGCTGGGACATGCCGACCGTCCCGAATCTCTGGGTGAGCTGACTCGTGCGACCCGGGACGACAGCCCAGCGGTCGTCGCGATGGCTGCCTGGGCACTGGGCGAACTGGAGCGGCCGGAAGCGATCGGCCGGCTGAGCGAGCTGGTGCAGTCGCGCGAGACGCTGGTTCGGCGCGCCGCGGCCTGGGCGCTCGGGGCCATCGAGGATCCGCGCGGCGTGGCGCCGCTGCTCCCTCTGCTGCGGGACGACGATGCCGCGACGCGGGCCCTGGCTGCGCACGCGCTGGGCGATATCGAGAGCCGAACCGCGGTCGATCCGCTCATCGCCGCGTTGCGCGATGGCGATGCCGAGGTTCGCCGGGAAGCGGCGACCGCGCTGGGCCAGATCGAGGACCCGCGCGCGGCGGGGCCCCTCGGCCACCTGCTCCAGGATGCCAGCCCCCGCGTTCGGCGCGCCGCCGCCGAGGCGCTGGGCGACCTCGACGAGCTGGAAGTCGCGCCGCCGGAGCTCATCGCGGCGCTGGCCAGCGGCGATCCCTCGTTACGCCGCGCCGTGGCAGATGCCCTGGCGGAAATCGCCGATCCCCGCGCGATCGATGCGCTGGGCCGCGCAATCGGCGACCCCGACCTGGAAACCCGTCGCGCGGTGGTTCGCGCCATCGCGGAGATCGACGATGCGGCAGTGACCCCGTATTTGTTGCGCGCCCTGAAGGACGCGGATCGGGAAATCCGCAAGACCGCCGCCGAGGCGCTGGGCGACCGCAAAGAGCACTAGGCCGGCAGCAACGCTCCGGCGCGGGCGCGCGCCACCAGCTCGGCCATGCGCTGCGCCTCCGCGCCCGCCACCCGCTTCCCCAGCGGAGTGAGCTCGTAATACCGCCGGGGCGGCCCGTCCGATTCTTCGTCTGGTCCTTCAGTCGACTCGATCAACCCGTGCCGCTGCATTTCCTTGAGCGTTCGGTAGAGTGTGGCCGGGCCGAGCAGCCAGCCCGGGGAGGTCGATTCCTGCAGCTCGCGCATGATGCCGTAGCCGTGGCGCGGGCCCGCCGCCAGGACCAGCAGAATGCTGAAGACGCGGGGCCGCACCGGAAGCAGCCGCTCGACGCGCTGCTCAGTCATGGCGCAGGACCTCGAGCGGCTCGGTGCGCAACGCCCGCCGCACCGGCACCAGGCAGGCCGCCAGGGCCACCCCGCCGAGCACCAGCGCGATCGCGGCGTAGGTGACCGGATCGAGCGGACTCACGCCGAAGAGCATCGACCGCAACAGCCGGGAGACCGCGGCTGCCGAGGCGAATCCCACCAGCAAGCCGATCGCCACCAGGCGCAGTCCGTCGCGCAGCACCAGGTTGCGCACGTTGTGCGCGGCCGCGCCCAGCGCCATGCGGATGCCGATCTCCCGGCGCCGGCGGCTCACCATATAGGACAGCACGCCGTACAAGCCCACGGCGGCCAGCAGCAGGCCGGCTCCACCGAACAGGGCCGCCACCCCCAAGGCAATCCGGTTGGGGAGCAGCGCGAGGCCGATCAGCTGGATCAGCGGCGCCTGTTGCACGATCGGAAGGGTGGGATCGAGCGCGTGCACGGCCTCGCGCAACCCGCGCGCCGGGTCCGGCGCGCCCGGTGCGGTACGGACCACCAGCGACAGCGATTGCCGCGCCTGCTGGGCATACGGCGCGTAGAGCATCGGCAGGGGATCCTCTCCCAGGGAGCGGTACTTCGCGATCCGCGCCACCCCGACGATCGTCATCGGGGTGCCGCCCGAGGTGCGGCCGAAGCTGAGGGTCTTGCCCACCGGATCCTCGCTGCCCCAGATCTTGCGGGCCAGGGTCTCGTTGACGATGACGACAGCGGGGCCGCCATCACGATCGGCGGCGGTGAACATCCGGCCACGCACCAGGGCCAGCCCCATGGTACGGAAGTAACCCGGGCTGACGCTGGTGAAGTCGGTCTGAAACCAGCCGACGTCGGGCCGCTCTTCCCGTCCGGGCACGGCCACCACCGTCTGCTGATTGCTGAAGTTGAGCGGCAGCATATCCGTGGTTCCGACCGCGGTCACGCCCGGCAGCTGGGCCACGCGCTGTTCCAGCTGCTCGGCAAACACCCGCACGGCGTTCGGCTCGGCGGCGCGAACTTCCATCTCCAGGCTCAGGGCATGGACCGGCAGGGGATCGAACCCCAGGTCGATCCCGCCGGCCCGGCCCAGGGCACGAACGAAGAGCCCGGCGGTCACCAGCAGCAGCGTGGTTCCCGCCACCTGCGCGGCGACGAACGCACCCCGCAGCCGCAAGCGTCCCACCCGCGCGAGCGACGGCTCGTCCTTGAGCGTCGCGATCAGGTTGGGCCGGGTGGCCTGCAGGGCCGGCGCCAGACCGAAGGCGATACCGGTCAGCAGCGTCACCCCCAGCGCCACCAGCAGGACCCGGAGATCGAGCGAGAAGTCCAGGGCGATCGGAATCCCGACCGGCGGGTGCAGGCTGGACAGCGCGCGCGTGGCCCAGGCGGCCAGCAGGGTCCCCCCCGCCCCGCCGACGACGAAGAGCGCGACGCTCTCGGTCACCAGCTGCCGGACCAGGCGGCCGCGGCCCGCGCCGATCGCCAAGCGCACGGCGATTTCGCGAGCCCGCGCCGAGGCACGCGCCAGCAGCACGTTGGCCACGTTGGCACTCGCGATCAACAGGACCAGCAGGCCCAGGACCAGCAGCAGCGCCAGGAACCCCGTTGCCGGCAACACCATTTGCGCTGGCAGGGGCGAATAGGCCCGCACGTCGATCTTGCGATCGTACGTGGCGCCCGTAGAGCGCCCCAGCCGGGTCGCGACGTCCGACAGCGCCGCGGCGGCCGCCGCGCGCCGGGTCTTCCCCTCCAATCGCCCGACCAGCTCCAGCCAGGTGTTCTGCCGGCTCTCCAGCAACCGCTTGTTGGAGGACAACACGGGATTCAGCGCGACCGGAACCCAGATCGACGCATCCAGCGCCGCGACGTGGCCGCGGAATCCTTTCTCCGTGACGCCCACGATGGTAAAGGGTTCCCCGTTGAGCAACACGCGGCGCCCGACGATTGCGGAGTCTCCCGCAAAACCCCTCTGCCATTCGGAATGGCTGATCACGGCGACATGGGCGCCGCCGATGCCCGCGTCATCTTCGGGCAGCAAGAGCCGGCCCACCGCGGGGCGCGCGCCCAGCAGGTGGAAATAGTTGGCCGAGACCAGCATCGCGAGCTGCAGGCGCGGCTCGCCGCCGGTGGAAAGACTCGCCGGTTTTCCAGAAAACGCGGCCAGCTCGGCGAGGCCGCTCTTGGCCGCGGCCAGATCGCGATAGTCGAGATAAGAAAAGGAGTGGAAGCTGGAGCCGTCTTCGCTCATCGCGTGCACCGTCACCAGGCGGTCCGGATCGCTGACCCCCGCCGGCGGGCGCAGCAGCAGCGCATTGGCCGCGCTGAAGATGGTGGTCGTCGCCCCGATGCCGAGTGCGATGGTGAGCGCGGTGACCAGCGTGGCGGTCGGCGCCACCCGAAAGGAGCGCAACGCGTAGCGAAGATCCTGAAAGAAGTTGTCCATCCTGGTCGCTCTCCGGCCGGTGGGTTGGAATGCGGTGCGCTCCGCCCACCACTCCGGCGGCGCCGAGCCAACAAAATCGAGCAACAGCATCGTGGCCAACCGGATTCGCGCGGTAGGACCGGCACGCCGAGCCCGAGCCCAGCTCTCCCGAAAAGACTCGAGCAGCTCGCGCTCCGCTTCCCGGCGGAAGCGCCTGGGATAGCAGGTGAGCAGCAGTCGATAGATGCCGGTGGCTATATCCACGAGTGGATATACGTCGGCGCTGCTGGCCATGTTTCAAATGGAATCACTTGACCGGTGATCGGGCGGAGTTACCTTAATAACCGAATAAAAACCGAAACGAATCTCACTGGTCACCCATGTGAAATCCATCCTGTTCGTCGATCCCCCAGCCTTCTGCACCACCGTGGAGCGATTGGCGGCGCCCGCGCTACGAAGCCGGCCCATCGCGGTGGCACCACCCGGGGCGGATCGCGCGACGGTGCTGGCGCTCTCTTCCGAGGCGCAGGCGGCGGGAATTACGCGGGGCATGCTGGTGCGGCGGGCCCGCAAGCTCTGCCCCGACCTGGTGCTGCTGCCCCCCAATCCGCGGCTCTATGCCCGCGCTTCCCGCGCGCTGGGAGAGATTCTTCGGGTCTACGCCCCGGTCATCGAGCCACGCTGGTACGGCCATGCTTTTCTCGATCTCACGGGTACCGAGCGGCTTTTCGGCCCGGCGATCGATGTCGCCGAACGGATCCGGCGGGAAGCGCGGGAACGGCTGCGGTTGCCGCTCATGGTCGGGATCGCCGTGAACAAGCTGGTCTCCGAGGCGGCGACCCGCATCGGTCGGACCAGCGGACAGATCTATCCGACTCTTTTCGTCCCCGGCGGTGGTGAGGCTCCTTTCCTCGCGCCGCACCTGGTGGGCGTGCTGCCCGAAGTCCCCGACGATATCCGGCTGCGGCTGGATGAATACCAACTCGAGCGGATCGGGCAGGTGGCTGTCATCGGCGAGAGCGAGCTGTGCGCCGTTTTCGGAAGCCGCGGACGGCTGCTGTGCGCCCAGGCTCGCGGCATCGATGCCCGGCCGGTCCTGCCTCCCGAGGTCAAAGCCGAGTACCGCCTGGCGCATACCCTGGGCACCGACACCAACGACCTCGCCGTGCTGCATCCGTTGCTGCAACGGCTGACTGCGGCGCTGGGGCAACGGCTCAGGCAGCGAGGGCTCGCGGCGCGGCGGCTGGAGGTCCAGGTGGAGTTCGCCGATTACACGGGGGCCGGGCGGGGCGTTCCCCTCGCGGAGCAGCCGCTCGATCAGGAGCTCTGGAACGCCGCCAAGCATGCGCTCGCCCTCGCGATGTCGCGGCGGATCGCGGTGCGCACGGTGACGGTCACTGCCGACCGGCTGGTCGAAGCTAACGCGCAGCTGGAGCTGTGGGACCAAGCGGCTGGCGCCGGAACGGAGCGGGGACCGGCGCTGCAGAGGGCACTGGACCGCATCAGAGCGGTGAAAGGTGAACCATTTTCCGTTCACTCTTCACGGCAGCTTACGGCCGAACGCCCCTGCGCCCCCCAGCCGCTCGAAGTGCCGCCAGGCCGCGAGTCCGATGTCGGCAATCGCCTGCTCCGCGGCGCGCTCGTCGCCCGAGTAGGTGATCATCACCGCGATGGCAAAGGGCCGGTTGGGCGCGAAGCCGATACCGGCATCCACCCGCACGCCCTCGAGCCAGCCGGGTTTGCTGGCCATGCGCGCCTGCTCCGGAAGCAGGCGGGGCAGGTAGCGCTCCTTGGGCGTCGCGAGGACCCGGAAAAAATCGTCGCGGAGCGCTCCGGACAGCACCCGGGTGCCCCACAGGGCCTCGAGCAGCGCGACGAGCTCCCGCGCCGAGGCGGTGTTCTCGCGCCCGGCGCGCGCCGCGGCAAGATCGAGCATGCGGCGGCGCAGCCGGGTCGCTTTCAGTCCCAGCGAATCGAGCAGGGTATTGACCCGCTCCATCCCGATGCGGCGGATCAGCACATTGGTCGCGCCATTGTCGCTCACCCCGACCATCAGCGTCGCCAGATCCCGGTTGGTCAGCCGGGTGACGCCGGGCGTGAGGCCCGCCAGCAGGTCGCTGCCCGGCACGACATCGGCGCTGTCGACGAGATAAGGATCGGACAGCCGGACACCCCCGGCCGCCTCCTGGCGGTAGAGCTCCGCCAGGACGGCAATCTTGATGGTGCTCGCGGTCGGCATCACCTCGTCGGCGTGCAACAGAATCATGCGGCCATCGGTCAGGTCCTTGATGGCCACCGCAAGCACGCCATCGAGCCGAGCATCGAGCTCGGCGATGCTGCGCTCGAGCTTGCTCCAGAGCACCGCCGCCTTCTCGGCGCCAGGAGCCCGGGAAGATGGCGCAGCCTGCCCGGCGAGCGGGGCGGCAAGCAGGAGCGGCGAGGCGAGGACCGCGGCCAGGATTCGCATGACGACTCCTACCAGGCGAGGACGAGCTTGCCGACGCCCACGTTGCGTTCCATCGCGCTGTGCGCGACCGCGACGTCGGCCATGGGGAACACCGCATGAACCACCGGGCGCAGCGCCCCGGGGCGCCAGGAGGGGTGATCCGCGCTCCGGAGCGGCTCCTCGGTCGCCACGTGGAGCCCGAACAGCGGCAGTATCTGCGCGCGAAACTCGGCGGCCAGCGCCGCGCGCTCTTCGGGCCCGCGGGTACGCATCACGGTCCCGATGATTTCCAGTCGCTTGCGGAGTATCACGTCGAGATTGGCCTCTTGCACCCGCGGTCCCTGCAGAAAACCCAGCATCACCAGCCGTCCGCGCGGAGCCAGCACGGCAAGATTGTCCTGGAACGCGGGTCCACCCAGCACATCGAGGACCACATCGACCGGCGTCGGCACCTGCTCCCGGAAGGGCCGGACGGCGGTATCGATCCCCAGGTCGAGGCCGAGCGAGGTGAGCTGCGCAAATTTCGAGGCGGTGCGCGAGGTCCCCAGCACGCTGGCGCCGATTGCTTTGGCCAGCTGGATGGCGGCGGTGCCGACTCCACTCCCCACGGCGTGAATCAGCACCCGCTCGCCGCGCTGCAGGCGCCCGCGCATCGTAAGCGCATCATGAGCGGTCAGAAACGCTTCGGGAATCGCGGCGGCGTCGGCCCACGGCATCCCGGGGGGTACCGGCAGCGCTTCCGCCTCCGACACCACCACGAACTCCGCATGCGCTCCGCCGCCCACCAGCCCCATGACGCGGTCACCCTGCTTCCAGCGGCTGACGCCCGCGCCGAGCGCCTCGACTTCCCCGGCGTATTCCAGTCCGGGAATGTCCGCCGGCCAGCCCGGCGGCGCAGGGTAGGACCCTTTGCGCTGGAGCAGGTCCGCGCGGTTGAGTCCGGCGGCGTGGACCCGGATCCGCAGCTGGTGAGCGCCCGGAGTGGGATCGGGCACCTCGCGGAGGGCCAGCACCTCGGGGCCGCCGGCAGCGGTATGAACGATGGCGCGCATATGGGCATGAACGGTCAACGGTCGGCGCTCGACAGTCAACCAACCCTTCCCTAGGAGGCACCCCCATGGACCCCCGTGTCGCTCCCCTGGCCGAGACGGTTCGGCTCAACACCCGGCTCTTCGGCAACTGTCTCGACGGCCTGTCCGACCAGCAGGCGCGGGTCCGGCCCTCGAGCGCGACCAACAATGCCGCCTACATCGCCGCGCATCTGGTCGAGTCGCGCCACTACATCCTCACGACGCTGGGGGCAGAACGGCCCAACCCGCTGGACCGTTACACGGGAAGCTGGAAAAGCATCGAGGAGCTGACGGAATGGCCCTCCCTCGAGGAAACCCGGACCGCGTGGAGTGCGGTGAGCGAAGCGCTGGGCCAGCGGCTGGGAAACATCGGCACTCCCGAGCTCGACGCGCCGATCACGACCCAGCTGCCGCTGGAGACCAAGACCGTGCTTGGCATGCTCACCTTCCTGGTACAGCACGACAGTTACCACCTGGGACAGCTCTCGCTGCTCCGGAAAGCCGCCGGACTGCCCGCGATGAGTTACTCCTGAGCGGGTGGCGGGGGTCGCGTGTTTGTTCATCTGCACACCCACTCCTGGTTTTCCCTGGGGAGCGGCCCCAGCAGTCCGGAGGTCCTGATCGAAGCGGCGGCGGCCCACGGCTTCGACACTCTGGCCTGCACCGACACCAACGCGGTGTACGGCGCGGTCGAGTTCCAGCGCGCCGCCGAAGCCACCGGCATCCGCCCCATTCTGGGTGCGCAGCTGGTGCTGGAGGATGAGGAGTGCGTGGCCCTGGCAACGGATGCGCAGGGCTGGGCAGCGCTGTGCCGGGCGATCAGCGCGCTGCACTGGCGGGAAGTCGGGAAGGCCTCTGCCGACCTCCCGAGCTACCGGCTTTCCGACCTCGCGCACGACCGGGCCGGGCTCCTGCTGCTTTCTGCCTCCCTGCCTTTTCTCGAGCGGGTGGTCCAGCAGAGCGGGAGCACCGATGTCTACGCCGAGCTGCGCCCCGGCAAGCAGCGTCACGCCGTGCTCGCGGCGGCGCGGCGGCTGGGCGTGCTTCCGGTCGCGACGAATGGAGTGAGGTATGCGCACCCCGAGGACTGGAGCCGGCACCGGCTGCTGGTGGCGATTGCGAACAATGCGACGCTGTCGCAAGTGGGGCGGACGGACGACGCTGCCTGGCTCAAGCCCGCCCCCGAGCTGGCCCGCCACTTCCCCGATGTCCCCGAGGCGCTCGACCGCGCCGGCGAGCTGGCCGAACGCTGCCGCTACCGGATCCCCATCGGGAGGCGCATCGTGCCGCCGCGGTTTGCCGAAGCGGCGGACGCCTTCGCGCGGCTGCGGGCGCTGGCGTACGAGGGCGCGCTGCGGCGCTACGGCACCATCGCGCCGATCACTCGCGACCGGCTGGAGCACGAGCTCGCCATCATCGGCATGAAGGGATTCGCCGACTACTTCCTGGTGGTGC
>Ga0070705_100001502_pt1 | contig 12280 bp, 10 predicted proteins | sample KBSK5253metaG_FD_65455 | JGI IMG/M metagenome (GOLD analysis project Ga0070705, IMG submission 65455) | Corn, switchgrass and miscanthus rhizosphere microbial communities from Kellogg Biological Station, Michigan, USA - KBS K5-25-3 metaG | ecosystem: Host-associated > Plants > Roots >... | reverse complement strand
GCCCGCCCGTCGAGCGCCAGCGCTCCTGCCACTCCTCCTCGTCGCCGGAGGGCACGGCGATCGTCTCGTCGAAGCCGCCGACGGTCTCGAACGCGGATCTGCGGATCGCGAGGTTCGCGCCCCAGCCGACCCGCACGTCGGCGTCGGCGGGGCCGTGGTCGAGCGTCGTGATCGGCGGCGTGTCGCGCCCGCACGAGCGCGGGCCGCCGCCCTCGATGTCCGCGCGGATCGGACCCGTGAAGACGTCGCGCTCGGGCGTCGCGGCCGCCGCCGCGAGCAGCGCCGGCAGCCACGTGCGCGGCGCCTCGACGTCGTCATCGACGTAGACCACCAGCTCGCCCGCGGCCTCGCGCCAGCCGACGTTGCGCGCGGCGTTCAGCCCGCGCCGCTCCGGCTGCGCGATCACGTGCGCCCCGCGCCGCTGCGCGACCGTCACGCTCTCGGGGTCGAAGCCGTCGACGACGACGATCACCTCGGCGCCGGCGTCGGCTGCCTGCGGCATCAGCGAGCGCAGCGCGACGTCGAGGTAGGCGGCGCGCTCGCGCGTGGGGACGACGATCGTGGCGGGCGGGGTGGCGGCGCTCATCGCGTGGGCGGGCGGCCGCGTCAGGCCGGCGCGGCGAGCTCCTGCTCGCGCAGCCACGCGACCGTCCGCGCGATCCCTTCGCGCACGCCGATCCGCGCCTCCCAGCCAAGCAGCGCTCTCGCCTTCTCGACGGAAGGCCAGCGGCGCACGACGTCGACCTCGAACGTCGGCAGGTGCTCGAGCGCAAACTCGGCTGGGTCCTCGCCGCACGCCTCCCAGATGACGCGCGCGATCTCGGCGACCGTCTGCTCCTCGGCCGCGGAGATGTTGAAGTCCTCGTTGAGGCCGGCCGGCGAGGACATCGCGGTGACGATGCCGTCGGCGATGTCGTCGATGTGCGTGAGCGTGCGCGTCTGCGTGCCGTCGCCGAAGATCTGCAGCGGCTTCTGGCCCGAGAGCACCTTTTTGATCACGTCGGGGACCATGTGCGCGATGCCCGGCTCGGGGTCCGGCAGCTCACCCGGCCCGTACGCGTTGAAGGGACGGCAGATTGTGTACGGCAGGCCGTGCTCGTCGTGCGCGGCGCGGCAGTAGACCTCGCCCGTCAGCTTCGAGTAGCCGTAGGCGGACTGCGGCGTCGGGCAGTCGGGCAGGTGCGCCTCGGTCGTCGGGAACTCGGTTGCGCGCTCGAACACCATCGAGCTCGACACGTACGTGAAGCGCTCCACCCCGAGGTCGAGCGCCGCGCGGAAGACCCCGTTGTAGAGGCCGTTGTTCATCTCCGTCAGCGTGTGCGGCAGCTTGTGGAAGTTGCCGATCCCGCCGACGATCGCGGCGAGGTGAATCACGAGCGGGCAGCCGTCCATCGCCTCTCGCGCGACGGTGGCGTCCCGCAGGTCGCCGGTGTGGATCTCGCAGCTCTCGCGCATCCACTGCGGCGCGGCGCGCTGGTCGGCGATGCGCACGTCGTAGCGTGGGTCGCGCACCAGGCGCCGCACGACCGCGGCGCCGATCGTGCCGGCGCCGCCCGTCACGAGCACGCGGGTCAAGATCTCCGCACCTCCACGCCGAGCGGGATCAGCTCGTCGGCGAACGCGAACACCTGGCCGGAGCCGAGGTGGTTCCAGGGGTCGACGACGAGGCAATCGGGCGACGCGAGCGCGCCGATTGCGGCGCGCGTCGCTCCGGGCTCGAACGCTTTGTGGTTGGCCGCGACGACGACGACGTGCGCCTCGTGCAGCGTCTCTTCGAGCGACTGCGTCGGGGAGGCGACGACGGGGTCGTGCACCGCCACGTCGGCCAGCTCGCGTTCGAGCAGACGGATCAACTTGTGCGCGAGCGAGTCGCGCTCGTCGTCGGTGTTGCCCTTGAAGGCGAGCCCGAGCACCGCAACCTTGCGGCCGTTCAGCGTCTGCTCGGGCGAGCGGCGTTTCATCCCCTGCACGAGGAAGTGCGGGACCGACTCGTTCACGCGCGATACCGCCAGCAGCATGCCGGGTGCGTTCGAGCGCTCCTCGGAGAAGGTGAAGTCCTTGCGCAGGCACGTGCCGGCGGTGAAGCCGGGCTGCGCGATCCCGCCGCGCGGGTAGTCGCGGTTGATCAGGTCGATCACCTCGAACACGTTCGCGCCGTACTGCTCGCAGTCCATCATCAGCAGGTTCGGCAGCGCGAAGTGCGTGTAGCGCAGGATGTTCGCCCAGATCTTCGCCAGCTCCGCCTGCACCGGCGTCGTCTGCACGATCGGCGCGTCGAACGCCTCGAACACGCGGGCGACGTGCTCACCGGAGGCGGACGCGCCGTCGCTCCACTCGACGGCCCCGACGATGCATGGCAGCGTGTCGATCTCGGCGAGGAACTTGCCGGTCGCGATCCGCTCGGGGACGTGCGCGACGTGCACGTCGACGCCGGGGCGCAAGCCGCGCTGGCGCTCGAGGTAGCCGGCGACGAAGTCGGTCGTGCCGGGCGCGATCGTCGAGCGCAGCACGATCGTGTGGCCGGGGCGCAGATGCGGGAGCAGGTCGTCGAGCGCGGAGCGGATGTCGCGCATGTCGATCTCGATGTGGGAGAACGACGGCGTCCCGAGCGTCAGTACGATCGCGTCGGCGCGGGCGCCGTCGGCGACGCGCTCGGAGACGGACAGGCGTCTGGTGCGGTGGACGCGCGCGATCAGCTCGTCTGTGCCGGTCTCCTGGAACGGCATGCGACCGGCGGCGACCGCCTCCAAGCGGTCGATGTCGCGGTCGATGCCGAGCACGCTCAGGCCGCGGTCGGCGAAGCTCAGCGCGAGCGGCAGCCCGACGCGACCGAGACCGACGACCGCGACGTCGAAGGTGTCCGCTGCGGCGCTCATTCGCCCGCGGAGGCTACCGGGCAGGGGAGGCGGGAGGCCGGGCGCATGCTGTGGGAACGGGTGGCGGGGGTGGGGGTTGCGGTCGGCGCGTGGGACGCACGCCGTCCGCAGGTCGTCGGATCGGCGCTAACCTGGCAAATCGGGAGCGGCGTGGCGAGTTTGGCAGGATAACGGCATGCTATCCTGACAAATTGCGAATCAAAGTCGCTATTTGACAGGATATGATCGAACGCCGTCTGCACAATGAGGTCGTCTCCGAGCTGCAGCACATGCCGGCAGTCGCCCTGCTCGGACCACGGCAGGCCGGCAAGACGACGCTCGCTGAGCAGATCAGCCGTGAGCGGCCTGCGCTCTACCTGGACCTTGAGTCCGCACTCGACCGCGAGCGGCTCGTGGAGCCAGCGTCTTACCTGGCCCGCCACGCCGACGAGCTCGTAATCCTCGACGAGGTACAGCGCGTTCCCGGTCTGTTCGAGGAGCTGCGGGGCGTGATCGACAGAGGGCGACGGGAGGGGCGCGGGAACGGCCGCTTCCTGTTGCTCGGATCGGCGTCGATCGACTTGCTGCGGCAGTCGGAGTCGCTCGCGGGACGGATCGCCTATCTCGAGCTGATGCCGTTCGATGTGCTCGAGGCGTCCGTGGCCGGGATTGGACTCGATGCGCTGTGGGTGCGCGGCGGCTTCCCAAACAGCGTGCTCGCAGTGGACGACGCGGCGAGCCTGAGATGGCGCGGGAACTTCATCCGCACGTACCTGGTTCGCGACGTGCCCCAGCTCGGTGCGCAGATCCCGGCCACCACGTTGGAGCGGCTGTGGACGATGCTCGCGCACCAGCAGGGCTGCATGCTCAACCTCGCGTCGCTTGCGCGCTCGCTGGAGGTCACCGGGAGAACCGTCTCCCGCTACGTCGACCTGCTCGTCGACCTGCTGCTCGTGCGCCGCCTGCCGCCGTGGACGTCGAATGCGGGCAAGCGACTCGTGCGCGCTCCGAAGGTCTACGTGCGCGACAGCGGCATCGTCCACGCTCTACTGGGCTTGCTGACATACGACCAGCTCCTCTCTCATCCGGTCGTCGGTGGTAGTTGGGAGGGCTTCGTGATCGAGAATCTGCTGAACGTCGCGGGTCCTTGGGTAGACGCGAGCTTCTACCGCTCGCGCGGTGGCGCCGAAGCGGATCTGGTGCTGTCATGGCGCGACGGCCGCCGCTGGCTCGTCGAGATCAAGCGTGCGTCCGCGGCCAAGCTGCACCGCGGCTTCACCGCCGCCTGGGAGGACGTCAAGCCCGAGCGCGGCTTCGTCGTCTACGCCGGCAGCGAGCGCTATCCGGTCCGCAGAGACGTTGACGCGATCGGGCTCGTGGAGCTGTGCCGGGAGCTGGAGGCGCTGGCGGGCTGACTACGACGCGCGCTCGCGGCGGTGGCTCGCCCACTGCCGCGCGAAGCCGGCGACGAAGCGGGGGTTGTGGCGCGCGTAGCGCTTCCACAGGCGACCCGGTTCCTGCATGAGGCGGAAGAGCCACTCAAGGCCGCGCCGTTGCATCCACGCGGGCGCCTGCGGGACGAGGCCGGCGTGGAAGTCGAAGGCGGCGCCGACGCCGATCAGCACCGGCGCGTCGAGTCGGTCGCGCATCGCCGCCATCCACTTCTCCTGCTTCGGCACGCCGATCCCGACCCATACGACGTCCGGTCTGGCGGCGTTGATGCGCGCGGCGATCTCGTCAAGCTCGGCGTCGGACAGCTCGCGGTGTGGCGGCGAGTACCCGCCTGCCAACTGCAGCTGCGGGTCTCTGTCCAACAGGTTGGCGGCGAGCTGCGCGAGTGCCCTGTCATCGCGGCCGCCGTAGAGGTAGAAGCGCAGGCCGCTGCGGGCCGCGCGCGCACACGCGCGCTCCATCAGCTCGGGGCCGTAGACGCGTGCGTCGATCTCGTGGCCGAGCTTGCGCAGTGCCCAGGCGAGCGGCTGCCCGTCGGGGACCGTGAAGGCGGCGCCGTCGACGGCCTCTCTGAGCGCGTCGTCCTCCTGAGATTCCATCACGGTGTGAACTGCCGCCACGCACAGGTACTCGCGTGCGCCGAGCGCGACGGCCGCATCGACCCAGTCGAGCGTGCGCTCGTAGTCGGTGACGGCGAGCGGGACGCCGAGCACAGGGGCTTGGTCGACGGGCGGCAGCGCGGTCGCCGCCGGGGCTTCGGCTGTGGGTGGTGCGATGGCTTCGAAGGAGGAAGTCGACATTGCGGTGCAGCCTCGCGGGCGAGGGTTTCCGTCCGCATGAACGGGTCAAACGCCCAATGGTTGCGCTCCTGCCACCGGATCGCCGCCCGTCCCGGCATTCGGTGGACCGAGAGTCTAGCCTGCGGCTGCGATGCGGCCCAGCCCGCGGCCCGCAAGGTGTCGCCCGCATTCCATAGGCTCCAGCGCCATGTCATCCCCCAAGCGCGCACTCATCACCGGCATCACCGGCCAGGACGGCTCCTACCTCGCAGAGCTGCTGCTCGACCAGGGCTACGAGGTGCACGGCATGGTGCGGCGCGCGTCGACCGAGAAGTTCGACCGCATCGAGCACCTGCGCGATCGCATCACCCTGCACCAGGGCGACCTGCTCGACCAGCGCTCGCTCGTCGACACGCTGCGCGCGGCGCGGCCGGACGAGGTCTACAACCTTGCGGCGATGTCGTTCGTCGCGCTCTCGTGGGTCCAGCCGACGCTGACGGCCGACTTCACCGGCGTCGGCGTGACGCGCATCCTCGAGGCGCTGCGCGAGACCTGCCCGGAGGCTCGCTTCTACCAGGCGTCCAGCTCGGAGATGTTCGGCAAGGTGCGCGAGGTCCCGCAGAACGAGCAGACGCCGCTCTACCCGCGCTCGCCCTATGGCGTCGCGAAGGTCTACGGCCACTTCATCACGATCAACTACCGCGAGTCCTACGACCTGCACGCCACGAGCGGGATCCTCTTCAACCACGAGTGCATATCGGCCAACACGCCGCTGTGCGTCCGCCAGAAAGGTGTTGTGTCGATCAAGCTCGCCGAGGACCTGATGCCGCTGCGGCGCAGAGGGCCGAGCGTGCAGCAGCACGTCCCCGAAGGCCTCTGTGAGATCTGGGACGGCGAGGACTGGACGCCGATCACTGCAATCACCGCGACCCGGCGGCGCGCCACGGACCCCGACCATCGTCTGCTGTCGATCGAGACGCGCGGAGGCGTAGTCACTACGACTGCCCACCACCATCTGCTCGACTCCGATCGCGAGCAGGTCGTTGCCCGTGACACCGAGGTGGGGGATCGGCTCGCGCTCTGCGACGAGGCGCCAGAGACGCCGGCGTGGACGACGATCGCGCCGCAGCTTGCCGAGCTGCTTGGCCTTCTTGCCGCGGACGGCTACGTCGCATGCGATGGCCATGGCATCCGCTTCGTCAACAACGACCCGGCGTTGCGAGCGCGTACCGCCGAGCTGTGGAGTCGTTGTTTCCTCGGCACGGCGAGTGAGCACGTCCTGCCGTCCGGCTTCGACCCGGAGCGTTCGGTCGCCCACGTCGCGCTCTGCGGCGGCGGCGCCGCCCTCGGGCGATGGTTGCGCGAGCAGCTGTATGGCTCGCGCCGCTTCAAGCAGGTCCCGCCGGTCGTGCTCAACGGCGGCGGCGACGTGCACGACGCGTTCCTCGACGGCTACTACGCCGGCGACGGCCTGAAGCGCGGCAACGGCGAGTCGGTCAAGACGAACAGCCCGCTGCTCGCACTTGGGCTCGTCTGGCTCTACGGGCTGCGCGACCAGCCGGCGTCGGTCTACATCGAGCACCGTGCCGGCAAGGCCTACTACCAGCTCAACCTCGGCTCGCGGGTGCTGATCGGGATGAAGGGCGCGCACCTGCGCAAGGATCCGGCGGAGGTTCGCCGCATCGTCGAGGTCGAGCCGACCGAGCACGATGACTTCGTGTTCGACCTGGAGACGGAGAGCGGAGTGTTTTGCGCGGGCGTCGGGCGGCTCGTCGTGCACAACTCGCCGCGCCGCGGGCTCGAGTTCGTGACGCGCAAGATCACGTGGCACGCGGCTGCGATCAAGCACGGGCTGCGCGACAAGCTGGCGCTCGGCAACCTCGACGCGAAGCGCGACTGGGGCTACGCGCAGGACTACGTCAGAGCGATGTGGCTGATGCTCCAGCAGGACGAGCCGGAGGACTTCGTGATCGCGACCGGCCAGACGCACACCGTGCGCGACTGCGTGCAGGTGGCGTTCGACGAAGCCGGCCTCTCCGACTGGGAGCACTACGTCGAGATCGACCCGCAGTTCCTGCGCCCCGCCGAGGTCGACCTGCTGATCGGCGACCCGACGAAGGCGAAGGAGAAGCTCGGCTGGGTCCCCGAGACGAGCTTCGAGGAGCTGATCCGGCTGATGACGCGCGCCGACCTGGAGCTGCTGAAGCCGTAGTTCGCGGGGGCGCCGGTCGGCGGCGGCTCAGCCGCGCACGACCCGGAGCCGCGCCAGGTCCGCCTCGACCAGCTCGGCGACGAGCTGGTCGAAGCTCGTCTGCGGCTCCCAGCCGAGCAGCGTGCGCGCCTTCGCCGGGTCGCCGACCGGCGGGCACGGCTCGGGCGCGCGCACGAGCGCGGGGTCGACCGCGACGCGGTCGCGCCCGTCGGCGTCGTGCCGCTCGACCCCGGCCGCCGCGAACGCGGCATCCACGAGCTGGGCGACCGTGTGCCCGACGCCGGACGCGAGCACGTAATCGCCGGGTGCGTCGTGGCGGAGCGCCAACACCATCCCGGCGACCACATCGCGCGCGTGCGACCAGTCACGCACCGCGCGCAGGTCGCCGAGTGTCAGCGTCTCCGCGCGTCCGGCGGCGATCGCCGCGACGCCCGCACTGACCTTGCGCGGCAGGAACCGCTCCGGGCGGCGCGGCGACTCGTGGTTGTAGGTGATCGCCGACACGAGGAAGCGGCCGTGCCGGGCGCGCAGCACGCCGACGAGCTGGTGCGCGGCCAGCTTCGCGACGCCGTAGGGGGTGCGCGGCCGCGGGGGTGTCGCCTCGGACTGCGGCGAGACGTCCGCGTCACCGAAGATCTCGCTCGAGCTCGCGACCAGCACACGCACTTCGGGCCCGAGCGCGCCGGCCGCGGCCAGCACCGCCGCCGTGCCGCCGCCGATCGCGCGCATCACCTCGGTCGGGTCGTCCCACGAGTCTGGCACGAACGTGGGCGCTGCCAGGTGGTAGATCTCGTCCGGCCGTGCCGACGCGATCGCGTCGCGCAGGCTTGGCGGGTCGAGCAGGTCGGCGGCGAGCAGCTCGACGCGCCCCTCCAGGTGCGCGAGGCCTGCGGCGGCGAGCGCCCCCTCCGGTCGCCGCACGACGCCGACGACCTCATCTCCCTCCTCCACCAGCCGCTCGGCGAGGTAGCCGCCGTCCTGGCCGGTCAGGCCGGTGATGAGGACGCGCCGGGGCACGCGCGGGAGCGTACGCGAACGGAGCGGCGGCGCGCGCGAGCCTCGCGGGGGAGGCGGTCACTACCATCGCGCACCGATGCACGTCGGCCTCGACCTGCTGTTCCTCGTACCGGGCGAGACCGGCGGGCGCGAGACGTACGCGCGCGAGCTGCTGACCGCCCTGCGCCGCGTGCGGCCCGACCTGCGCCTGACCGCCTTCCTCAACCGCGAGACGGCGGCCGCCGGCGCGGGCTTCTGGAGCGAGCAGGTCGACCACGCGGTCGTGCTGCCGCAGGCGTCGGGGCGGGCACGCGGCCGCTGGGCGGTCGGCGAGCTGGCCGGCGTGACGCGCGCCGCCGCGCGGGCCCGCGTCGACGTGGTGCACGGGGCCGGCAACTTCGCGCCCCTGCACGGACCGTTCGCGCGCGTGCTGACGCTCCACGACCTGTTGTACCGCGAGCTGCCGGAGCTGATGTCACCGCCGCTGCGGTGGGCCACGGCTGCCCTCGTCGTGCCGGCGGCGCGGCGGGCGACGCGCGTCGTGACGGGCTCGGAGGCCTCGCGCACGGCGATCGTGGAGCAGCTCGGCGTCGCGTCCGAGCGCGTCGTCACGACGCCGTACGGGCTCGGCTCGCTGCCCGCGCCCGGCGACGCCGGGCGGGGGCGGGCTCTGCTCGGCCTCGACGGCCGTCCGCTGGCGCTGGCGGTCGCGACGAACCTGCCGCACAAGAACCTCGACCGCCTGCTCGAGGCGCTGGCAGCGATGCCGCGCTCCGAGCGGCCGGTGCTCGCGCTCGCCGGGCACGGCACCGACGGCGGCGCGCTGCCCGCGCGTGCACGCGAGCTGGGGGTCGAGCACGACGTGCGCCTGCTCGGTGGGATCCCCTCCGCGCAGCTGGAGGACCTCTACGCGGCGGCTGCGCTGCTCGTGACCGCGACGCGCTACGAGGGCTTCGGCTTGCCGGTGCTGGAGGCGATGGCGCGCGGCGTCCCGGTCGTGTGCTCCGACATCCCGGTGCTGCGCGAGGTGGCCGGGGAGGTGGCGCTGTTCGTCGATCCGGCGGACTCGCGCTCCGTCGCCGACGGGCTGCGGCGGATGCTCGCGGGCGGTGAGGAGGTCGAGCGGCTGCGCGCGGCCGGGCGCGAGCGTGCCGCCGGCTTCACGTGGGAGCGCACGGCGGAGGCGACGGCGGCGGCCTACGAGGCGGCGGCCGCGGAGGCGGGCGCGTGACGGCGTCGTGGTGGATCGTCGTCCTCTCCTGGAACGGCCGCGAGGACACGCTCGCCTGTCTCGCCTCGCTGCGAGGGCTCGTCGGCGACGACATCGCCGTCGTCTGCGTCGACAACGGCTCCTCCGACGGCTCGGCCGCCGCCGTGCGTGCCGCGTTTCCCGAGGTGACCGTGATCGAGACCGGCCGCAACCTCGGCTTCGCGGGCGGCAACAACGCCGGGATCGCGCACGCGCTCGATCACGGCGCCGAGTGGGTCGTGCTGGTGAACAACGATGCGACGCTCGTGCCGCACGCGATCGAACGGCTACGGGCCGCGTCGCTTCGACACCCGGACGCCGGCGCGCTGGCCGGCAAGGTGCTGTTCGCCGAGCCGGATGGACGCGTCTGGTTCGCCGGTCAGCGCGTCGCGCTGGCGCTCGGCTATTCCGGGCGCCCGCGCGGGCACGGCCGTCCGGACGGGCCGGCGTACCGGCGCGAGCGTGAGACGGATCGCGCTGTCGGCGCCTTCATGGCGGTCTCGCGCAGCGCGATCGCCGCGGCCGGCATGCTCGACGACGCGCTCTTCCTCTACGTCGAGGACGTCGACTGGTGCGTGCGCATCCGCCGCGCCGGCTTCGCGATCTGGTTCGTGCCCGACGCGGTCGCGCACCATCGCGTGTCGGCCGCGAGCGGCGGGGAGGGAGCGTCGCCGACCGCGCTCTACTACGGCGTCCGCAACACGCTCGTCGTGTGCGACCGGCACCGGCCGCTCGCGCGCGGTCTGGCCGGCCTGCGGCGCGCGACGATCGGCCTCACGTTCGCGCTGCATGCGCTGCGCTCGCCGCACCGCCGGGAGCTGCTGTCGGCGGTGCGCGCCGGCTATCGCGACGGACGCGCGGGCCGGCTGGGCGCACGCGGGTCGACGTCTGCCGCGCCATCCCGTTCGGCGAGCAGCGAACGGTAAACGCTGCGGTAGCGCTCCGCGGCGGCCTCGCTCGTGTAGCGCAGCAGCCGCTCGCGGTCCGGCGCGACCCGTGGCGCGGGCGCGGGCTCGGCGAGCGGTCCCGACGCGAGCGCTCTCGCGAGGCCGATCCAGTCGCCGGCGCCGACGAGCGTGCCGTGGCCGTCAAGCACCTCAGGGATCGCGCCGGTCGCGCATGCGACGATCGGCGTGCCCGCCGCCGTCGCCTCTACGAGCACCATGCCGAACTGCTCCTCCCACGCCTGCACCGGCAGGCTGGCGAGCACCAAGCAGGAGGCGCGCGCGAAGTGCGCCGGCATCTCGGCGTAGGGCACTGTCGGAACGAACGCGACGGCGTCGGCGACGCCGAGCTCGGCGGCATAGCGCTTCAGCTTCGCCTCCTCCGGCCCGGAGCCGACGACCTCCAGCACGATGTCCGTGCGCGGCGCGGCGAACAGTCCCCGGCGCAGCGCGGCGAACGCGCGCAGCACATCCTGATGGCCTTTCTCCCAGACGAGGCGTCCTGCCGACAGAATCCGATGGACGCCATCGGCGGCCGGCGCGGTCGCCGCTGCGGCGGCAAAGTGCTCGACGTCGACTCCCGGCGGACAGACTTCGATCCGCTCCGCCTCCGCGCCCTCCAGCAGCAGGCCCGCGCGCGCTCGCTCGGTCGTTGCAAGGAACGCGTCCGTGCCGTCGAGCGCGGCTCGCCGGTAGGCCCGCTCACGTGGCCAGCGGTACGTCTCGCGCCAGGCGATCGTCTCCCACACCGTCAGTGCGAGCGCGAAGCCAAGGCGCGGCTTGAGCCGCGCCGCCTGCGCACTGTGCCACGTCCCGAGCTCGGCGCTGTGCACGACGTCCGCGCCCGCGAGGTGACGCTCGAGGCCCAGATAGCGCTCTCCCGCGAGATACGCGAGGCCCCCCGCCACGCGTCCGCCCGGCAGTACGTCGCGTGGCGTGCGTACGCGCACGGCCGGGATCGCAAGCCCATCCACCTGGTGGACGTTCGAACCGGTCACGAGCGCGGACACGTCGAACTCGTCGCGCAGCAACCCCCACGGCGCGAGGTCCCATACGTTCGCGTGGTGGCCGCGCAGCAGGACGACGCGCGGCCGCTTCGCTCCGGCGGGCTCGCTCATCGGCGCGCGAGGACCGACCATTGCAAGGCGATGAACTCGCGCGCCCGTCCAAGCGTGACGCGGTCCACGAGCTGGTTGCGTCCGTAGATCGCCGGCTCTACACGCTCGATCCGCCAGCCATGCGCCTGGACGAGCGCCTCGATGTCGCGCCGCGTGAACCAGCGCAGGTGCGTGCGGTCGCGGTGGCCCCAGTCGGTGTAGCCGAACGTCCCGCGTAGCACGAGGTCGCCCACGAGCGAGAAGTGGCGGGCGTTCGGCACCGACACGTGCAGGCGCGCGCCGTCGGCCGCGAGCGGCGTGAGCGCACCGAGCAGCGCCGCCGGGTCGACGAGGTGCTCCAGCACGTCGTAAAGCACGACCGTGTCGAACGGCCCGTGCAGTGCGCCGTCGCGGATCAGCGCCTCGGCATCGCTGACGTGAACCTCGTCGTAGTGCGCCTGCGCGGCCGCCGCCGCGTCGGGGTTGAGCTCGACGCCGACCAACTGCTCGGCGCCTGCGGCGCGCAGCGAGCGGCCGACCTCGCCGGCGCCGCACCCGACGTCGAGCACGCGCCCGAGTGGCCGGGGCAGCAGCGCGACCAGCTCCGCGCGGTCGTTCGCGTAGTAGCCGGCGGCCTCGGTCGCGCGAAAGGCATGCGTGGGCTCCGCCATTCCGGCAGCCTACGACCCGCGGCGC
>Ga0070705_100001492_pt1 | contig 12348 bp, 9 predicted proteins | sample KBSK5253metaG_FD_65455 | JGI IMG/M metagenome (GOLD analysis project Ga0070705, IMG submission 65455) | Corn, switchgrass and miscanthus rhizosphere microbial communities from Kellogg Biological Station, Michigan, USA - KBS K5-25-3 metaG | ecosystem: Host-associated > Plants > Roots >... | reverse complement strand
GTCGAGACGAACCTGCACATCAACGATCCCGATCCGATCATCGCGCCGCATCCCGCGTCCGAACCGACGCCGACGACCGCGGTGCCCATCGAAGCCGGAACCGTGAGCACGGCCGTGGAGGCCGCGCCGACCGTCGCGGTCGAGCCGGGCGAGCCCTACTGCGCCCAGCGGACCTCGCGCCTCTTTCACAAGAGCGATTGCGCCTGGGTCGCACGGATTCCCGAGGCCGAGCGCGCCTACTTCAAGCATGTCGCCGAGGCCCGCGAGCAGGGGTTTGCGACCTGCCCCGTCTGCGAGCCCTGGGAGCCGGCGTAGTCCCAAGGTTCTGACCCCCGTGGCGTCGACTTCTCGGCGCACTCGCTTTTTGTTGACTAGTCAACACCGGTTGAGTGATACTGCCCGGCACGGAGGAAGAAGAAGGAATGCGTGAGCTGACGAGCCGGCAGCGCGAGGTACTGAGCTTCATGCGAAGCTTCCAGACCAAGCACGGCGTGCCGCCGACGGTGCGGGAGCTCGGCGAGCGCTTCCGGATCACGCCGCGCGCCGCCTTCGATCATCTGCGGGCGCTCGAGCGAAAGGGCGAGCTACAGCGGCGCCCGAGCGTCGGACGCACTTCGCGGGCGCTGACCTTGCCCGACATGGCCGGAAACGGTCGCACACATCACGCGGTCCCGATCCTCGGCCGGATCGCCGCGGGCACACCGCTCCTGGCCCAGGAGAATCGCGAGGGCGAGGTGCCGATCGCCGCGGCGTCGCTACCCGGGCGCGGCGAGGACGTGTTCGCGCTGCGCGTGCGCGGCGAGTCGATGATCGAAGCCCACATCTGCGACGGCGATCTGGTGCTGGTCCGGCGTCAGGACTCGGCCCAGCCGAACGACATCGTCGTCGCGATGGTGGAGTCCGAGGCGGGCGGCGAGACCGAGGCGACCGTCAAGCGCTTCATGCGCGACGGGTCGCGCGTCGTGCTGAAGCCCGAGAATCAGACGATGGCGCCGATCGTCGTCGATCCGGCCCGACGCTCCGTCACCATTCTCGGCAAGGTCATCGGTCTACTCCGCGGTTTCTGACGACAAGGAATTCGGAGGGAGCGCTCGTTCCCTCCGATGTAAAGCACGAGGAGGTCGGCAATGAGCTCGCACGCAGTGACGTACGCATTGCTTCACCGTCGCAGCTCGCGCGCGTTTTTTTTGGCTCGGACTACTCAACATCTGCAGAGTCTTCGGGCCGGTCGGGAAGTTCTCCGAGCGCTCGTCGCGCTCGGGGCCGTCATCGCCTGGGGCGGCGTCTGTCTCCTGCTGAGGGGCTGACGGGCTGCGTGAGGGCCTGCTCGTAGATCCTCGCTTCGACGAACACGTCGAGCAGCGCGCCGTCGAGATGGCCGGCGCGTCGCTCGTGGTCGAGGATGTCGAGCGCCTCGGCGGTCGGGATACCCTTCTTGTAGGGGCGGTCGCCGGCGGTGAGCGCGTCGTAGATGTCGGCGATCGTCATCATCCTCGACTGAACGGGGATCTCGCCGGCCTTGCGGCCCTCGGGATAGCCGGTGCCGTCGAGCTTCTCGTGGTGCGAGCGGGCGATCTCCGGGATGCGACGGAACTCGCGCGTCCATGGAATGCGCGTGAGGAATTCGTAGGTGTGGATCACGTGGGACTGGATCTCCTTGAACTCCGCCGGCGTGAGGCTGCCGCGGGGAATCGCCAGGATCTCCGCTTCCTCGGGCGTGATCACGCTCTCGCGGTTCCCGAGATGATCCTCGAAGACGTCGAGAGCCAGCCGCTCGATGTCGGCGGCGAAGTCGCGCGGCAGCACCGCCGGCTCGTTGGCGGCGACGATGCGGGCGATGCCCTGATCGAGCGTGGCGACGTAGGCCGCGAGCTCGGCGTCGAGGGCCGCGGCCTGAGTCGCATAGCGTCGCCGGCCCTTGTCCACCAGATGCTCGATCTTCTTGCCGGCGTAGCGGAGCTCCAGGCCGCGCTTGATCAGCTCCACGCGCTGCCGGATGCGGTCGAGCTCGGCGGGCAGGAGCTTCTTCGCCTTCACGAGCACCTGCTCGCGCACGCCGACCTTGCCGAAATCGTGCAGGAGCGCGGCGTAGCGGAGCTCGGTCATCTCCTCGGCGCTGAAGTGCGTCAGCCGGTGCGGGCCGTCGGAGGCGCGGTCGATCGCGGCGGCGAGGCCGACGGTGAGATTCGCGACCCGGGCGGAGTGGCCCGAGGTCGTCGGGTCGCGTGACTCGATCGCGGTCACCGACGCCTTCACGAAGCCTTCGAAGAGCTCGCGAATGTTCTCGTAGAGGCGACGATTCTGGATCGCCACCGCCGCCTGTGAGGCGAGCGAGCCCGCGAGCTGCTCGTGGCGCGCCGTGAACCGCTGCACCGTGCCTTCGATCGCGTCGCCCCGGACGAGGCGCGCCGCGAAGTCGGGCTTGCAGTTGATCAGCTGGAGCGCGCCGATTGTCTCGCCCTCGGGGGTCTGCATCGGGACCACGAGCATCGACCGCGTGCGGTAGCCCGTCTCTTCGTCGAACGACCGGTTGATGTGGAACGGCGCGCCGGCCGGCGGGCGGTAGGCGTCCTCGAGGTTGAGGATGGCGCCGGTCAGCGCGACGTGTCCGGCGACGCTCTCGCTGGTCAGCGGCAGCCGCGCGGCGCGGAACGGAATATCCACCGAGTCGTTCTGGGCGAGCACGAAGCGAAGATCGCGCGTGCCGTCGGCGTCTTCCTCGACCAGGTAGAGCGAGCCGGCGTCACTGTGCGTGATCTCGCGCGCCTTGGTCAGGATGGTCTCGATGAGGTCTCGCGGGTTGCGCTCGGCCGAGAGCCGGATCCCGATCGCGTTCAGCTCGGAGAGCTCGCGATCGAGCCGCGTCATCTCGCGGTCGAGTCGCCCCATCTCGGTGGCGCGCTCGAGATCAGCAAAGGCGTTGTCGATGGCGCGGGCGAGCATCGCCGCGCTCGCGCCGTCCGGGAGGACGGAGTACCAGTGCGCGGGCCACGGACCGGCGTCGTCACGATCGACCAGCGCGACGACGCGAAGCGGCGCGTCGCTCCAGCGTGGATCGGTAGCATCGCGGCCGACCAGGATGACTACAGGCCCGTCAGCGGTCGGATCTGCCGCCACCGACAGCCCGGCCACGTCGAATTCGCCACGCAGGCTTTCGGCGGCGGTCGCCGCCGCGCGCGAAGTCGCGTCGTAGAGGACACGGCGGCGACGCATGAAACGAAAGTAGGGCCGCGGCGGAGGGCAAGTCAAGAATCCTTATAATGATTTTCGGAATGATCGAGCTCGCCCGGCTCTCCGATCTCTGCCGGCGGTTGCGTGCGAGCCCGGGGCGGCTCGACAAGCTGGCGTTGCTCAGGGACTATCTGCGCGCGCTGCCGCCCGAGACCGTGGCCACGGCCGTCGCGTTCCTGACCGGCCGCGCGTTTCCGCAGTCCGACCCGCGCGTCCTGGGCGTTCGCTGGCTGCCCGCGGCCGCCGAAGCTCCGGCCACGGGTGAGCCCCCACCCGCCGCAGCCCCGTTGACGCTCGCCGACGTCGCCGCCGCGTTCAATGACATCGCCCAGGCGGGCGGGGCCGGCTCGCGGCGAACCCGCGACGAGCTGCTGCGCGCGCTGGCCACCCGGGCGTCGGCGGAGGAGCGCGAGACGCTCCAGCAGATCATGGTCGGCGAGCTGCGCACGGGGGTGTCCGACGGGCTCGTGCTCGAGGCGATCGCGCGCGCGTTCGGCGCGCCGCTCGAGAGCACGCGGCGCGCGGCGCTCCGGCTCGGCGATCTCTCCGCGGTGGCGGCGCTCGCCGCCCGCGGCGGCGCCTCGGCGCTCACGTCGGCGAGCGTGCAGCCGGGCGTGCCGCTCCTGCCGATGCTCGCCCAGATCACCGAGGATTTCGGCGAGGTGCTCGCGGCTCACGGCGGCACCTCGGCGCTCGAGTACAAGTACGACGGCGCGCGCATCCAGCTCCACCGCGACGGAGAGCGCGTGTCGATCTGGACGCGCCGGCTCTCCGACGTCACGCGAAGCCTGCCGGACGTCGTCGAGACGGCTCGACACGAGCTCGTCGGCGCGCCGTTCATCCTCGACGGCGAGGTCCTGGCGCTCGATCCGGCCGGGCGGCCGCTGCCGTTCCAGGAGCTGATGCGGCGCTTTCGTCGGGTCCACGAGGTGGATCGCCTCGTCCGCGAGATGCCGCTCACCCTCTACTTCTTCGACTGCCTCATGGCCGAAGGCCGCTCGCTGATCGACGAGCCGTACGAACGTCGGTGGCAGGCGCTGGCCGCCGTCACCGGTGGGCGTCACCTGGCCGAGCGCGCGCTGGTCACGTCGGCGGAGGCGGCGCGGGAGTTCCAGGCCCGGGCGCTCGCCGCGGGTCACGAGGGAGTCGTGGCGAAGGATCTGCGCAGCACGTACGAGCCCGGCGGCCGCGGCAAGCGATGGTTCAAGCTGAAGGTCGCCGAGACCGTCGACTGCGTGATCATCGCCGTCGATCGGGGCTCCGGGCGCCGCAGCCAGTGGCTCTCCAATTACCATCTGGCGGTCCGGGACGGGGACACGTTCGCGGACGTCGGCAAGACGTTCAAGGGATTCACCGACGCGCAATTCGTCGAGATGACCGGACGGCTGTGGGCGCTCGCGGTGGGCGACGACGGCTATACCGTGCGGGTGCGGCCGGAAGTCGTCGTCGAGGTCGCCTACAACGAGATCCAGAAGAGCCCGACCTACCGCTCCGGCATGGCGCTCAGGTTCGCGCGGATCACGCGGATCCGCGACGACAAGTCGCCGGGCCAGGCCACGACGCTCGAGGAGCTGCGCGTGCTCTACGAGCGGCAATTCGCGACCAAGGGCCGCTCGGTGTAGAATCGGCGCCCGTGACCACGCGCGTCTCGACCGGCATTGCCAAGCTCGATGCGATGCTCGACGGCGGTCTGCTGCCCGGCACGCTCACCGTCGTGTACGGCGCCACCGGAATCGGCAAGACGCACCTCGGGCTCACGTTCGCCGATCACGGACGGATCGCCGACCGCGCGCGCGGCATCGTGCTGGACCTGAACGGGCGCGGCGACTCCCAGCAGCACGACGAGTACGCGGCGCGACTCTTCCAGTGGTCGCTCACGCCGTGGACGCACACCGTCACACCGATGACCGATCCGTACCCGCCGCCCGGCCAGATGGACGCGAGCTATTCCAATACGCTCAAGTGGGTGGGGCGCGTCCGCGATTTTCAGGTGCCGACGCCCGACGGCGGCTGGGAGTTCGACTGGAGCTGGAAGGCCACCTACAACCACGCGCTCTATACCGTGCGGCCGTTCGTCTATTTCCACTGCGCGGCCGGCACGCGGCGGATCGTGGTCGACGGGGTCGAGCCGATGGATTCGCCCGCGGACTCGATCCAGTTCCACATCTTCGACGAGCTCTACCGAAAGACCATCCACCGGGACGCCGAGACGCTCGGGATGGAGATCTGCCTGCCGGTGTGGAAGCACCGCGAGTTCATCGACTCGCACCTCTACGACCACACCGCGCTCACGACCATGCTCCTGGTGACGACCGAGGAGACGCGGCTGGAGGATCTGCTGGCGCGCAAGGTCGCGACCGGCGACATCGGCGCCACCGCGAATACGATCCTGGTGCTCGGGAGCGAGCGGGTCGGCAATCGGCTGGCGCGGATGCTCTGCGTCATCAAGCACCGGGGCAGCGCGATGAGCGACGAGATCGTCGAGTACCGGATCGGAGCTCGAGGCATCGAGCTCGGATAGCGCGTGGTTGACGTTCACGGCCGCCGCCCCCGGCGACCTCGTACCGTGACTGCCGTCCTCTTCGAGCTCTCGTCACTCACTCCGCCCGCGCGCGCGCTGCTGCGCGCCGTGCAGGCCGCCGCCGGACGCTCGCGGTCGCCCGTGCTCGTCGGCGGCGCGGTCCGCGACGCGCGACTGGCATCGACGCGGCGGGCCGGACCCGCCGATCTGGACGTCGCCGTGGAGTCGGGTGCGCTCGATATCGCCGGCCGGGTGGCGGCCCGCCTGGGCGGGGCCTTCGTGCCGCTCGACCCGGAGCGCGGTGCGGCGCGGGTGCTCGCGCGCGGGATCTGTCTCGACGTGACCGACTGGCGGGCGCCGACACTCGAAGACGACCTGGCGGCCCGCGATTTCACCGTGAACGCCCTGGCGGTCCCGGTGCGCGAGCTCCTGAGCCGGGGACGTGCGCCGATCGTCGATCCGACCGGCGGGCTCGCCGATCTGCGGGCGCGGCGCCTTCGGGCCCACGACCCGCGTGTGCTGACCGAGGATCCGCTCCGCACCCTTCGTGGGGTCCGGCTCGAGGCAGCACTGGGATTCAGGCTGACCGACGAGACCGTGCGGGCGATCCGCCTGGCGGCGCCGGCGCTGGACAGAGTTGCCGCGGAGCGCGTGCGCGACGAGCTGCTGGCGATGCTCGCGCTTCCGCAGGCTGCGCGCGCCCTGCGGCGGCTCGACGCGCTCGGGCTCTTGCGTGTGATCGTGCCGGAAGTCGAGCCGATGCGGGGCTCGACGCAGCCGGCGCCGCACCGGTTCCCGGTGCTCGAGCACTCGCTGAGAGCGGTCGCCGGCGCCGATACGGTGCTGGCGCGGCTACGCGAGCTTTCGCCGTTCGGCGACGAGCTGGCCGCGCACGTGGCCGAAGAGCTCGGCGGCGGCGTGCGGCGCGAGCAGATCCTCAAGCTGGCCGCGCTGCTCCACGACGTCTCCAAGCCCGAGACGCGCCGGCTGATCGACGGCCGCATCCGGTTTTTCGAGCACGACGTGCTGGGCGCGGCGCGCGCCCGGGCCATCGCCGAGCGGCTCCGGCTGCCGGCCCGCGCCCGTGGCGTGCTCGAGAAGCTCGTGCGCCATCATCTGCGTCCCGGACACCTGGCGGCCGCCGGCCGGGTGACGCCGCGCGCGCGGTATCGGTTCTTCCGCGATCTCGGCGAGGACACGCGCGATCTGTTGCTGCTGAACCTGGTGGACGCCGCCGCGGTGACCGGGGTCTCGCCGCTCGCGATCTGGCGCCGGGCGTCGCTCGTGCGAGACCTCCTGCGGGGATGGGAGGAGACGGCGCGGGCCGAGGCGGAAGCGGCGCCGCTGGTGCGGGGGGAAGATGTCATGGCTCGCTTCGGCATTGCGCCCGGCCCCGAGGTCGGTCGCCTGCTGGAGCGCGCGCGCGAAGCCCAGAGCCTCGGGCTCGTGAGCACGCGCGAGGAGGCGATCGCGTACCTTGACTCGCCCGCGAGCGAACCCCTAGAGTAGCGGGACCTTGAGGAATTTTAACCTCTCGTTCGAGAGGCTCCGGAGGAGGCTCGAGATGAGCGCGTGGAAAATCGTGGTAGCCGTCGTCGTCCTGCTGCTGCCGGTCGCGGCGAGCGCAGCGCCGGCCGGCAAGGTCATCATCGCTCAGGGCGTCGATCCGACGACGCTCGACATGGCGAACCAGTCGGAGAGCCCGGCGTCGAACGTCGGGCGGCACATCCTCGACACGCTCTACGAGCGTGACCAGAATCTGAAGATCGTTCCGAGCCTGGCCACCGAGATGCCGAAGTTCGTGCCGCCCTCGGCGTGGGAGGTCAAGCTCCGCAAGGGTGTGAAGTTCCACAACGGCGAGGACTTCAACGCCGACTCCGCGAAGTTCACGCTCGAGCGCCTGGCGCAGGGGCAGGGCAAGCTCCGGGGCGCCGCGTTCTTCACGCCGCTCGACCGCGTGGAGATCGTGGACCCGTATACGATCCGCGTTCACACCAAGAAGCCGTGGCCGACCTTTCTTCCGGTCATGACGTTCCCGCAGAGCGGGATGCTGCCGCCCAAGGACTCGATGGGGAAGGAAACCGCCGATCTGTCGAAGAAGCCGATCGGCACGGGCCCCTATAAGTTCGTCCGCTGGGCGAAGGACGAGGAGATCGTCCTCGAGGCCAACGACGCCTACTGGCGCGGGGCGCCGAACATCAAGACCGTGGTCTTCCGTCCGATCCCGGACGACGCAGTACGCGTGGCGGCGCTGCAGAACGGCGAGATCGACCTGGCCGTGAACATCCCGCCGCATCTCGGAGCGATCATCGACAAGCACCCGAAGCTGTTCTTGTCGACCGCGCCGTCGATCCGCACGATCCAGCTCATGATCTACTCACATCAGATGGACGCGCAGCACAAGGCGACCGGTCCCTACAACGGGCCGACCGCCGACAAACGCGTCCGCCAGGCGATCGCCTATGCGATCGACGCCGACGAGATCATCAAGACCGTACTCGACGGCAAGGGCGTGCGCGTGGCGACGATGCTGCCCTCGATGCACTTCGGCTTCGACCCGAAGCTGCAGCCCATCAAGCTGGACGTCGCCAAGTCGAAGAAGCTACTGGCCGACGCCGGTTTCGCGAACGGCGTCGAGATCACCTTGCACGGCCCGCGCGGCCGGTACGTCCGTGACGCCGAGGTGGCCGAAGCCGTCTCCGGCCAGCTGACTAAGGCCGGGATCAAGACCACCCTCCGCACGTACGACTTCGTGACCTATCTGAACAACATGGTCTACGTCCACAAGGCCGGGCCGGTGTGGCTGATCGGCTGGGGGACCGGCACGATGGACGCCGAGACCGTCTACGTCCCGCTCTTCAGGTCACCTGGCATCTTCGTGAACTGGCTCAACGAGGACTTCAATCACATGATCGACGAGGCGCAGACGATCATGGACGAGAAGAAGCGCCTCGAGCAGTACCACCGGATCAACAAGCTCTGGGTCGAGGAAATGCCGGCGGTGCCGCTCTACCAGCAGATCGATCTCTACGGCGTCGCCAAGCGCCTCAACTGGAAGGCGCGCAGCGACGAGGTCTTGCAGGCGTACAACATGTCGCTCAAGGACGGGAAATAGCACGAGACCGGTCGGTGTAAGATAGGAGTCGCCGGGCGGCCGTAATTCAGTGGCAGAATGCCAGCTTCCCAAGCTGGACGTCGCCGGTTCGAATCCGGTCGGCCGCTCCAAAAACTCGACAAGAGGTTACGGGACATCGGGCCCGTAACCTCTTTGAGTTTCTGGCGTCGCTTCTGCCGTTTCTCTGCCGTGCCGTCCACAGATGTTCCTGCTCGTGACGACGCCCAAGCGCGCGCTGTGGAGATCCAGGCACATCTCGCCGATGGTCCATCTGGACTTCAATCTGCACACGGATCGGGTAGTATGGGCGGTACGAACTCAGAGGAGGCCTCGGTGATGAACGACGCGAGCACGCCGATCGGACAGCTGGCTACCGTGAACCCCCCAGGCAAGCTGGCGTACGCGACGCCGACCACCGCTCCCCTGGTAGCGGGCCGGCGTTCCTTCTTCAAGTACCGCGACCTCGGCGTCACGGCCGCGAGCAGTGGGAAGATCCGCGCCCAGGTTACGATCGGTGCCGAGGGGATGACGCAGCCGACTGGGTGGCACTACCACGTCTGCGAGGGCCAGTTCGTGTACATGCTCAGCGGGTGGGTTGACCTGGAGTTCGAGGACGGCCAGAAACTGCGTATCCAGTCGGGCGAGTCGCTCTACATCCCGGGCGGCCTGCGGCACAACGAGACGGCCGCGTCAAGAGACCTCGAGCTCCTGGAGATCTCCGTTCCCGCGGACATGGGCACCGTGCCCTGCGATCCGCCCGAGGGCTGGCCCAAGAGCGCGTGACGCCGCGCCGACCGGGCCCCCACCCCGACGGCCCGCGCAACGGTGTGGAGACCGTGGTCGTTCCCTACCTTCTCCGCGACGCGTGGCGCCCAGGGGCCCGCTGGGCGTCGCGCGAGCAGCGTCTACTGCGCGTACTCGAACTTGGGGGCCGCTTTCAGCGCGTCCTTGGTAGCTCCGGGTAGGGTGATCTTGCCCATCTGCTGCTTGAACTTGGACACTGGCACGGCGACGTTGTGCTCGCCGATGCCGAGGAACCCGCCCACTCCGACGATCGCGTACGACAACGACCGGCTGGGCGTCACGATCAAGTCGTTGATATCGCCGATCTTGTCGCCGGCATCGTTGTAGACGTCCTTCCCGAGAATCTGCTTCTTCGCGCTCCACCCTGTCGCGACTTCTCGCAGCTCCGCGACCGAGACGCTGACCACGCTCGAGCCGGCGGTCTGTGCCACCGAATCGGCCGCGCCGGCGGCCACCACGAGGCTCATGAATGCTACGAGGACTATGATTCTCATCGTTCTCGTCCTCCAGGTTCGTTTGAAGCAATCGGTGTGTTCGACGACAGCGGGGCCCACCCACGACGGAGTATGCTCGTCATTGGCGGCCTTGGAATGGGACCTTGGTCCCGTCGTCACGCGTCAGCTCACGGGCTGTCCGCCTGAGCGAACATGCGATCGGGTTGCTCACCCGCGCGCTGGCTCACTCACCCTGGTCGAATGCCGAGCCGTCCTAGGGGGTCAGGTTGGGGATGAAGCGGTAGGCGGGACGCTAGAACCGGGCCCAGAGACGAAGACCGGCGACGACCGCGGTGTCGAGAGCGGTGAGCTGTCCCGACGAGTTGAGCTTCTTCTTGAGGGCCGAGTCAACGATCTGCAGATCCCGGCCAGAGGCCCAGCTCGAGAGGGCGTCGGCGGACCTGAGCGGCGTCCCGGTCGGTCGCTGGGGGCCCAGCCCAAGCTTCAGCGGAGCGTCCGTCCCGAGGTCCGCGGAGGCGCTCCAGGGTTCGTCATCGCGAGATTCCTCCGGCAGCAGGCGATAGACCGGAAACGTCAACGAGGCAATCGCGCTCGGTGCCGGCCCGTCATTGTCCGCGGGCACGGGGAAGAGGCGCGAGGCGCTGTCCTGCGCGGCGAGCCGACTGGGGCCCGCGAGCAGCACCAGGAAGCAAAGCCCGAGCGAGCCCACCGCTCGGGTTCTCGCCGATTCACGCAGTCGTGCTGTCACAGGCTCGATGCGCCGCGCATTGTTTTTTGGGTGTTCAGCCGGCCCGAATGGCCCGGCCACCTGAAGCAGCGCACAGTGTAAATCAATAAGCCCACGGGAACTTGGACATAGCTAATGCGCCGACAAGAGCGAACGGTTCAACCCGCGCGACGAGCGCTTCAAGGTTTCGCAGGGCTTCAGGAGCGCCTACCGCTTCGCCCGGCGCCCGCCGGGTGACAGGTCCCGACCGCAAGGAGTAAGATCTGGGCCTCTCGGGATCGGCGCCGCCTGCAGTGAGGCGTCGCTGGAACATCCCGGGAAAGCATGGATGCTCCAGGGACGATGATCCAGGACGCGGCGCCGGGATTCGGGTCTCGGCGAGGGTCAGCCCAACGCGTCGCGGCGACCGCCCTGCTGGTATCGGTCGCATACTACGTCGGTGCGAACGTCGGTTTCATCCTTCGAATACCACCGTCGACCCTATCGGTCTTGTGGCCGCCCACCGCGATCCTGACCGCCACGCTGTTGCTCGCGCCGGTGCCGCGGTGGTGGATCTACCTGTTGGCGGCGTTCCCGGCCCATCTGCTGGCGGAGCTCTGGATCTCCTGGCCGATCTCGCTCGTCCTGGCGCTGTACGGGACCATGTGCAGCGAGGCCCTCGTGGCCGCCGTCTGCGTTCGCCTATTCAGCGATGCGCCTGCCCGCTTCGACACCTTGCGCCGGGTGGGTGTTTTCATCGCGGGCGCCGTTCTGCTCGCGCCCTTCGTGTCCTCGTTTCCGGCTGCGGCGGCAGTATCGGGGCTGCTGCACGAACCGTACTGGCTCGTGTGGCGGACCCGATTTTTCTCGAACGTTCTGACGGAGCTCACACTGGTGCCGGCCATCGTGACGGTCATCACCTGGCGATTGGGCAGGGGAGGGAGCACGACCTTTCGCTGCTACATCGAAGCAGCGCTCCTGGCCGTGGCGACCGTGACCGTCAGTGTTGTCGTCATGGCCGAGCCCATCCACGGCGCGAGCGCCATTCCGGGCGCGCCCTACACGGCGCTGGCGCTGTTCCTCCCATTCATCCTGTGGGCAGCCGTGCGCTTCGGACCCGGGGGCACGAGTCTCTTGCTGCTGTGCCCACTGCTGCTGGTGGTGGTCCTGCTGACCCATGGCCACCGGTCAGTCGCGTCGCTGCCACGAGCCGAAGGCGTGACCGCCATTCAGATACTCATGATCGTCGTCGCCATTCCGCTCGTGTGCCTGGCGGCCGTCTTCGACGAGCGGCGACGGGCCAACGAGGCGTTGACGGATCGGCTACGGTTTGAAGAGCTTCTGGTCCACCTCTCCAGCACGTTCGTTCACCTGTCGAGCCACGAGGTCGAGACCGCGTTTGAGACCGCGCTGCGACAGCTCGGGCAGTTCCTCGGACTCGACCGAGTCACGCTCTACCGTCTTTCCCGGGACGCCGAGGAGTTCGTGGTTGCCTATTCGTGGAGTGGTCCCGGGG
>Ga0070705_100001489_pt1 | contig 12357 bp, 10 predicted proteins | sample KBSK5253metaG_FD_65455 | JGI IMG/M metagenome (GOLD analysis project Ga0070705, IMG submission 65455) | Corn, switchgrass and miscanthus rhizosphere microbial communities from Kellogg Biological Station, Michigan, USA - KBS K5-25-3 metaG | ecosystem: Host-associated > Plants > Roots >... | reverse complement strand
CCGGTGATCGGCACCGACATCGAGGGCCATCCCGAGCTGATCCTGGAGGGCGAGACGGGCCTCCTGGTGCCGCCCCGCAACCCCGACGCCCTCGCCCAGGCCATCTTGCGCATGCTCGAGAACCCGACCCGGGCCAAGGCCATGGCCCGCGCGGGGCGCAAGCGCGTGGAGGCGCACTTCTCGATGGCCCAGAAGGTCCAGCGCACCGAGGCCCTCTACCGGCGCCTGCTCGACGCCCGGGGGCGCCGATGAGCGCGCGCTACGGCCTGCTCATGCGGCTCCTACCCTACCTGCGGCCCTACTGGCCGGTCCTGGTGCTGGGCGGCGTGCTCGCGCTCTTCGTCTCGGGCGCGGAGGCCCTGATCGCCTGGCTGGTGAAGCCGGCGATGGACGACATCTTCCTCAAGCGCGACGTGACGATGCTGCGGATCATCCCGCTCGCGCTGCTGGGGGCCTACCTGCTGAAGGGCGGGGGCCGCTTCGGCCAGTCGTACCTGATGGCCTCGGTGGGCGAGCGCGTGATCGCCCGCATCCGCCGCGAGCTCTACGCCCACATCCAGTCGATGCCGCTGTCGTTCTTCGCCTCGCTCCACTCCGCGGAGCTGATGACCCGGGTGGTCACCGACGTCAACCGCCTCGCCCGCCTCTCCTCCACGGTGCTGGTGATGGCGGTGCGCCACGTGGGCACCATCTGCGCGCTCCTCACCGTCATGTTCCTGCGCGAGTGGGTGCTGGCCCTCATCGCGATCGCGGTCTTCCCCATCGTGGGGGTGGCGGTGCGCACCATCGGCCGCAAGCTCTACAAGATCAACCGGCGCACCCAGCAGAAGATCGCGGAGCTGAACGTGGTGCTGCAGGAGTCGTTCACCGGCTCCAAGATCGTCAAGGCCTTCGGCCGCGAGGGCCTCGAGCAGCAGCGGTTCAACTCGGTGAACGACCGTTTGCTCGGCCTGGCGCTGAAGGACCGCCGGGTCGACGAGATGGCCGAGCCCCTCATGGAGGTGCTGGGGGCCCTCGCGATCATGGGCGCCCTCTGGTACGGCGGCTACCAGGTGATCTCGGGCGCGCTGACTCCCGGCGAGTTCTTCTCGTTCACCGCCGCGGTGGTGCTGCTCTACGGGCCGGTCCGCCAGCTGTCCCGCATGGTCAACACCGTGCAGCAGTCGATCGCCTCGGTGGAGCGCGTGTTCGAGATCCTCGACACGCCGCCCGCGATCGTGGACGCGCCCGGCGCGCACACCCTGCCCACCTTCACCGGATCCATCGAGTTCGAGGGGGCCGGCTTCCGCTATCCGGAGGCGGAGGACTGGGCGCTGCAGGACATCACGCTGACCGTTCGCAAGGGCGAGCTGGTCGCCTTCGTGGGCATGTCCGGCGCGGGCAAGACCACCCTGATGGAGCTGCTGCCGCGCTTCCACGACGTCACCACGGGCCGCATCACCCTGGATGGCCACGACCTGCGGGAAGTCACGGTGGACTCCCTTCGCGCGCTGATCGGCATCGTGACCCAGGACACGTTCCTCTTCCACGACTCGGTCGAGTACAACATCGCCTACGGCAAGGCGGGCGCCACCCCGGCGGAGGTCGAGCGGGCGGCCCGCCAGGCCCAGGCCCACGACTTCGTCGCGGCGCTCCCCGAGGGCTACGCCACCTCGGTGGGCGAGCGAGGGGTGAAGATCTCCGGCGGTCAGGCCCAGCGGCTCGCCATCGCGCGCGCCTTCCTCAAGGACCCGCCGATCCTGATCCTCGACGAGGCCACCTCCGACCTCGACGCGGAGAGCGAGTTCCTGGTCCAGCAGGCGCTCTCCGAGCTGATGAAGGGGCGCACCGTGCTGGTGATCGCCCATCGCCTCGCCACCGTGAAGCACGCGGACCGGGTGGTGGTGGTCCACGCCGGGCGCATCGCGGAGATGGGCACCCACGACGAGCTGATGGCGCGTAGCGACGGCATCTACCGTCGCCTCGCCACCCTGCAGTCGCTCGACGCCCTCCCGGCCCGCTAGCGCGGGCCGCCCGGCTACCTCTCCGTCGCGCCCAGCCGCGTGGCGGCCCGCGCGCCCGCCGCGAGCAGCGCCGGATAGATCACCCAGCGGCGGAACGGCTCGATCAGCGCCATGTAGCATCGCCCGAACGCCCCGTTCGGGCGCACGTAGATCGCGAGGCGCGGGCGGCGGTCGACCAGCGAGTAGTGCAGGAAGCCCACCACGGTGCGATTGGTGATGCGCGAGAGCACCTCGTCCGGCTCGCGGTAGACCGGCACGAAGCCGCTGCCGCCGCGGTCCAGGCCGAGCAGGCGCCCGATCGCCTTCCGCAGGCCGAACAGCGCGCGCGAGGCCGGGCCCGGCGGCTCGGCGCGGAAGACCTCGAGCCACCGCTCGAGCGGCACGCCGGCCGGGAGCGGGACCGCCACCTCCCAGACGTCGCGAAGCGCCAGGCCCTCGGCGGCGGCGAGGGCGTGCACGCGCCACGGCCGACGCAGATGGTCGGTCGGGTCCATGCGCCGACCGGCGACCGCGCCCATCGGGCTAGGAGGCGCGGGGCGCGTACATCATGAGCGCGACGCCGGCCAGGCAGAGGCCGACGCCGGCCACGTCGTAGCGGTCGGGGACCACCCGGTCGACCAGCCAGCCCCAGAGCAGCGAGAGCACCACGAACACTCCGCCGTAGGCCGCGTAGACCCGGCCGAAGGGGGCGGCTAGAGGACGAGGGCGCCCGCGCCGAGCAGGCCGAGCGGCCACGTGCGGCCCTCCCGCCACCAGAGGCACATCAGGTAGCCGCCGCCGATCTCGGCCAGGCCGGCGAGGAGGAACAGGACGACCGAGCCGGGCAGCGCCCTACTCGCGGAAGCGGTTCACGATCGGCAGCCGCCAGTCCTTGCCGAAGGCGCGCGGGGTGATCTTGATGCCGATCGGGCCCTGGCGGCGCTTGTACTCGTTGCGGTCCACCATCGCGATCACCCGCTTCACGGTGGCGGCGTCGAAGCCGCGGCCCACGATATCGGCCAGCCCCTGGTCGCCCTCCACGTACGCCTCCAGGATCGCGTCCAGGGTCGGATAGGGCGGCAGCGTGTCCTGGTCGGTCTGGTCGGGTCGCAGCTCCGCCGACGGCGGGCGATCGAAGACCGAGCGTGGAATCACCTCCCGACCGGCCCGGCGGTTCACGTGCTCGGAGATCTGGTACACGAGCGTCTTGGGCACGTCCTTGATCACCGCGAAGCCGCCCGCCATGTCCCCGTAGAGCGTCGAGTAGCCGACCCCGATCTCGCTCTTGTTGCCGGTGGTGAGCACGAGCCACCCGAACTTGTTCGAGAGCGCCATCAGGTAGTTGCCCCGGATGCGCGCCTGGAGGTTCTCCTCGGTCACGTCCTCCTTGAGCCCCTTGAAGGGCTTGGCCAGGGCGCGCCGGTACGTGTTGAGCACCGGGGTGATGGGCAGGCGCAGGAACTCGATGCCGAGGTTCCGGGCCAGCCGCGCCGCGTCGCTCCGCGTCCCGGTCGAGGAGAACTGCGAGGGCATCGTGACCCCGGTCACGTTGGCGGCGCCGAGGGCGTCGCAGGCGATCGCGGCCACGAGCGACGAGTCGATGCCGCCCGAGAGGCCCAGCACCACGTGGGTGAACCCGTTCTTGGTCACGTAGTCGCGGGTGCCGAGGACCAGGGCCCGGTAGATCTCCTCCACCGGCTCCAGCACCGCCACCTCGTGGGCCGGGAGCCGCGGGCGCTCCGGCGTGGGCAGCGGAGGCAGCGCGATGCGCCGGGGCGTGGCGGCGGTGGCGCGCAGCTTCTCCTTCCGGCGCCGCGAGTCGTGCAGGCGGGCGCGGAAGACCTCGTCGAGGTCGAGGTCGGCGGCCACGAAGTCTTCCTCGAAGGCGCGGCCGCGCGCCACGCACTCGCCCTTCTCGTTGAACATGAAGGACTGGCCGTCGAAGATCAGCTCGTCCTGGCCGCCCACCGCGTTCACGAAGGCCAGGCACACCAGATCGTCGGCGGCCCGGGTCGCCAGCATCTTCTCGCGGAAGCGCCCCTTGCCCGAGTGGTAGGGCGAGGCGTTGATGCTCACCACCAGCTCCGCGCCGCCCAGCGCCTGCAGGGTGGTGGGGCCGGTGGGATACCAGATGTCCTCGCAGATGTTGGCCGCGATCACCGCGTTCCCCAGCGTGAACACCGGTGCCTCGGTGCCGGACTGGAAGTAGCGGTTCTCGTCGAAGACGCCGTAGTTGGGCAGGTACTGCTTGTGGTACGTGCCGGCGAGCGCGCCGTCGTGGAGCATCGCGGCCGCGTTGAAGATGTCGTCGCGCTTGTCGACGTAGCCGACGATCGCGGTGAGCCCGCGGCTCTGGCGGGCGACCTCGTCGAGCGCGCGGAGGTTGGCCTCGATGAAGGCGGGCTTGAACAGGAGATCCTCGGGCGGATAGCCGGTCAGGACCAGCTCCGGGAAGGCCACCAGGTCGCACCCGAGCCCGCGGGCGCGCTCCATGCCCGCGATCACGAGCCGGGCGTTGGCCTCGACGGCCCCCACCGTCGGGTTCACCTGGGCCAGCCCCACCCGCACCCGGCGCATGCCGGTATTCTACTCTGTCCGGCCGGGTTTCACCGTGAGGTGCAGGCCGGCCACGATCAGGAGGCCGCCCCCCACGAGGAACGGCGTCAGCGGCTCGTGCAGCCACCACACGCCGAGGAGCGCGCCGGCCAGCGGCTGCACGTTGACGAAGGCGGCCACCCGCGCGGCGCCCACCCGCTCCAGGCACCAGTTCCACACCGCGTAGCCGAGCGCGGTGATGACCACCCCCAGGTAGAGCGTGCCGACCACCGCGGTGGCCGTCCACGCGGGCGGCGGGCCGGCGTGCCACTCGTGCGCCGCGAGCGGCGCGATCGACACCGCGCCCCACACCACCGAGTGGGCGGTGACCCGCGCCACCGGATGCCGGGTCAGGACACCCTGGCCCAGGAGGGAATAGGCCGCGTACGCGACGCCGGAGAGGATCAGGAGCAGGTCGCCCCGCCAGTGCGGCATGAGGGAGCGGGTGAGCCCGGGAACGCCGTCGACCACCACCACCACCGCGCCCAGGAGGGTCAGCACCGCGCCGAGGGTCTCCCGGCCCGACAGACGCTCGCCCAGGAGGAGCGGCGCCAGCACCAGCAGCGTGGTCGGCTCCACGGTGATCAGGAGCGCGGCATTGCTCGCGGTGGAGCGGGCGAGCCCCCAGTTGCCGAGGGCGAAGGCGAGCGCGAACCCCACCACGCCCATGAACGCGACCCGCACCCGGTCGCCGACGGTCCACCGGCGACGCGGAGCGCTCCGTTCGTGCCACGCGGCCCAGGCCAGGAGCGGCGCGCCGCCGATCAGCACGCGGGCCAGGCCGAGAGTGGCCGGCCCGACGTCGGCGAGGACGATCCGGCTCACCGCGTAGCCGGTGGCGAAGACCAGGTTGGCGGCGAGGAGGATCACGTACGGGCCGGACACCGGGCGAGCTTAGCGCATCGTCGCGGGGCGTGATACTGATAGGCATGCGCTGCGGGGCCTGTCGGGCCGAGAACCCGGCCGCGAACCGTTTCTGCGACCAGTGCGGTGCCCCGCTCGAGGCGGTCTGCGCGAGCTGCGGCTCCGCGCTCCGCCCGGAGGCCCGATTCTGTGGGGCGTGCGGCCGCCGCGTCGGCGAGGCCGCGGCCCCGCCGCGCGCCGCCGTCGCACCCGACGCCGCCCCCCACCCGAATCCCGGCGCGTCCCCCGCCCCCGCGGCCTACACCCCCCGGCATCTCGCGGACAAGATCCTGCGCTCGCGCTCCGCGCTCGAGGGCGAGCGGCGCCAGGTCACGGTGCTCTTCGCCGACATCGCGGGCTTCACCACCATGGCCGAGAAGCTCGATCCGGAGGACGTGCACCGGATCGTCAACCGGTGCTTCGAGCTCATCACCGCGGAGATCCACCGCTTCGAGGGCACCATCAACCAGTACACCGGGGACGGGGTGATGGCGCTGTTCGGCGCCCCCATCGCCCACGAGGACAGCCCGCGCCGCGCCGTCCACGCGGCCCTCGCGGTGCAGCGCGCGCTGCGCGACTACGATCGCGAGCTGCAGGGCCAGGGCGGACGCCACTTGCAGATGCGAATCGGGCTGCATACCGGCCCGGTGGTCGTGGGCAAGATCGGCGACGACCTGCGGATGGACTACACCGCGGTGGGTGACACCACCAACCTCGCCGCGCGCCTGCAGCAAACGGCCCGGCCCGGCAGCGTGGTGGTGAGCGAAGCGACCCATGCCGCGATCGCCGGCTTCTTCGAGACCCTCGACCTGGGGGAGATCGCGGTGAAGGGCCGCGCGCCGGTGCACGCGTTCGAGGTGCTGCGCGCGCACGCCCGCCGCTCACGTCTCGACGCTGCGGTCGAGCGCGGCCTGACCCCGCTGGTGGGCCGCGCCCGGGAGCTAGAAGTCCTCCTCGAGCGCTTCGAGCAGGTCAAGCGCGGCCACGGCCAGATCGTGTCCCTCGCGGGCGACGCGGGCATCGGCAAGTCGCGTCTCCTGCTCGAATTCCGACGGGCAGTCACCGAGACCGACGCCCGGGCCACCTGGCTGGAAGGCCAGTGTGTCTCCTTCGGGCAGTCCATTCCGTTTCTACCCCTCATCGATCAGCTGCGGCTCAACTTCCGCGTCGAGGAGCTGGACGGCGAGCCCGAGATCATCGCCAAGGTCGAGCACGGCATGCGCCGCATGGGCCAGATCGAGGCTCACATTCCGTACGTCCGCTACCTCCTGTCCGTCGATCCGGGCGACCGCGCGGTTCTCGACATGGAGGCGAGTGCGCGGCGCCAGAAGTGCTTCGAGGCCATCCGGACGCTGTCCCTCCGGGGCGCGCGCCTGCGCCCGCTGGTGCTGGTGTTCGAGGACCTGCACTGGATCGACGCGGGCACCGAGGAGTACCTCGCCTCGATGACCGACGCGATGGCCAGCGTGCCCCTGATGCTGATCCTCACCTATCGCGTGGGCTACACGCCGCCGGTGCCGGGCCGTAGCTTTCACACCGCCCTCACCCTGCACGCGCTTTCGGAGGCCGACTCGGTGGCCATGGCCGAGCACGTGCTCGGGGCGGCCGGCCTCCCGCCCGCGCTGCGCGAGGCGCTGCTGGAGAAGGCGGAAGGCGTGCCGCTCTTCATCGAAGAGGTCACCAAGACCCTGCTGGACCTCGGGGTCCTGCGGCGGGACGGCGACGGGTATCGGATCGCGGAGGGGGCGGGCCCCCTCAACGTGCCGGACACGATCCAGGGCATCATCATGGCCCGCCTCGATCGGCTGGGGGAGGACGGCAAGCGCACCGTGCAGCTGGCCTCGGTCATCGGACGCCAGTTCCTCGGCCGGCTCCTCCAGCGCGTGGCCGGGCTCGCGGAGCGGCTCACCGAGCTCCTCGCCGAGCTGAAGGAGCTCGAGATCATCTACGAGCTCGGCCTCGCTCCCGAGCCGGCCTACGTCTTCAAGCACGCCCTCATCCAGGACGTGGCCTATCAGAGCCTGCTCAAGGAGCGGCGGCGCGAGCTGCACCGCGCGGTGGGCCTCGCCATCGAGGAGATCTACGCCGACCGCCTCGCGGACCACGCGGAGGAGCTCGCTCACCACTTCCAGAACGGGGGCGACTGGGAGAAGGCGTTCACCTACCTCGTCCGCTCGGGCGACCGGGCGAAGGCGGCCCACGCGCTGACCTCCGCGCTGGACTTCTACGCGCGCGCCCTCGAGGCCGGCGCGCAGGTGACTCCGCCGCTGTCCCCCGCCCGGATCGTCGAGGTCCACCACCGGCGAGGCGACGCGCTGCGCCACCTGGCCCGGTACGCAGACTCCATCACGGAGTTCGAGCACATGCGGGAGGTGGCGCGCGGGGCGCGCGACCGGGTGCGCGAGGGCGAGGCGGTGGTCGAGATCTCCTACTCCCAGTTCCTCACCTTCCGCAACGAGGGCATCGAGGAGTGCCGGCGCTTTGCCCAGGAGGCCCTCGCGATCGGCCGGGAGACCGGGGATCAGCACCTCCTGGCGCGCAGCCTCTCCTACCTCGGCCTGGCCTCGCAGGCGGAGGGCAACCCCGCGGAGGGCGACCGCCTCTTCGAGGAGTCGCTCGGCATCGCGCGGGCCAACGGTTATGGCGACACGGTGGCGACCAACCTCACATGGCTCGGCGCGCACGCCAACTGGCGGGGCGAGTTCGCCCGGGCCATCGAGACGAGCCGCCAGGCGGTGGTCGCCGCGCGGGAGGTCAGCGACGGGCTCTCGGACATGATCTCGGGGGCCTTCATCTGCCTGAGCCAGATCGGCCTCGGGCAGTACGTGGAGGCGCTCGCCACCATCGACGATGGGCTCGCCAAGGGGCGCGACCGCAACAACTCGTTCATCGTGGGCCGGCTCACCAACTCCCTCGGCTGGTTCTACCAGGAGCTCGGCGACTTCCGCCGCGCCACCGAGTACAACCGCGAGGCCGCCGACATCGGCCGCACGGCCCGGAATGCCAACGTCGAGGTCAGCTCCCTGATCAACCTGGGCCTCGACGAGCTCAATCTCGGCGATCCGCGTCGGGCCCTGGCCCTCATGGAAGAGACATACGAGCGCGTGGTGAAGTCCGCCTTCGGCGCGCACCGCTGGCGGTGGTCGCTCCATCTCAACGCCTATCTCAGCGAGGCCCTGATCGTGACCGGCGACTCCGCTCGCGCCCTCGAGCATGCGGACCGGGTGCTCCGGCAGGCGCGCGAGACCGGGTCGATGAAGTACGAGGCGCGGGCCCTCGGCCTGCGGGGCCAGGTCCTTCTCGACGCCGGGCAGCCCGCCGAGGCCCGCGGCGAGCTCGCGGCGGCCCTGGCCCTCGCGCGGCGGATGGCCTATCCGAACCTGACGTGGCAAACCGCCCACCTGCTCGCCCGGGCCGAGGGGGCGGCCGGCCGGATGGAGGAGGCGGCGGGGGCGGCGCGGCTGGCCGCCCAGACGCTCGACGAGCTCATCGCGCGCCTGCCCGATGCGGCCCTGCGCCGCACGTTCCTGGCGTGGGACCGGGTCGGGCGGGCCCGGGAAGACGTGGAGCGGCTCCTCCGGGGCTGACGGGACGTCACGCGACACTCACCGAGGCGGGTTGGTCGGGTATAATCCCGCGCATGAAGCCCAAGATCCCGTGGCTCCCGCACGAGGTGCAGCCGGGTCAGCCGACCGAGGTGTGCCCGCGCTGCGGCGCCCGCAAGCTGATGCCGTGGACGCTCAGGCGCGATCCCAAGCGCGTCACCCTGCTGCGCACGTGGGTCTGCACCGCGTGCCAGACCACCGAGGAGCGCGAGGAGCCGGAGTAGGCGGGAGGCGGAGAACGCGTCGGGCCGACGCGTTCACCGGCTGGAATGCGGGTCAGGCCGACGCGTTCACCGTGTCGATCAGGCTGCGCAGCCGCGAGAACCCGGAGCGGTTGAACGGCAGCACGAGCCTCGGCAGATCGGGCAGCTCGTCCCCCTCCCCTTGCACCGGGCCGGGCGTCTGCACCGCGGGGCCGTCCAGGATGTCGGTGAACGCCGCGCTCAGCTCCGCCAGCGTCGTCTCCGGGAGGAGATGCCGCATCCGCAGCACCAGCGAGTCCCGCACGTAGCGCTGCGAGTGGTAGTTGCGGTAGAACCCCTCGACTTCCGCGGCGGCCACCTCCACGTCGTCGGTGACGCGGTAGAGGTCGGGATCGGTGGGGCTCACCATTCCGCGGCCCACCATCTCGCGTCGCACGAAGGCGTCGAAGCTCTTCCAGTAGGTCCCGCCCGGCTCGTCCAGCATCACCAGGGGCAGCACCGGGGATTTTCCGGTCTGGATCAGGGTGAGCGCCTCGAAGGCCTCGTCCGCGGTGCCGAAGCCCCCGGGGAGGAACGTCATGGCGTGCGCCTCGCGCACCAGGAACAGCTTGCGGGTGAAGAAGTACTTGAAGCGGATCAGCTTCGGATCGGAGGCGATCCAGGGGTTCGCCTCCTGCTCGAAGGGCAGCCGGATGTTGAGACCGAAGGAGCGCTCCCCGCCCGCGCCCTCCTGGGCCGAGCTCATCACGCCGCCGCCCGCGCCGGTCATCACCATCCACCCGGCCCCGGTGATGCGCTTACCGAACGCGTGGGCCTGCTCCGAGATCGGGTGCTCGCGCGGCGTCCGGGCCGAGCCGAACACGGTGACCTTGGGCACGGTGCGCCACGGGCCGAAGACCTTGAAGCCGTAGCGGATCTCCTTGAACGCGTTGTTGGCGATCTTGAGATCGGCCACCCCGGTGCCGTCCTCGTACATCTTGAGCGCGGTGGTGAGCATCTCCGCGTAGAGCGGCCAGGCGGCTTCGGGGACCCGCAGCTGCTCGAGGAGGGCGTCGAGGCGCCGGTTGGCGTCCTCGGATTGGAGCTGATACCGACGATCCGGACTCACACCTGCAGTATACACAACGAGCGTTTCAGGCCAGCGTGTGCCGGACCATCTTGCCCTCGACCAGGTACACGACCATCTCCGCGATGTTGGTTGCGTGGTCGGCCACGCGCTCCATGAAGCGGGAGATCAGGATCAGCCGGATCGCCCGCGGGATCGTGCGCGGGTCCTCCATCATGAAGGTGAGCAGCTCCCGGAAGATCTGCTCCTTCAGGAGGTCGACCTCCGAGTCCTCCCCGCAGACCTGGCGGGCCAGCGCGGTGTCGCGGGCCACGAAGGCGTCCAGGCTCTCCTTCACCATCCGCTGCGCCTGCTCGGCCATGCGCGGCAGGTCGATGTAGGGCTTGAGCTGGGGCTCCCGGTTCAGCTCGAGCACCCGCTGGGCGATGTTCACCGCCTGGTCCCCGATGCGCTCCAGGTCGGTGACGATCTTCATGGCGGTGGTGATGAAGCGCAGGTCCCCCGCGGCGGGCTGGTAGAGGGCGAGCAGGCTCACGCACTGCTCGTCGACCTCCACGTCGTAGGTGTTGACCTGGCGGTCGCGCTCGACGACCTCCTGGGCCATCACGTCGTCGCGCTCCAGCAGCGCCTTCATCACCCGGCGGATCTGGTCCTCGACCAGCCCGCCCATCGCGAGCAAGGTCTGCTTGAGCGCCTCCAGCTCCTCGTGGAAATGTCGCTGCATGGGCGACCCCTTACCCGAACCGGCCGGTGATGTAGTCCTCGGTGCGCGTGGCCCCGGGAGTGGTGAACATCTCCTTGGTGATCCCGAACTCCACCAGCTCCCCCAGCAGGAAGAAACCGGTCCACTCCGAGACCCGCGCCGCCTGCTGCATGTTGTGGGTGACGATGGCGATCGTCAGCTCCTTCTTCAAGTCGTGGATCAGCTCCTCGATCTTGCCGGTGGCGATGGGGTCGAGCGCCGAGCACGGCTCGTCCATGAGGAGGATCTGCGGATCCACCGCGAGGGCCCGCGCGATGCAGAGGCGCTGCTGCTGGCCGCCCGACAGGCTCACCCCCGACCTGTCGAGGTCGTCCTTCACCTCGTCCCAGAGGGCGGCGTGGCGGAGCGCCCGCTCCACCGACTCCTGCAGCTGCGACTTCCGGCGCAGGCCCCCGAGGCGCAGGCCGGCGGCCACGTTGTCGAAGACGGACATGGTCGGGAACGGGTTCGCCTTCTGGAACACCATGCCGATGCGCCGGCGCACGTCCACCGGGTCGACTCCCGGGGCGTAGAGGTCCTCGCGGTTGAGCAGCACCTGCCCCGCCACCTTCGCCCCCGGCACCGTCTCGTGCATGCGGTTCAGGCAGCGGATGAAGGTGGACTTGCCGCAGCCGGACGGGCCGATGATCGCGGTGACCGCGTTCGGGGCCACCGTGAGGTCCACCCCCTTGAGCACGAGGGTGTCCCCGAACCAGGCCCGCAGGCCGTTGACGTAGAGGCCGTCTCCCATGGTCACCTCACCGGGCAAGGGTCCGGCCTCGCGTGGCCACCCGCGCGGCCAGACTCGCCAGGAACACCAGCGTGATCAGGACGAGCGCGCCCGCCCACGCCTGGCGGTGCCAGTCGTCGTAGGGCGCGATCGCGTACGCGTAGATCTGCAGCGGCAGGGTCGCGATCGGCTGATCGAGCCCCCGGTGCCAGAAGCGGTTGCCGAGCGCGGTGAACAGCAGCGGCGCGGTCTCGCCCGCGATCCGCGCCACCGCCACCATGACCCCGGTGATGATGCCGGCGCGGGCGGCGGGAATGACGATCCGGAGGCTGACCATCCATTCCGGCAGGCCGAGCCCGAGGCCGGCCTCCCGGAGCGCGCTGGGCACCAGGCGCACCATCTCCTCGGTGATGCGCAGCACGATCGGGATCAGGATCAGGCCCAGCGCGAAGCCGCCCGCGAGCGCGGAGAAGCGGCGCATCGGGATCACCACCACCGTGTAGGCGAAGATGCCGAACACGATCGAGGGCA
>Ga0070705_100001488_pt1 | contig 12371 bp, 11 predicted proteins | sample KBSK5253metaG_FD_65455 | JGI IMG/M metagenome (GOLD analysis project Ga0070705, IMG submission 65455) | Corn, switchgrass and miscanthus rhizosphere microbial communities from Kellogg Biological Station, Michigan, USA - KBS K5-25-3 metaG | ecosystem: Host-associated > Plants > Roots >... | reverse complement strand
GATCCTGGCCGGGACCACCACGATCGAGAGCAACTCGAAGGAGATCGAGAGCAAGGTCGTGTCGGCTCGCGACACGGCCGCCGCCATCAATGGCTCGGTCAAGGGAATCGGGCAGAGCCTGGCCAGCATCCTGGCCACCCTCCGGGCGACCCAGATCTCGGCGGGGGAGATCAACGGCGCGACCAAGGGCATCAATGCGACCGTCGCCGAGCTGCTGCCCGTCACGAGGGAGATCGACACCGGCATCGGACGGGCCAATCAGGGCATCATCGACGCCCTGGTGGAGGTCGGGATCATCCGGGCTGACATCGCCAACATCCTCGCCGGCCTGCCCGACGTGCAGAAGCACACGAAGTCGATTGACTGCGACTCCGGGTTCAGCACCCTCTTCGGAGCGCTCGGCCCGGGCCAGGCCTGCACTCCGTAACCGGCACCTGACATTTGAGAATTTTGGGGACTTTCCTTTTCGCCTTGAAATGTGAGCCTTTATGAGGTCATAGTTTCAGCAGTTATTCGGGCGAAGCACTGGTGCGGGTGTCACTTACCGACATTCGTGAAACAGGAAGCGAATAGGGTGACCAGAGCGGAGATGGTGCCCCTCCAGGCTCCTCAGGAGATTGATCTCACCGACTCCTCCCCTGTCGTTCCGCGGGGTTGGGGGGCGGCGCCGGTCATCACCGTCGGCATCGTCGACGAGCACGAGATGTTCGCCCTGGGGATCCGGACCTGCCTGGCGGAGAGTCCCCTGGTGCGGGTGGCGCCCGTCATCGATGAGGACGTCGACGTCGTGATCGTCTCGCCCCGTGTGGCCGAGGAGCGCAAGTTCGCGGCGCCGCTGGTGATCTGCGGCGACCCGCCCAAGCGGGTGGCGCCGGGCAACGAGATCATGGCCGTCCTGGGCCGGGCCAGCCTGACCGCCGACCACCTGCTGGCCAGCATCCATGCGGCGGCCGCCGGGCTGCGGGTGGTCCACCAGGAGCAGGCCGGCACGCCCCGTCTCGCGGGTCGGGGCCTCGAGGTGCTGTCGCTGTTGGCGGCCGGCGCCGACACCAAGGAGATCGCCGAGCAGCTCGGCTACTCCGACCGCACGATCAAGAGCGTGATCCGTGATGTGCAGCACCGGCTGGGGGTCAAGAACCGCGTGCAGGCGGTGGCGGAGGGGATCCGGCAAGGCCTGATCTGACACCTCTCAACCGTTGAATTTCCCGACTGGTTTCCCGGTCGGGAAACTGGCGCGTCCGTGCGGGGATCGGGCCCGGCCAAGCGGGTACCCCACTGCACATCCGCTCGGCACGAAAGTCGGTCCAAAGGAATCTAGGCCCCCGATCAGGCGGCTGTTTGGATTCGAGCGTGACCGAAGAACGACCGCTCCGCATCTGGATCGACGACCACAACCCGATCTTCCGGTTGGGTCTGGGTGCCTGCCTCGAGCCGCCCTTCCTGCTGGCCGGCGAGAGCGCCCGTTTTTCGCCGCAACCCGATCTGACGCGCACCGACATCCTCGTCTTCGAGCTCGAGCAGGCGGGCCTGCCCAACGCGCTGCGGCTGGCCCGCGACACTGACCTGTTGCTGGTGACCATCGCCGCCGACATCGAGGACGAGCTGCTCGTCGAAGCGATCGAGGCCGGGGTCACCGGAGCGATGCTGCGCACCGACGCCAACCCCAACACGTTCCTGCACACGCTCCGGTCGGCGGCGGCCGGCAACGGCTCGCTCCCCACCGCGGTGCTGAGCCGCCTCCTGTCGCGTCCCCGGGTGGGGATGCGGGCCGCCGGCGACCTGACCGACCGCGAGCTCGGCGTACTGCGGCTCCTGTCGAAGGGTGAGAGCACCCGGCAGATCGCCGAGGACCTCTGCTACTCGGAGAAGACGGTCAAGAACATCGTGCACGACGTGCTCGTGCGGATGAACTGCCGCAACCGCGCCCAGGCCGTCGCGCTGGCCACGAGGCGGGGGTTGATCTGATGCCACCCAACTCCGACGACGCGCCGGGGCGCGCTCCGCCCGACTGTCATTTCGGGGGACACCCCCGAACCCCCGGGGGGCCTCGATGCACCGTGTGCTGATCGGCCAGTTCGGAACCGTGGCCCGGATGGGCTTGCGGGAACTCCTTGACGGTCAGGGCATCGAGGTCGTGGCGGAGGCCCAGTCGGTCGAGGGGATCGTCTCCTGCGTCAGCGAGGTCCGGCCCGACGTTGTGGTTCTCGACCTCGACGACGAGGACGCCCTCGGGACGGCGGAGGAGATCACCTCCGAGTTTCCGGCCATCAAGGTCATCGCCTGTTCCTGCGAAGAGCCTGTCATGCGGGTGTTCCCACCCTTTCACCACGGCGAGTCGTACGCCTCGAAGCTGAGCGCGGCCCTCCTCGCCCTCGCTCTTTCGAGCTGACTCGGGGGCCTCACCAGCCTCCCCCACGCACCAGAAAGGATTCCGTGATGTTGACGCGACGAGTCGCGCTCTCGATGGCCGCCCTGACGGCACTGGCCTCCATGCCGGTGCTGGTCGGGACCGCGCCGGCGGGAGCCTCCGGCGCCGTGGTCTCGCCCTCCAGCCGGGGGAAGGACAACGGCGACCCGGAGGGCCCTGAAAAAAAGGAAAAGAAGGCCGACGAAGCCCCGAACAACTGCCCCACGAAGCAGTGGACGGTTCCGCTCGAGCTCAAGGGACTTGCCTGTCTCCTCCTCCTCCCCAAGCCCGAACCCGGTGGCGAGGGCGGCGGTGGACTCGGCGGTCTGTTCGGCTAGGCCCGCCCACGATGCCCCGCGGCAAGGGGACGGGACTCACGCGCAGGACGGCGCCTGCACTGGCCCTCTCGCTGGTGCTGCTCGTCGCAGGAGACTCAGTCCCCGCCGCCTCGGGGAACGCCCCCCGGCCCGCCAGCCCCTGGGGGGGCGTCGCCCGCACTTCGGGCACCCCAAAGCGAACGGAACGGCCGGCCGGGCGCAGCGCCCAGCCGGCCGTTCCCGTTCGAGCGCAGCAGTCGGGGCCGGATGATTCGCCAGAGCAGTGGGTTCTGACGTTCTCCGACGAGTTCGACGGCAACTCGCTCGACGACGCGAAGTGGTCGAATGGTTTCGGCTGGGGCCAGGCGACCCGCAGTGACTACGGCTGGTGCGACCCGGCCAACAACGTCGTCAGCGGCGGAGTCCTCGCCCAGCGGATCGACAAGCGGCCCAAGGGCGGCCAGCCCTTCAGCGTCGGCTGCATCCACACCAAGAACAAGTTCGCCCAGGAGCACGGCTACTGGGAGGCCCGTATCCGGGCCGCACGATGCTATGGGGCCCGCACGGCGTTCTGGGGCAAACCCAACGACGAGTCGTGGCCACCGGAGATCGACGTTGTCGAGGTCAACGGTGATGGGCCTGACCGCGCCACCCGGGCCAAGTTCACCGCTCACTGGCGGCGGTCCGGGCGCCACGCCCAGAACCAGGGCACGTTCGCCGGGCCCGACTTCTCGGCAGACTTCCACGTCTTCGGCGCCGAGTGGAGCCCCGACGGCGTGACATGGTTCATCGACGGGGTCGAGCGCTACCACACCTCGGCCGGGGCCGGCGCCCTCGACGACGGCGGTTCCTTCTACACGATTCTCAACTCGCAGGTCATCGACCGGGCGTCTCTGTGCGGTGACATTCCCGCTCGCTCCGCCTCGTACGTCGACTGGGTGCGGGTCTGGACACCGGCTCCCATCCAACCCGGCCCGCCCGTCGGCCCGCCGGAGGACGGCGCGCCGAGCGGCGAGGGGAACTGCCGCTTCCCGGTGCGGCTGCAGGCCGAGTCACCGCTCCCGCCCGGCACCGGGGAAGCGTCGGGAGCCGTTGCGTCACAACGGTTTTCGGGCCTCGGTTGGTTCATCCGCGACTCCGGGAATCCGGCCAGCCTCTACGCCTTCCGGCTCGACGGCAGCGGCTCACCCCGGGTACGGGAGGTGCCGGTGACCGGCGCCACCAACCGCGACTGGGAAGACCTCACCTATGACATCGGGCCGGACGGCCGCGGCCGGCTCTTCATCATCGAGAGCGGGCAGGGCGGGGGCGACCAGTCCATCTACGAGGTCCCCGAGCCCGATCCCGGGCAGGCGCGCACGGCGCCCGCCCGCCGGTACCGCTACGAGTATCCCGACCTCCGCCGGGCCAACACCGAGTCGGCGTTCATGGTCGGGCGCCATTTGACGCTGGTGACGAAGACCACCCCCACCCGGATCTACCGGTTCGACGACCTGTCGGAGAACGGCATCAACCGGCCCCGGTACAGGGGAATACTGGCCGACGCCAACAATGTGTCGGTGGTGCGGCTCTCGCCCGACCGCCGCACGATGGTGGCCGCCACCCACACCCAGGCCTTCGTCTACGAGGGCCTGCCGCCGGTGACACCCATCCAGGGTGTGATCGGCAAGAAACCGAACCGGATCCGCTCGATCGCCAGCGGGGCCAACGTCGAGGCCGGTGACTGGTTCCCCAGCGGCAGCTGCCAGCTGCTCCTCCTGGCCGAGAACCGTGACACCTATCGCCTGCGCCTCGGTGCGCCAGTGCAGCAGGGCGGGCAGGCCCAGGCGTCAGTGGACTGATCCTGAAAAGGGGGCGCCCGAAGGGTTCCCCGAAGGGTCGAAGGTCCCGCCGTATCGCTGCCGCATAGCTGCCCGGTGACCTCTGGGCGCGCCACCCGTCCGATGGTTCGATCAGAGCCATGGACGGCGCAACCCGCATCTGGCTCGATGACCCGAACCCGATCTTCCGCATGGGCCTGGCGGCCTCGCTGCGGGATCCGCGCTTTGTGGTCGTGGGGGAGAGCGCCGGATTCATGCCGCCGCCGCCGTTGGAGGACGTCGACGTCCTGGTCTTCGACCTCGGCGAAGAGCAGAGTCACGGCATCCCGCTCCGGGTTCTGGACCTGTCCCGGGTCCGCCGCACCACGCGGCTGGTGGGGCTCGTCCCCGGCGGGGACGCCGAAGCGGCGCAACGTTCGCAGTGCACCGTGCTCGTCCGTTCGGAGCTGACGCCCGAGGGTTTCCGCGACTGCCTTGCATCGGTGGCCGCGGGAGCGTCGGCGCCGGCCGGTTCGGCCGGGCGGCCTGGAATGGCGAGGGACAGCAGCCCTGTCGGGTCGGTCCGGGCCGCCCTGGCCGAAGCCGGAGCCCGGCTCCGGCGGATGGCGAAGCGGAAGGGGGCGCTGTTCGTCGTCGTCGGGGCGCTGGCGGCCGGCGCCTTCGGCTCCTCTGGCCGGGCGGAGGGGCTGAGCGGCTCGACCGTCACCGCCGCGCCGGTCACCGAGACGGCCCCGGTCGAGTCGGACGGCGAGGCCGCCGATGACGTCGCCGTCTGGGTCAACTCAACCGATCGGGCCGCGTCCCTCGTGCTCGGCACCGACAAGCGGGGGGCGATCGAGGTCTACGACCTGGGAGGCAAGCGGCTCCAGCGGATCCCGCGGCCGGCCGACACCACCACCACCGTCGACGTCCGCAGCGGGTTCGCTCTGGGCGGCCGGACGGTGACGCTTGTCGCGACGGGCGGACGGGCCATGTCATTCTTCCGCCTCGATCCCGTTGGACGGCAGCTGTACGAGGTGGGATCAGAGGACTTCCCCGCCGCTGCGCCGGCGGCCGGCATCTGTCTCTACCGCAGTGCGGTGAACGGCCACTTCTTCGCCTTCCTCGCCGAGGACGGTGACGTCGCCCAGTACGAGCTGTCCGACCAGGGTGGTTCGGTCGATGCCCGCAAGGTGCGGAGCTGGCCGCTGGACGCCCCCGCCACCCACTGCGTGGCCGATGACGAGACCGGCCGGCTCTTCCTCAGCCAGGAGTCCGGCGTCTGGCGCTACGACGCCGAACCCGACGCCAGCCCCCTGGCCCGCAGGCAGGTGGACCGCGCCGGCGGCGACCACCTCACGCGGGAGGTGGGCGGCGTCGCCCTCGTCTCCCAGCCCGGGCGGCAGGGGTTCCTCCTCGCCTCCTCCGAAGGCGACAACACGTTCGCCATCTACCGCCGGGGACAGGACTACGGCTGGCTCGGGCAGCGGCAGGTCGTCGACGGCACGGCGGCCGACGGCTGCTCCGCCACCACCGGCATCGAGGCGGTCGCCACCGACCTCGGCCCCGACTTCCCGGCCGGCATCTTCATCTGTCAGGACGGCCGCAACACCGCACCGGGCCCGTCGGGGCGCCAGAACTTCAAGTTCGTGCGCCTGGACAGGTTCATCGACAGCTCGAGCCTGCCGGCATGACCGGCCCGGGGGTCCTGGTTGCGGGGTTGCCTCGGTCCGGCACCACGTGGGTGGGGGAGGTGCTCGGCCGCACCGCCGGAACCCGCTACCTCCATGAGCCCGACAACCATCTCGTACGGCCCGACGCCTGGTGGGCCAAGCGGGATCTCGGGCCCTACCCCGAGATCCAGCCTGGCGCACCAGGCGACGCTTACGAGCGGCTCTGGGCCCGGGCCTTCGCCGGCGGGCCGCGCCCGTCACCGCTCTACGCCGGGGCCCGGATCCTCCAGCGGGCCGGGGCCCGGCGGGTCAGCGGGCGACTGGCCAGCCGGCAACACCCCTGGCCGGCCGCCGGCCCCCTCGTGGTGAAGTCGGTCCACTGTGCCCGCTCGCTCGAGTGGGTGACCGATCGGTTCTCGCCGGCGGTCGTGGTGGTGGAACGCCACCCCTTCGGTGTGATCTCCAGCTGGCGCAAGCTCGGCTGGGACGACTTCCTCGACACCGACCGTGCCGCCCTGCACTTCTCGGTCGCCGTTCTCGGCGTCGATCCGCCGCCGGCGGGAGCCCCCTGGCTGGAACGGGCCACCTGGCACTACGGGGTCCTGAGCTCCTACCTCGAGCGGGCCCGCCGCCGCCACCCCGGCTGGCTGGTGGTCCGCCATGAAGTCCTCTGTGCCGGCCCGGAGCCCGCCTTCCGGCGCCTGTCGGCCCGCCTGGGTCTCCGTTTCACCGACGAGACCGCCCGCTTCCTGGCCGCCTCCAACCGACCCGGCGACGGCTACTCCACCCATCGCCTCTGGCACGAACAGGTCGACGGCGGCCGCAGCCGCCTGACCCCCGCCGAACGGGCTGTGGTGGTGGCCGGCCTCGACCGCTTCACCGGCGCCCTGCCGCCGCCCCTCGAGCGTTCTGTCACGACGGTGACAGAAGCCGGGTCGCACGCGTCACACCCACTGCAGCGCACCTGAGGCGGGACCGTTCGCCCATCATTACCATCGACCCGGGGGGTCGGCGAGCCCCCGGGGAGGGGCGGTGGCCGACAACCGGCTCGACAGACGTGACTTCCTGCGCCTGGCCGCAGCCGGCGTCGTCTGTGGCACTGCCGGGGCGGCCTGTTCGTCGAGCTCGAGGTCCAAGGAGAAGGGGGCAGCCAAAGCCTCCGCGACCTCCAAGGCCGGCGCCGCCCGCAAGCAGCTCCGGATCGCGCAAGTGGGCCACTTCGTGCCCGGATACGACACCTGGTTCGACCAGGAGCACGCGCCGGCCTGGGGCGACCGGAACGACGTGGAGTTGATCGTCGACCACATCCCCGTCGGCGAACTCACCCCTCGGGCGGCCGCCGAGGTGAACGCCCGGCGCGGCCACGATCTCTTCGGCGTCTTCGGCCCGCCCGCCGCGTTCGAAGACGATGTCGTCGATCTCCGCGACGTGATCCAGGAGATCGAAAGCAAGGTCGGCAAGGTCAACAGGATCGCCGAGCGGACCGCGTTCAATCCGAAGACCAACAAGTGGTTCGGCGTTCCTGACTGCTGGTCCCCGGAGGTACTCAACTACCGCACCGATTTCTGGGCGGAGGCCGGGAGAACCGGTCCGCCGAACTCATGGTCAGATCTACTGAGCGCGGGACCCGTGCTCAAGGCGGCAGGCCACCCGCTGGGTATCGACATGTCGCAGGACCTCGACGGCAACCTGAACCTGATTGCGCTGCTGCAGGCCTACGGGGCATCGCTCCAGGACGAAGAGGGCAGACCGACGATCGATCGCCCGGCTACCGTCGAAGCGGTGAGGGCTGGGATGGCCCTGTGGTCCGGTGGGCAGGCTCCCGACACTCTTTCCTGGAACGAGCCGTCGGCCAACAACCGGCTCCTTGCCAGCGGGAAGGGATCGGTGATTATCAACCCGGTTTCCGGCGTCAGAGCCGTAGAGCAACAGGACCCTGCGATCGCCCGCCAGATCGGCCTGGCACCTCCCCTGATGGGCCCGGCTGCCCGCCTTGCCCCCGCCGCCCCTCAGGTCTATGTGATCTGGACTTTCAGCGAGAACCAGGAGTCCGCCAAACAGTTCCTGGTTGATCTGGTGGTCTCATACCGGGACGCATTCATCCACAGCGAGTTCTACAACTTCCCGGCTTTTCCCGGATCCGTTCCGGACCTGGCCGACCTCGTCGCCAAGCCGGCACCCGGCGTCGAACCAGCCGGGAAGTACGCGCTGCTGGCCCAGTCCGCCGATTGGAGCTCCAACGTGGGCTACCCCGGCTACACCAACGCCGCCGTCGACGAGGTCTTCAACAACTACCTCATTCCCAAGATGTTCGGGGCTGCGGCGCGGGGTGAGATGACTGCCGAAGACGCGGTGAAGGCCGCCGAGACTCAGATCAGACCGATCTTCGACAAGTGGCGGGAGCGGGGAAAGATCTGATGGACCGGCGGGCATTTCTGCGCGTTGCCGGTGGTGCCACCGTCCTCGCCGCGACGGGTTGCGGTTCGGGAAGCAAGCGGCCGGCGGCGGAGATCACGAGGCGGCCGGTGCTGCGCATCGCCGTCTGGAGCCACTACATCCAGGGCTACGACGCCTGGTTCGACCACGAGTACACGCGGCAGTGGGGCGAGGACCACGACATCGAGGTCGTCGTCGACCACATTCCGTACGCCGAACTTCCCGCCCGGGGTCAGGCGGAGGTGGCCGCCGGGCACGGTCACGACATCTTCGGGTTCATCACACCGCCGGCGATCTTCGAGGACGCGGTGATCAACCACCGCGAGATCGTGGAAGAAGTCGAGGTCAAGCTGGGCAAGCTCCCGCAACTGCTCCAGCGCAACACCCTGAACCCGAAGACCGGGAAGTACTTCGCCTTCCCCGAATTCTGGTCGCCGAACCCGGTTCACTACCGGGCAGACCTGTGGCAAGGCGTCGGTGGCGCCCCGACGACCTGGGACGACGTGGTTCGAGCAGCGCCCGAGCTGAAACGGCGGGGCCATCCCGTCGGCATCGGTCTGTCCGGCGATGACGACTCGGGGTTCTCGCTCCTCAGCGTGATGAACGCCTACGGGGCCAACATCCAGGACGAAGGTGGGCGGGTCACGATCAACAGCCGGGCGACCGTCGAAGCCGTCAAGTTCATCACGGCCCTGTACCAGACCGGCATGAGCCAGGAGGTCCTCTCCTGGGAGAGCGCCTCCAACAACCGGCTGCTCGACACCGGCCGGGGTTCGTTCGTCCTGAATGCGATCTCGGCGGCCAGAGGCGCCGAGGACCAGGACCCCAGCCTGGCGGCCAAGATCGAACTGCGTTCGGCGATGGCCGGGCCGGCCGGCGCGTTCGCCACCCAGTCCGTCGTGAACACCCTGGTCATCTGGCGCTTCGCGCAGAACCAAACGGCAGCGCGGCAATTCCTGGTCGACCTCGCGATCCAATACCGGGAAGCCTTCCTCCAGAGCCGCTTCTACAACCTTCCGGCCTTCCCGGGTGCCGTCTCCGATCTGGCAGCGATCGTGGCCAACGATTCGACGGCCAAGCCCTCTGGGAAGTACGGGGTGCTGGCCAATGCCGAGTCGTGGTCCACCAACATCGGCCATCCGGGCCATTCGAGCGCGGCGGCCATGGAGGTCTTCAACGAGTTCACGATCCCCAGGATGTTCGCTGCCGCGGCCACCGGCGAGGTGACCGCCGAGGAGGCGGTCAAGGGAGCCGAGGCCGCCATGAAACCGATCTACGACCGCTGGCGCGAACAGGGAAAGGTCTGATGGACCGGCGGGACTTCCTGCGGATAGCTGCCGGAGCGGCGACGGTGGCGGCCGGATCGGCCTGCAGCGGGAAGACATCGGGGGCGACCAGGACCAAGGCGGCCGCGGCCAAACCGAAGCTGCGGATTCTGCAGTGGAACCACTACATCCCCGCCTATGACCAGTGGTTCGACGGGTTCGCGGCCCGCTGGGGTGAGGAGCACGACACCGACGTGCTCGTCGACCATCTCAACGTCGACGACATCCGTCTGCGCGCCTCCGCCGAGATCTCGAGCCAGCGCGGTCACGACCTGGTGTCGTTCATCGTGACACACATGAGTGTGCTGGAAGACGACGTCATCGACCATCGAGACATCGTGGCCGAGCTGGAAGCCAAGGTCGGACCCATGGTGCCCGTCATCGCCCGGGGCGTGCACAATCCCAAGACCGGCAAGTACCTCGGTGTGAGCGACGGCTGGGCGCCGCAGTTCGTGAACTACCGCGCCGACCGCTGGCCTGCAGCTCGGCCGCCTGGCAGCTGGGAGTCGATCCTCCGGGTCGCACCCGGGCTGAAGTCGGCGGGCACGCCCGTGGGGATCGGGCTGTCGTCCAACGGCGTCGACTCACAGTCGACCAGCATTTCGCTCCTCTTCGCCTTCGGCGCCTCCCTCCAGGACGAAGCAGGCGTGCTGACGCTCGACAGCCCGGCCGCCGTCGAAGCGGTGAAGTTCGCCACGGAGCTCTACCGATCGGGGATGAGCGAGGACGTCTTCAATTGGGACAACCTGGCTGACAACCGGTTCCTGGCCTCGGGCAAGGGTTCGCTCATCGTCGATCCCGTTTCCGCCCTTCGGGCCACCGAAAAGCAGGACCCCGACCTGGCCGCCAAGGTTGCCCTTGCACCACCACCGGCCGGCCCGGCGGGCCGCCCTGGGCACATCCCGGTGGTCAACACCTATGCGATCTGGAAGTTCGCCGAGAACCCAGCGGGTGCAGCCCGGTTCCTCGTCGACCTCATCCTCGGCTACCGCGAGGCCTTCCTGCACAGCGAGTTTTACAACATGCCGGTATTCCCCGGAGCCATTCCGGACCTCCGCAACCTGCTGGCGGCTGATCCGGCCGCCCGTCCCACCGGGAAGTACACCATGTTCGCCGAGGCGAGCACGTGGACAGCCAACCTGGGTTATCCAGGTTACGACAACGCCGCCGTCTCGGAGGTGTTCAACGAGTTCATCATCGCCCAGATGTTCTCTTTGGCTGCCCGGGGTGAGTTGAGCGCCGAGGGAGCGGTGCAACGGGCTCACGCCCAGGCGAAGCCGATCTTCGACAAGTGGCGGGAACGGGGGAAGATCTGAGATGGCGAGGATCCTGCTCGTCGAGGACAACGAGATGAACCGGGACATGCTGTCCCGGCGGCTCGAGCGGCGGGGGTATGAGGTCATCGTGGCGGTCGACGGGGAGGAGGGCGTCGCCCGGGCCAAGGCGGAGGCGCCGGACGTGGTTCTGATGGACCTGAGCCTGCCGGGCATCGACGGGTGGGAGGCGACCCGGCAGCTGAAGGCGGCCGACGCGACCCGGTCGATCCCCGTTCTCGCCTTGACCGCCCACGCCATGGCCGGCGACCGGGAAAAAGCTCTGGAGGCCGGATGCGACGAGTTCGACACGAAGCCGGTTGACCTCCCGCGGCTCGTGGACAAGATCGAGGGGCTGCTCGGAGGCCGGACGTGACCGAGACGGCAGCCAGCCGCAGGCTCCGCCACGAACTGCTCAACCAGGTCAACCACATTGTGGGCTATGCCGAGCTCCTTCTCGAAGAGGGAGGCGACGCCCGCCTGGCCGACATCGTGGCCGCCGGCAAGCAGGTGATGAGCGCCGTGCAGCGCATCCTCGGCTCCAACCCCACGGCTGGCGGGTTCGACGCCGCCGAGCTTCACGCCGCCCTCCAGGGTCCGATCGACGAAGTGCTCCGGATCGCCGGAGCGATCGACGCCGCCGGCGACCCCGACGCCGAGCGGTTCGTGGACAAGATCTGCGCCGCGGCCCGCCACGCCGCCGAGCTGAGCGGCGGAACGGCCGCGCCCGAGGCGGCCGCACCGACGACGACGCTGCCCACAAACGAAACCGGAAGCGATCGGGGGGTGGTCCTCGTCGTCGACGACGACGAGGCCAACCGGGAGGTCCTCGCCCGGCGCCTCGGCCGGCTCGGCTACGCCGTCCGGCAGGCGGAAAATGGGCGGGTCGCGCTCGACCTCATGGCCGCCGAGCCGATCGACCTCGTCCTCCTCGACCTCAACATGCCCGAGCTCGACGGCTACCAGGTTCTCGAGGCCCGCCGCGACGATCCCCGGCTGCGGAACATTCCCACGATCATGATCTCCGCCTCGGCCGATACCGAGAGTGTGGTCCGCTGCATCCAGATGGGCGCCGACGACCATCTGGGCAAGCCGTTCGAC